>PDWJ01000105.1_pt1 | contig 118222 bp, 82 predicted proteins | sample 1430881 | NCBI WGS metagenome assembly PDWJ01 (sample SAMN01162460, study PRJNA174530) | Oral metagenome, whole genome shotgun sequencing project. | biome: Marine environment; feature: Marine mammal; material: Swab sample of the gingival sulcus; isolation source: swab sample of gingival sulcus... | reverse complement strand
GTATGTCGCCGGTTTTGTAGTTTCCGGTTCCTCGGATCGTGATCTCTGCGCCAGTGGCATCGACATCGCCTTGGCTGAAGTCAAGGTCGCCGGAGAAGGCGAGCTTGTCGAGGAGGGTAACGCTTCCGGAGTCCTTGAGGATCTCGATGTCGTGGAACTCGCCGCTGCCTCCCTGTGCAGAGATCGTTTGATCGCCGCCGCCGTCGAGACGGATGCGAGCGGAGCCGTAGTAGTTGGGGTCTGTGCTGGAGAGGTTGCCAGCGACGGTAAGGGTTCCACCATCGAGCTGTTGCAGTCTCTGAATATGTAGGTCGCCGTCGACGTCGAGCCCGCCTTCGATGGTGAGATGACCAGCGTTGATGGTGACGTTACCGAACTGACTGGTGCCTGCTGAAATCGTGGAGTCGTTCTGAAACTCGATACTCCCACCGATTGCGTCGATACTCCCCTTTGTCACAATAAGGCTTCTTTCCACGACATAGTTGCCGCGCATGTAGACGGTGCCGGAGGAGTTGTTGACCTCGAGGTTTCCCAGGTCGAGGTGCGTGGCCGTTATGCTTTGGGTTCCGGTTCCATTGAATATTAAAGTGGCTTGGTCGGCATCAATGTTTCCGTTGCTTGCGAATAAGTTGCCGGTGAGGCTGATTTTGTTTCTTCCTAAATAGGCGTTCCCGCCTTCAATGGACATAGAGCCGTCGATCCTCAGGTTGCCTTGGAGTCGCAGATCTCCTGATGTTTGTATCAATCCTTCTAGATGTTGATCGGCTGAAAGGGTGACCTCTTGGTCGTAGTTGTGACGGATTACTAAGGTTCCGATCTTGTCTATCCCGCTTAGGTCTATGTCTCCGTCGCCAGACTCGATGAGGATGATATCGCCGCTAGATGGGGCCCGATCACCGCTCCAGTTACTTGCATCGGCACCCTCCTTGGTTCCCGCATCTCCGTCCCAGGTGATGATTCGGAGCTTGGCATCCGAGAGATTTAGCTCGTCGATGTTATCGAACTCGATTTGACAGGTTTTTCCGGGCTCGAGGTCCAGGGTGAGTCCTCTGCCCGTGAACTCGATATCGCTCCTTGAGAAATTGCGCAGGTCGATTGTGTTGTGGCCGCCATTGCCATCGACCACGTAGACTTCGCCCGCGTTTGGGTTGCTGAATGAGAATGTATCGTTGTGAGCAGAGCCTGTGACCCTCTCGATGCTGGCGAAAGAGTCCGTCTCAGATCCACCTGTGCGCTGCGCGCCTGAGGCTGTTAGGTCGACGTGAACTGGCGATCCAGAATCGGCGTAGCTAACGGTGTCGCTACTGCCGATGCCGATGCCGATGCCGATGCCGATGCCGATGCCGATGCCGATGCCGATGCCGATGCCGATGCCGATGCCGGTGGGTCCACATGGATTTCAAGGGTGGAATCGTGATTCGATTGTATCCTCAGGCTGCAGGGGTGTTCGAGTTCCCTCTGTAGGGTCTCTTTTTCGTGTTCGATGGTTATGCTGCCCTGGGCTTGGTTCGCAGTAACGCTTCCCTCGAAGCTGCCGCTTACGTAAAGCGCATCGATATTCCCTGATATTGCGACGTCCGCCTTTAGGTTGTCGTGACAATGGATTTCGCCAGCGTCGCCGTTGATCGTCAGATCGCCTGATATTACGTCTGCCTCGAGGTGCTGGAGATTGGCATTTATGACGCAGACGCCTTGGGGATTGTCGTCGAATACAATTCTCTCAATGTTCCCGTTGCCCCCGTTGACTTCGATGCTGTCGACACTGCTGCCTTCTCTGAACTGGATAGAGCCGATGTCGCTGCCAGTGGTAATCGAGTGAAGATCCCCCTCGATTGTCAGGGTGCCAATATTTATGTCACCAGTACTTATCGAGCTTATATTCAGCTCGGTTGTGCTATCGGTCCCATTGCATCCGTGGATGTGCAGGGTGTCGCTCTCAGTGTCGTAGCTGACGTCGAAGCTGCCGTTTCCACTTGATTCGAGAGAGAAAACCGTGTCGCCATCGACGAAGGTAGCGGTGCCGCTGAACTCTGGGTCGCTGTGCGTCCCGCTGCCGAGGATGGTGGCCGAGTTGTCGCTGAAGCTCACCGCTTCGACGCCGTCGAAATCGATGCGCGCCGACTCGCCCCCGCCAAGGTCGATGAGCATGCTTCCGTCGTGCCACTCGACCTGATCCAGGTGGATTTGACTTAGATCGATCTCGTCATGTCCGTCGCCGCCATGAATCGAGTAGAAACCTCCATCCGAGATCTCGGAGAGATCGAATCTTTCGTCACTGGCATCAGCGTCAATCTCGATGGGTGAGCTGTCGAAGTCTGCCCAGGTAGCCGACAAGAGGATTCGGGACTCAAGAGCTTCTCCTCCGCTCAGCTTTCTGTCCTTGCGTGGCATGCGCTCTCTCCTGCTACGGCGGAATGCGGATTCGCTGTTTTCGTTGGTGCTCAAGGGGGCGCTCCGATCGAAGGCTTTGCTTTCTTGGAGGTAAGGGTGAGGCTGAGGGGTAAGCTCAGAACTCTCATCGACGGCGAGGGCCCTATGGGTTGACCTGGAGTCGTCTTTGCGCGGCAGCAAGGGCTGGTTCGGGCCTGTACTTTGTCGCAGTGCGCGTATTTCAACGGCCTGTTAGGCCCTGCTAGGATGGCTGGCCGTTTTTTCCGAGCGCCCAGTACCGGAGTCTTGCGAATGGCCTTGCAGGTCTACAACACACTTCGCGGCAAGAAGGAACTCTTCGTTCCTGCCCATCCACGCATCGTGCGCATCTACACCTGTGGCCTGACGGTTTATGCCCCGATGCACATTGGCCATGCTCGGACCTATTGCTTCTGGGACTTCTTTCGCCGCTACCTCGAATACCTGGGCTACCACGTGTTGTCGGTTGTCAACTACACAGACATCGACGATCGCATCATCCGCAAGGCTGAAGAGCAGGGGCGCGGCTGTGTCGATATCGCCGAGGAGAACATCGCGGCCTTTCGGCGTGATTTGCGGGCGTTGCATGTCAAGGAGGCCGCTGCCTATAGCCGGGCAACCGACTTCATCGGCGACCAGGTCGACATGGCCCGGGCCCTGCTTGACAAGGGGCATGCCTACGCTGTCGACGAGGAGTTGTTCTACGACACCGCGAGTTTTCCCGACTATGGGGCGCTCTCTGGCCAGAAGCTGGATGAGACCGAGAGCGGCGCCAGTGGGCGGATTGGCGAGGATGCGGCGCGGAAGCGACACCCGGCGGACTTTACCCTCTGGAAGCCGAGTGCCGAAGGGAGCCCTTCCTGGCCGACCGGCCAAGAGGGCTGGGCTAGTGGGCGGCCTGGCTGGCATCTCGAATGCTCGGTGATGAGCAGCCTCTTGCTCGGGGATAGATTCGACGTGCATGGTGGCGCGATCGACAACAAGTTCCCGCACCACGAAAATGAGCTTGCTCAGAGCCAGCCCTTTTGCGAAGGGCCTTGGGTGCGCTACTGGATGCACCCGGAGCATCTTGATTTTGGCGGCAAGAAGATGAGTAAGTCGCTCGGCAACGTCTGCAGTGTGCCGGAGCTGTTGGCCGAGTTTCGCTATGACGAGCTTCGCTGGTTCTTTGCCTCAAACCACTACCGCCACAAGCTGGCCTACTCTGAGAGCCTCGTTGCCCAGGCCGCCGAAGGTTATCGACGTATTCGCCGTTTGGTCGCTTTACTCGAGGAGAAGCTCTTGGCCTTGCCGAGCGAAGAACGGGTTCTGCTGGCCAAGGGGGCGTACTTCTCGCTCCGAACAGCGGGGGCTGCAGCGCCGCGCATGCGGCATGAGTTCGAGCTCGGTGACTATGCAGAGGCTTCGCGGAGCTTGATGCAAGGCTTCCGTGCTGCCCTCGATGACGATCTCAATACACCGGAGGCTCTTGCCGAGATCTTTGGTTATGTGCGCGATCTGAATTCCGCGGGGATTGAGAGCTGCGAGGATCCGACTAGCCTCTTGGCGGTCTATCGCTGCCTCTGCACCCACCTGCACGTCTTCGGCATTGAGCTTGCTCATCCCGAGCTAGGAGCTTGGCTAGCGGCGGATGCTGCTTGGGCGGAGGGCGAAGAGGCCGCTGCTCCCCTGGCTGCGGTCTTCGATCGTCTCCTGGAGTTGCGGCAGCAGGCCCGCAGAGACAAGGACTTTGCCAAGGCAGATGCGATCCGCGACCTCCTTGGCGAGGCCGGCTTGACCGTGGAGGATACTCCCAAGGGCCCGCGTTGGAGCCTGTAGTCGGCAGCTGAGCGGTCGGCTACAGGCGGTCGCCGGGCTCAGCCGCCGATGATCGCTGCGCCGCCGTTCGTCCAGGAGATGCCCATCTTGTTGGCCTTACTGTCGAGGACGAAGAACTGGTTGTAGAAGCGCTTGCCGATCAGCTGCTTGTCCTTCGGGATGCGGAGTTGGAAGGTGGCGGCACCCTTAGCATCTGTTGCGACGGGCAGCATGAGGTCCCAGGACACCAGTAGTTGGCAGCCCTTCGCGCCTCCGCCTGCGAGTGAGATGGGCAAGGGCACCGACAGCCATTGGCGCTTCGATAGGCCAAGGAGCAGGGCTCCTGGGCTCTGAGCTGGAGCCTGGCTCAAGAGCACCTTGAAACTCTTCTTTACCTCAGGCAGGCCGTTGTAGCTGAGCTTGGGAGAGAGTCGTTTGATGCCGGGCAAGCTGTCGAAGCGGATCACCATGCCGGCATTGGCTTCGGTGAAACCCTGGCTGGCGATAGCGCCAGGGCCGTAGACGCGGCTGGTCTTGCTGGAGCTGCCATAAACTGCGTCGAAGTAACCCGTAATCGAACTCGAGCTCGAGTTCTGTAATTCGAAGAGGAGGTTTTCTCCTGGGCGCTTGGTGTAGACGAAGGGCTTGGGGAACTTGACTTTGAATGCGAACAGCTTCGGGTCCTGGTTCTTGCCAATGATCTTGGGGATATTGACCTTGCCTCTGAAAACCTCGGTCGAGGCGATGCCTGCGTCATAGTTTTGGGCGAAGGACTTGGAAAGGTTGCTCAGGCTGCGCTTCGAGTAACCGAGGAAGATTCGGTAGCTCTGAGTCCCGCCGCTGATGTCGGCCTTTGCGTCGTCATGTCGGAGGCTGTATCCGAGAATGCTCAGTGAGCTAGGCAGTTCGTTGGCGAGGAAGAGTTGCTGATAGCGGAAGTTGGGGATGCCTGAGCCCAAGATGTCGGCCGAGTTGCCGAACTTGGTGGCGGCGATCGCCGGGAGGGTCAAGCCGGTAGTGATAGGAACCTGGACCGAGCCGGGGCAGCCCTCGCCAAAAGTCTGAGTGCTGCCTGGCTTGTAATAATCCGAAGTGGTGTCGGCGTTGCTTGCCCAGGCAAACTCCTGGGCCGGGTTTGCAAGGCTCGTTGCGACGAACTCGATATTGAAGAGCCCGCTCTTCGTCGGAATGAAGCGCACGAACTCTTCGGCGTTTCTTGTCGTCTTGGACTGGACCACTAGGGTGTTGCGGTCGAACACGCGCAGGTCGAGGTTGGACCAGAGCCTTGAGTTGCTTTGGTAGCGGTGCCAGGTGAGGGCGATTTGGTATTGGACACCTTTGGTGACGTAGATGCCGCGCACGAGTTTCTTTTTCGTGCTATCGAACTTGGCACGGCCGTGCCGGTGCTTGCTGAGCAGTGTTGTTAGGGCTTTGTCGTTTTGTAGATAGCCACAGCCGGGGCCAGTGTTCGATTGGGTTGCACCCGCGCCGGAGTTCTTCTTGGTCGTCGCCAGCAGGATGGCTTTGATCTCGTCTGCGCGTAGCTTCGGCATGATTGCCCGGAGCTGAGTTGCTGCGCCGCAAACCTGTGGCGATGCCATCGAAGTGCCCGAGCCGACGTAGTCGCGGTTTTCGTTGTCGCGGCGGGCCATATTGGTGCTCACTCCATTGGCGCAGATATCGGGGTAAATCTGCCCGTCGGCTCTGCCGTAGGACGTGAAGCCGGCGCGCCTGTGGGTGTTTTCATAGACGGCGCCGACAGAGATCCCGTTTACGGCGATCTGGCTACCCCTGGTGTTTCCTGATTTATTACCGGCGGCGACTGCGATCAGGATGTCGGCGTTGCGGGCGGTATTGCATAGGGCCTTCTGCGTCGCATTGAGCGGATTCGGGCTGCCGGTGTAGCTGTTGTTAGCTGAGACTATCTTATATTTGACTTTGTCGGCGGCGATCGCTTGCCAGGCTTTGGTCATCGTGGTCGTGGTCGCGCTGCCGCGGCGACTGTCGGCGATGGAGTAACCTGCGATATTGGCGGAATAAGCATGACCGTGATCGGCGGTTTTGGTGCCCCAATTGGCGCCAGCGACGATGCTGGCGACGCCGGTTCCGTGCCCATTCACGTCGTCGGCCGGCATGCGGCCGATCTTGCGATTGAGCAGCAGTCGGGTGCCTTTGATGCCCGAGCCGGTTTTGTTGTTCAGGTCACCGTTGACGAAGAAGCAGCGGTGGGGGCGTCCCGACTTACCCATGTCTTCGTCGAGGCCGGTGTCCATGATGGCGGTCGTGACACCGGCGCCCTTGAAGTTGCGTGCTTGGAGCAGATCTGCGTTGTGATTCTTGGCGTTGGTCGCCGTTTTGATGAGCGGCTCCCAAACCTGGTCCGGTTCGATGTAGGCGATGCCTGGGAGCTTGCGAAGTCCCTGGATGATGCCCTTAGGTACGTCGACGGAGCAGGCGTTGATGATCCACCATTGCTCGACTACTTGCCCACCGACGGCGCGGAGTTTGGCAACGAAGCCAGCTTGGTCGGCCTGCACCCGCTGACGATAGTCGGCGAGAATGGCTTCGACTCGTTCGGCACTTTGACCGGTCCATACTGCTTGCCGGAAAGCCTCGAGATCGAAGGAGCGCTTCTCAAAATGGATGATCCAGCGCTCGCTTGCTTCGAAGTTGCCGGCGATGGGGCGGATCTCCGGGAAGAGATTTGGGGCTGGGGTCCCGGATTCTCGGCCGTTCTGGGCCGGGGTACTGGCGGAGAAGGCGAGTGTCGCCGCGAGGGCGAACAGGGATCGTCGGAGCATCATTGGGTAGGGGTCTCGATAATGGCGCAGAGGGGGGTGCTGGGCGTGGGAGCGCTAGCAGATGGGCATCATGGCCGGCTGATGCTGTGGCAGGGGGGGGCCGGCGTCGCGGCCGCTTCGGCGAGTTTGCTATTTCAACTGATGGGAGAGAAAGCGCAAGAAGGGGCGGCCGTACGTGAGTCGAGCCGCACCATGTGAGTGCGGCTCGATTCATCGCCTTGCGAGTTCTAGCGGCCTTTGTCTTGTGGAATTGTGTCTTGTGGCTTTGAACTCTTCTTGGCGGCGGGCACTTCTTTCTTGCGGATCTTGTCCAGGAGACCGCTGCCGCCATTCGGTTTGACCAGATCTGCCGCCTCCGCGTCGAAGTCCGCTTCGGTCTTCTGCTTGGGGGCGCGGCGCAGGATCAGGTTCATGAGCTTCTTTTCTGCGGCGATGGCCAGCTTGAGCTCGCGCTCTTTTTGGGAGACGTTTTTCTGTAGCTTGCTGGTCTTGCGGTGGCTCTTGCCGTATTTGAGCGTGGCGTGCTCTAACTGGCGCTTGAGTTCGATCAGGCGTCCGTCAATGGCGTCGAACTTGGAGAGGACGCGGAGCCATTTGCTGAGCGCGCGTTTGGCGTCCAGCTTGTATTCCTTTTTGAGGACGCGATTGAGCGAGAGCATCAGCGTCCGTTGGGTCTGACGGCCATCGAATGGGTCGATGAACTTGCCGTCCCAGGTGGCGACGATCAGGTGCGGCGGTTTCTCCTGGGAGAAGAGCGCGTGCCACGGATGGGTGGGCTCGATGACCCGGCGATCGAGTTTGACGCAGTGGAACCAATGCGTCGCTAGGTAGACCTGATCGTTGTTGAGGCTCCTGCTCAGAATGGCGTCATCACGACCCTTACAGTTTTCGCAGTCACGAAGAATCAGCAGCGGGCGTTGGTCTCCGCTGCGCAACTCCTTGATGACGCTCTGCAGGTCGAGCTTCTCTTCGCCAAGAGGGACCGGGTGCTTCCAGTCGATGAACAAGCGCTTCTTGCTTGTCTCTTGGCGTTGGTAGGTGATCGCCATGCCGCCGGCCGCGCCGCCTGGGCCACGCATGCCGCCAATGGCTGGGGCGCCGCCGCCCCCGATGCCACCGCCACCAGGACCACCGGTATATCCACCGCCACCACCGCCTGCAGGGGCCCCGCCCCCGCTTGGTGACGGGCATCACTGAGGGGCTGCGCCTGCGGGTGAACCCATGAGAGCCAAGGCCATAGCCAGAGCTCCGGTAGTAAGGAGGTGTCTGAACATCGTTCGTCCTAGGAGGGGGTAGCTGCGAGTTTGTGTAGCTGCGTAGCGCTGGGCGCTATTGCTCCAGTCTCGGCCATAGTAAGGCTCCTGCAAGAGGTGATTGCTTGGGATCTGCCGGGATGGGGAAAAGAGGACTTCCGTGCGACAGTTGTAACGCGCAAGTATCTTGTGGGCTGGGGTGGTCTTCGGATGCAAATGCTGTCTATGGGGTCCACTTCATGGAAGCGTGGCGCCATCCGACCTCCCGCCAGGCTTCGATCCGCACCATCCTTGCTTGTGGTGCCTGGGCGAGCGGGGGCCTAGTCTCGCCCACCTTTCAGTACTACCCGGCCAGTGGGCCGTAATCGCGAGAGTTCGGGTTCCTACCCGGGCCAGATCGGGAGCCAGGCGGATGCAGAGACTCGGCGTCATCGGAGGCAGCGGCCTCTACCAAATGGAAGAACTCGAGGACGTGCGCGAGGAGCGGGTCGATACGCCCTTTGGCAGTCCGTCCGACTCGTACACCCTCGGCCGGCTGGGGGAGACCGAGCTGGTCTTTTTGCCGCGCCATGGCAAAGGACATCGGCTTCTGCCCAGCGAGTTACCGTTTCGAGCCAATATCTATGGCATGAAACTGCTTGGCGTCGACGCGATCCTGGCGATTTCGGCTGTGGGGTCGATGCGCGAAGAGATCGTCCCCGGCGATCTCGTGGTGCCCGATCAGTTCTTTGACCGCACCCGGCATCGCCCGGACAGCTTCTTTGGTGAGGGGATTGTTGGGCACGTGCACTTCGCCGATCCGGTCTGCTCACTGCTAGCTGCGATGGTTTATGAGGCGGCTGTGGAGGCTGGCGCCACCGTGCATAAGGGGGGGACCTATCTGTGCATGGAAGGGCCGCAGTTCTCGACGCGGGCCGAGTCGCATACCTATCGGGCTTGGGGCGCGACGGTCATCGGTATGACGAATCTCCAGGAGGCGCGCTTGGCGCGCGAGGCGGGTATCAGTTATTCGACCTTGGCGCTGGCCACCGATTACGACTGCTGGCACGAGTCGGAGGAGGACGTCAGTGTCGAAGCGGTTCTGGCCGTTATCCGCAGCAACGTCGCGATGGCGAAGCGGGTGGTGCAGAAGCTCGCGGCCAAGATTCCCGGCTCGCCGCCGACGCCCTTCGCCGATGTGCTGGATCACGCGATCATGACGGCGCCGGAGTCGATTCCGGTCGAGGCCAAGCGCCGTTTGCATGCCATCTTGCCGGAGCGCTTTCGGCTCTGACCAGGAGCCCTGAGGCGTCGCAGGAGGCGCTTTTGCGCCTATTTGTGGCCTATTAGCAGGCGTTTCTCCAGTTCGGCTAGGCGCAGGTGCAGGGTCACGATGTAGGGCGGCTGCCCCTTGTCCCAGTGACCATAGGTGGTCGTGACCAGGCAGCCGCTTGGCAATCTGACGAGGCCGGGATAGGCGCAGTCCCAAGAGTGCTTGTTATCCATTAGGCGCAGGCGGTATTGCCCTTCGCTGCCTTCGATAATGTCTTTCCAGCTACCGACCCACGCGACCCAGTCGCCCTGGGTCTTGCTGCTTAGGCCGGTGTCACGGAAGGTCACGAAAAGCCGACCGTCCTTGGTGTAGCAAGCGGTATGGCGGTCGCCGGTCAAGGCCGCGGGAAGCTCCCTCGGCTCGGTCCAAGAGGCGCCTTCATCTGTCGAGAAAACTACGTGAGAGTTCTTCTTGCGAGCATTCTCCCGGAGTAACAATGCGATGCACGTACCGTCGGGGGAGCGGATGGCTCCCGGCTCGCAGAGATGAATCTCGCGCATCCGGCAGACGATGCTTGGAGGGCTCCAGCTGCGTCCCCCGTCGCCACTAAGGCTCTGGTATACCGTGAATACGGGAGCTTTCTCTCTACGGCCGAGGCCGTGGATGAAACGACCGTCGTCATGGAACCATGCGGCGTAGCGGCCGTCCTTGAGGCGCATGACGGAACTCATGGCGACGATACCGCCAAAATCACCAATAGGGCTGAGCTCGCTCCAGCTGGCGCCGTCGTCCTCGGAGCTGGCCATTCGAATGGGGTATAAGCCCGAGAAGAGGATGAGGCGCTTCGTACCGTCCCCGTCCACGACTCGGTGAATCGTTGGCGTTTCTTTCGAACTTGCCCAGCTCTTCGGCACTGGCAAGCGTTCGGACCAGCTATGACCTCCATCTGTCGAGCGCTTGAGAACGATCGGCCCGCGTCCATGGCCTTTGGGGTAGACGCAGAGCATGGTCTTGCCGTCTTCGAGCAAGACGGTCGTCGGGTGGCCGAGATATTGACCGGCTTCACGGTCGACCAGGCTGCGGAGAGATTGGTCGGAGCTAAGGTCAAACTGGGGGATGCTGAAGCCCGGCTGCGCTAGCGAAACTTTGCTGGGGGCCTTTGACTGGGCCTTTTCAGCTTGGTTTCCGGCATTGTCCGGAGCAAGGCTTGCCGCGACTAAGCACAGCCAGGCGAGAGCTGAGGGGAGCATTATTTCTTTCCTTTGAGCCCACGTAGGAGGTCCTTGAGGGCCTTTTCGGGCTTCTTTCCTGAGCCGACCCCCTGAATCAGTCCGTTGACGGCATTCTTCAGTCCGCCTTCGAGGATTTTTTTGGCGAAGTCTGCGACCTCGATTCGGGGGCTCAGGAGATCGCCGGTGAGCTGAGCTTTGATGGGTTTGTTGCCGATGGCTGCGAGGATTCTCTTTCCGTCGCGGTGTTGTGCCAGCCAGTCGGTGAAATCGATGGACTGCGTTAGATCGCCCAAGAGCCCGGTCGAGCCCTGAATCTTGACCTTGCCGTCCTTGCCGCCGATGTGCATGTCGTCGAGGTGGATGCGGCCGTTGCGAATTGCGAGAGAGCCTTGCACGCCGTCAAAGGTGATTTTGGCCCCGCCGCCTTTGAACTGCAGCAGCTTGGCTAGCTCGCTGCTGGGAGTGAAGCCACCGTCAGCAAGCTTCAGCTCGCCATTGCCTGTCCAGGAGCTGAGTACATCTTGGAAGCTCTGCCTCTTTCCAGGTGCTGGGCCCCTGGCGGAGAGGGACAGGCTCGTGGTTGCTGCAAAGTCGATTTGGGACAGTTTCTGCAGGTCGTTCGTTGGGAGGCCGGCGAGCAGTGGGAGTGCATATTGCAGTATTGGCGTGAGTCCATAGGCGGCTTGCCCGCCGTTCCACTGCAGCTTGAAGGATAGGTCCTCGGTATCGCCGCTGCCGATGCTGGCGCTAAAGGCCAGCGGTCCGCCGTTGAGTTGAGCTGGCTGTGGCATGCGTAGAGAGATTTCTCCTCCCTGTGTCCAGCTGAACTCCTGCGAGAGCTTGCTGAGCTGATTGCCGAGGAAGCTGATGGTGCTGGCGCTGTAGGCGCCTTTGGCGTGAAGCGGTCGTTGGGGGTCGCTCAGCGAGCCCTCGATGCGGGCGGTGAGGATGCTCTTCCCACTCAGCTGGAGCCCGGAGGGTAGGAATGCTGCGAGCCAGGGTGCTTGTTCGGGGGCGAGGCGCAGCTCGCTGTCCGCGGAGAGCGATTGCTGGGGGTCTAGGCTCAGGCGTGAATCCAGCTCGATACCTTTGCAGCGAAGAGTTGCGGTGGTGGGAGCAAGGCTGGCCGCTTTGGGGTTGGCGCTGCCTCGCAGGCGAAAGTCGACGCTCTTGGGCGCTTTGGCCCCTGCGGGCAGCAGCGCTTGCGGGAGACTAAGGCTGCTGAGTTTGCCGACCAGTCGGAAGGGGACTTCGCTCAGGTTTTCGGGCGAGACCTTGGGGTCGACCAGGACCGCAAGCTCTTGGGACAGGGTGCCGCTCCAGACTCCTTCAGGCAGCAGACCCTTCTGCGAGGCGAGCTTGGCCAGATCGAGCGTGAGGGCAAGGCCCAGGGGGACGACCCTTTCGCCGGGCTGCTTGGACGCCTCTGTCATGATCTCCTTGGCCCGCTTTGGCGAGAGCCCGGTAATCGTGGCGAAGCCGAGTTCGATGCGCGTTCCTTCGAGCTGGGTATCACGGGTCTTGCTGTCGTAGATGAAGTTTGGGCTGAGCACCCATTTTTCGGCCTTGAGCCCGCGTCCCTGGCCGAGGAGCCCGCCTGCGATATCGGGGGCGGCCATCTCCAATAGCCCGGTGATCTTCCAGGCCTCACCGCCGCGTTCGAGCTTGGCTTCGATGTCGCCTTGGACCGTGCCCTTGAGCGACTCGAAGGGCTGGCTCAGGAAGCTGTTGACCAGCGGCGCCCATGCGGCGAGGTCGATCCCCGTGGTCTGGAACTTGATGCGCTCAGGTGGGGTTCCGTCCAGGGCTGCTGTGGCGGTAAGGGAAAAATTCTCGTCCCTGCGCTTGCTCTCGACGATCTGTCCGCGCAGATCGACCAAGAGCGGGGCCCCTGCCTCCTGATTTCTCATGATCAGGTTTAGGTCATCGATACTCCGAGCGACACCCGACTTCGCGTCGGTGAAGCGAAAACTGCCGCCCTTGATCTGAATATCAAGCAAGAGGGGCGGGGTCTCACTGTCTTCGACGGGGTTGTCGGCGCCAGAGTCACCAGAGTCGCCAGAGTCGCTGCTGACCGAGGCGCTCATATGCTCTTGGATGGCCTCTAGGTTGCTGCGCCCATTCTGAGTGCGATGCACCCGAAGGATCGGAGCCTCGGCCTGCATCGTTAACTCGATTCGGTGGCCGAAGAGCAGAGGCCAAAGGGAGAGGCTGCCACTGGCTCGTTCCAATGAGAGTGCATCCTCATCGGGCATGCCGGGTTCTTGCGGGTTACGGATGCGCAGACCGTGAACGGTGAAGCTGCCCCATCCGAGCTCATAAGAATCCAGGCTCGCGAGCCCGCCGCTGTTCTCCGAGATCGCGTTACGGATTTTTTCCGAGAAGAGGCTCGAAGAGAGAATCTTGGGTAGGAAGGCCACGAAGGTGACGATGATCACCACGAGTGCTCCGATGCTCCGGTAGAGCCAGACCCGGAGTTTCTTTGGCCTTGGCCCCGTTTCCAGGGTTTCGTTCATGTCATTCGTCCTTTCCTGAGAATCATGAGCGGAGCAGGATAGCAACGATGGGATCGCGACTCGTAGAGCTGATCGACGAGATCGACTTGGGGCTCGCGCAGCGCCTGCTCGGCCGTCGCCCCGAAGGAGTCGAGCTGCACCGGCTTCGTGAGGAGCGTGATCGTTGCTGGATCCGAGCTGCCCTGGCCTGTTTTGGGCAGAGCGCGAGTGCGGCTGATTTGAGCAGCGCATTGACTGGGGCTCCGGGGCGTTTCGTACCTGGGGAGCCGATGCACCGCTTGGTGCGCGGGATGCGAGCGGAGATCGACCGGATCGACGCCGCAGCCGAGCATGGGGCTCGACCGGGTTTGGCGGAGTTGCGGGTCGCTGCTGGCAGCCTCGGTATCGAAATCGGCCTAGACGCGGCATGTTTCGAAGGCTGTTTTGGCAGCGCCAGGGCAGGAGAGCATCCGCTCCGGGATGCCTTGTCGCTGCTCAGTAAGCTGACGGACATCCTCGGCTCAGATGCTCCTGCTCAGGTGCTGATACAACTCGTGGTCGCGCAGTTCCTGCTGGCTCAGGGTTATCCGGCTCCGGGTTTGGACGAGGGGGACTGGGCTGATTGGCAGCTACCCGGTGGGGAAATCTGCTTCGTTCAAAGTGTTGGGGTGGGGCTTGAGTTCTGCCCCTGACCGAACTCAGGCCTGGGCGTTTTACCCCGGATGCGGCTATCGTGCCGACTCCGGAGAAATGCATGAAGAAACGCCTCTTGCTGGCTCTGGCTAGCTCGCTACTGGCCTGTGCTTGCGCCTCTCGACTTTCCCATCCCTCTTGGGTGCAGCAGAAGTCCTACCCCGAGCCGGAAGACTCGATCTTCGATACCAGGCATCGGGACTTTCTCGCAGGGAGAGACTGGCGACCAGAACAGTCGGTCGAGGTCTATCTGCAATATGTTCCTAGTATCGGTCTCGAGGGGCGTTCCCAGGATGCCACGATCTTCGAGATGGGGACTCGCTTGCGTAAGCGCCAGGCTATAGGCCCGGATTCGCAGTGGATCTACGGGGCAGATCTCGGCTTCACCGCCCTCGACTTCGACGGTGGTGGTGTCGGCTCGGGGGAGCTTGTCCGGATCGGCGGAGAATTCGGTATCGCGCATTTTTTCCGCGAGGATCTCTACGTCGAGGCGAGCTTGCTCCCTGAGGTGCGCACGAGTCTTGGGACCAGCCTTTCGCTGGATTGCCTTTTCTTCGATATCGAGGCGCTAGGAACCTGGCGGTATCGCGAGGGGGTGTATTTCGATGGCGGCCTGGCGATTACCGAGGAGTTCGGCGATACGAAACTGCTGCCTCTCCTCGGTATGCGCATGATCGTGGACGCCAACTGGCGTGTCGAAGTCTTGCTACCGCGCAAGATCGAGATCTCCTGGCGCGAAGGCGAGAAGACGACGCTCTATGGCGGTTGGTATCGCTGGGGCAGTGAGTATCGGGTGGGGGACAGCTTCCTCGCCAATGCCCCCGAACACGATCTCTTCCTTGATCAACAACGCATAGCGGTCGGTGTTGACTACTGGCTCACAGACGCAGTGCGTGGCTGGGTCGAGGCGGGGCTGGTGGTAAACGGAAATGTCGAAATGCGCCCGTCTAGGGGCGGGGGCTTTGAGGGCGGTTGGGAGACGGATCCCTTCTTGCGGGTGGGCTTCGCCTGGGACCTGTAACCGCCTGTTAACTGGCCGCGGCTTTTCGCTGGCTGCGCAGCTCCTTGCGGATAAGGCGGAGGTTGCGGGCGTAGATCACGATGCCTGTCGATTGGCCGAGCACGCCGACGATATCTTTGCGCCAGGCAAAGTAGGTAAAGAGCAGGATGCCGCCGAGGAGGCTGAGTACCCAGAAGGTGCTGGGCACCACGCTGCGCTGCTCTCGTTCGCTCGCAATCCACTGCAGGGCCATGCGCCCGAAGAAGGCGGCTTGGCCGATAAAGCCGAGTAGCACCCAGAACAGGCTGCCCACCGAGGTGATGGCAAAGACTCGGAATAAGGGATGATTTGCCCCGGCGACGAAGTGCTCTTCGGCGTCGTCGCCGAAGAACTGGCGCAGGGTATCGGGCCCAAATACCGGGCTGCTGGCAGCATGATCTTTTCGATCGCGCCACAGCCAGCGGTAGCTGCGCTGGCCCCCTTCTTCGAGGACCTCAAGGGCGCCACGAGCCTTGCCGAGCCTAAGCTCAAGGACGTAAGCGCCCTCGCGTAGTTCAGGCAGGCCAGGGGCCCTGCTCGGGCTAGTGACGATCCATACGCCGAGCCCGAGGAGCAGCAGCATCAATAACACAGGTTCCCACTTCATGCTCGGCAGGGTAGCGGGCTTACCAGTTCATCTCACCGCTTGGCAGCAAGCGTCTACGGCTACGTCCGTTCTCGTCTTGCCAGCTCACGGCAGCGCGACCGTTCTCGACGGCTAGGTAGGCCTGGCCGGCTTCGAAGCTCAGGGTATAGCTCCCTGGGTTCAAGGCGACTTGGCGACTGCCGAGCTGGATACGGGGACGTTCCCAGCCTTGGTGCTCGAATCGCACGCGGCCGGTTAGCAGCTCGAAGTGATGGTAGTCGAGCTGCCGCAGCTGGGCACCCGGCTCGGCAACGATGCGGATGCGCGGAAGCACCTCGCTTGTTCCTTGGGTGATGACTTTGGGCTGGAAGGGCGGGGGAGCCTGGCGCGCTTCGGTATTGATGAAGACCAGACTCAAACCCAGCATCGAGAGCGCGACGACGATGCCGAAGCTCAAGGCCGGAGGCATGCGGGGCAGGCCCCGGCGAGTACGTCGCTCGGGCTCGGGCGGCAAGCTCGCCTGGATCGCCAGCCATTGGCGTTCGAGCCAACCCTCATCGGCTTCGGCTGGGAGCTCTTGCCTCGACTCAAGCAGGTGTTTCTGGGCCCGCTCGGCGCGGGCCTGGTAGGCCTGGTCGGTAATGCCGAAATACTCGTGGGCGGGAAAGGGCGAGCGCCCAGCAGCACGTTGCTCGAAGAAGAGCACCTCGCGGGGTTCGATGGGCAGCGTCGCCAACCAGCTCGGGCAGTCTGCGCCTGCGCTGTCCGCGCGCAGCATTTTGCTCTCGAGCAGCTCGCGGGTCTGCCTGACGAAGTCGCGGTGCAGCCAGTGCTCCTCCCGAAACAGCTGTAGGTGGCTGAAAATCCGTTCGAAGCTTTGCACGCAGAGTTCATCGATCTGTGCCGAGCCCGGTCGGCGTGCTTCGATCAGAGCCCGGATCGCGTGGGCGAATCGGGAGTGCAGCTCACGGAAGGCAGCATGCTCACGCAGGCGAGCCCGGCGTAGCAGTTGCGGATCGGGGTTGTTGGGGACAGGGATCATCAGGGAGAGGGGCTTGCTGTCAGCTTGTCGAAAGGAAACATCGGCGGCCTGCTAGTGGTGCTCACGGTACTCCAGATGGGTGAGGATTTTGTGGAGAATCCTCAAATCGCGGCGCTGTAGCGCCTGAGCCCGGAGCAGGCGGCGGAGAGCGCCGTCGAAGTGAGGGTCCGCGGTTCGGTATTCCATCTGGCTCAGCGTGTTTCGAACTCGTTCGATAAGCAACTGTCGCTCCTCGTGGGTGCTCGTTCGTTCCTCTATCTTTGGCGCGGGGGCTGCCGATACCCGGTGGAGTTCATAGAGGACGGTGGCTACCGCATGGGAAAGGTTGAAGCTAGGCAGTCCTGGTAAAGCGGCACGATATAGCTCGGTGCAGTGCCCACAGTCCTCGTCCTCGAGTCCGGTTCGTTCGTTGCCGAAAACCAAGATGGTTCGCCCGCCTCGCTGCGCAGAAGCTCCGGAGTGGATGCTCTCAAGGGCCATCGTGCGGCGCTCTTTGCCAGCACGGGCAGTAAACCCGAGCACGTGCTGTGCTTCCTCGCATGCTTGCTCTATGGACTCAAAGAGCAGGGTTTGGGCGAGCAGCTCGCGGCACATCGACGCTGTGCGGGCAGCCGCGCGCTCCCAGCCAGGTTCCGGGGCAACCAGGAGGGGGGCCGCCAATCCATAGTTGGCGCAGAGTCGTACGACTAGGCCAATATTCTCTCCAGACTGGGGCCGGACGAGTGCAAGTTCGAGCGAATCGCTCATGTCAGAAGCTCGGCGCGAGGAAGATCAGGATCATGCTGCGGGATTGCTCCGCTAGGCGCGAGATGCCGGGCGCCAGCTGCGTTGCTCCATTAGCGCCGGAGAAGCTGGGGGAAGCCAGCAGACCGTAGAAAAAGTCGCGCGGCAGGGAGGAGGACCTTTCAGGTCTTGATCTGCTGCCCGGTTAGTTCTTCAAGCATCTTGCCGTAGCGCTGGTATTCCTGCTGCCACGAGTGCTCGCTCAAAAAACGCCGCGCACGCTTCGCCATGTCACGGGCGGCATCGGGGTGCCGGTGCAGGTAGATCAGGTGCCGGGCGAATTGCTCAAGCTCGCCGTCCTCGAAATACAGGACCTCACCATCCTGGAATAGACTCTCCATGATCCGCGTGCGAACGGCGATGATTGGCAAACCCATCGCGACGAATTCTGGGACCTTCAGTGAGAGTGCCATATCGATGTGCACGTCCTGGTGCGGGGTGAAGGCGCCCACCGAAGCCTGGCTCATGACTTCTGGGACTTCTTCCAAGCTTAGAGCACGTTCAATGCGCAGAAGGTCGGCAACCCCCAATTCAGCGGCTAGCTCTTCCAGTTCCTGGAGAGGACGACCTTCGCCAGCGGCGAGGCGTGGATGGACGACGAAGCGGATGCCGGGGATGGCTTCGCGGACCAGGGGTAGCACGCGAACGATTTGATCCACACCGTGCCGATGGGTGATCGTTCCCAAGTAAAGCACGCGGAACTCGTTCGGATCTTCTGGCCCGGTCCAGGGGTGTTTTTTCGCATCAAAGAGGGTTGGGTCGGCGACGTTCATGATCGCCAGAGAATCCTCGATCTTGGTGCTTCCGCGATCGACCGCGAGTCTTCGGAATATTTCGGTGGCGAATATTACTCGATCCGACACGCCGAGCGACAAACGTTCTTCTAGGCGCAATGGCAGGATGAGTGAGCTGACTACCGGCAATCCTGTTTTGCTGGCAAATACCTCGGGCATTAGATCGTGCACATCGAGGACGATCTTGCTTCCCCTCAGCCTAGGTAGGAGGGCGGTGAATACCAAGAAGTCCGGCATGTTGTGTATGTGGACGATCGCCGGTTTATTGCGTAGAGCGGATAGCGATATGTAAATGAATCCCCAGAAGAAGAAAAATAGGTATTCAAGGAAGGTTTGGAGCATTCCGCCACGTCGCCGAGCCATCGGCACCCGTCTAACCTCGACCCCGCATAAGGTCTCACGCGCAGGTTTTCCCGGGCCTCGGAGGGCTATGACCTCGACAAGGTGCCCGTCCTGGTGCAGGGACTCAGCGTAACGGCGGACCCGTGCATCATTCTCGTAGTAGGCGAGTACGAGCATTAGGATCTTCATCCCTTGCCCTCCGATATTCGATCGCAGATCGTGGCCAGGTCGGCGGCACGATGGACCCAGTCGCAATGTGCGACGGCGGCTCGTTGCTTCCCAGGGTCGGTGGCTTGCTCGGCCTCCAGGGTCCGGCGCAGGGCCGCAATGAAGCTGGCGTGATCGTTAGCGAGGGAGAGGAACTGCGAATAGTGTTCTGCCTCGGGGAACTGCATCGAAACGATGGGCAGCCCGAGAGCAAGATACTCCTTTAGCTTGATTGGGTTGGCGCTACGCACCCATTCGTTTTGCAGCCAGGGCATGATGCCGACATCGAATCCGCTGCCTAAAACCGGTATGCACTGGTGCGGTTGCTTTCCTAGTAAGTGAACGTTTGGTAGCCCAGCCCAATCTCCGAGTTCGGCTGTTACGTCACCGACGAGCACGAGTTGGGCATGAGGTAACTCCCGCGCGATCCGTTCGAGGAGAACGAAGTCCACGACCGATTCTCGAAGGGTTCCAAACCAACCTATGCGTGGGTGAGGTAGTTCGCGGATACAGGCGGGGATCTCTTCCTCGGTGGCCCGGGTGAAGCTCGCGAGGTCAACTCCGTGGTCCAAATGCACGGCACGACCCCCGAGAGTCTGCTCTTCTTGTGACATCAGCTCGCGGCTGGCGTAGAGCACCCTGTCCGCATGGGTGAAGAGTTTTTCCTCAAGGCCGCGAATAACGCCTTGCTGTGATTCCTCGAAGGCCGAGTGTTTGTCCGAGCGGTTGTAGATCAGGCTCGATCGCTCTGGCAGGGCAAGAGCAACGTCGACAGCTGTTGGAACCGTGACGATGACGTGCGGCGCTTCGATCCTGCAGCGACGCATGGCTGCAAGCACCTGCGAACGGACTAGGCGCGCACTCCAGCGCCGTCCGCGCCTGCTACCGTAGGCGGGGAGCACAAGTGGGCTCAGTACCCGAAACTCTGGAAGTTCTGGGATCGGTCGGCGTAGGCCTCGGCCAATACTACGGAGCTTTCGGAGTATCCTCCTGAAGCTCTTCGAGGTCTTGCCTGGCCTTGGCATTCGCATGCCGAGGCTGTTGATCAGAAGCACTTTGCGCTGCTGGGCAATGCGCAGCATCAGTTGAAAGTCGCTGTGGGCGTGATTGTGGTACCACCAGTCGAGCCCGGCGAAGCAGAGGAAAGGGCATCCGGGTCCCAGCCTTGGAAGGATCTGTGCTTCCGGTGCCGGCGCTGCTTTTGCCCGGCTCTCTTCTTCTCTGGCCCGGATCGGTGCCACGGTCATGCTTCGCCTCGTTTGTCCGCGAATACGACGCAATGCTCTACCCCTCCGTCGGCAGAGCTGGGGGCAGAAAGCGAGCATGGGCTACTGGGGCCATGGCAGCGCAGCTTGTGCGCATGCTCGGCAAGCTGCTTACGAATGACGAAACAGGTTTACTGAGATCTGTCCTAGCAGGCTGTTGAAGGGGGCGTCGCAGGCGGTGAGTTGTCGCCGTGCGAATAATTCAGGCGACCTGCTAGGGCTCGATTGTGCTGGGATAGCGCCGATAGAGATGCCGGGCTATTCGATTGCTGTTAGCAGCTCGCTGCGCGGCTCCTTCAACGGCCTTTTCGCTCATGATCATTCGCGCTTCGTTTTTTCCCCTGGTGACTCTCTTCTCGGCTCTTGCCTTGGGGCCCAGCGAAGTGCTGGGCCAGGGTGTTGCGGAACAGGAGCCACGCACGCTGACGCCGCGCTCAAGTATCGATCTGCGGGTTCTCGGCGAGGAGGGCAGGGACTGGTTCTTTGAGCCCTGTTACCACGAAGCGAGGGTCGATGATCGTGGGGTGCTTTACCTGCGCAAGGGCGTTCGGCTGGCCTTGTCGGTAGCGAGGGGAGATCGCGGGCCAAGAGGTGATAGGGCGGTGGGCAAAGCTCAGCTCCGCTACGAGTGGGCTCCGGACGGCGTTGCTGGGCCTTATATCGGCGAGCATGCGCGCGGAAAGCTCTACCGAGAAGCGCTCGATCCATGGGCGGCCAAGGTCGACGGTGAATCCTTGCTACGCGCCGAGGGCTGGGGGCCGGGAAGCTTCGGGCCGCGAGCCTCGAAGAACCAACGGCGCCTGCGCGGCATTCGCTGCCCTGGTAACGAGCTGGTGCAAGCCTTGCACCTATGGCAGGACGACAGTGTTTGGTTCGCTGGAAAACCCAATGCCAAGGTGAGGGCGAGCGATGGTTTGCGCCTGTTGATCGTTGTGGAGCCCTCATTACCTCTGCTTCGCATCGAGGCCCGTGAGTATTTCACCACTTCTCCTCGCGCCTATCACGATGCTCACGGGGCTGTACAAACTAGCTACATGTCTGAGGATGGAATCGTCCATATTCGTTCATGGGCGAGTGTGGGGGTCGAATACGCGATCCAGGCCAAGGGGGCGCCAAGAGGAAAATGGCGAACCTGTCCAGCCAGCTTGTCGGTGCGAGATCTCCTGGGCCAGGCGGAGATGGGCCTTTTATTGCTCCGATACCAGGGGCGGCCGGAATCGGTCCGGATGCGCCGCTTGGTGATCGAGAGCCGCGCCATCGGCAAGGTCGAACGCGAGGGTTCTGGCCCTCTGTTACTGTCTGGCAAAGAGCTTGCGGTAACGAAGCGGATCTTACGTTCGGGCCGGAACGTGGCTGCGCAGGCTTATCGTGAGGTACGCGATCTTGCGCATTATCAGAGGGACGATCGACGTTCTCTCGACCATCGTGGCGGATTCCGCGAGACTTCTCGACTTGCTCGTAGCGCTCTGCGGCGAGCGCTGATTGCCTTCGTCGAAGGAATAGGGCCCAGGGGGTGCCGGGAAGCACGCCGGGCTGTGCGTGAGCTGCTGGCGATAGGGACGGTGGACCCTCTTGGTATGGAGAATCCACTCTGGTTTGCCAACCCGTGCCTCGAGCGGGTTACGCTCGGATTCGAGCAGGGTGAGGTTTTTCGTGCGGCGATTGCTTATGGCTTGCTGCACGGGTTGTCTTGGCAGAAGATCCGGAATCCGCTGTTTACCCCCGTGCAGGATCGCAAAATCCGTGATGGGCTGGCGAGTTTCGCTCGCGTATTCATGCAGTTTCGAGACAACGTTCAGGCCAAGCCAGGCGAGGGGGATGCGCATTGGGGAGCGGCGATGGATGTTGCGCTGATGCATCTCGCCGCGGCGATGCCAAGCTACCACAGTCCCCTTTATGGCGAAGCTGGGCCGGGAAGCTCAAGCGAGCTGGGGCCGATGGCTTTCCCGCGAAGTGCGATCTCTTGGTGGGACTTTGCCACCGAGGCTGAGGGCCGAGGTCTAGCCTGGCCGGAGCCTCTCCACGGTTCGCGGCTGGCGGTGGTCTATTCTCCCGCTGGGATTTGGCGTGGCCCAAGGCGCTATGAGCGGCTGCTGATGCCTTTTGCCCTCAGTGCCGCAATCCTGCTCGAGCATCGTGGAGAAGCTCGGCTCTGCCCCAATGTCCGGGCGTATGCTCTTGGTCTCTCTCCGGAGAAGCATCCGCTCGCAGCTTGGCCGGGCTTCGGGCGGGACATCAAAGCACGTTCGCTCGGAAAGCGACGTTTGCGTGATCCGCTGATCCTTCTGCGTAGCTACGAAGACAACGAATAACGATGAATGAGTTCGAACGACTAACGCCGATAGCCTCGATGCAGGGCGAAAACGAAGAGGATACGCGGCTGCTGAAGGGCTTGTTTGCAGAGGCGACCCGCTTCTTAAAGGCGCACAGCTGGTGTCGGGAAATTGAGGATGCGCGTTTCGCCTTCGGGATTGGTGGTGTCGTTGCGATCTTCTTGTTTCGCATCGTTCCCGCTGGACATTCAGACGATTTCCTCTGGTTGATCGTCGGTGATATGCCGACGCATTACCTTTCACCAGACGAGGTCTCTGGTCCCAGGGCAGTTATGGAGAGATACATCCGTCTGATGGAGGATTGGATCAGAGCGGTGCGGACTGGGGTCGAGCCGGATGTCATCCTTACCGTCGAGGTGCCGACGGACGAAGAGCACGCCGATTTGTTGGCCGGCCGGATGGATTTCCTTGAGCGGGAGGTTTTGCCGCTTGTGCCGGAATGATCGGAGCTGCGTCGCGGCCTCCAGCGACGGAGAGCGGGGCTTGGCGAGCTAGTCGCCGGCTCCTTCTTCCCGAGTAAAGGTCCACTCGTTGGCGCTCGACATGGCTTCGTTGAACGCGTACCCGGAGCTGTTGAATTGCTTCAGCTGCTCGACGTTTTTCAGGCGATGGCTGATCACGTAGCGGCACATCAGGCCGCGGGCTTTCTTGGCGTAGAAGCTGATGACCTTGTATTTGTTGCCCTTTTGGTCTTTGAATACTGGGGTGATAATTCGTGATTGGATGGCTTTGGGGCGGGCAGCTTTGAAATACTCGTTAGAGGCCAGGTTCACCAGGACTTCGTCGTTGTTGGCTGCGAGCTGCTGCTTGATCGCCGTGCAGAGGCTGTCTCCCCAGAAGGCGTAGAGGTCCCTGCCGCGTGGAGTAGCCAAGCGGGTGCCCATCTCTAGGCGGTAGGGAGCGATTAGGTCCATGGGGCGCAACAGGCCGTAGAGCCCCGAGAGGATACGTAGATGCTTTTGGGCGAAGTCCAAGCTGGCGGCGTCGAATTCGCTCGCTTGCATGGCGCTGTACACATCGCCGTTAAAGGCCAGGATTGCCTGCTTAGCCTGTGGTGCTTGCATGGGGCGCTGCCATTGCTGAAAGCGTTCGTAATTGAGATCTCCGAGTTTTTCGGACAGATTCATCAGGGCGGCAATATCCTCGGAACTCAGCTTGCGTAGCTCGCCGATCAGGGCTTCGGCTTCGTCGAGGAACTCGGGCTGTGTTGCGAGTTTGGTCTTTGGGGAGCTTGCGAAATCCAGTTTTTTGGCTGGTGAAATGACCAGTAGCATGATGATGACTTCTTCTGCGGATGGTGCGCGGATGCTTGATGCTGGAAGGGCGGGGCTTTTCGCGCGGCGTTGCAGGCAGCACTGGAGCCTCGCACTAACTGGCCGTTGAAATATGCGCAGGGCGACAAAACGCCGTCTGCTGCGCCAAGGGGACGCCGAATCCGGCACTCTGTCACTCGCGGGCATTTTTCAACTGCCTGCTAAGGGACCTTGCTTAGTATTTGCGATCGGTGAGTTCTTGTAGCGCGGCTTCAGCTTTGGCTTGGAGTTTGGCTGTTCCGGGTAGCTTGCGGAGTGTCGTGAGAGCCTGTTCCAGGGCTTTTTTGGCTTTGGCTCGCTTCCCTGCGGCCAAGAGCGCTCGGCCATGGTTCAGCCGGAAGGTTGCTCGGACCTGCTCGGGTATATCCACGCCATCGGCCCGCTGCATCAGCTCGTGGTAACGCTCTGCTGCTTGTTTTGGCGACCCTGACTGCAGCAGCATCCAGGCCAGGTTGTTGAGGCTGACCAAGGTCGAGAGTGCCTTCTTGCCGAGTGCTTGCTCTCGTAGCTCTAGCACTGAGACGAGTTCTTTTTCGGCTTCGGCGTGGCGCCCCATGGCGGTCAGGGCGTTGGCTAGGTTTTCGCGCAGCGTCCAGAGACGGGCATCGCTGTCGGGGAGGAAGCTCTGCATATCTCTGAGCAGGGCCTTCGCTTCTGTTGCCGCTCGAGCATTCTCTCCCTGACGCAGGAGGGCGCGTACCCAGGTATTCCGGGCGATTACGCTTTCCTGGCTGCGAGGGGCGTGCCGCTTACTCAGCTGCGCTGTTTCGGCTGCGAGTTCTTCTGCCTCTTGCGTGGCTCCGCTGGCGAAGAGGAGCTTGGCGAGGCGCAAGGCTTGGCGGAGGGTGCGAAGCTGCCCTTCGCCCCAGTGTTTGCGAGCGCGTTCGACAATGACCCGCTGCAGCTTGAGAGCTTCGCCATGGGCCCCGCGCTCCTCCAGCACCTGCGACAGGCCGATCATTGCGTTGAGGTGACGCTCGGGGTATTCGCCGGGATGAGCCTTTCGGAAGGCTTGGTCGACCAGGCGGAACTGTTGCTCGGCCTCGGCCATACGTTTTGCGTTATCTAGAGCTAGTGCGTAGTCGCTGCGCACGCTGAGGGTTTCGAGGCTATTGGCAGCGTCGCTGGCCATCAGCTTCAGGGCCTCTTCGTAGCCTTTCAGGGCTTCCTCGATGCGGCCGGCGCCGTGGAGCATGGCAGCGTATGTCGCCAGGGCAGTGCGGCTGCGAGCATGCTCGGGGCCATGGGCTTTGCGGCAACGAGCCAATGATTCGGCGCTGTAACGGACTTGCTCCGCACTCACGCCGAGCTGGCTGCAGCATTGGACGTAGCGATCCCGGGCACGCAGGGTGGGTAGGGCCTCTTCTCCCTTGAGCTTTTCGTAGCCTTCGACTGCACGGTGAAGGTTCTCTGTGCCGTCCTTCCACAGCCCGAGGTTGTACTGGGCCCAGCCGAGGGATTCGAGCATCTCGATCTGTAGTTCGGGTTCGTCGGCGAAGCCCGTCTCTATTGCGCTTTCCCATCTCGCAAGTAGTTCTCGTACAACCTGCTGTTCCGAAAAAAGTTCTGGGGGGATTTGGCCGACGAGGAGGAGGAGCTGCTTGTTGATGCCGCGAACCCCCTTTGCGGCCTTGACTACCCGGGCTCGTTCTCGGTCAGCCTGCACGAGGCCGATCGAGGTGCCGACGACGGCGGCGATCAGCGATAAGAACAGTAGCAGCGAGAGCAGCGAAGCGGCGCGATGCCGGCGCACGAAGCGAGCCAGCAGATAGCCAAAGTTCGGGGCACGTACCTGTATCGGTTGATGGGTGAGCACACGGCGCAGTTCGTCTCCCAGCTCGCCGGCCGATGCGTAGCGGCGGGCCGGATCCTTGGCGAGCGCGCTCAGCATGACGAGTTCGAGATCGCCATGCAGCTCGGGGGCCAGGCGGGAGGGTTTGGGAGCATCCTCCTCAGAGATCATGCGGAGCGATGCAGTTAGCGATTTGCCGGAAAAGTCATGGGGTAGGCGGCCGCTCAGGACTTGGTAGAGCAGGACGCCGAGGGCGTAGACGTCCGAGCGGAGATCGATGCGCCTTGAATCGCCTGCAACCTGCTCAGGGCTCATATAGGCGAGGGTGCCGATGAGCTGCCCGGTTATCGTCTTACTGCCGTAATCCTCCGAATCCTCCACCAGGCGCGCGATGCCGAAATCGAGGATCTTGGGCATGCCTGCGGCATCGACGAGGACGTTGTCCGGCTTGAGATCGCGGTGGATGACCCCGCTTAGGTGGGCGTGCTGGACGGCGTTGCAGACTTCAGCCAGGAGGGCGACTCTTTGGCGGAGCTGGAGCTTCTTTGCGTGCGCTGTCAGCGGGACACCATCAACCAGCTCCATCGCGAAATAGAGGACACCGGTTTCCTCGTCGCGACCTGACCCGTAGATCCGAGCAATGCCTGGATGTTCGAGGCGCCCGAGCGTCTCGATCTCCAGGGCAAAACGCGCACGGAGGTTTTCGCTTGCCCAGTGCCCTTGCAGCACCTTGAGCGCTACCCGGCGTGCTAGGTGTTCCTGCTCGGCTTCGAAGACGAGGCCCATGCCGCCTTCGCCGATTTTGCGCAGGATCCGGTAGGGGCCGAGCTGCCGGCCGATGAGAGCATCCTCTGAGAGCTGAGCGCCCGATGCTTCGCCGGCCTTTATGAGTTCTGCGGCGACGAGGGCGCTGTCGTCGAGGATGCCGCGGGGTGAGTCCGTGTCCTCGGGAGTGCCGATGCTTACCAGAGCGCGAATCTCGCCCGCGAGGTCTGCGTGCTCGGCGCAGGCGCTTTCGATGACGCTCTCACGTTGCCCTGCTTCGAGTTCGAGGGCCTCGGCGACGATGTCCTTGATGAGCTGCCAGCGCTTTGGATCGCTGTTCATTTTGCGTCCTCGCCTCCCCCCATGCGCCGGTGCAGCCAAGCGCGGGCAACGGCCCACTCACGTTTGACCGTGCGTTCGGAGATCCCGAGGCTAGCAGCGACTTCCTTGACCTCGAGCCCGGCAAAGAACCGTAGCTCTACGATCTCTGCCATGCGCGGGTCGAAGTTGGCGAGAGCGTGTAGCGCCTCGTCGAGGGCGAGGATTTCGAGCTTGGGGGGGGCTTCCTCTGGGTCGACTCTGCTTAGTGTGAGGCGCAAGCGCCCAGCGCCGTGCTTCTCTGTATCGCGCCGCCGCGCTCGTTCGATCAAGATTCGACGCATGGCCTGTGCCGCCGCGCCGAAGAAGTGCCGTCGGCTCGACCATTCCGGCTCTTGGTCACCCACTAGACGGACCCATGCCTCGTGGACCAGAGCGGTGGCCTGGAGGGTTTGGGCTTCTCGCTCCCTGTCGAGATGCCGCCGGGCGAGCCGGCGTAACTCGTCGTAGACCAAAGGGAGGAGCTGCTCGGCCTTGGCTGCATCCCCCGCAGCGGCGGCATCGAGTAAGAGGGTCAGTTGGGCCGGGTTCGATGGTCCGCGATGGGGGGCATTGGGCTTCATTCCTTAGATTCTTTGTGCTCTAGATGACGAAGGGCAAGGGAGGATTCGGGTCCGTCCTTAGGTGAGTGGCGAAAAAATTGGCCTCTTCTTGGCCCCTGCTGGGTCTTTGCTGCGCATAATGAGGTATGAACATCCTGACCAATAGCCGGTTTCTCGCCTTCTCCTTTCTCCTCTGCAGCTTCCCGATCGCCCATGCCCAGGGGCAGGATCAGGGAATGCAAGCGCTACTCGGCTCCTGGGTTGGGGTTAGCGCCGAAGTCCAAGGGGAACGCGTTGTCATCGAAAAGAACTCGGCGACGATCGAAGGTGATCGCGTGCCGCTTCATTTCGTCTCGCCTGGACTCTTCGTGTTGAAGGTGGGCGATAAGCAAGTTCAGGTCCGTTATGTGCTGAAGGGGCAGCGCTTGAGCCTCGATGTCTCAGGCGAGCGCAGCGAGTGGCAGCGCCTCCCTGCTGCCAGAGGCAAGCCCCAGCCCTCGAAGGAAAATCCTGCGGATCAATCGCTTGGCGGCGCCTCGGAGAACCCCTTTGGTGCCCCGAAAAATGGTGCCCCGAAACAGGCGCCGGCCAATCCCTTCGTCCGCAGTTTTGAGGGGCAGGGGGTCTTCTTGAGGCTCAGTGAGGGTGCGAAAGGCCTTCTTGTTGGCGAGCTTCGCTTCCGGGGGCAGAAATATCCGGTGCAGGCGAAGGCCAAGGGCACGAGCTTGGAAGGTGTGTTTCAGGCTGGAAAGTCGCGCTTCCCCTTCCAGGCCAAACTGGCGGGGGACAGCCTCACCTTCACCAGCGGCGGGCGCAGCTACAAGTTGAAGGGCGAGAAGCTGGTCCAGAAGCAGCCCAGCAACCCCTTGGGTGGCGATGGCGGGGAAGGGCAATGCCCGGATAGCGACAAGGCTGAGGAGGGCAAGGATTCGCGAGTGCCCGAGGGTTGTCGGCTCTTCGTCCACAAGAAGGCCGGTGTTGCTTGCTACCTCCCCAAGGATTGGACCCTTCTCCAGGGCAATGCCGAGGGCGTCGCGATCAACCCTGGCTATCAGAATGGAGAGAGGATTCTCTGCACAATCGGTCTCGGTGGTGGTCCGGCTCCTCTGTCAGCGAAGGGTAAAACCATTGAAGATATCCTGAAGGGTGAGCTTGCCGGTTTCACCAGCTCCTTGGCCGAGAGCGGCATTAAGGTCGATCTGAGTGCGAAGCGCCTGAAGAGTCTTACGGTCCGAGGGGAGCCGGCCGCAGCGATTGAAGCCCCGGCCCAGACGGCCGCCGGGCAGAAAGGCAAGGTTTGGTTGGGTATTCGCCGTGATGACGGCCGCATCCTGGCGTGCAGTGCGGTTTACCTCTTGGGCGCGGAAGAGAAGTTCGCCGAGAAGGTGCACAGCGTCTTTGTCTCGCTGCGCCCGGCGGCGAAGGCTGCCGAAATGGGGCGCTGAGCAGCCCTCGGCGCCTTCATACAGGTGCTGGCGAGGCGCTCCTCCTGAGTCTTGTGGGCGACCCGATCCTTGCACCCCCCGGTCCACGTAGAGCTGCGCCTCGCTATCCTCTTAGAGTTCCGGCTTTCCGGAACTCTCTCTCGACTCAGGAGGAAAGGCTATGCGCGAAGTGCTTAGCAGCGAGGCGCTCTCCCCTTGGCAGCCCAGTAGCGGGGACGCCTGGGACCTGAAAAAGGCGGCCCATCTTGGGCGTCGGGCGGCTTTTGGGGCCCGCAGAGAAGAACTCGATTTGATGCTGCAGCAGGGGCCGGATGCGGCGATTGAGGCCCTCTTCCATCCCGGTAGCAACGCCAGCTTCGAGCAGCTTTTCGCCCAGTTGGAGGGCTTCTTCTTCGACCTTTCGCGGCGTGATGGGCTCCAGCGCTGGTGGTGTTATCGAATGCTGCATGGCCCAGGCCCGCTTCGGGAGCGCATGACCTTGTTCTGGCACGATCACTTTGCGACTTCGATCCGCAAGGTCGGCCGCGGTCGTTATATGCAGCTGCAGAACGAGACGCTGCGAAAACACGCGCTCGGCAAGTTCGGCGACCTGCTCTTAGCGATCAGCAAAGATCCGGCGATGCTGATCTGGCTCGATAACAGGCTGAGTTCCAAGGGGCGCCCAAACGAAAACTATGCTCGGGAGTTGCTCGAACTCTTTGCCCTTGGCCGCGATCATTATGAAGAAGGTGATATTAAAGAGGTCGCACGGGCGTTTACCGGTTGGACGACCTCAAGTGGGCGCTTCGTGTTTTCCAAGAACCGGCACGATGCCGGGGAAAAGACGATCTTCGGCAAGAAGGGCAAATGGGGCGGCGAGGATGTCATCGATCTGATCCTGGAGAATCCTCATACCGCACGCTTTGTGGCTGGAAAGATCTGGAAGGACCTGGTCGGCGAGTGGCTTCCCGAAGATGTGCATGAGGACCTGGCGCAGGGCTTTCGTGAGAGCTCCTACGACATTGCTGCCCTCGTGGGGAGGATACTCCGCTCGCGAGCTTTCTTCTCTGAGCAGGCCCATCGCAGCCGAATCGCCGACCCGGCCGAATACGTCTTGGGTATCGTGCGCCGGCTTGAGAGCCGCCCCAGGATCTCGACGGTCGCTTCACAGATCGCGATTCTGGGGCAGGCACTTTTTGCGCCTCCAGGCGTCGAAGGATGGAAACGCGGTGAGGCCTGGCTCTCCGCCCGTTGGTGCCTGCTGCGTATCGCTGCTGTGGCCAGCCTAGTCAACCTTCGCGGCGCCTCCGGCGAGGCGCGCTGGGACGTTGTGGCCTACTGCAAGAAGCACGGGCTGAAAGTGGACGAGCAGATCGTCGACCACTTTCTCGATCTCTTCGTCGATGGTGAGGTTGAGCCAGCGACGCGCGCACGCCTGCTTCACTACCTGAATCACGTTGATCGCAGCGGAAAAGCCAAGAAGGGCGAAAAGGGGCCGGACCGCAAGTCTCCCTTCAAACCCGATTATCGCCACATAGACAACAAGGTGCGTGGGCTTGTCAACCTGATCTTGTCCCTCCCCGAAGCGCAGACTGTCTGAGGAGTCCGAAGATGAGCAAGCAAAGCAGCGAACTCACGCGCCGTGACTTTGTCGGGCGCATTTGCCAATCCGTGGCCGCGGGCGCTTTCGTTCCGGGATTGATGCCCTTCTATCGTGACGATGCCGTAGATGCGGCAGCGCGCGACACCGTTCTTGTCGTTTGCGAATTGAACGGAGGGAATGACGGTCTCAATACCCTTGTGCCCTACGGCGACGATAACTACTACAAGCTGCGTCGGCGTATCGGCATCAAGGAGAAGGATCTGTGGAAGCTCGATGAGCACTTTGGTCTGCATCCTTCGCTCAAGCCTTTGCGGCCGCTCTGGGATCAGGGCGCCTTCGCATTGATTCAGTGCGTTGGTTATCCGAAGCCCAATCGCTCCCACTTCCACTCCATGGATATCTGGCAAGCAGCAGATCCGGAGCTTTCGACGGCGCGGAGTGGTTGGCTGGGAAGGGCGGCCGATGCACTGCCTACCGCAGGCGGCATCGCTCCGGCCTTGTCCGTTACCAGTGCCCTGCCCTTGGCGATGCGGTCGGGTAAACGGCCGATCCCCGCGCTGGCCAGTTTGCGCGAGCTGCAGATCGTGACGGACACGCGCAGCAGCTACGACGCCCGCATGGAGCGGCGGCTACTGCGGGAGAACCTCAGCCTGAGTGCCAAGGCCAAGCCCTCTATCGCAGCTGCTAGCCGGGCCTTTGCTGCAGCGATGGAGGACAGTCGCCGCATCCAAAAGGTGACCAAGGCCTATCGGCCGGCAGCCCGTTATCCCCGGGGTCTTGGCGATCGACTACGGCTGATCGCCCAACTCCTCGATGCCGGGCATCCGGGCCGCATCTTCTATTGCGGCATGGGCGGTTTCGATACCCATGGCAATCAGGCCGGGTCACACAGACGGCTCCTTTCTCAGTTTGCCGACAGCATGGCGGCGTTCTTCCAGGATCTGGAGGCACACGGTCAAGTCATGCGGGTTGTCGTTCTCGCCTACAGCGAGTTTGGCCGCCGCGTTCAGGAGAATGGATCCTTGGGAACCGACCATGGTGCCGGTGGCTTGGCGCTCTTGCTCGGCCCTTCGGCGGTAGGCGGGATTCACGGTACGAAGCCGAGTCTGAGCGATTTGGGGCGAGGTGACCTGAAGTTCACGACCGATTTCCGCCGTGTCTACGATGAGCTGCTGGGGCGCTGGTTACGGGTGCCGCCAAAGCCGGTGCTCGGTGCTCGTTTCGAGGCGGTGGGAGCGCTGCGTGGACGCGAGGTGTAGCTCGCTTCACAGGGGGCTTGCAGAAGAGGACAAAGGCTGGTACGCGCGAGTTCCAGCCTCGGCTGAGTGAGTGGGGCATACTTCGTCGAACCCTGACGAGAGATCCCTATACATGCTCAAGCTTCGCACCTCGCTATTTGCGGCCATGACTCTGGGGCTTCCGCTCCACGCTCAATCGAGTCAGCCGCAGCTGCTTCTCGATATCGCTCCCGGAATCCAAGGCTCCGACCCCCAGGAGTTCACCGCTCTCGGCAAGAAGACGCTCTTCGTGGCCGATGACCTCGTGCACGGGCGTGAACTCTGGATTACCGACGGCACAAGTGCAGGAACCAAGATGCTGATCGATCTGGTTCCAGGCGCCACGGGTAGCCACCCGCGCAATCTGGTTCGAATGGGAACCCAAGTGGCCTTCGTCGCCGAAGAGCCAAGCTATGGCCGCGAGGTCTGGTTGACCGATGGCACGGCTTCGGGCACTCACCTTCTGGCAAACATCGCTGCGGGTAGCCGTACCGCAAAGCCGGAAGAGCTGGTCGTGGCGCAAGGGCTCTTGTTCTTCCACGTCGACGACCAAATTCACGGGCGCGAACTCTGGGTCTCGGATGGGACCAGCGCCGGCACGAAAATGGTCAAGGACATCTATCCCGGCTATTCCGGCTCGGGTCCCAAGTTCCTGACGCCTTGGGGTAAGCGTTTGGCTTTCTCCGCCGAAGATCCGGTGCACGGGCGTGAGCTTTGGGTCAGCGATGGGACGGCGGCTGGCACCTATGTGGTCGCGGATCTCAAGCACGGTATCGCCAGCGGCGATCCGCACGAGCTGACCGAGTTTGGCGATAAGCTGGCCTTCCGTGCCTTTAAGAATGGCGTGGGCATTGAGCTATTGATTACCGACGGCACCAGCGCCGGAACGATCTGCGCGCACGATACCATTCCGGGGAATAAGAGTGGTGGCCCCCGCTATCTCCTTGCGCATGAAGGCAAGCTCTACTACGTCGGCGCCCTCAATACCGCAGCCTTTGTTTGGGACGGAAGCACGAGCACCAGACTCTTGACCTCCAGCTTCCCTTACACGGATGAAGGGAGTTTCTTCCCGGTCGGTAACAAGGTGATGTTCACAGCTGGTAACAACCAGGACCTATGGGTGACGGATGGTAGTGCCGGCGGCACCAAGTTAGTTATCCCCATCAGCTCGAGTGCTCCCCGTCCGCGGCGTCCACGCTTCCTCGCTCACTTCGGTTATGGCCGGGTCATGATGGGGGCGACTGAAGTCTCGCATGGCAACGAACTCTGGATCAGCGATGGAACGGAACAGGGGACCTACCCGATGGATATCGTTGCGCGTAGCGGCAGCTCATGGCCGGCCGTGCACCGGGATGCACAGTGCTTTGGCAAGGTCATCGTCGTTGCCAATGACTATGGCGTGACTGGAATGGAGCCGCGTATCTTCGATAGCGGGGCTGTGGCCCAGCAGCATGGTGAAGGCTTCGCCGAGAGTGGCTGCACTCCCAGCTTCTGGAGCACTGACCCGAAACTGGGCGGAAGCGTCAAGTGGGGTGGCCACTGCGACCAGGCCGCGGCTTTCTCCATCCTGGGCATTGGTATGCCGGGGCTCGTTTCCTTTACCCCCCGGGCAAGCATCTATCTCGATCTGCTCCAGTCGCCAGTCTTCGTCGCCATGCCCGTTCTCCAGGGTGAATGGAATGCGTCGATGATGATCCCCAACAGCCCAGGCCTCGTCGGTCTGCAGCTGGCGATGCAGAGCTTCGTGCCGAATGCACAGTCCTCGCTGGGTTTGGACTTCTCCCCAGCCATGTTCTGGACTCTGCGCTGATCTCGAAGTTCGCGAGCACTTTGCCGGCTCGCATGTGGCTATCGTCGGCCACATGCGAGCCGTTTTTTTTGCGTTATCGTTTTTCGCGGATTACCCGAGACGCGGGGCTACGAGCGCTTTGCGCAGGTGCGCTCGCTCTGGTGGCTGACCGGTATTGATGCGCCGGATGCCGCCCTGGTCATGGATGCCGCCTCGGGTCGCGAGATCCTCCATCTCCTCTGCCCCAGTCCAGTGAAAGGGCGCGGAGCTGGAGAAGCTGCTGGGCACGGGGGAGCTATTGCAGCGGATCGGCCGGTAGCCGGTGCTCAGCTCGTTCTAGTTACTTACCAATCATTCCGAGGAACTCTCGGCGCGTCGCGCTGTTGATACGGAAGGCGCCGGTCATGCGGCTGGTCACCGTGTCGACGTTCTGCTTGTGGACGCCCCGCGTGGTCATGCACTGGTGCTTAGCCTCGATGACTACCGCGACGCCACGGGGCCTTAGGATCTCTTCGATAGTGTCGGCGATCTGCACGGTCAGCGTCTCTTGGATCTGCAGCCGCTTGGCATAGACCTCGACCAGTCGTGCCAGCTTGCTGATACCGACGACGCGGTCGGAGGGCAGGTAGGCGAGGTGGCAGACGCCGATGATCGGCACCATGTGATGCTCGCAGTGCGACTCCAAGCGGATGCCGCGCAGCATGACCATCTCGTCGTAGCCCTCGGTCTCCTGGAAGGTCTTGCTCAGGATCTCGACGGGGTCCTCGTTGTAGCCGGCGAAGAATTCCTCGTAGGAACGGACCACGCGCTTGGGGGTCTCGAGGAGACCTTCGCGGTTCGGGTCGTCACCAGCCCAGCGGATGAGGGTTCGGACGGCGGCTTCGGCTTCGCTGCGGGAGGGGCGGCTGCTGCTCATGGCTTTGTCGGCTTGGCTGAGGGCGTTAGTGTTCTGGTCCTGCAAGGCTTCCTCACCTAGACCGAACTCGATCGAGCCTTCAAGGGAAAGCATGGATCACGCCGCTGCGGCAGGACCGCGACTTATCCTCGCCAGCACGAGTCCGTACCGAAGGGCACTCCTCGAGAGGTTGGGATTGGCGTTTGAGACCCAGGCACCTGGCTGTGACGAGGAATCTCTCAAGAGTGAGCTGCAGGGAGCGACCCCGGAGGAAGTGGTCGTCCAGCTGGCGCGTGCGAAGGCGGCGAGCGTTGCGGCCAAGGCTCCCGAGGCGATCGTCATCGGCTCCGACCAGATCTGCCTGTTCGAAGGCGAGATTCTGGGCAAACCCGGGACGAAGCGGCGAAACATCCTGCAGCTCCTAAGGATGCAAGGCAAGTCTCATGCGCTGCTGACAGCCGTCTCGCTGATCTTGGGCCGCGAGCGGCGTGAGCATCTGGATCGGACGACGTTGCTGATGCGGCCCTTGGACGAGGCTCAGATCGAGACCTATGTCGAGCGAGACCAGCCGATGGACTGTGCCGGAGGCTACAAGCTTGAACTCGCTGGAATCGGCTTGATGGAAAGGCTGCAGACCGAGGATCCGACTGCGATTCCGGGTCTGCCGCTGCTCTGGCTGGGGGCGGCGCTGCGGGAGCTGGGGCTCGCCTTTTGACCGAAGCCTTCAGAGGAAAGACTCCTGGTCGACGAGCCCCAGCGGCCTCCTTCTCCTCTGGGCAGCCGACCCAGTCCAGGCCGACTCAGTCCAGGCCGTAGTGGCGGCGGACGCCGGGCACCAGATAGTCCGCGAACATCTGTTCGGCGCCGTACTCAGGCTTCCAAGCCCAGTCAGCGCGAGCAGCATCGTCGTTCACGTCGGCAGGCCAAGAGTCGACGATGCGGGCCCGCGGCTCGTCGCGCACGAAGCTGATCTGCGCCTTGGGGAAGTGCTTGAGCACATGCTCCTTGATCTCGGAGCCGGTCAGGCTGAAGGAGCCGACGTTGTAGCTGCGGCGGCTGAGCTTGTCGCTGTCAACCGCGGCGAGCATCGTCATCGTGCGGATGGCGTCGGGCATCGCCATGAAGGGGATGACCGCATCCTCGTCGACGAAGCAGGCGTAGGGCTCGTCCTTGGCTGCCGCATGCACCATTTCCGGCGCGTAGTCGCTGGTGCCTCCAGTCGGTAGCGTCTCGGCGCTGATCAGGCCTGGGAAGCGCAAGCCACGGAAGTCGACGCCGCAAATCGGGCGTTCCTTCGCCAGCTGGTTGAAGTGGAAGGAGAAGTAGCGTCCGAGATGCTCGCAGCTGAGTTTGTTGCAGCCGTACATCGTGGTCGGCACCAGGTAATCGTCTTCCTTGATGCGACCGACTGCCGCTTTGGTCGCCCGGTCCGGCAGACCGTAGACCGCGATCGAACTCGGGAAGAGGAAGCGCACTGGCGTGCCGGTCTTGGTGCCTTCGGCCTGCGCTAGCTCGAAGAGGTTCATCGTCCCGTTGACATTGACGCGCTGCGCTTGTGCCGGAGCGTATTCCGCGCGCGTGCTGAGCAATGCCGCCAGGTGGTAGATCTCCTGGATCTCGTATTTCGAGACGATGCGCTGGAGCACCGAGGGATCAAGGATGTCGCCGGTGAAGGTGGCTGCACAGAGATCCTCGAGTTCCTCGCCCAAGGGTTTGAGGTCGAGGGCCAGGACCTCACGTTCGGAACGGCTGGCGAGCTCGCGGATCAGGCCGTGGCCGATCTCGCCGCTCGCGCCGGTAATCAGGCTCGCGGGCTTACGCATGTCAGTTTCATCGTGGCAGGAGGGAAGGGGGCGGAGGGTCTGGTTTCTGCGCGGTTCAGGTCGCCGCGCGGTTCAGGTCGCCGCGTGGTTCAGGTCGCCGCGTGGTTCAGGTCGCCGCGTGGTTCAGGTCACTGTGCGGTTCAGGTTACTGCGCGGCAAAGACCGGCCTAAGCCGTTCGATGTTGGCGCGCATCACCGTTAGGTAGTTCTGGCCGGCCGCGAGTTCTTGGGCAGAGAGCATTTCACCGGGCGAAAAGAGCACTGAATCGAGGCCGAAGTCCTTCTTAAAGCGCGCCGCGATCTCGGGGAGCGGCTTGCTTTCCCAGAAGATAAAGCGGGCTTTCTTGTCGGCGAGCTGGCTACGCAGCAACGCAAAGGCCTCGTCGCTAGGCATCGTTTCGGGGTCGATGTCCAGGTTGTACATCTCCCAGCCGTAGCGCCGGGCGACATAGTTGTAGGCGGGATGTGAGGCCAAAAGCACTTCGCCCTTAGGCCGCTTCCCGAGGGATTCGAAGCCCGCATGCAGCTCGTTGAGTTGCTTTTCGAGCTTCTGGAGCCGCTTGCCGAGGCCGCTGAGCGCCTTCTCGTTTTGGGCGAGGACCTGCTTGAGGCGGGCGTGCACGGCTCGCGCCTGCTCACGCAGCTGCTGTGGGTCGAGCCAGACATGGGGATCGAGGCCGTCGTGCGTGTGCTCTCCGCCCGGGCCGTGACTGTGCACGATGGCGCCTTCGATCTCGATGAAGTCGCGGGCGAAGGAATTGCTCGCGTTGAGGGTCTTGGCCATGGGCAGGGCGATCTTGTCGATCCAAGCCTCGGCGCCGGCGCCGTTGAGAAGGATCAGGGTTGCCTGCTGCAGATCCTGGACCTTGGCCTCATTCGGCTTGTAGTGCAGGGGGTCGGCATCCGCCGGCGTCAGCGTCTCGATCTGGGCAAAATCGGCAGCGAGCTCGCTTGCGACCCAGCGCAGGGGTTCGAAGCTGGCGACGATCCGCGGTGGGGTCGCGACATTGGGGGACTGTGGACTCTCGCTGTCGCCGCAAGCGACGAGGAGGGCGAGAGGCAGGGCGAGGAGGGATAGGGAGCGTGGCCTGGTCATCATGTCGGTCTATAGCTTCACGCACTCGTCGAAGTCCTCGAGCAAGCCGTGGTCGTGGGTCACTAGGAACAAGGTCGTGCCGAGCCGGGTGACCTGTTGGAGCATCAGGTCGAGGACGATGCGGCTCGTCTTGGGGTCGAGGTTGCCGGTCGGTTCGTCGGCGAGCAGGAGCTCGGGGCCGGTGACCAGTGCCCGGCAGATGGCCACCCGTTGCCGCTCGCCTTGCGAGAGTTGGCTCGGGTGCTTGCGTAGCTGCGGAGTTAGCCCGGTCTCTTTCGCCAATTCGTGCATCCGCTCTTCGCTTTCTTCTCCCAGCCGCAGTGCCGGGTGCACGTGGTAGGGGAGGAGGATGTTCTCACGCACGCTCAGGTGCTCGAGGAGTTCGAAGGTCTGGAAGACTAGCCCGACTCGGGAGATGCGCTGCTCACGCCGCTTGGCGTCACTGAGCTGGCTCCAGTCCTGGCCCAGCGTTAGGAGGCGACCTTCGCTGGGCAGGCGAATGCCGGCGATCAGTGACAGCAGCGTGCTCTTGCCGCTTCCCGAGGGGCCGATGCAGGCCACGCGTCGCCCTGGCTGGACGTGAAGCTCCGGCAGGCTCAGCTCGAAGGGCTCTTCGCTCTGCCGCGTTGCTGGGTAGCGGTAGCGGAGGCCGCTGCCGTCGATGGCTAGGTCGCTGCTCATTGATCGATTCGGCGCTGGGAGAGGATTTCGACAGAGGCGATCTTCCAGCTACGTCCGTCATGCTCGACTTGGTAGAGCGCTCGGTATTCGTTTGTTCGCTCGTGTCGGTGGCCCCAGTGCGAGACTTCGCCGTGCACCCGCCAATGCCAGTCGACCTCGAACCCGGGGGGCTGGCTCTGAGAGTCCTTCACTCCGCCATCGAGCTGCTCAAGCTTGGTGATGGTGCAGACGGCGCCGCCTTCGGAGCGGAGGACCAGGCTCTCGTAGATCTCGCCGTAGAGTTCGTCGATCAGCTTGGGGCAGACGCTGGCGGCGAGGAGTTCATAGATCTCCTCTTCGCTGTCGCCTTGGAAGGCCATGTAGAGGTTTTTGTGCAGCTGCTCGAAGAGCTGCCGCGCCTCGTCGCCTAGGGGGACAGTGATGGTCGCCGGGAAGGGGGAGGGGATTTCGACTACGGCGATCTGCCAGGTAGCCAGGCTGGAGAGGAGGGGCAGGGCTGCGAAGAGCCAGCGCTTGTGTCCTCTTACCAGGGCGAATCCGATTGCGCCGACCAGGATCAAGCCCAGAGACAGGAGTGGCAGCCGCCAGGTCGGCGGCGGTGGTGGTGGCGGCAGCGTGATTTTCGGACGCGCGCGGGCGCTTTCCTTGTTCGCGTGCCAGATGTGCTCGGGCTCATTCTTCGAGAGCCGGGAGAAGTCGACTTGGTCCCGCCACTGGGTTGTGACCGGGATTTCTGGCTCGCTGTAGAGGGCGGGGATGCCCTTGTAGTTGAGCCAGCGGATCGAAACGCTGGGAGGCACGCCGGTGAGGGGGAAGCGGGCAGAGAGCCGGATCCCCGGCTTCTGGAAGATGTAGTTCAGGCTCTCGGGAAAGTCGACCTTGAAGGACTCCAAGGACAGCTTCTGCTTACCCAGCCTGAGTTCGCCGTATTTTTCGAAGAAGGCCCGCGCCTTCTTGGTGGCTCGTTGCGTGTCCGCGGCGGAGACGTTTTTCTCGTATCCGGCGAGTTCCAAGCCGAGCCATTGGGGGAGGATGACCTCTTGTTCCCCAACGATTCGTAGCTCGATCCGATCCTGGAAGAGCTGCATCTCCATGAAGATCGGTGCGCCGGGATGCCGAGCCTTTGCGCGGAGGTTGAGGGTGCTGGCGCTGAGCGCCAGGCAGAGCAACAGGCAGGTGCGGAGGGCGGCTAGGGACACGACAGGGATTGGAGGGGGAGGCTGGGAGCCGAACGCGTGCGCATCTTCAGCGAATTCCCCTGCTAGCTCCAGCCTGCACTGTTTTTCCACCGGCCTCGGCTGGGTCTTCGCGTCTCGTACGGAGGTCGCTAGGTGAAAAAAATGAAACGAAGTGAAACTTCCGGCAATACCGGGTCTAATCCGATCAGCGCGTAGGGCTTTGCACTGGTGGCGCGTCGCCTGAGGGCTGTGGCCAAGCGGCGAGGTAGCTCACCTTGATCCTGCGCCCGTTAGCGAACTGCCCAAGAGTCCGAAAAGACAGAGTCCGAAAAGACAGAGTCCGAAAAGACAGAGTCCGACAGACTTGGCTTTGGGCACAGCAACGACAGAGATTCTCGCACGAGGGTCTGTTTTGAGAGGCGGAGGACACGGGGTCCGAAGCCTCGGGGGCACAAGACAGATCCTCGCGCTTTTTTTTGTACCTAGGTCTTTACTGCCTAGGTCTTCTGCGCCTGGGTCCCCTGGGTGGGAGCTGACACCGTGGGGCTGGGTGGGCGATGAAGCCTTTGCTCCACCGCCCACCGTTGTTGGCCTCTAGTCGGCCGCTGTTCTCGCACTGTGCTTTGGCGAAGTGGACTAGGCCCACTTCGATGGCCAGCCAAAACGCATTCGGGACGTTTTGGCTCAGCCTCATTGAAAAATCTTCGAGCGATTCGCGCTTGGCCGAAGACGCTGCTTGTCGAAGAACTCCGCCTGCCGAAGAGGCGGGCTGACTGAGAGAGGAAATCGAGTTCACCACGAAAAGCCCGGGGGCTGGGCTTAGCTGGTGGCTCTGAGACGGAACTCTGTGCTGACGGGTTCCGTGATTTATCCACCGGCACGGCTGTCGAAATGGAAGGCTGGCCTGTGGCGGCCGAACTCAGCCGCGTGCCCATCGGCGTTGGCCGGAAGCAGGAGCTTCTTGTCCGGGCTGCGCCTTGCTTCGGTCTTCCCTGCTCGTCATTCGTGGCGCAGCGCGTCGACCGGATCCATCTGGGCGGCTCGCCATGCGGGGTAGAGCCCTGCGACGATGCCGACCCCGCCCGAGATGACGAAGGCGAGGATGGCGAAGAAGGGCTCGACGATGGTTGTTTGCTTCAGCGCTTGTGAAGCCAGCTCGGGGAGCAGGACACCGAGGGCGACGCCAATCAGGCCGCCGAAGCAGGAGAGCACCGTCGTCTCGACTAGGAACTGGCCGATGATGTGCTTGCGCTTGGCGCCCAGGGCGCGGCGGATGCCGATCTCTCGGGTCCTTTCGGTCACCGTCGCCAGCATGACGTTCATGATGCCTATGCCGCCGACCAGGAGCGAAATCCCGGCAATGGTCCCGAGCACCAGGCTCCAGAGCCGCGCCGTTTCCTCCTTCTGCCGGAGCAGCTCCAGGGGAACGACGATGTCGTAGTCCTTCTTTTCGTGCAGCTTCTCCATCAGGGCGCGGAGGGAGCGTGCGGTTTGCAGCACGGCTTCGCCGGCACTGTCATCGTCGGCGACGACGAGGCGGATGCGATGTAGCTCGACTTGTTCGAACTCGCGGCTGCCCTGGCTCGCCTTGACGATGGTCTTGCCGAAGATGCGGTTGGCGGCGAGTAGGGGGATGAAGATGCGGTGACGAGCGAGGGTGACTGCGGCGCCGCCTGCCGAGGTCTCGGGTTTGGCGAGGGTGCCGACCACTTCGAAGGCTTCGGAGCCGATGCGAATCGTTTGCCCCAGCGGGTTGTCGAGGACGAAGAGATCGCGCGCCAGCGCGTCGCCGACGACCGCGACGTTGCGGCGGCCTTTCTCATCGTGTGGTACGAGGAAGCGGCCCTGCTCGATCTGCACCTTGGTCATCTTGGCGTAGTTTGGCGTGGTCCCAACGGCGAAGGCCTGCATCGTCCGCGAGCGGTAGCTCACTCGCTTGGGAAAGTCGCGCTCGCCGATGATCTCAGTGACTCCTGGCAGCGTCGTCTGGATCGCACGCAGGTCGCTATTGGTCAGGCCGTAGACCTGAGCTGCGTGAGTGGATCCTCCTGAACCCTGCTCTTCGGCCGACTTGACCGACTGGAGCAGGATCTGGTCCGAGCCCATGGCTTTGATCTTCTGCCCTTGCTCGAAGGCCGCACCTTCGCCAACGGCCAGCATGGTGATGACCGAGGCGACGCCCAGCATCATGCCGAGGATGGTCAAAAAGCTGCGGAGCTTGTGCAGGAGGAGGTTCTTGACGCCCAGCTTGATGGTCCGGACTAGGGCTGTTTCGCTGATCATTCGGCTTTTTTCCGCTCAATACCCTTCATGACTTCCTTCGACGCGACCTTGCCGTCGCGAAGCCGAAGCAGCATGTGCGCGCGTTCGGCGACCTCTTCGGAGTGGGTGACCATGATTACGGTCTTGCCCTCGTCGGCGAGTTCGTCGAGTAAGGCGAGGATCTCTTGTTCGGTGTTGGTGTCGAGGTTGCCGGTCGCTTCGTCGGCAAGGAGGATCAGCGGGTCGTTCATCAGGGCGCGGGCGATGGCGACACGCTGCTGCTGTCCACCGGAGAGCTCGGTCGGCCGGTGCTCGAGTCGTTCGGCGAGCCCGACCTTCTCGGCCAGCATCGCCGCCCGCTCGCGGGCGAGCTTGGGGGAGTGCCCCTGGTAGAAGAGGGGGACTTCCAAGTTCTCAAGTAGGGTCAGCTGTGGGATGAGGTTGAAGGATTGGAAGATGAAGCCGATGCGTTCGCCTCGGATCTCCGAGAGTTGGTCGTCGCCTAGCTGGCTTACGGCCGTGCCGCCCAGGTAGTACTCGCCGCCGCTTGGGCGGTCGAGGGCGCCGAGGATGTTGAGAAGCGTCGACTTGCCCGATCCGGAGCGGCCCATGATCGACCAGTACTCGCCGCGGCGAACTTGGAAGTCGACGCCGTCGAGGGCTGCGACGATGGTGTCGCCCATCACGTAGTGGCGCTCGACGGCTTGGAGGTCGACTAGGACCTCGCCGGACTGGCTTTTACTTCCGCTTGCCGTAACCATGGCTTCATTCACCACCGGGGCCTCTGCCCGAGCTGCGGCTGCCTTGGGGACGCCGCCCGCCCTTACCACGGAAGCGGTTCATCAGCGTCTTCCACTTCGGGCCGATCTTGGGGTGCTCTTGCATCGTCTTGGTGAACTTAGCATCCCTGAACAGCCTCATGCGCTGGCGAGGATCCTCAAGCCTCTTGGCGTATTCGGGGAAGGCCGCCTTGGCCATTTCGAAGATCTCGGTCATTGCGGAGCTTCCTCCACGGCGACCTTCAGCTTTGCTGCTCGATGCCTCGATGGGGCGTGGCGAACCGGCCTTCTGCCGCTGCGAAGCTTCCTTGCGTCGCTTGGCGGCGTCTTGTTTGCGCTGAGCTTCCTTGGACAGGCGCGCTTTCTCGAACTCGGCGTTTTCCTTTTCGAACTTCGGGCGTTCGACCCCATCGACATCATGGAGGTAGACGCGCTCGCCCTCTTTGAGGCCGCTCTTGATCACGATCCTGTTGTCGTTGGCGCGGCCGATCTCGACGAGGCGCGGCTCAAGGCCGGAATCCGTTTCGACCCAGAGGAAGTGCACGTTCTTGGCGCGTTGCACCGCTTGGATCGGGACCGACAAAACGTTTTCCAGGGTTGCGACTTCGACCGTCACGTTGGCGGACATGTTGGGGCGCAGGGCGAGGGTGTCGCCGTGCAACTCGACCATGCATCGATACTGCTTGATGTCCGGGTTGAGCCAAGAGCTCTGAGTGTCTGCCGTTTGGCCAATGAAGGTGACGTGCCCGGTGAAGGTCCTTCCTGGCATCGACTCCACGGTCAGGGTGGCGACCTGTCCCGGCTTGATCAGCTCGCGTTGCGCTTCGGGGATCTTCAGCTTGGCGACCATGGTCGAAGTGTCGGGGAGGATCAGGATGGTCTGTCCGCGTTGCACGTCGGTGCCTACATCGATCGGCTCCTGGCGCCGCCAGCTGCCAGATTTGCCGTAGACCACCAATCCCGAGGAGGGGCTTAGGAGGGTGCCGCCCTTGATGTTCTCGCGAAGCTTTTCGAGCTTGGCGACTTCGATTTCGTACTGCTGCTTTTTGGCCTCAAGGTCGGACTTCTTGTTCTCGAGCTGGGCGCGGCAGCGCAGCTTGGTGCGGCCGAGTTCGTCTTGCGCCGCCTGAACCTTGGATTCGAGGTCTCGGATTTCCTTGCGCAGGTCGTAGGCGATGAGAAGGCGGAGCTTGCTCTTGGCGACGTCGAGGTTGTAGCGGGCCTTGTCGACCGCGAACTCATCACGCTTGAGGTCTTGCTCGGCGACGTAGTTCTTGGCGTAGAGGCGGCGGGTCCAGGCGAGCTTTTCTTCGGACTGGCTCAGCTCTTCCTGCTTGAGGCTGATGTCGGAGAGGCTTTGGTCAAGGCGCTGCTGGCCTTCGGACATCGTTGTGCTGTCCCGATCGCCACGCTGTAGGGCTTTGTTGGCGCCGCCTTTGGCAGCCTGATCCATAGCCTGTAGCTCTTCTTCTGCCTGCTTCTTCCACTGTGAGAGGATACTCGCGACAGTCTGCTTGCCGTCGACGATGCGCTGGCCGGTGAAGCGCTCGAAGTCCATCTTGGCGAAGAAGAGCTTGGTCTGAGCTTTGTCGATATCGGAGGCGTTTTGGCTCTCTTGGATTTCGAAGCCGGTCTCGGCGCTGACCAGGGATGACTTGGCGCGCGAGAGCGAAATGGATTGAGTTTCCTCGCGATCCGAGAAGCGCGAGACATCCAGCACGGCGAGGCGGTCGCCCTTCTTGACGGTGCTGCCCTCGGGGATCAGCCACTCGATGGTGTTGCGCCCTTCGATCTCGCTGCGGACCTTGACCGACTTGGCCGCTTCGAGCTCGCCATCCTCGGTGACTACGATGCGCAGATCTCCCCGCTTGGCGGTAATGATGTCGGCACGATTCAGGTTGGCGCCTTGGCTCGAACCTGTGCTGAGCGCATAGATACCGTAGCCAAGTGCAGCTACGAGAATGGTGATGAAGAGTATGCGGGTCATCAGGGGGCCTCGTTCAGCGCTCTATGCGACTAGCAGGGAGGGAGGGAAAACTAGCGAATGGCAGAGTGCCGGAGTTTGTGGCGGTGGACGCCGATTTTGCTGTTCTGCTGCTGCCCGGCTTCTGCAAGCGCTTGCTAGGCGGCTTAGGGCTTCGCATTGAACTCTTGCTGCTCTCTGGAGCGGGAGGCTCCTGGGCACGGAAAGTGTTGAGGGCGTTGACGTCGACCTGGAGTCCGTCCTTGCCGACGTCGAGCATCTCGAGTTCGCGCAGCAGGCCGAGGTTGGCGACGAAGTAATCTACGAGCCGGGATGTCAGGTTGTCCTGAGCCGAGAGCAGGGAGGATTGGGAGTCCAGGAAGTCACGCGTCGTGGCGCGTCCGGCCTCGATCAGGAGCCGGGTCGAGTCGACGCGGGTTTGGGCGAGCTTGACGGCGTTCTCTTCGATGCGGTAACTACGCAGTGCCTGCTCGACGTTGCGCAGCTGGGTGCGCACGTTTTGCTTGATCCGGTCGAGGAAGCGGCCATGCGAGCGCAGCTCGGCCTGTAGGCCGATCAGTGCCCGGCGGTAGGAGTTGCGTTCGTTGGTCTTGTTCAAGGGCAGCTCCAACGCCAGCCCGACCTGCCACTGGTACTTGTCCCAGTCGAGTTTGAAGCCGTTGCTCGTCTTCTCGTTGGGGATGTCGATGGCGGCGCTTAGATCCAGGCCCATCTTGAGCGCGTCCTTGGCGACGATGACTTTGCGTTCGGCGTCTTCGACTTGTTCGATGGAGTTGCGTAGGTCGAGGCGGTTCTGCATCGCCAGCTCGATCGCCTTCTCCTCATCAAGGGCGGGCTCTTTGATGCCTATTTCCCTAACCCGCTCCAGGGCGTCGCGGGCCAGCTTGATCTCGCATTCGATGGGGATGCCCAGGGTGATTTTGAAGCGGTCGAGCTGGGTTTGCAGACTGGTGCGACTGCGGATCACGCCGTTGCGGGCCGTGAGTTCGCGCTGCAGTGACTGGTCGACTTCGAACTGGGGGGTGCGGCCGGCCTTTGCCAGTTCCTCGCTGCGCTTGCGGTTGTTTTCGAGGCTCTTCAGGTTGTCGAGCGAGTTGCGCAGGCTGTTGCGGGCTTCGATGACGGAGAGGTAATCCGAGGTGACGTCGACGGCGAAGCGGCGACGGAAGCGCTCGTAGTTGCGGATGGCGTAGATGACGTCGCGTTCGGCCTGGGTCAGTGGTTCCATGGTCACTGCCGCGCCGAAGCTTTGGAGTAGAGGCTGGGTAATCGACAGCGAAAGCAGGGAGCTGACGTCCCAGCCGCCACCGCTGGTGAAGACGCGGACGAACTTGGATGCGAAGCCTCCGAGTATGCTGGCACCTGTGGCCATCAGCTTGCGTCCGGTCAGGCCGCGGCCGACGCCGCCATTGGCGCTGTCGTCGGCGACGCCGTTGGCATCGAGGTCGCCGCTGGCTGAGAAGATCGTCGTGTAGCGATTGCGCTGCCCGGTGAGGTTGAGGGCGGCGAAGTAGAGTGACTCGCGCTGCTGCTGGAACTCCTCGCTGTTTTCGGCGGCGATCTCGAGGGCGCGTTTGAGATCGAGGGAGAGTTCCGGCGTCTCGCCCTTGGCGATGCGTTCTAACAGGCGCTTGCGAAGTGTGTTCTCGGCTGCGTCGACGCTGAAGGCGATGGGCCCAGCCTTGTCGCTTCCGAGCGCCGCCCCGCGCTTGTCGTTCAAGATCTCGTAGACCTCGATGTCTGCTTCTTCGACGTAGCTGTCGGCAGAGCAGGAGATGAGCCCGAACCCGAGCGCAGCGGCAAGGAGACCGATGGGCCAGCGGGCGAGTGAGGGCGAGAGGCTAGAGGGCATTGGCTTAGAGCGGGGAGAGGGGAGCGGGATGCGAGAGTCGCGGGAGAGTTGCGGGATGATGGCGGCTCCGTTTACGGCCAAAGCTGGCAACGGGAGAGAGCTTTCCTGGGACAGAGTTCGTCGGCGCGATGGGGACTCGTGCTAGCCTCGACCAGTATGTGGCTCATTACTGCCGGTCCGACTCGGGAACCCATTGATTCAGTTCGATACATCTCCAACGCCTCGAGCGGTCGGATGGCCTACGGGATTGCTGCAGCGGCAGCGGCTCGCGGGCATCCGATCAAGGTCCTGAGCGGGCCCGTGGCAATGCCCGCCCCAGCAGGGGTCGAGGTGATCGACGTCCGCTCCGCGCGGGAGATGCTGGACGAAGGGAAACGCGAACTGGCCTCGGCTGAACACTCCGTCTTGATGGGAGTCGCTGCCGTTGCCGATTTCCGGCCGAAGCAGCGCTTCGCCGGCAAGCCGCCGAAGGAAAAGGGCGCCTTCACCCTCGACCTGGTTGAGAACCCAGATGTGCTGGCCGAGCTGGGGGCGCTGGGGCGAGCCCGGATTTGCGTGGGCTTCGCCCTGGAGAGCTTCAGCGAGGAGGAGCGAGAGGCGGCTTTGGAGCGAGCGCGGGGCAAGCGGCTGCGCAAGGGCCTCGATGCCATCGTGCTCAACGAAGCGGCGGCGATGGAGGCGCAGGGGTCTCGGCTCTGCTGGCTGGGGCCGGATGGCGGCGCCGAGGACCTGGGCTGCGGGGACAAGGAATGGCTCGCGGAGCGATTGGTGCTGCGCGTCGAGGCCCTGATGCGGGAGCGGGGACTGCTGGAATAGCAAGCTGGAGCTTGGATGAGCGAATCCCTGAAAATGGCGACAGTTGCGGGGATATCCGCTAGCATCTTTTGCTCCATGTCCTGCCTTCGCTCCCTTCTACTCGCCGCCTGCGCCCTGCTTGGTCTGGGCTCGGCCTCCCTTGCCCAGCATGTCGTCGACCCGGCTGGGAATGGCACCCACAAAGACCTGCAAGCGGCGATCGATGCCGCCAAGGCCGGCGATTGGATTCGGGTGCGTGGGGGGACCTGGGAGCAGATCGTCGTGCGCAAGAGCTTGACCCTGCTGGGCGACCCGATGCCGACCCTGCTTGCGCCCTTCAATGGGGTGGGTTTCGGCAAGCGTCAGCCGCCGCCGCTGCACGCGGTCGGCAAAGGACGCGAATACCTGCGGCTGGTGGATATCCGTATCGAAGGGCTGGCGCTGGGGAGCGGTTCCTGGTCGTCACTGTCGCCTGCGATCAAGCTCGAAGGCTGGGGGCGCTTGGAGCTGCTGCGCTGCCATGTCAGGGGGATGGCCTGGTTCGCGCCGACGGGACTGGCGAACGGTGCCCCCGCGATCGCCTCGGACGGGCCGGTGCAGATCCATGCTAGCGACTCCTGGATCGCCGCCAGTGACAGCATGGGGTCGGTCGGCCCCTCGCGCGTAGATGGGGCTGCAGGCATCGATACGCCCCGCGGCCAAGTGATCTTGTCGGGGTCGACGGTGCTTGGCGGCGCTGCTGCGAAGCTGTTCCTGGTCGCTTGTCCGGCAACACCATGCCCCTGCCCGCAGTTCAGGCACCGCGGTGGTCCGGCGGTGCGGGCCCAGAGCCTCTATCACTATGGCGGAATACTGCAGGGGGGAGCTGGCGGCGAGCTTTGGTGCTGGCAGGGAAGCTCTCTGGTGCGCAAGGGGCAGCAGCCCGATGGGGCGCGCTACCAGGCCAGGTCGAGCTTCTTTGCGGCTAGGGATCTGCGATCAAGGATTCCGCCGCAGCCTGGTGGCGTTTGGGTGCTTGCCTATCCGCTGTTGAAGTCGGGCGGGATCTTGATCTTAGGGGATCGTGCCCAGCAGCCGCAGATCCTGGGTCCGGATCGGCTCTGGATGGATGCATTAAAGCCCTTGCTGGTGCTGGTCTTGCCGCCCAGCAGCGTGGAGCTGCAGCTTCGTTTGCCAAAGGACCCGAGGCTGGTGGGGCTGGTCCTGAGCGGACAAAGCTTCAACCTGGCGACTTGGCGGGTCGGAGCTCCGGTCTTGGAAGTCGTGGGCTTCTGAATCCAGCGTCTGCGGGATTCGGGCCGGGGGGGAGCTGCCCAAGGCGGGGTGAGCCGGCTCCCTGCTGCCGCTTGAGAGCATGCTCCTACTTATCGAGGTTTTCCTCGAGGATGGGCGACGATTCAAATCGCTTACTGAGTATCCATTGCCCGGTGGGAGTGGTGGAGCCACCCTTGTGGTAGAAGCGGATCGTATTGAAGTAGATCCAGAGTTCGCTGCCCTTCTTCTCGACCGTGCAGACCTGATATTCGTCCCAAACGTAGTGATACACCGAAATCGTTGCGTGGACGGTCCCCGGCGTAATCGTGCCTTCTCGCTTTTCTTTGCGTTGCAGCTTGGCGTTGACAATGAGGCGGACCGGTTTGCCGGCGCCGTATTTTTTTCGCGCGAGCACTTCGTAGGCGGTTTTGCGCAGTTTCTCGTCGCTCGTGGCTGCTTTGGGTAGGCGCACCCGGGCGAGCCCCTGTTTCGCGGCGGTTTGCAGCAGGGTTCGCGCTTCCTCCACCCGCTTGAGCTCGGCCTCGTAGTCGAGCATCTTTTTTTCGCCGAGTCCTCGCTGGTAGGCCTGGGCGAGTTCTAGCGCACGCTTGGATTCTTCGAGTCTTTTCATTTGCCGCTCAAGCTGGCCATTGAGCAGCACGCGGTTCAACACCGCTGTGGCGTTGCTTAGGTCGAGCTTCAGCGTGGCGTCGAGGAAGTACTTGGCGCTGCGTGCCGGCCCGTGGATGTAGCTCGTGTTCTTTTCCAGCAGGCCGCGGAGTTTGAGTGGCCAGGACGAGGCGACAAGGCCGCGGGTGCGCTGCCAGTCCTTGAGGTCGAGGCCGATCTTGCCACGCACCGAGTCGAGCCATTTCAGGTCGGCGGGCATGGTTTTATCGCGGAAGATTCTGAGCTGCTTGGCCCAGTTCTCGACGAACTCAGGCTCGAGTGGAGGAACCAGAGGCTGGATTTTGTTCCAGCTCTGATAGAAGGCCTTGAGCTTGGCGAGTTTCTCGACAGCACCTTGCGGCGCACTGTTTGCCCTCATTTGTTTCAGGCCAGCGCGTAGCAGTTTTTCCAAGTTGGCGATGTTGCCGGCCACGAGGCTGACACTTGAATCCTGAGGGGGGAGTCCCTTGAGCTGGGCACGGAAGCCGAGGATCTGCTCTCGTACTTGCTGGACATATCGCTCATTCGCGAGGTCTTGGATGCGCCGGCTGCGAAGGTTGACGAAGGCGCGCTGTACCTTGGAGTTAAGGGCTTGCAGGCTGCGGAGGTCGACCTTGCGAGTTGCTTCTCCGCTAGCTGGCTTCCCACTGGATCCGGCGCTTGGCTGCTCTGCCTTCTTTGCTGGCGTCGATTCCATCTTCGCCTTGGCGCTGATCCTGGCGACCAGCTCCTGGTAGCGCTTGCTGGCGTTCTTCCAGTGGATGGTGTTCTTCTTGTAGGCCGCCCTGAGGCGTTTGGCTGAGTAGCGCAGGCCGTTGAGGTAGCGGTTGGCGGTAGCGACGTCGCCGGGTTTCAAGGAGGGTTCGAGCGCCTCGTATTTCTCGATGACACGGAGGGCTTGGCGGACGAGTTGGTCCTGCGCCACCAGCGTTGCCGGGAGGAGGAGCAAGAGAGCGGGGAGGAGAGTGTGCCTTAGCATGCTGGGGGAGCGGGGAGTTGAGGGAATAGGGAGGGATTCTGAGACTGCGAGTGCAGAGTAGGAGCGCTGCTTTCAGGGGCAAAGCGGGTTCAGGGCATATTCCTCCTTTAAGTGCGCCTTTTGGGCGAGCGCACGCAGTTTTCTCTTATTTTTTATTGGCAGGCTAGGCGGCAGCAAGCTCAGCGCTCCTGAGTGCGCCGATGATGGCGAAGATCCTCGCGGGATCCTGGCTTGACCTGTGATTCCTGCGTGAGCAAGACGTTTTCTCAGGTATGGCGGATCCTCTTGTTTCACGAACTTTGCCTTGCGACCGCCCTGCCAGAAGGTGCCTGCACGATGACAAAAAAAATACCATTATCTCCCATCGCGACGCTGGCACTTATCGCCAGCCCCCTGCTCGGGCAGCAGTACGATTTCGCCGCTTGCGCGAAATACTCGGAGGCCCGCAATGGGCACGCGGTCCTGGTCATGCAGGACGGCAAGGTCTTGTTCGAGCGATACGCCAACGGCTGGTCGAACAGTAAGGCGCATCGTCTCGCGAGCGGCACCAAGAGCTTCGCCGGTACCCTCCTGGCGATTGCGGTCGACGATGGCTTTTTCGGATTTGATGAGAAGGTGTCCAAGACCTTGGTCGAATGGAAGTCGGACCCGAGGAAGTCCCAGATCAGCTATCGCCAGCTCCTTGGTCTGGTCAGCGGCCTCGATGGAGGCTCCATTGGAGGGGCCCCGAGTTACTCTGCTGCGGTAGCCAGCCGCACGATTGCGGCGCCGGGGAAGAGCTTCGACTACGGTCCCAACCCCTTTCAGGTCTTTGGCGAGGCGCTCAAGCGCAAGCTTGCAGCACAGCCAAGGCCGGAGACGGTGACGGCCTATCTCTCGCGGAGGCTGATCACTCCGCTTGGAATGAAGGTCGGGTTTTGGCGCAATGCGAATAAGGGTGAGCCTCAGCTGCCGAGTGGGCTGTATCTCACAGCTCGCGAATGGGCCAAGTTTGGCGACATGGTTGCCAGCGGCGGGGTTTATGGCTCCAAGAGAATCCTCGCAACAAAGCATTTGCGGCAGTGCTTCGTGAGCACGAAGGTCGCGCCAAGCTATGGGGTCGGCTGGTGGTTACCGCCGACCAATAGCCCGTTGCCGAGCGATCTCTGCATGGCCAAAGGATCTGGCAAGCAGCGCCTCTACGTGCTGCCCAGCAAACGCTTGGTTGTGCTGCGCTTCGGGGAAACCCTAGGCCGCTTCTCGGACATCGCTTTCCTGTCGGCGCTGATGCCGGCGACGAGCCGAGAGTTTGGTCGCGGCTGCCGGGGCAGCGTTGGTGTGCCAAGGCTCCAGGCAGATCCCACGCAAAAGCCCATCTACGGGCAGTTCCTCTCCTTTGGCGTCTCAGCTATCCCGACTCAGGCCCCAGGCCTGTATTACCTCGGCATGAGCAAGAAGCTGTTTGGCGCCATTCCCCTGCCCTTGGATCTGAGCCAGATAGGGCTGCTTTCTTGTTCCCTGCTCGTCTCGCCTGATATCTCCATTCCCTTCCTGGCCCAGAATGGCCGGAACCTGATGAGTTTCCCCTTGCCGCGGGACAACGGCCTGCCCGGCCAGGACCTCTACCTCCAGGCTTTGGTCGTCGATCAAGGGGCCAATAAAGCTGGCATCACGCTCAGTAACGGCCTCGAGGTGCGGGTGGGGCTGCAATAATCAAAGCTGGATAAGCATATGCGAGTGCTAGCACGTCAGAGCCCTCGCCCTGGTGCTCGCGTTGATCTATCCTCTTCCCGTTATCTCGCTGACGTTTTGTCTGGGGCTCGACTCGCCCTGCGATTCGCAACGAAGGATTACTCCCGTCGAGCTGATCCGCGCTCCCTGTCCGGGGCACACGGGCCTTTCTCCGGGGTTCACTGTCGAGCCGAGTAGCAAGCTACCCTGACCAGATTGCCGAGGAACAATGCCGCGGATGCCCTAGGCTACCTGCGACGGCAATGGGATTCGCCGGCCTACGATGCGAGTGACGGGCGAGCGTCTATTGATAATGACCTAGGAGAGAGAGCGCCACGCCCCTTGCCGTAGGGGAAAAGCTGTGTCTTTTCTTCCAGAGCGATACTGGAGGGGCGATGGCCGATCCCCTGCTGGGCACGGCACTGGCTGCAGGTGCCTAACCACCAGTCTGCTTCAGTGGCCTGCTAATGGGGACTTGACCTACAGGGGTGAAGATAACGGAGGGGTATGCTGTTATTTTTGATTGTGGCGCAAAGAAGGCCAGGGAAAGATGTTAGAGATAAATCGCAATCGGTGGTGGGTTGTTCCGCTGCCCTCACGCGCCCAGGTTTATGTATTATTTTATCGTCCATACCTGGTAGTGCCCAAACTTCTTTTTGAATACGTAACGATTGAGTATGGTCTGATCCAGGTGGTCGACGCCTAGGTCAATCCTTGTGTCGTTCGGTTCTATCCAGTATCGCGATGTCAGTACTATCAGTTCGGGCGCGGCTTCCGTTATCTCTTGCGCTATCTCTTGCTGCACTTCTAGTGTCGTGGCCACTCCAGGCTGCAGGTCGTGATACCTGGTTGCAGGAGCTCTGTTGGTCAGAAAGTAAACAATCGGATCATTGACGATGAACCTGTCATGATTGCATGCCCCTACATATATGGGGTCATTGCGATCAGTGTGGTTCATGATGTAGGTGGCCAGATTCTTGAGGTCGTTCCCGATGTAAGCATAGCCCGATCTCGGGGATGGCTTTGGTAGAGAGAAGTAGTCCCCTCCCAGGGAATGGTATTTCCGGACAATAGGGCTGGCCAGGGGTAAGATGATGGGGCCAAAAATAAGAGGGGCTACCCATCCGCTGGCTATTCTCCGGGGGCTTCTTCTGGCTGCCTCGATGAATAAATGAAGCAAAATGGCTCCCACGCTGGCGGTCAACAGGGCGGCGGGAAGCAAGTGGTCGGGATCAGAACGAATTCTGACCTGGTTTAGGAACAAGATTCCGATCAAGGAAAGAAGCAATAGGCCATAGTTCATTCTGCCGCGATTTCCCTGCTGGGCCAGGGTAGCCAGGGCTACGACTAATCCTGATAAAAGCACAATAGGATTGATGTAAAACGGCAGAGATTTGTAGGCCAGGTGCGTGGGGTAAGGCAGGTAACGGTATTTTGGAAAGGTCTCCATTGGGCTCACCAGCAACTGATCTACGATTGGCGATAGGCCTACGGCGCGATCCAGGTATATCAGAACCGGTAAGCCCGCCAGGAGGATGCCGCCAATAAGGAGCAGCATGGATTTGAGATCGAGTTTTTTCTCTAGGGCCATCTTCAAGGCAAGGGTCCCGATCATGGCAATGGCCGTCATCCCCGCTAGGTCGTGCCGATAGAAAGAGCTGACGGCAACAGCTATTCCTGCAATAAAAAGATAGCGTCTGCGAGGGTCATTAAGGTACCGGGAAAAACAATAGACGCTGATGAAGATAAGAAGGATGGCGGCGTATACAGGGTAGCCGGGTAGTTCGGTATCTCCGATATATATGAGAGCCACCCCCCAAGCCGACAGGGCTAGTTTCCGGGATAGGCCGACATTCCGGCCAACACCATAAATCACCGTGGAGAGGAGCGATTTGATCGCCAGGTCGTACACGCGCTCCGTAAGGATCGAGGCTCCGAAAACCTTGAAAAGAAAGGCCAGAGTCAAATATTGACCGAAGGGATAAATTGTCCAGAAGTCACGATGTGGGATGTCCCCGTTGAGAATCCGCTGCGCGCCCGTAAGGATCATTCCCTCGTCGTAAGTGTTTACGGCCGACTTAAGAATGGGTAGATTATAAGCTATGGTGACTGCCAGAAGTAATGTCGGCACAAGGAGTCGTCGATATGCCTGTCGCATGTAGTGTTGCCCCAGAGGATGTCGTCGTAATGTGGATCATTCGCCGCTTCACTGGAAGGATCGCTGACGAGATCCAGTGAGGCGGCGCGCGCTCCGGCGCCGCTAGCGAAGAGCCTTGTAGGCCTCGATGAGTCCGTTGGTGGAGGCGTCGTGTTGCTGCGGCTGACTGTCGCCGGAGAGCTCTGGGAGTATCCTCTTGGCCAGTTGCTTGCCTAGCTCTACACCCCATTGGTCGAAGCTGTTGATGCCCCAGAGCACGCCTTGGCAGAAGATCTTGTGTTCGTAGAGGGCGATGAGTTGTCCGAGGGTTTTGGGGGTGAGTTTGCGGTAGAGGATGCTGTTTGTTGGCTTGTTGCCGGGGAAGACCTTGTGGGGGAGGAGCCGGGTGAGTTCGGCTTCGCTCATGCCGCTGGCGCGTAACTCCTCGCGGACTTCGTCTTCGGTCTTGCCGCGCATGAGCGCTTCGGTCTGGGCGAAGAAGTTGCTGAGCAAAATTTCGTGGTGGGCGCCGAGGGGGTTCTGACTCTGGGCTGCGGCGAGGAAGTCGCAGGGGATGAGTTCTTCGGACTGGTGGATGAGCTGATAAAAGGCGTGTTGCCCATTGGTGCCCGGTTCGCCAAAGAGGATGGGGCCGGTTTCGACGCTGACCACCTCGCCGCTTAGGGCGACGCGTTTGCCGTTGCTTTCCATATCCGCCTGTTGGAGATAGGCCGGCAGACGATGCAGGTACTGGTCGTAGGGCAGGACGGCGTGGCCAACGGCCCCAAAGAAGTCGCGATACCACAGACCTAGCAGGGCCATGGTGACGGGGAGGTTGCTCTCAAGGGGGGCGGCCTTGAAATGCTCGTCCATTTCGTGGGCGCCCTGGAGCAGCTCGGTGAACTTGTCGTAGCCCACGGCGATGGCGATGGAGAGGCCGATCGAGGACCAGAGCGAGAAGCGTCCACCTACCCAGTCCCAGAACACGAACATGTTGGCCGGGTCGATGCCGAAGTCCTTCACCGCGGTCTCGTTGGTCGACAAGGCGACGAAGTGCTTGGCGATATGCGCCTCATCCTGGGCATGGGCGAGGAACCAGTCGCGGGCGCTCCGGGCGTTGGTGAGGGTTTCTTGGGTGGTGAAGGTCTTGCTGGCGACCAGAAAGAGGGTGCTCTCTGGGTCTAGGCCAGCCAGGGTTTCGACCAGGTGGGTGCTGTCGACGTTGCTGACGAAGTGGACGCGCGGGCCGTCCTTGGCGTAGGGGCGCAAGGCCTCGGTGACCATGACCGGCCCGAGGTCGGAGCCGCCGATGCCGATGTTGACGACGTCGCTGATCTGCTTGCCGCTGAAGCCGGTCCAGCTACCGCTGCGCAGCTGCTCGGAGAACTCCTCCATGTGCTGCAGGGCTGCCCGCACCGCGGGCATGACGTCCTCGCCGTCGACCATGACCGGCCTGTCGCTGCGGTTGCGCAGCGCCGTGTGCAGCACCGCCCGCCCTTCGGTGGCGTTGATGCGTTCCCCGGCGAAGAGGGCCTGGCGCCGCTCTTCCAGGCCGCGGTCACGGGCCAGCCCGGTCAGCAGTTGCATGGTTTCGGCGTTGACGCGGTTCTTGGAGTAGTCGAGGAGGATCTCGCCGGCTTGGAGCGAGAAACGCTCGAAGCGGCCTGGGTCCTCGGCGAAGAGGTCCCGCATCTGCAGCTTGAGAATCTGCTCGTAGTGCTGGCGTAGCGCCTGCCAGCTGGGGGCCGCTTCAATGCTCGCTCGATCCATATCTCTTGCTCCAGTCTGCGCAATTCGCTGCCGCGGGGGCGCGGACAGCCTTACCCTCTCTCCCTTTTCTAGCGGCCCTAGCCCCAGACCCGAAACATGCATCTGCTCGACTCGCTCAAACAGCACACCATCGTCGTCGCCGACACCGGCGATTTCGAATCGATACGCCAGTACCAACCGCAGGACGCGACGACGAATCCCTCGCTGCTGCTCAAGGCAGCGCAGAAGGACAGCTACCGCGAGCTGGTCAATGAGGCTTTGAAAGTCAGCGCCTCGCTCAGCGGCGATGAGGCCGCCCGCATCGACGCCTTTATGGACCAGCTCTTCGTGGTCTTTGGCCGCGAAATCCTCAAGGTGGTCCCCGGGCGCGTCTCCACCGAGGTCGATGCCAAGCTCTCCTTCGACGAGGAGGGCACGCTGGCCAAGGCGCGCCGCTTGATCCAGCTCTACGAGGAGGCCGGGATCGATCGCCAGCGCGTGTTGATCAAGGTCGCGAGCACCTGGGAGGGGATCCGCGCCGCCGAGCTGCTCGAGAAGGAGGGGATCCACTGCAACCTGACCCTGCTCTTCTCCTTCGCCCAGGCGGTGGCCTGCGCCGAGGCTGGCGTCACCCTGATCTCGCCCTTCGTCGGCCGCATCTACGACTACTACAAGCAGGCGCAGGGCGCCGCGGACCTGCCCGACGACCAGGATCCGGGCGTGGCTTCGGTGACCCGCATCTACGAGTACTACAAGAAGTTCGGCTACCAGACCCAGGTCATGGGGGCGAGCTTCCGCAAGAGCTCCCAGATCGTGCATCTCTGTGGCTGCGACCTGCTGACCATCAGTCCCGATTTGCTAGAAGAGCTGTCGCAGACCGAAGGCGAGATCCCGCTGCGCCTGAGCGTCGAGCAGGCGAAGGCCAGCGAGCACCCCAAGATCGAACTCAGCGAAAAGGACTTCCGCTGGCTGCACAACGAGGACGCGATGGCCGTCGAGAAGCTCAGTGACGGCATCCGTCGCTTCGATGTCGACGCCCGCAAGCTCGAGGCCTTTGCCCGCAGTCTGGTCGCCGGCTGAGACGCGCGAAGAGGACTCGTCCCCGCTTCGGTGGATGGCGGGGCTCGCCCTCGTCCTTGTCCGTATCTGGCCGCGGCGAAGCGCGGCCCCGGCAGTCCTCACCCGGCTTTATACCTACCAGTCCTGCTCGAAGTGCTCCTTTCGGTGGATAGCCCGGCTTCCGCTCCTCGGTTTGGATAGGTGGCTTGGGAACGCTCTCTTTGCGCCAGCCCTCGGAGAAGCACATGAAGACACAGGTCCTACTAGGTGATGAAGCTGTCGCCCTCGGTGCGGTACATGCGGGCATTAGCTCCGCCTATGCCTACCCTGGCACGCCTTCGACCGAAATCGTCGACTATCTCATCCACTACCAGAAGAAGCACCAGCGCCCGCATGCTGCTTGGTGCGCCAACGAGAAGACCGCCTTCGAAGAAGCGCTGGGCGTCTCCATGGTGGGGCGGCGTTCGCTGATCGCGATGAAGCATGTCGGCCTGAACGTTGCTGCGGACCCCTTCATGAACGCGGCGATCGTCGACATCCAGGGTGGTGTCGTCGTCGCGGTGGCGGACGATCCGGGGATGCACTCGTCGCAGAACGAGCAGGACAGCCGCTACTACGCCGACTTCGGTCGGGTGCCCTGCTTCGAGCCGGCGGACCAGCAAGAAGCCTACGAGATGACGCGGGCGGCGTTCGAGCTGTCCGAGCGCATCCATCGGCCGGCGATGCTGCGTCTGGTGACGCGCCTCGCGCACAGCCGCGCGGTCGTCAACCTCGGTGAGGCGGACGAAGAGAAGCCGCTGAAGAAGAGCTCGCATGCCGAGGGGTGGATCCTCCTGCCTTCGCATGCCCGCCAGCAGTGGCGCGCCCTGCTCGACCAGGAAGCCGAACTCCTGCAGATAATGGAGGATTCTCCCTTCAACACTCTGACGCTGGAAAAGAACGATGGCGGCCTTGGCGTCATCACGACTGGGGTGGCGCGCAACTACTACCGTGAGAACGTCGGCGACATGGCGCAGCGTCCCTCGCACCTGCACATTGGCGCCTACCCGATGCCGCAGCAGAAGATCCGGGACCTGTTCGATCACTGCGATCGCATCCTCGTGCTGGAGGAAGGCTACCCCTACGTCGAGCGCTTCTTGCGCGGCATCGTCCCGGTGCAGAAGAACGGGGAGACCTTCGAGATCCAGGGCAAGATGTCGGGCCAGGTGCCCGATGCCGGCGAGCTCACTCCCGATAACGTGCGCGTTTCCCTCGGTCTGCCTTCCAACGCGGTGCTGGAGCCGCTCGAGGCGCCGGTCACCGGTCGGCCGCCGCAGCTCTGCTCCGGCTGCCCGCACGGGAACATGTATACGGCGCTCAACCAGGCGCTCGCCGACGTAAATGACTCGCTCGTCGCCTCGGACATCGGTTGCTACACCCTCGGGGCGTTGCCGCCTTACAGCGCCATCGAGAGCTGCGTCTGCATGGGCGCTTCGATCGGTATGGCCAAGGGGGCCGCAGAGGCCGGTCTGCATCCGGTGGTTGCGGTGATCGGCGACAGCACCTTCACGCACTCCGGCATCACGCCTTTGCTGGATGCGGTGCACGCCAACGCCAATATGACCCTGCTTATCCTGGACAACGAGGCTGTGGCGATGACCGGCGGGCAGGAGAGTCTGCTGCCGAGTTCTCGGCTCGAGACCTTGGTTCGTGCCTGCGGCGTCGACCCAGAGCACTTCCATCTGATCGAGGCCAAGGCACAACTCGTGAATGAGCACACCGAGCTGTTCAAGCGCGAGTTCGAGCATCGCGGTTTGTCGGTGATCATCGCTGTGCGCGAGTGCATCGAGACGGTCAAGCGGAAGAAGCAGGCTGCTGCGGCTGCGAGGTGAACCATGAAATGTGACATCGTGCTAGCTGGCGTTGGGGGGCAGGGCGTCCTGTCGATCTCAGCGATCATCGCGTGGAGTGCCATGCAGGCGGGGCTTCACGTCAAGCAGTCCGAGGTGCACGGCATGTCCCAGCGGGGCGGCGCTGTGCAGGCGCACCTGCGTCTCTCAGATCAGCCGATTGCGAGCGACCTGATCCCTCGCGGCAAGGCCGACCTGATCCTCTCCATGGAGCCGATGGAGTCTCTGCGCTACACGGACTGGCTTGATCCCGCGGGCACGCTGGTAACAGCCGCGAAGCCGTTCAAGAACATCGACAACTACCCGGACATCGACGAGATCCGCGCCAGCATCGATAAGCTGCCCAAGTCGATCATCGTCGAGAGCGCCAAGTTGGCCCGCGAGGCGGGCTCCTCGCGCGCTAGCAACATGGTGCTGATCGGAGCCGCGGTGGATCTTCTGCCGCTGGAGCCAGAGGCGGTGTCTGGCTTCATCAAGAAGCGCTTCGAGTCCAAGGGCCAGAAGGTCGTCGACTGCAACCTCAAAGCCTTCGAGCTCGGGAGGGGGGCCGCGGTATGAGAGCAAGCGCGCTCGCCGTCTTGGAACGACTCTCTGAGGCGGCCCGGGCGGCGGGCCGCGATGTCTTGCTCGAACACGAAGGGCTCGAGCTCTTGCAGGCCGTGGGCGTTCGTGTTCCGGAGCACCGTCTCCTGCGCTCAGCCGATGACTTGGCCGCCATCGATCTGGAGCGCTTTGGCCCGCACGGTGTCGTACTCAAGGTCGTCTCTCCGGCGATCCTGCACAAGAGCGATGTCGGTGGCGTGCGGGTGTTGGCCGGAGCCGATCGCGATGCGATCCAGCAGGCCGCGCAGGACATGTTCGAGCGCTTCACCGGGCAGGAGCTCGAAGGGCTCCTGCTCTGCGAGTTGGTCAAGTTCGACAAGGAACTCGGCGGCGAGCTGCTCCTTGGCCTGCGCTATACCGAAGACTTCGGGCCCATCGTCAACTTCGGGCCTGGCGGGATCTACACCGAGTTCTTGTCCAAGAGCTTCGTGCCAGGAACCGGGGTCGCGATCCTCTCGCCGGAGAATACCAGCAAGGAGAGGATACTCCCGGCGCTGGGTCGAGCTCGAGTCACCGAACTCCTCCTCGGCGGGCTTCGCGGACAAGGGCCGCGTGTCGAGCCCCAGGTCCTGGAGTCGCAGTTGCTCGGCTTCCTGGAGCTTGCCGAGAAGGGCTGCCCGGACTACCTCCGCGAGTTGGAGATCAACCCGCTGGTCCTGACACCTTCGGGACCGATGGCGCTCGACTGTCTGGCCAAGCTCGGCGCGCCAGTTCCGTCGGCACGGCTGCCGCGGCCGGTGCCCAAGATCGGCAAGCTGCTGCAGCCGGAGTCGATCGGCATCATCGGGGTCTCGTCCAAGATCAACCCCGGGCGCATCATCCTCAAGAACACCCTGCGCGCCGGCTTCGACCCCAAGCGGGTCACCGTGGTCAAACCGGGCAGCGACGAGATCGATGGCTGCCTGTGCGTGCCGGATCTCGAGTCGATGCCGGGGAAGGTCGACCTCTTTATCTGCGCGGTTTCGGCCGAGCAGACACCGGGGCTGATCGAAGAGCTCGTGCGCCTGGACCGCGCGGAGAGTTTGATCGTGATCCCCGGTGGGCTCGAAGAGCGGGCCGAGAGCAGCGCGATTGCCCAGCGCATGCACCAGGCCATCCGTGATTCGCGCAGTACTGCGAGCGGTGGCCCGGTCATCAACGGTGGCAACTGCCTCGGAGTGAGGTCGCGGCCGGGCGGCTACGACACCCTGTTTATTCCGCAGTTCAAGATGCCGGAGACTACGGGAGAAGTCTCTCCCGTGGCCCTGCTGTCGCAGAGCGGCGCCTTTGCCGTTTCGCAGGCGTCCAAGATCGCGGCGGTCAACCCGAAGTATCTGGTCACCTTTGGCAACCAGAGCGACCTGACCATCGGCGACTACCTCGAGCATCTGAAGGATGACCAGGAGCTGCAGCTCTACGCCTGCTACGTCGAGGGCTTCCAGCCGGGCGATGGCCTGCGCTTCTTGCGCGCGGCCCGGGAGATCACGGCCCAGGGCAAGCGGGTGTTGCTCTACCGTTCTGGCCGCACCTCGGCCGGGGCGGCGGCTTCGGCATCGCACACCGCTTCGGTGGCCGGGGATTACGAGGTCACGCGGCAACTGGCCGAAGAGGCGGGAGTCACGGTGGTGGAGCAGCTGGCCGACTTCCAGGAGCTGTTCTTGCTGGCCAGCTTCCTTGGTGAGAGGAAGCTCTCAGGGCGCAAGCTGGGCGCCATCAGCAACGCTGGCTTTGAGTGTGTCGCGATCGCCGACTACCTCGGGGACTTCCAGCTGGCCGAGTTTGCGAAGGAGACCGGCGCCAAGCTCGAGGAACTCTTCGCCTCCTGCCGTATTCAGGACATCGTCTCGGTGCACAATCCCCTCGACCTGACGCCGATCATGGGCGACGAGGCCTACGACGGGGCTTTGCGGGCGGTGCTGGCGGATCCTGGGGTCGATTTGGGGGTTCTTGGTGTGGTGCCTTTGACCGGGGCGCTGCAGACCTTGCCTGCGGGCGAAGGGCATCGAGAGGACTTCACCCGTGAAGGCGGCATCGGCCCGCGCCTGGTGCAGAGCTTCCGTGAGTCGAAGAAGCCCTTCGTCGTCGTGGTCGATGCGGGGCCGATGTATGAGCCCTTCCTCAACTGGTTGATCGAGCAGCGGGTGCCGTGCTTCCGGACGGCCGATCGGGCCTTGCGGTTGCTCGGGCAGTGGGCGGCTGGCTAGATCGCTTTCTGGCCTCGACACTGCCCTGTCGTCCTGTGCCTAGTGATTGGGCCTTCGAGGAGCTTGGCCTCCTTGGAGGTCTTTGGCTATCTGGGGCAGGGTTCGCGATGCTCTTGCTCTCCGGAAATCGCGGCGGCAATGCAGGCTTGCAGCGCCGGCGAATCCTCCACAGGCCCTATCGCTCGCGTCCGATAAAAGGGCGATAGCCATCAAGCCAACACTGATAGAGGGGACACCATGTCCAAGATCCTGCGACTGCTACGCACTCTCCCGCTCGCCGCTTTCCTTCTGCTCGGTGCCTGCGGCGGGGAGCAGACGCCGAAACAAGAGGCGGGCGCCGAGGGGCGGACAAACGCTCACGAACCGAGCACGCAAGTAGGAGAGCAGACGCCGAGGCAAGAGGCGGGCGCCGAGGGTCTACGTGCACTGATGAAGGAGATCCGTGAGGCCTCTATTGGAGGTAAGACGGCGCAGGCGGCGGCCTTGGTGCGCGGTCTCGCGGTGACCGAGGAGAGTCTGGCTAAGGCGCTGAAGGACGGATCCGAAGAAGCGGCGAAGAAAATCTTCAAGGGGTGCTCCAAGATATGGCCCAGCAGTGACGAGGCTTTGGCCAGGATCTTCAAGAAGCGGCCGGAGCGCACGGAGATCCAGGTGCACGGGGCGACGACCGAAGAGCTTGCGGCGTCCGAGGCAAAGAACCCAGCGGTGCGTGAATTCCCAGGTGGCGCCATCGAAGCCGCCAAGACTCTTCTGCGTCCTGGCGCCAGCTTCTACGAGGTGGAGTTCGTCGAGCCGGGGAAGAGTTCGGGTCTCAAGTTCCACCTCTTCTTCCATGATGGGCGGCAGTGGAGGATGCTCGCCAAGGTCTGGCGCTATTGATAGGCCAGCCTTTTCCGAGAGTTTGAGAGAGAGCGCCGCGACGCCGCGGAGCTGAGCTTCCTGCCCCGCCTGGATGCTCCTGGGAGGGGGATCCAGCAGAACTGCAGCGGCGCAAGCATGGCGTTCGCCTCCTTGATCCGTCACGATCAACGGATCTCCTGGAGGAATGCATGCTGCCCGACCCGAACGAAATCGACCCTGGTGGACTACTCGAGTATTCGGTGGTCTTCTCCGACCACTCTCTCAACCACATGTCCCAGCGCTTCCGCACTGTGATGCGGGAGCTTTGCGCAGGGCTACGCGAGGTCTATGGCGCCGAGGCGGGGCTGCTGGTCCCGGGCGGCGGCACCTTCGCTATGGAGGCTGTCGCGCGCCAGCTCGCCCAGGGCGAGCGGGTGCTGATCCTGCGCAACGGCTGGTTCAGTTACCGCTGGAGCCAAATCCTTGAGCGAGCTGCGATCGCCGAGCAGTGTTCGGTGCTGACGGCGCGGCAGCTTGCTGACGAGCCCCAGGCCCCCTGGGAGCCCCCGGCGATCGATGAGCTCTGCGAGCGCATCGCCAGCGAGAAGCCAGCGCTGGTCTTTGCTCCCCATGTCGAGACCTCGGCCGGGATGCAGCTGCCGGACGAGTATCTGCGCCGCACCGCAGCTGCGGTTCACGCGGTGGGTGGGCTCTTCGTGCTCGACTGCATCGCCTCGGGGACCTACTGGCTCGATATGAGCGAGCTGGGCATCGATGTGCTGATCACCGCCCCGCAGAAGGGCTGGAGCGCTTCGCCCTGTGCCGGCGTGGTGATGTTGAGCCGGCAAGCGCTGGAGCGCGTGCGCAGGACCACGAGTTCGAGCTTCACCTGCGATCTGCGCAAGTGGTTGGAGATCATGCAGGCCTACCAGGAAGGTGGGCACGCCTATCACGCGACGATGCCGACCGACGCCCTCTGCGTCTTTCATCAGGCGATGGGGGAGATGCGCGACTTCGGCCTCGACAAGGCCAAGGACGTGCAGCTGCGTATGGGGCGGGAGCTGCGCGAGCTGCTGCAGGCTAGTGGCTTCCCGAGCGTGGCCGCGCCCGGCTACGAGTCCTCTGGCATCGTGGTCAGCTACAGCGATGACCCGGAGCGGCAAAGCGGCGCCAAGTTTGGCGCGGCCGGGCTACAGATCGCTGGCGGGGTCCCGCTGATGTGCGGCGAGCGCGAGGACTTCAGCAGCTTCCGTATCGGGCTCTTCGGCCTGGCCAAACTCCGGGACCCGGAAGGCTGTTTGGCTCGGTTGCGGGCGGCGCTGACCGGCAACTAAGCCGTCTCTGCGGGGCTCATTGCCGCCGCGCTCATCCCTGCGTGGCCGGTGGCTCAGACTGGGGCTAAGCGAATCGGGCGAGCAAGCCGAACCCTCCCTTCGTCAGGACTCCGCGAATGAACAGCTTGCGTCTTCATGTTGAGCGTGGAAACCGTCCTAAGCTTCTCCGCTGGGGGAAGCACGAGGGGATTCGTGGGGCCGAGTGGATCGAGCTGGACGAGGGCGGGCAGCTGCTGCTGCGCAGGTATCTGCCGAATGCCAAGGGGAAGAGTTCGGCGGAGTCGCTCGGAGAGCGGTCGAGGGAGCGCTTTGGGGAGCTCGTTGGGCAGGTGATGGCGATCCCGGAGGGGGAGTTGGCGACGCTGCTGCAGCAGCCCCCGATGGGGAATGCGCTCTCGCTCGCATGCTGCTGCGAGGGCGCGGACTGGGAGATCTACTTCGCGCCTCACTTGCTTGAGGGCTGCCCGTATGTCCGGGATCTTGCGGCGCGTTTTCAGGCGCTGTTGGGCGAGGGCTCAGAATAGGGAGAGGATCAGCAGGACGACGGCTTGTAGGGCCAAGAGGGCTGTCCCGTAGAAGCCGGAAAGGCCGCGCCAAGAGGGGCGCATCAGGGTGCCCCAGGCGACGAGTGCGGCCAGGCCCAGGCCGGCTCGGCTAACGCCTGTTGTGGCATGGGGCAGCAGTAGGAAGGGGAGCAGGGCCAGGACCGTTAGCCATGCTGGGGTGGAGGGTGCCTGGGTGTTTTGCGCCGGGCTGGCCTGGGCTTCTGTGGCTTGGGCTGGCGTGGAGGGCTCCGGCATCGGGCGCACTGGTCCGGATGGCTCTGGCATCGGTTCTATCGGAGTAAGGCCCGAGCTTGGCGGCGTGGCCTCGGGCGGAAGCTGGGTCAGTGTGAGCGTCCCTAGCTGTTCGCCTTCGTCGATGGCGGACACGATGTAGCGTGCGCTGCCGAGCTTCACTTCGTCGCCCAGGGCCACTCGCAGGTCGAAGTCCTGCTCTTCGTCCTCGCACATCACCGCGAGGGTGCCGCGTACGCCTTGCCTGGGCACGCCCTCGGCATCGCTGTACTCCTCCTGCCAGACTTTGGCGAGCCCGACGCGGAAGCCTGCCAGCTGGGCCACAGTCGTTTCTCTCAGCTTGATGCTCGCCTGCTCGTCAGCGGTCGCTTCGTCCGCTTCGTCGTCGTAGAGCCAGAGGTGGAAGCCCATCAGCTCGTCTTCTGCGACCGGCTCGACCTGGATGAGCTGTGGAGAAAGCTCCCAGAAGCCCTCGTGCGCTAGCGGGAAGTGCCCGATCGGCAGTTCTGCTGGCATTTCACCGCCCTTTTGCCAGGCATTGAGGTTGATGCCGATCTCGAGCTCTTCGAGCTTCAAGTGCTCGGGAACCGAGTCGTAGCTCTTGGCGAACTTGCGCAGGTGAACGGCCAGGTGATCCGCGGCCAGCACCTTGTAGATGCGGTATTTGCCGTCATCGCCGGCTACGGAGTAGAGGCCGCCGATGCGGAGCTTGGCGAGTGCCGGCGTCACGGCGAAGAGCTGCGAGGCGGGGTAGCGCTCGCGGTAGCGCAAGCAGCATGTGGCCATCTGGAAAGGGTCGGCCAGGCCGCCTTCGCTGAGCCGCAGGTAGCCGCGCTCTCCCTGGACTTCCCACTGGCCGCCGTACTCCGCGCAGATCGCTTCACCCAGGAAGGCGCCGATGAGCTCTACCAGGTCGGCCTGGGTCTCGGGATCCAGCTCCTCGCTGCGGGAGAGGATGAAGTCGCTGACCCAGTCGACGCCGGCTGCATTGCAGTCGATCTGCTGTTCGTATTTCTCAGAGAGAGCTGCGGCCAGGCTGTAGGCGTTGTTGCGGTATTCGTCCATGGTGGCCTGTGCATCGGCGGTGGGCTGAGGGGAACATGATCTATCGCTGGGATTCTCCCTGGCGATGATCTTCCACTTCCAGTCTCCCTCGCAGATCTTGCGGGGGGTCTCAGCCAGTTTGGGGGGGGCAAGCGGGCCGTTGCGGGGATCTGGGGCTGGTGGCTCGGGATAATTTCTGCTCCGGCTGCGGCTCTCTATCTGTTCCCAGGGCCGATCCGTTCGATACTACGGGCATGATCGTGCCGAATTATTGGGCGGAGGCCCGGCGTCAGTACCAAAAGCGCACGCGCGAGGAGCGCCGACAAGTGACCGTGCGGCGCTTTGGTTGGTCGGACAGCAGTCAGGCCGAGGCCCAGGCCATGGCCGAGCAACGGGCCGAGGAAGCGCTTGAGAGGATCCTCGGCGGCGAGTCGCTTGAGCGGAGAGAGCCGCGGGTGCCCTACAACGGGGCCGACGGGGTGCCGATTCGCGAGGAGATCCTGGCGCGGCATGGGGACAGCGTGATCACCCGCAACTCCTACGGGGCCCAGTGTCTCAACACCCCAAATGTGCTCTTCGCCGATATCGACTTCGATGAGCACCTTGGCTGTCTGATGAACTTGGTCGTCTTCGCCACCATCGTTGCCGCCTCGATATCGCTGGGGAGCAGTTTTGGCGAACTCGGCGTGGGGCTGGTGAGCTTTGCCGTTTTGCTCTTCCTTTGGCCGTCGGTCACGCGCGGCCTTGAGAGGATTCGCAATCTTCTCTTCGGTGACGCGGAAACACGAGCGCGTCGCCGCGTCGCTGCCTGGCTGCAGCGGCATTCCGATTGGCGTCTGGCAACGTACCGCACGCCGGCAGGGCTTCGTCTGCTGGCCTTGCACAAGCTCTACTCAGCGCGAAGTGAGGAGGTGAGTGAGTTCTTTGCCGCGATCGGCGCCGATCCGGTCTACGCCCAGATGTGCATGGCCCAGAACTGCTTCCGGGCCCGCCTAACGGCGAAGCCCTGGCGTATGGGGGACGCCAAGCAGGCCCGTCTCCGCATGGGAGTCTGGCCGGTGAGCGAGGCGATGCTCCCTCTCCGCAGGGCATGGGTCGAGAGATACGAGCAAAACGCCGCTGCCTTTGCCTCCTGCCACTTCGAGGAGATTATTGGCAGCAATTGCGAAGATACGACCGCCCGTGCCGTTCGCGAACTGCATGATAAATGCAGCCGCGCACTCACCCAATACCCCCTCGCCTAAGCCCCGTTCCCGCCAAACGCGAGGACGAATAGGGTGCTGCGAGTTCAGCGGCTGGTACATGAGCACGGGTCGTGAGAGCTTTGCTCTCACGACCCGTGCGATGCTTTAGGCGGCCGGAAACAGGCCGCCATGGGCAAAGGCCGGCGCGCTGAACGCCATAACGGCATCGCTTCAGCCAGCGCGGCACTCACAAGCTCGTCGTGCGCGCTTGGGTCGAGAGGGATCGTTGGGTGGCGTAAGAATGTGACACTGGATGCTTGCAATGCGACAGTTGAGATGTCATATTGTTCCGCATGAACGACGACAGCTATGGCATCGGTGAACTTGCAGACGCGGCGGGCCTCAGCCGGAGAGCCGTGCGCTTTTACGTGCAGCGTGAGCTGCTGCCGCCGCCCGACGGGCGGGGGCGGGGCGCCCGCTATACGGCGGAACATTTGCGACGGCTGCAGCGGATCCGCGAGCTTCAGGACACGGGTCACTCTCTTGAGGAGATCCGCGCGATCCTGGCCGGAAAGGGCCAGGCGCAGCCGAAATCGCCACCGCGCGCTGCGGCGCTGCTCGGGGCCGAGACCTGGTTGCGGGTCGAGCTGCTGCCTGGCGTCGAGCTGCAATTCGATCCCGCGCGCGCGCCGCTTGGCGCCGCGGATCTCAAAGAAATCCAAGAGCTCGCATTGCGTCGCCTCGGCCGCGAGGCCGGCAGCTGCGAGCCGAACTCAGATTCCCAAGGCTAGGAGGCCCTATGACGACAGCAATGATTGACATCGTGACAGTAGACGGGAGCCAGGCGGGAGACATTGCGCTCCGCGGCATCCGCGTCGTGAGTCGCCTCGCGGGCCTAGCCGAGAGCACGCGTATCGAGCAGACCTTTGCCAATCGCGGTGAGCAGCCGATCGAGCCGATCTATACCTTTCCTGTCCCCGACGGGGCGGCGATCTGTGGCTTCGAGGTGATCACCGACGAGCGCGTCCTGAGCGGCGTCGTCGATGAGCAGGAGCAGGCGCAGAAGCAATACGAAGAGGCGATCGAGCGCGGCGATGGCGCCTATCTCCTTGAGCACGAGCGCGATGACATCTTTACGGTGCGCGTCGGAGCGCTGCGGCCGGGGCAGGTCGCGACCCTGCGTCTCGACTATGTGCGAGAGCTCCAGGTCGTGGATCGACAGATTCGACTCGAGATGCCGACCACCCTCGCTCCGCGCTATGCCGGCTCGACAGGAATGGACTCGATGGAGGCGCTGCTTGAGGCCGATGCGGTGAATCCTCCCAAGGCCTTCGCAGTGCCCTATGGCCTTAGCTTCGAGCTCGATGTGGCGCTTGGGCGAGCGGCGAAGATCGCTTCGCCCACACACCAGCTGAAGGTGCGCGAGAGCGAAGGGCCGAGCTACCAGGTCAGCCTCGATGCTGGCGAGGTGGCGCCCGACCGCTCCATCGTCCTCGCCCTTGAGCTGCAGGCGGAGAATGCTCCCCGGGCCCAGGTCGAGATTGGGCCCGATGGCGCGCGCTACGCGGCGATCAGCTTCGTTCCTGATCTGCCGGAGACGCTCGACAGCGAGCCTTCGGACATCGTCTTCGTCGTCGACTGTTCGGGCTCGATGCAGGGCTCGTCCATCGCTCAGGCGCGGCAGGCCATGGAACTCTGTTTGCGGGCGATGAAGGAGGGGGATCGCTTCCGCATCCTTCGCTTTGGCTCGAACTTCGAAGAGCTGACCGACGGGCCGACGCTCTATAGCCCGGAGAGCTTCTCGCGGGCCTTGAAGCAGGTGCAGGCGATAGAGGCGGACCTCGGTGGAACCGAGTTGCACGCGGCGCTCTCGCACATTTTCAGCAGCGCGGAGCAGCTACCGAGCTCTGCCACCGGGGCGAGGAAGCAGACCCAGGTCCTGTTGCTGACCGACGGCGAAGTGTTCAACGAGGACGAGACCATCGCTCTGGCCCGGGAGCATGCCGAGCGGTATCGCATCTTCAGCTTTGGGATCGGCGCCGCTTCGAGCCAGGCGCTGGTCTATGGCCTGGCGCGGGTGAGCCATGGCGCCGCGGAGTTCATCGCCGAAGGCGAGCGCATCGAGGACAAGGTGCTGCGTTGCTTCAGTCGCCTGGACTCGGCGCGGGTCGAGGATCTGCGTTTGGAGATTGAGGGGATCGACTTCGAGCTGGCCAGCTCGCGCTTGCCGCCGATCTTTGATGGCGATGCTCTGCTCTTGCTCGCGCGATTGGGCGAGGGCTCTGCCGAGGAAGCGACGCTGCGATGTCGGCACAGTGGCGAGGACTGGGAGAGCCATGTGGCGCTGCCGGCGAAGCCGGGCGAGGGGAGCGGCGTGCCGCTGCTCTGGGCGCGGCATCGCATCCGAGAGCTTGAGGATGCGGAGCGAGGCAGCGCGGCGAGTTCTCGCTTCGAGCGGTCGCACCAAGATCATCGCGCCAGAAGGCTCATCGAGCTGAGCCGCAGCTTTGGTCTCCTGTGCAGCAAGACCTCCTTCTTTGCTGTCGAGCATCGGCGGCCCGAGGACCGCACGCAGGGGGTACCGGAGTTGCAGCGGGTGCCCGTGCAGCTGGCGCATGGCTGGCACGGCCTGATGGAGGGGGCGGTGGCTGCCGCTGGGTCCTGTACCGCGATGCCTGCTCCAGAAATGCTTGCTTGTGATGAGTTCGAGGAGGCCATGCCCGGGCCCAAGAGCAAGAGCCGGAAAGCCTTCTTTGGCGGTGGCGGTGGCGATGACAGCAAGCTCAAGGCTGCACCGTCGTGCGTGAAACCGAAGGTCGACAGCGAAGCCGCGCCGATGGCTGGAGGCGATGCCCTCTTTGAGCTGCTCGGCACTCAGGAGCCCTGGGGCTACTTCAGCGATCCGAACTCGCGCATCGGGGCTGAGCGCCTCGCGGCCTGGCGCCGAATCGGGGATGCCGAAGGGATCGCTGCGCTCGACGAAGGGCGGGTCCTAGGCACCTTGATGGTGCTGGCCCTCTTGCTGCTCGAGTACGAGGATCGACGCTCGACCTGGCTCAGCGCTTCGCTCAAGGCGCGGCGCTATCTGAGAGGGGCCAAGGACTGGCGCGACGACGAGATCGAGCAGCTCATCGAGAGCTTGGTGCAGGCCGGGCGCTAATCGCGCTCGGCTTGCGCCGGCAGGCGCAAGGGGCCAAGCGCTGAGAGGATGCTCTAGATCCGCCGCCCTGCTCGATGACTGTGAAGCCGTGAGCTTGCTGGTGATCCCGAAGAGCATCCTCCTTTGTGCTGAGCGCTAGGTCCCGCTTTGGCGAGCACGTCGAGTTCAGCGGAGGGAGGGCGCGTTTGCGCGTGCCCGCTGCTCAGAGCTAGCCGACGCACGGCGGGGCGAAGCCCTCGCGGTACTTGCGGCGGACGATGCTCTCGCTCGCCTGCTTGTGGTTGCTGAATTCGAGCTTCTCGCGGTTCCAGCGCAGCTCGGCGCCGGGGAAGCGCGTCGCCTTGACCGCCAGCAGTGCCGCCTCGGTCATGCGCAAGCCATCGCGGAAGGGCGTCCATAGCTTGGTCTTGATGCCGAGGCAGTTGTCGACCCAGGCGTGCCAGTGATTGATCTTGGGGAACACCGGCAGCTGCGGGAGATCACCCATCTTGAAGACGCGCGGCTGCTTGCCGCGGCGATGGCGATAGATCTCCATGCGGCCGCCTGCCTCGAGCACCATCGTGGCTGATTCGCCGACGACGATGCTGCCGTTCTTGCCGATGTGAGCATGCTCCGGCAGGCCGAGGGCGGCGCGCGACGGCTTCTGGTGATGATCCTGGTAGGTGATCGTGAAACTGTCCTTGGCAAAGCGATGGGACTCCACTGCGTAGGTCAGCTGCGAGCGGCAACCCGCGACATGGAAGAACTTGTTCGACGGCTCGTGGCAGTGGGTCTGCACGGCGAAGGGGGATTGCAGCTCGTCGTAGGCATAGAAGAGCACGTCCAGCAGGTGGCAGCCCCAGTCGCCAAGTCCGCCGGAACCGTAGTCCCACCAGGAGCGCCAGCGGATCGGCGCTAGTCCATCGCGGTAGGGAGCTTCCTCGCAGGGGCCGAGCCAGAGTTCCCAGTCCAGGTGCGAGGGGGGCTGCTTGGGTGGGTTGAGCTTGCGCCAGTAGTTGAAGTAGCGGTTCTCGCTGGGTGAATCGGTCCAGACGATGGCTTCGACGGCGCGACCCAACAGTCCGCGGCGCAGCACTTCGACCGCGGCTTGGCGCCCGGCAGAGGACATGCGCTGGTTGCCAAGCTGCGTCACCAGCTCGGGCTTGGCCTCGATCGCCCGCTGCAGCATGTCGAGCTCTTCGAGTTGGTGCACCAGCGGCTTCTGCCCGTAGACGTGTTTGTCGTGCTGCATCGCCGTCAACATGATCGGCGCGTGCGAGTGGTCGGGCACCGCGCAGATGATGGCGTCGAACTCGTTTGCGTGCTCGGCGAAGGCTTCTCGGTAATCGCGACAGCGGAAGGCCTTGGGGTGCTCCTTCGCCGCCTTCGCCAGCACCTGCGCATCGACGTCGCAGAGGCCGACGATCTCCGCGCGCGGGTGGGAAGCGACCTGCCTTCGATCGTAGCCGCCGATCGTGCCGATGACCCCGATGGAGAGCACTCGCAGCTTGGGCTCCCGTCGCACGGGCCTGCGAGCAGCAAGCGGTGCGGTGGAGAGGGCGGCGCCAGCGGCCAGCGAGCCCTTCAAGAAAGAACGTCGAGAGAGAAGGAGACTCATGCGGAGAAGGTATCCCCGCTTCGCCCCCGATTCCCAGCTCCTTTCCCATGGAGAGGGCCGTGCGGATGGCTTCCTGCCTGGCCTTCCTAGCCGTCAGAACTCATTGGCACGTCGCGAGGCCGGGTTGCGGACGATGGCTGCTGTGCCCATTGGGGGAGCCTGAGCTCGGCGTTCCATACATGGATGTCAAAAAAGACGTTATCTAGGAGGTCTTGGACGCAATCTAAGAGCGCGCCTTTGCCCAGCCTCGCGGCATCGATGATGGATTGCTGCTTAGCAAACAGCTCACTTCGCGCGAGACGGTCTTCGAAGATCCTCGCGCCGGAAACCCTACCGCCTGCATCGACGACGCTGACGAAAGATAAGGCGCTAAGCGCTATGCCAAAAACGCCCCCGCGGACAGAGACATCTTTTCGTCCGATGATCATTATTGGCGAGATGAGGAAGTCGAGAGGGAAGCAGATACTGTCGAGTCCATATGCGCGCAGCGAGTATGCGGCCAACGAGTTGTTTCGCAGGGCTGAATACCTGACGCAAAGAATCTTGCAGCTTACAGTCTCGTCTTATTGGATAATGATCGGTATGTCGTCGGTGTAATCCGTTATGTATGCCTGGGGTAAGAATACACAAGACGAGAAGACGGCAGCGACGGCGGCAAAAGCCAGAACTCTAGCGATCATGGGGGGGTCTGTAGATGTAAACCATCAAGTATGTGTGCGGGGTTATCAAGGTCATCACGGATGCCTTGCTGCCTCCGGGGCTGAATCGGGCCCGCTCTGGAGGTGAAACCTACTCCAGGTTCGCTACGGCGGTCAAGATCCGCGCACCCCGCCGCTGCGTGCTGCGCAGCGGACACCTCAGTATGGGGCCTAGCAAGAAGCCGCTTGCCAAACAAGCAAGGCTTCAGCAGCGGCCCGCTAACGCGGCCGAAAGGTTATGCCAGGGAAGGTGTCATGCCGGGATATTCGCTGCCGTGTGGAGGTCGGCGACTCCACCGGCACGACTTGGCTGTCGTTCGCTTTCGGCCGCGCTGGCGGGCGGAGGCTAAAGGCGGTCTGCCAGTTCTTCTTCGTTGGGGAACTGGTCGCCCATGGCGTTTTTGTTCCAGATTTCTTGGCCGTCGACTTCGACGATGAAGTCGCCGCCGCTGCCTTTGACGAGTTCGATGAGGGCGTCAGGGTGCTTGGCTTTGATGGTGGCTTCCAAACTGGAGGCCTTGGGGAGGTAGTTTCACATGCCGCAGTATTCGATGCGCACTTTCATGGTCTTTGCTCCTTCGGGTTGAGAGGATCGATTGTTTTCGGCCAAGATGCCGAGCTTTGTCAACGGAGCCCAGTCTCATGTTCAGCATCGTTCACGCCAATGCTCTCGCGCCCTTGCTCGACGCGCTTGCCGAGGAGCTGCGTGAGCGGCCGCTGGGGCCTATGGAGCGTGAGCAGATATTGGTTCCGAGCCTGGGGCTGCGGCGTTGGTTGACGCTGGGGCTTGCCGAGCGGCTGGGGTCCTTGGCTTTTTGCGAGATGCCGTTGCCGGCACGATTCGCCCAGGCGCTGTGCACGCAAGTGCTCGGCGAGGAGGAGACGCCGGGCTACGAGCGCGATGCCCTGCGCTGGCGCATCTGGCGCCTGCTCGGTGAGAGCGAGACCCTCAAGGGGGGGCCGCTCGAAAAGTATCTGGAAGAGGATCCGGCGCAGAGCAAGCGCTACCAGCTGGCCAAGCTCCTAGCGGCGCGCTTCGACGAATACCTGCTCTACCGGCCTGAGCTCATCTTGGCTTGGGAGGCCGAGGCGGCAGAGCCGCCGAAGGGGCCCGAAGAGCGCTGGCAGCGCCAGCTCTGGCTGCGTTTGCTTGCCGAGCTTGGCCCTGGTCATCTGGCGCGGCGGCTGCTGCAGGCCATTCAGGAACTGGAGGGGGACTATGCCGGGCCCAGCCTGCCGCGGCGCATCAGTGCCTTTGGCCTGACCACTCTGCCGCCCGCCTTCCTTCACCTGCTGCGTGGGCTTTCGCGCCACTGCCAGTTGACCCTCTATTGGATGGCGCCGCGGGGCGAGCAGGGGGGGGCGCCGGCGCCGCTGGCCGAGTCGCTGGGGCGGCTTTCGAACGACTTCGAAGGGATGCTCGCCGAGCTGGCGAGCGACACCGAGATCGAACAGCGCTCGCTGCCGCGGGTGATCCCTCGCGGCGAGGAACTCCTGCCGCGGCTGCAGCGTTGCCTGCTGGCTGCCGAGCCGGAGGCGGCGGCGAAGTGGCCCATCGCCGCTGCGGACCGATCCCTGGTCGTGCATCGCACGTATTCGCCGCGCCGGGAGCTGGAGGTCCTGCGTGAGGAGATCCTGGCCGCTTTGGATGCCGATCCGACGCTGCGGCCGAGCGATGTCGTGGTGCTGCTGGCGAATCCCAAGGAGCATGCTCCCTTTGTCGATGCGGTGTTTGGTCGCGAGCACGGGATGGCGTCGCGGCTGCCCTACCACCTCTCCGACCGGAGTCTCGACCAGAGCAATGCGCTGGCGCAGTGCTTTGCGGCCCTGCTCGAACTGCCCGACACTCGCCTGGAGCGCGAGCAGGTGCTCGGCTTCCTGCGTCGCTCGCCGGTACGGCGGCGCTTTGCCTTTGACGAAGAGCTGACCCTGGACATAGGCGCCTGGTGCGAGGAGCTGCAACTGCGCTGGGGGATCGACGGCGAGGAGCGGCGAGAGGATCACGCTCTCCCCGAATACGAGGGCAACAGCTGGCGAGCGGCCTTGGATCGCTTGCTGCTCGGTCATGCTTGCGGCGATCTTGAGGATCCTCTTTTGGACACCCTGCCTGCGGCCTTGGCTGGTGAGGGGCGGGCGGCGGAGCTGGGCCGCTTCCTCGACTTTACCGAGCTGCTCTTTCGCCGGGTGCGGGAGTGGCGGCGGGGCCTCCGCCCTGAGGAATGGGCGATTTCCTTGCGCGACACGGCCTTGGCCTTGCTTGCCCCGGGGGACGAGCGCGAAGAGGCGGCGATGCGGCTGCTGCTCGAGGAGATCGCGGCCTTTGGCGAGCGCTGCCAGGAGGCGGGTATTGAGGATGCTCTTCCGCTTGCCGCGGTTCGCGAAGAGCTGCTGGGTCGAATCGCTGACGAGCGGCATGGCAGCCCCTTCCTCGATGGCCGGCTCTGCGTGGCGGAGCTCAAGCCGATGCGCAGCATCCCTTTTCGGATGATCTGCGTTGCCGGGCTGGAGCAGGAGTCCTTTCCCCGCAGCGACCAAAAGCCCAGCTTCGATCTGATTGGGCTGACGGGGCCGCGGGAGGGCGATCGCAGCCTGCGCGGCGATGATCGCTACCTCTTCCTCGAGACCGTGCTCGCTGCAGGGCAGCGTCTGGTGCTGAGCTATACCGCGTTCTCCAGCCGTGATGGCAGCGAACGCCCGCCCTCGGTGGTGCTGGCCGAGCTCTTTGACATGCTCGATGAGCAATTCCGGGCTCCGGGAGAGGAGTTGGTGCCTGCCCGCGACTTTGTGCAGATCGACCACCCGCTGCACCCGACGAGCGCTCGCTACTTCGATGGCAAGGACCCGCGCCTGTTCAGCTACCGGCAGGATCATGTGGATGCGAGCAAGCTCTCGCTTGCGGGCAGCAGGGAGGATGCTCCCTGGTTCTCTGAGGCGCTGCCGGTGCCCGAGGATGCTTCAGGGATAAAGACCGTGGAGCTGGCCGATCTTGCGCGTTTTTGGCAGCACCCCTGCGCGTACTTCCTGAGGGAGAGGCTGCACTTGGTGTTTCCTCGGGACGGCTTTGCCGGTGATGAGCGCGAGCCCTTCGACTTGAAGCAGTTGACGCGCTACCGGGCCGGTGACGAGTTGCTGCGGCGGCGTTGGCGGCGAGGCGCTGAGGCGAAGGTCGAGGCGGAGGAGGAGCGCAAGCTGCTGAGCTTGCGGGGCGAACTTCCCGCCGCTGGGCTTGGGCTGCATGCCTACGAGCTCATGGCCGAAGGGCTGGAGCTTCCTGGTGAGTTCTTGGCCGGGGCGCCCCTGCTCGATCCGCAGAGCTTTGAGTTGAAGCTAGGGGAGTTCCGCCTCGTCGGCGCTTTGGATGGGCTGCATGCCAAGGGTCGCATCGCCCTGCGCTTTGGCGCGCTGCGTCCACAGGACCGCATCAGCCTCTGGATCCAGCACATCGTCCTGGGGGCCTGCGTCCATCAGGGGATTTTTGAGCATCCTCTCCATAGCCGCTTGGTGGGCCGGGACGAGACCTCTTGCTTCGCGGGCTATGACGAAGGCATGGAGGATACTCTCCTCTGGCTGCTGCAGTACTTCTTCGAGGGGCAAGAGCGGCCGCTGCCGCTGCTTCCCTATGCGAGTGCGGCCTACGCTGAGCAGGAGAAGAAACTGCAGCAGGGGAAGCGGGCCGATAAGGATCCGCTGGCGAAAGCTCGCGAGGCTTGGAAGCCCTCTGAGTTTGCGAAGGTGGGGAATGACTCTGAGGATCGGGCGCTGCAGCTGTGCTTCCGCGGGCGGGATCCTTTTACCCCGGCCCAGGACTTCATCGAGCTGGCGCGCGGGCTTTGGTCGCCTCTGCTAAGGGCCGAGACTTCGACGCCTTGGAGGGAACTCCGATCATGAGCTGCCCACACTTTCTTTCTGCGGGCTTGTGTCCGCTTGATCCGGAACAGGGGGGAGCTCGCCGATGACGGTCCAGAACTTTGATGCGGTCGCGACTCCGATCAGCACGGGAATGATGCTGCTCGAGGCCAGTGCCGGGACCGGCAAGACCTTCACGATTACCCGCGTCGTCCTGCGGCTGCTTCTCGAAGGTAAGGCCTCGCGGCTCGACCGCGTGCTGATCGTGACCTTCACCAAGGCTGCGACCGAGGAGCTGTCGCTGCGTATCCGCGCCACCCTGCGCCAGGCTGTGGATCTCCTCGATGGCAAGCCGCTGGCTGATGCGAACAAGGATGCGGATCTGCAGCGGATCTGCGCTGGGGCTTCGGCGGAGGCGGCGGATCGGGTGCGGCAGGCCCTGCATGACTTTGATCAGGCGCAGATCCTGACCCTGCACAGCTTCTGTAAGTCCGTGCTTGAGGACCAGGCCTTCGAGAGTGGCATGCCCTTTGGCGTGGAGCTGCTGAGCGATGTTAGGCCGCAGGTCGAAGAGCTCGCCTTTGACTTCTGGCGGCGGCGCTTTCAGGGGGAGGAGGATGCTCCCCTTGGCCGTTTGGCCGCGATTGCCAACTGGAGCTGTACGGACCTGGTCGAGGATTGGCGAAGGGTGCGCTCGCGGGCGGCGCTGCGCCTCGCGCCAGAGCCGATGGCTTTCGCCGAGGCGCTGGCGGGCTGGAATCAAGCCGTCGCTAGCTGCACAAGCTTGCTCGACGAGGCGTTCTTCGCCCTGTTCGCTGCGGTGAAGGGCGTTCAGAATCTCCAAAAAGCGGGAGGGAAGGCCCTGCATCTGCGGCGTTTGCGCGACTTGCCTGCTGGTGCCGGGTCGCTGGGGCTGGCGAGCATCCTCCTCTTTGGCAGCAAGCCGCCCGAGGAATGGTTCGGCAAGTCCAAGCCGGCCAAGCCGCTCTGCGCCCACCCCTTCTTTGCCGCTTGTGGCGACTGTGCCCGGGCGGCGGCGCTGCTGGAGCACGCCTTGCGCGCGGAGTTCTTTGCGGCGATGGATCGCGGCTATCGCGAGAGCATGCGGGCGCAGGCCAGCCTCGGCTTTGACGATCTTCTGCTCAACTTGCGGGAGGCCTTGAACAGCGAGGCCAGCGACAGCCTCATTCGGGCGGTGCGGGCGCGTTTTGATGCGGCCTTGATCGACGAATTCCAAGACACCGATCCGGTGCAGTTCGAGATCCTGCAAAAGCTCTTTGCTGGCAAGCCGATGCTGCTGATCGGCGACCCCAAGCAGTCGATCTACGGGTTTCGGGGGGCGGATATCTTTGCCTATCTCCAGGCCAAGGAACTCGCCAGCGAAGCTTTTGGGCTTGGCGGCAACTGGCGCAGCCATCCGCGGCTGGTGGCGGCGCTGGGGCATCTCTTCGGCGGGCACCTGCGGCCCTTCCTGCTGCGCGGCCTCGACTTCGTGCCGGTGCAGGCGATGAAGCCGGCCTCGGATTGTCTGCTTACCGATGGCCGCCCGGAGCTCTGCATGTTTTGGCTGCCGCGGTACGTCCCTGACGACAAAGATAAGCTCAGGGCTTGGAGCAAGGGCCAGGTGCGCCAGCGCATTCCCGAAGAGATCGCCGCCGAGTGCGCTCGGCTCCTCAGAGAGAATCCTCATCTGAGGCCGAAGGATCTGGCCATCTTGATCCGCAGCAACAGCGAGGCCGCGCCGATGCAGGCGGCGCTGCAGGCGCATGGGATCCCGAGCGTGCTGTCGCGGGCGGCGGATGTCTTCCACAGCGAAGAGGCTTGGGAGCTGGAGCTCTTGCTGCGGGCGATGCTGTCGCCGATGCGTTTGGGGTCGGTGGGGCTGGCTCTGAGCACCCGGATCTTGGGCTGGGAGGCAGCAGCCCTTGCCGAGCTACTCAAGGACGAGGACGGCAGCTTGGCGATGATGCAGAGCTTTGCCGAGCGAGAACAGGAGTGGCGGGAGCACGGCGTTTTTTACGCTTGCGAAGAGCTCTTCGAAGCGCACGTGGTGCGGGCGCGGCTGCTGTCGCGTCCCCTTGGTGAGCGCTCCCTGACCAACCTTGTCCACCTGATGGAGCTGCTGCATAGCGCGGAGCGGAGCGAAGAGCTTTCTCCCGAGGCGCTCTTGGATTGGTTGGCGCGGCAGCGCTCGGAGCATCCTCGCGGCGATGAGAGTCGCGAGTTGCGGCTGGAGCGAGACGATGAGGCGGTGCAGATCCTCACCGTGCATGCCAGCAAGGGGCTCGAATACGAGGTGCTGTTCTGCCCTTCGCTCTGGGATGGCGTCGATCGCGACAAAGAGTCGGTGCTGGTGCACGAGGACGAGGAGTTGATCTACGACTTCGCCTCCGGGCCGCTGGCCAGTGAGGAGGGCGCTCGGCGGCGCCGGCGGGCGCGGGCCGAGCGTTTGGCCGAGGACATGCGCCTGGTCTACGTCGCTCTGACCCGGGCCAAGAGCCGTTGCTACCTCTGCTGGGGGGTGATCGGCGGCAAGCAGCACGGCGGCTCGGAGAACTCCGCTCTCGGCTGGCTCTTCCACCTCAGAGATCATCAGCCTCATGCCGGCGAGAGCCTGGAAGACTATGTCGAACGGGGCATGGCCTCGCTGAAGGAGGGCGTGCCCAACTGGGAAAACGAGGTCAAGGCACTGATCGAGGGCGCAGGGGTGGAGATCGGCTTGGAGACCCTGGATCCCGAGCCCCGGCGTGAGCGGGAGATCTGGTGCCCGGAAACGAGCAGCAGCGACCAGCTCAAGGCGCGGACTCTGTCGCTGGCCAAGGGGCAGCTGGATTGTTGGCGCATTGCCAGCTTCAGCTCGCTGACGGCTTCGGGTCTCGACGAAGCGGAGGAAACTCTCGATCATGATGCCGAGCTACTCATAGAGGATGCTCCTGCCGAGGGGATCTTTGCCTTTGCTCGCGGAGCTCGGCCAGGAACGGTGCTGCACGCCATCCTGGAGCGGGCGGACCTGCGGGAGCCGCGTTCGCCGCAGAATCTGGCCCTCGTTGCTGCCGAGCTGGAGGCGGCGGGGCTAGATCGGCCTGGGGCGCATCGTGGGCCGCTGGATCCGGCAGAGACGCTCATGTGCTTGTTGGAGCGACTGGGAAGCACCCAGATTCCGGCGCTGGGCTTTGCCTTGGGCGATTTGGCGCCTGAGCGCTGCTTTGCCGAGTGGCAGTTTTGGTTGCCGCTCAGACCCGGGGCGCCGAGGCGCATTGCCGCGATCTACCAGGAGTACGCGCGGAGCGAGCTGGAGCGGCGCTACGGGCAGCGACTGCAGCAGCTCTCGGAGCAGGAGCTGGGCGGCTTTTTGACCGGCTTCGTCGACCTGCTCTTTGAGCACGAAGGGCGCATGTATGTCCTCGACTGGAAGTCGAACTGGCTGGGCAATCGCCCCGAAGCCTATGGGCAAGCTGGCATGGAGCAGGCGATGCGCGAGCACGACTACCTGTTGCAGTCGCTGCTCTATCAGCTCGCCGTTGCCAGGCATCTGCGCACGCGGGTGCCGGACTTGGATCTAGAGCAGGCCTTGGGCGGCAGCTGCTATGTCTACCTGCGCGGCGTCGACGCTGGCGGGCAACGGGGTTTCTTTTACGAACGGGCAGCCCCGGAGCTGCTTCTCGCCCTCGAAGACGAGCTGCTAGGCAAGGCTGGGGCACGGGTGATCGGAGTGATGTCGTGAGCGCCTCGGACTTTCTCTCCCACTGTCCCGCCGTCGAACGGCATCTCGCGGCGCTGCTGCTGCGCAAGTCTTCGTCGGCTCAGCTCTCGAGCGAGCTGGCGGCGGCTCTGGCCCTGCTGGGCTTGCTGCGCGAGCGCGGCGATCTCTGCGTGCCGTTGGAGCACTGGGGCGGGCGGCCCTTGCCGCTCGACGAAGCGGTAGCTGGCCTGACCGTGCCGAGCGCAGAGGCTATGGAGAAAGTGCTGGCAAAGCTGCCCTTTGTCTCCGATGGGGAGAAGCCGGCGCCGCTGGTGTTGAAGGATGGCTTCCTTTACTTGTGGCGTTTTTACGCTGGCGAACAGCGACTGGCGCAGCGCTTGGCGAGCATGGTGCAGAGCGGGCCTCTGCCGATTGAAGATGACTTGCTGCGTGCTTCGTTGATCGGGGAGAATGCTCTCGGTGGCGCTCCTGGCGCTACGCCGGATTGGCAAAGCGTTGCCGTGCACTCGGCGCTGCGGCATCGGCTTTGCGTGATTACTGGCGGGCCTGGCACCGGCAAGACGACGGTGGTGCTGCGGGTGCTGCGTGCCTTGCTGGCCCAGGACCCGGAGCTCGATGTGGCCTTGGCGGCACCGACCGGGAAGGCCGCGGCACGCATGTCGGAGAGTATGCGCGGGCGTCTGGCTTCTGTGCCCGAAGAGCTGCGAAGCCGGGTGCCGGAGCAGGTGCAGACCCTGCATCGGCTGCTCGGATATATGCCGCGGGAGAACAAGTTCCGGCACCGGCGGCAGCGACCGCTGCCGCAGCGTTTGCTCATCGTCGACGAAGTCTCGATGGTGGATCTCGAGCTGATGCTGGCCCTGGTCGAAGCTCTGCGCGGCGATGCCCGGCTCATCCTGCTCGGGGATGCCGACCAGCTAGCGAGCGTGGGCGCCGGCGCCGTCCTGCGGGAGCTCTGCCTGGCCACCGATCCCATGCGCGGCTACAGCGCCGCTTTTGCTGCGGCCCACCTCGCTGCCACTGGGCAGCAGCTCCCGGTAGAGGCGGAGCGCGGGCCGCTGGGGGACAGCAGTGTGCGGCTTCGGCTTAGCCATCGCTTCCGGGAGGACTCGGGGATCGGTCAGCTGGCGGAGGCGGTGCGGGCTGGGGATGCCGATAGCGCCCTCGATCTACTGAGGGACGAGTCCTGTCCCGATTTGGAGTGGATCACGGAGCGGAGTTCCCCGGGCAAAGCCGTGCAGCGCCTGGGTGACGAACTGCTGGCGCGAGCCACCGCCGACGATTTGGAGAATGCTCTTGGCGGCTTGTCCGAGCTGCAGATCCTCTGCGCCTTGCGCCGGGGTCCCTACGGCGTCGAAGGGCTCGGCGCCGCGGTCGAAGAGCTGCTGCGAGCGCGCGGCGTTGCGGCTTCGGGGCGCTTCTACCGGGGCCGGCCGATTCTGGTGACACACAACGATAGGAGCAGCCGACTCAGTAACGGCGACATCGGCGTGGCCTGGCCCGAAGGCGATGACGAGCGGGTGGCCTTCGCTGCCCAGGACGGGGTGCGCATGCTGGCGGCGGCGCGGCTACCCGAGCACGAGCCGGCTTGGGCGCTGACCATCCACAAGAGCCAGGGCTCGGAATACGACCGGGTTTGGGTGGTGTTGCCGCCGCAGGATCATCCCATGCTCTGCGCGGAGCTGCTCTACACCGCCATTACCCGCGCCCGCCAGCGGGTCACCCTGCACGCCAGCGAAGCGGCCCTGCGGCAGGCCATCGGTCGACGAACCGAGCGGGCGTCGACGCTGGCGACGGCCTTGGGCGGCGGATGATTATTGGTGGATTCTCCCGCTGTTTCCGGCGCCAATGGGGCGCTGTTTTTGGCCTTCGGCCACTCGCGAGATTTCTCCTCAGCCGGCGAGTCCGAGCGGCTTCGCCCAGCTGAGCTTGGTTTTCGTTCCGGAGCCTTTGATGCTGCGACTGCCCTTTCTGTCTTCGCTGTTTTCGCTGACAGCGATTCTGCTCCTGCCCGCCTCGGCGCAGGATGCGCCCGCCGCCAAGCAAGAGAAGACGTCGACAGCGCAGCTGGTCGAGAACTTCGAGAAGGTGCCGGAGAAGCCGGTCTACGTGGTGCGCAACCAGATCACCCATTCGCCGCGACGGCCCAGCTCGGCCTTCGACCCCAAGGTGGAGAAGGGCCAGCTCGTGCTTTGCCCGGGCAGTGGCGGCGCGCATAGCAGCGTGGCCTGGCCGCGCTTGGTCGAAGGGCGGCATCGCCGGGTCGAGGCGCACTTTAGCTTTCGCCTTGGCGGCGGCGCCCAGGGTCTCTCCTATGCCCTGCTGGCGACCTCGCGCTTTGGCGCCGAGGGCCCGGCCTTTCAGCTCTATCGGGCCAAGGGGCTGCCCGGCCGCAAGGCGAGCTATCCCGACTGGGATGAGCCGAATCTCTGGGGCTCCTTGGCTGTGGCTTTTGATGGGGAGAATCCTCCCACCGATGACCCCTTCGACGAGCGCGGCAATGTGCACGGACAGCCGCAGCACGAAGTGAGCCTGCACTGGGATGGGCGCGAGCTACGCAATCGCCAGAGCCCCGTCGACTTCACCAAGGGCGAGCCGGTCAAGGCACGGGTCTTGGTCGATTTCGTCAGCGGTGGCGCCGAACTCACGGTCGAACTCAATGGCGTCAAGGTCTACGAGCGCGAGTTCCTGCCCCACGTCTTCCCCTACGAGTCGCGCATCGGCTTTGGGGCCCGCGGCGAGAACCGGGGCGCGATTGCCAGCCTCGACGACGTCGCGGTGCAGTGGCAGCTGGCCTGTGAGCGTTTTCCGGCGCCGATGCTGCAGCGGACCTTCCGCAGTGAGTGGATGGGGATTCAGAAGCACAGCACGGTGACCGGGACTTTTGAGCTGCCGGACAATCGTCCCTACGAGCGCATCCTGATGTCGATCCACCTGAAGCCACTGGTCAAGCGGGACGAGTGGGATCGCCTCGGCCACGTGAGTCTGATTGATAAAGAGGGCCGGATCTGGGAGCTGGCCCGGCTTTTGACCCCCTTCATGCTCTGGGGGGCGGAGTATCGCTGGGACGTTGATGTCACGCATTTCCGCCACCTGCTTCAGGGCAAGGTCCAGCTCAGCGCCAGCGGCGGCGGCAACGTCGGTGATGGCTTCGCGCTTGACCTGGATTTCCACTACTACAAGCGCCCCAAGGGGGTGGCGCCGCTGCCAGAGCTGCTGGGTCTTGGCTACCTCTGGAACCAGGCCGTGAGCTTCCGCAAGGGCAAGCGGGACAGCTGGCCGAAGCCGGTGACCCTGACGCCTCCGGCCCAGACCCAGCGTGTCGTGGTCAACTGCTGCGTCACCGGGCATGGGGTGCAGGAGTTCCGTCCATCGCCGCGCATCCTGAAGGTCCAGGACAAGGCTTACGAGAACACCCTCTGGACCACGGACTGCTACCTCAATCCCTACCGGCCGCAGTATGGCACTTGGAAGTACAACCGTGCCGGATGGGGGCCCGGGTCCATTGGGCGGACTTGGCGCGTGGATGTGAGTGAGCAGTGGGCGGCGCGCGCGCCGCTGCGCTTCGAATACATCCCCGAGGACAAGACCTTCGACAAGTGGGCCAGCCATCAGCTCGTGGCCTACGCGATCTACTACGCCGAGTAAGGCGCTCGCCGAGTGTGGCGGCGGCCAGGGAGGCGCTTCTGGCCGCCCCTGGCCGTCGCCGCTATCATTCGGCGCTGCTCTCGGCGCGCCGGCCGGGGCGGGGGGGCCGGGCGGCCCGAGGGAGGACAGGCGAATGGCGACCGGCAAACGAGTTCGGGCCGCAAGCAAGCCGAAGGGCTCGGGCCGGAAGCAATCTGGTGCAGGGGACTCGGCCAAAGCGGACAACGCGGCCCCGTATCTGTCGCGAGAGATTCTGGCTCTCGCGCTGATCATGGTGGCGCTCTATCTCTTCGTCTCGGGGCTCAGCTACAGCTCCGTCGAGCCGGGCGCCTCGGCCAACTGGGGCGGAGCGGTGGGTCACCACCTCGCCGGCTTCTTCCTGTGCAGCTTTGGGCTGCCGAGCTTCCTCTTCTTTGCCTTCGGCCTCTATTGGGGCTTGCTGCTCCTCCTCGGTCGCAAGCTGCGCTCGCCCGGAACCCGCGCCTTCGGGGCCACGGCCCTGATGCTGGTCTTCACGATCTTCCTCGGAGGCTCTGGGTCTGAGGCCGCCAATGCCCGGCTTCCCTATGGCCTTGGTGGGCATCTCGGGGCTCTGATTGCTCCCAAGATGCACGCGAGTTTTGGCGGCGTTGGCGCGGTCATGCTGCTGCTGCTGACGGCGGCGATCGCCTTCTTTGTCGCCGCTGATTGGGCCTTTCGGGACTTTGTCGCTGATCTGCGTTCGGCTTGGGTGAAGCGTCAGGAGTCGGTGGCGAGCCGGCGCCAGGCGGACGATTTCTCTCCGCTGCACACCCGTATCTCGCAGCGTCTCTCCCGGGGCTTTGCGGCTTTCCTGCAGCTGGGGCCGGCGATCGCGCAGTTCTTCCGGCGTGCGCAGCCGCTGCCGGCGCTGGCGGAAGCGGGTGACGAGGGGGTGTCTGAGGGACCGCTAATCCGGGGGCCCCTAATCCAGGGACCCGAAACCCAAGGACCCGAAATCCAGGGCTTGGGGCGAAGCGAGGAGCCAAAGCCCAAGAGGGGCCGGAGAAAGGCTGCTGGCAAGCCTGCGGCCGAGGCCGCTGAGATCGCCGAACCCGCTTTGGAGAATGCTGCCGAGACTCCTGCGCAGACCGCAGCTGAGGAGCATGCTCCTGCAGAGCAGGCGGCGTCCAGTGAAGCCGCAGGCGAGGAAGTGGCGCTGGCGAAGAAGCCGAAGCCCCGCCCGCGTAGCCCGCGCATCTACCGGCAGACTCCGCAGAAGCCCAAAGCCCGCAAGCGCCCTGCCGAGCCGCTGCCCGGTGGCGCCGACTACGAGTATCCTCCCTTCGACTTGCTGGCCGCCCCCGACTTTGGGGATGAGGTCGCCAGCGAGGCCACGCTCAAAGAGCGCGCCGAAGCGATCGAGCGACGGCTGAAGAATCACAAGGTCACCGCGCGCGTGGTCCAGATCTCGGCTGGCCCGGCGGTCACCGTCTTCGAGCTTGAGGTGGACGAGGGCCAGCGCATCGCCAGCCTTACCCGCTTCGCTCCGGACCTGGCGGCAGCGCTCAAGGCGCTCAGTGTCCGCATCGTTGCGCCGATTCCGGGTAAGCACACGGTGGGCGTCGAGGTCCCCAACGAGAAGCGCAGCTTCGTTCGCCTGCGCGAGCTGCTCGAGGCGGAGGACTGCAGCAAGCACGAGATTCCGCTCTGCCTCGGCCGCGATGTGGCCGGCAAGGTCATGGTGGAGGATCTGGCGCGCATGCCCCACCTCCTGATCGCTGGTGCGACGGGCTCGGGCAAGTCGGTCTGCATCAATTCCATCCTGCTCTCGATCATGGTGCTCAAGAGTCCGGCCGAGTGCCGGCTCATCCTGATCGACCCCAAGATGGTGGAGCTGCAGAACTACGCCAGCATCCCGCACCTGATGTGCCCGGTCGTCACCAATATGAAGAAGGCGGGCGGGGTGCTGGCCTGGGCGGTGGAGACGATGGAGAAGCGCTACGCCCTGCTGAGCGCGGTTGGCGTGCGCAAGCTCGCCGACTACAACGCCCTTGGCGAAGCGAAGCTCAAGAAGAGGCTGGGGCTGCGCTATGACCCCGAGGAGACGCCGCCACAGCTGCCCAAGATCGTGCTGGTCATCGACGAGTTCGCCGACTTGATGTCGGTGGCGGCGGCCGAGATCGAGGTCTCGATCCAGCGCCTGGCGCAAAAGTCGCGGGCTGTTGGCATCCACGTGATCCTGGCGACGCAGCGGCCGAGCCGGGATGTCATCACCGGCTTGATCAAGGCCAACCTACCGACGCGCATCGCCTTCCAGGTCAGCAACCGCATCGACAGTCGCGTCATCCTGGATGCGAACGGGGCGGACCAGCTGCTCGGTCATGGTGACATGCTCTACATTCCGCCGGGCACCAATCGCCTGGTGCGCGCCCAGGGCAGTTATGTCAGCGACGATGAGATCCACGATGTCGTGGAGTTCCTGGAGGAGAAGGTCGGTCGCCAGGTCTTCGAGCAAGAGCTGATGCAGTCGCCGACCGGCAGCAATCGTTCGGCGCGCGACCGGGACGATCTCTTCGACAAGGCTGTGCGCGTGGTGCTCGAGGAGCAGCGAGGCAGTGCGACGCTCCTGCAGCGCAAGCTCTCGGTCGGCTACACGCGAGCGAGCCGCCTCATCGAACTGATGGAGGAGGAGGGCGTCGTCGGCATGCACAAGGGTAGCAAGTCGCGCGAGGTCATGATGAGCCTCGAAGAGTGGGAGGCCATGCACGGCCCGCCCGCGCCCGAGTGTGAGCAGGGTGATCTCTTCGCCCAGCCGAACGACTATGCGCCCGAGCCGCTGGAGGAGGGGGCGGAGGAACTCTCTGCGTCGCTGGAGCGGGAGGCCGCTGCGGAGCCTGGGGAGAGCGAAGAGTTCTCCGGTTCTGAGCTGGCGCTGGACTCGGACAGCGAAGTCCCGCCCTGGGAAGAAGAGGTGGACGTCGCCGCGGAGGCGGAAGAGCCGGAGCTGGGTGAAGAACCCGACGAAGCTGAGGACGCGGAGAGCGACGAAGCCTGGGATGTCGAAGGCGTCGAGGGCGCGGAAGGCGACGAGGAATGGGAAGAAGAGGGCGAGGAAGAACTCGAAGACGGCGAGGAGTGGGAGTGGGTCGTCGAGGAAGAATTCGAGGATGGCGAGGCCACTGAGGAAGACGAAGGACTTCCGGCGGATGAGGGTGAGGACGAAGAAGCGATCCGCTAAGCAGCAAAGGGTCGGGATTTGTTCAGGCTTTGCATCCTTTGGCTAGCGTGCCAAGCTAGCACAGTCTGGGGTCAGGGACCGGGAGCGGCGTGCATGGCCGCCTCCGTTCGGGATGGCCCCAAGGGTGACTCGAAATCTCGAGTCTGAAGGGGAAGTCATGAACGAGCCTCGCAAGGATCCTCTTAAGGGAGGAGACGCGTCTCTCGGCGGGGATAAGCCGAAACCGCAGTCTTTTCGTACGGCCCTCGCGCTCAGCAGCGTCGGGGTCGGCATTTTCGTCGTCGTTTCACTCCTGCACTACCACTATGTCTTGGGTGGGCTAGGGGATCCGGGCGGGCTGCTGCAAGGCAGCGTCGTCTTCTTGCACCGCAGTTTCGGCTTCGTTCCAGCCGTGCTGAGCTTTGGGCTGGTCGCGATGTGGGGAGGAATCGCCTTCCTGCGCAGCGATGGCTATTTCCCGTGGCGGCGCGTGGGAGCCTCGTTCTTCTTCGGGCTTTCGCTGTCGGTCCTGACCGCCCTGCTGGGCGGGCACGGTGGCACCCTGGGCGCCCAGGTCAGCGCCCGCTGGAGCGGCCTCTTCGGGGAGGCCTTCGTCTTTGTCGTATTGCTGGTGATGGTGGTACTTTCCCTGTTTCTGGCAAGCGATTGGTTCTTCGTGCGCTTCCTGGACCGGGGCGAGGAGAAGGAGGAAGGCCCTGCCTCACCGTCCTTGAGCCTGGCCGTTGGCAGTGTCGAATCGATGCCGCCGTCGCCGCTAGCGGAAGCGCGGATGCCTGAACCGCAGGCCATCCCCAGACCAGAGTCTTCCGAGCCGAGCGGGCTTGGGCAGGCGCAGCTCGTCGATGTGGCCGTGGCGGAGGCGCGCTCAGCGCTGGCAGAGCGGCGGAGCGCCAAGCCTTCGCACGTGAGCCGCGGGGCACCATCGCCGGCGGCTGGGCGAGAAGAGCGGCGGGCCCGCCGCTTGGCCCGCCTTGCGGCGAAGCAGCGGGGGCCTGTAGAGGGACTTGAGAATCTCGCTGAGGCTCAGGTCCTAGAGGATGCTCTCGTAGACGAGATCGAACAAGCGATCTTGGCCGAGCGAGGGGAGCAGCTTGGCTTCGATAGCCAGGCCGATCCCTTTGCCGATCTCGACGACGAGGAGTTGCTGGCGAAGGCGGGCTTGGCCCTCGATGAACTCCTCGCTGGAGAGCTGGGTGACGATAGCGGGCTCTCCCTTGAGAAAGCTGGCGAGGCGGCAAGAGGCGAGAGCGAGTCGGAGTCGCCCGACCCGGAGCGGGGCTTCCGCGAGGGGCCTCGAACTCGAGGCCAAGTTCGCCGTCGCGAACTCTTGGAGCGGCGCGCGGAGAAGCTGGGGCGCGAAGCCCTAAGTGCCGAACGCGAGTTCTTGTCAGGTGGCGACGAGCCTGAGCTAGAAGCGAGGGGGGAGCCGGAGGCGAGGACGAGCGAGCCGGAGACTGTCGAGCCGGAGACTGTCGAGCCGGAGACTGCCGAGCCGGAGCTTGAGCAGGGAGCCGAGCAGGAAGCTCCGATGGCCCAGGCGGAAGCTCCGGGAGCCACGGAAGAGGGTGCTGTCGCCTCCACTGACGAAGCCGCTGACGCTGATCATGCCGCTGACGAAAGCACGGATGAATCCGAGCGAGCCGAGCGAGAGATTCCCCATCAGGCCGAGCTCTTTGCTGCTGCTAGCGGGGAAGAGGCCTCGGAACAGAGCGCAGAAGAACGCAGAGAAGAGAGAGAGGAGCGCCGAGCCGAGGCCAGCGAAGAAGACCCCGAAGAGTCCTCCCCCAGCGAAGAGTTCAAGCAGCCCCGGGCGCTCGGCAGGGAAGACCCTGAAGAAAGCGCAGACGAAGAAGCTGCCTCCAGGGAGTTTGCCGAGGAGCAGCCCAGCGATGCGGAAGAGCTGGTGGAGAAAACCTTCGTGCTGCAACCCCAGCCGCCGGAGCCGCGCCAGCGTTCTCGCGTCGACGAACGCAAGCGTTCCCTGCAACAAGAGGCGCTCTTCGCTGAGGCCGCTCTGAGTTTCTCCGAGTTGGACCAGGCGGCGGAGAAGCTGCTCGTGGCGCGCAGGCCGACAGCCTCGCTGCTACAGCGTCAGCTCGGTGTCGATCATGCCAAGGCTCGGCAGATGCTCCGGGCGCTTGAGCGCCGAGGTGCGATCGCTGCTCCGAGAGGCTCAGGCCCCTGGCGGATACTGATGAGTTTGCAGGCCTGGCTTGAGGCCACCGAGAGCGAGCGGAGCTGAGGAGCGCCGTCCGGTCCCCGGGGAAACAGAGTCTAAGCTTGCCAGACTTTGCCAAGGGTCTGTTAGGGTCTGCGCTTGCCGTGTGACATCCTCGATGTCCTGTTAGACTCTCCGCCCTTTTCTCTCCCCGCTCTGCCTTGATGAAAGCCCCGGTCCGCGTCTCCCTGATCAGCCTCGGCTGTCCCAAGAATCTCGTCGATTCTGAAGTTCTGCTCGGCCATGCGGTCAGTGAAGGGCTGCAGATCGTACGCGATCCTGAGGATGCCGATGTCGCCGTGGTCAACACCTGTGGTTTCATCGACTCGGCGAAGGAAGAGTCGATCCAGACCATCCTCGATGTGGCCCGGCTCAAGGAAGAGGGGCTGCGCGGGCTCGTCGTCGTGGGTTGCCTGTCCCAGCGCTATGGCGATGAGCTGCGCCAGGACATCCCCGAGATCGATGCCGTCCTCGGTATCACCGACTACTCGCGGGTGCCGCAGCTCCTCGATCATCTGGCGCGCGGCGGCGACGATCGCTTCAAGAACGACGCCAAGGGCGGCAACCTAAGGAGCGCCGACAGCGACCTGACGCGCCTGCGCCTGACGCCGAACTCCTTTAGCTACCTGCGCATCGGCGAAGGTTGCGACCACAAATGCACCTTCTGTGCGATCCCGGCGATCCGCGGCAGGCAGCGCAGCAAGCCGATCGAGACCTTGGTTTCCGAGGCCGAGGCCATGGCCGCGACCGGAGTGCGCGAGCTGGTGCTCGTCGCCGAGGACAGCACCGCCTACGGGCTGGACCAAGAGGGCAAGCGCCTACTGCCTCAGCTCCTCGACGCTCTGTCCGAGGTCGATGGCATTGAGTGGCTTCGGGTGCTCTACGCCTATCCCCACACGGTGCGGCCGGAACTCACCGCGCGCCTGCGCGAAAACCCCAAGGTCGTCCCCTACATCGACATCCCGATCCAGCACATTTCGACGCCGATGCTGAAGGCGATGAAGCGGGGCGTGTCCAAGGAACAGGTGATGCGCATCCTCCATCGCCTGCGTGACGAAGTCCCCGGCATCGCTGTGCGTTCGACCTATATCGTCGGCTTCCCGGGCGAGAGCGATGCCGACTTCGAGGAGCTGCTGGAGCTGACCCGCGAGTATCGCTTCGAGCGTCTCGGGGTCTTCCCCTACTCTTCCGAGGAGGGGACGCCAGCCTTCGGGCTTGAGGGCGAGGTGCCCGAGGACCTCGTGAACGCCCGCATTGAGGCGATCATGCAGCTGTCGAAGCGCAACATCGAAGAGCGGAATCAGTCGCTGCTCGGCCAGACGATCCGGGTGCTTGTCGACCACGAGCACCCGAATCCGAAGAGCCTCGGTTTCGATGGTCCGGCATCGGTCGCGCGGAGCTTTGCCGATGCCCCCGAGATCGACTGCAGCGTTCATGTGAGCGGCGCGCATCCTTCGGGGAGCTTCCTCGATGTGCGTGTCCGCGGCGTCGCCGAATACGACCTCATTGTTGACCCCGTGTGAGAGGACCCGTGAAGCTCGCCAACGCGATCACCTTGCTGCGCATACTCCTCGTGTTTTTGGCCATGCTCTGGCTCTTGATCGAGCCCGCAGCCATACCCAAGGGCAGCTTCAGTCACTGGATGATCTTTGCGCTGGTCTTGTTCGCAGCGGTAAGCGACTTCGTCGACGGCATGGTTGCGCGGCGGCTCGGCCAAGTTTCGCGCTTCGGCCGGGTTATGGATCCGCTCGCCGACAAGCTTCTTGTCTGCGGCATCCTGATCGTGCTGATGAGGGACGGGGCTCTGCATGGCTACGTGCCGGCCTGGGCGGTTCTGGTCATCGTCGCCCGGGAGCTTGCGGTTACCAGCCTGCGCGGCGCGATGGAGCAGGGCGGGGAGAGCTTTGGTGCCGACCCCTTCGGCAAGTGGAAGATGGTTGCGCAGTCGGCCTACGTCTGCGCGCTCCTGGGCTACCGCGCCGATTGGTCGCTGATGCAGTCACTGCTGCTACCGCTGCTCTGGCTCTCGGTGCTGCTGACGCTGCTCTCGGGGGGCAACTACTTCCGAAAGGCGTGGCATGCGCTCGAACTCTGAGAGCCGGCGTTTCGCGACTGCGAGCTTGGGCGATCGGGCCAAGCTCCTGCTTTTGACGGTGGGGGGGTTGGGGCTCGCGCCCTTTGCCCCTGGTAGCTTTGGGACCTTGGGCGGCCTCGCGCTCGCGCTCGTCTTCGAGCTCCTCGTCGTCGGCCGTAGCTACGCCTTCTTGTTGCTCGGCTTGGTCTTGCTCTGCCTCCTTGCGGGCATTGCGCTTGGGACTTGGGCCGAGCGCTGGTTTGGCAAGAAGGACGCGGGAGCCATCGTGCTCGACGAGCTTGCCGGCTACTTCGTGACGGTTGCGATCATCGTTTTGGTGAGCGGGCGGCATCCCAGCGCCCTGGGGCATGGGCTGGCCTTTGTCGCCTTTCGCATCGTCGACATCCTCAAACCCTGGCCCGGAAAGCTCTGCGAGAAAGCTCCCGCCGGCCTCGGGGTCATGCTCGATGATGTCGTTCTGGCGCTTTATTCCGGTGGCGCGGTTGCGGCACTCTCTCTGGTCTTTGCCGAGGAGCTTTTGTGGTAAGGGCACGCCCAGGGACGAAGGCGGTCAAGCTCGGGATCGGTATGCGTTTCGCTCTGGTCACCAGCGCCGCTTCGATCGTCATGGTTTTGCTCTACGCGCTGGCGGTAGCCGCGAATGCGCGATCGGTGCTCGAAGACAGCTTCGACCGGGGCGCCATGGACACGGTGCGTGGCCTGGCGGCCGGTGGCGCCGAGGGCTGGTTTGGCAAAACGGAGAAGGGCAAGCAAAAGGCCGCGCCCGGGGCCGGAGCCCGGCTTGAGCTCTTCGTCAAAGCGGCGCCGCAGCGGATCTACAACGCCTACATCACTGGGGTGAACGGGCGTGTCGCGGCGCAGCTCTACGAGTCCGAGTTCCAAGCGGGGACAGAGTATGCCGTTGGCCATCTGCGGATCGCCGAGGGGCGTTATCGCTCCGGTTCTTTCAAGTGTCAGGCGCGGCGTTATTCGGCGCCGATCCTGAACCATCGTTCCTTGGCCGCGGGGCGGGCCAACCTGATCGTCTCGGCAGAAGGCATGGAGGAGGACTTCGCTTCCCTGCGCCAGTTCACGCTCTTGATGGGGATCCTCGTCGTGATCGTGCTGGTGGCCACGGCCTTTGTCCTTGCCGGGCAGATGACTCGGCCGCTTCGAGTCTTGGTGCAGGCGGTTTCGCGGGTCAACCGCGGCAATCTCTCCTATCGCTCGACGATCAAGAGCCGCGACGAGCTGGGGCTACTCTCGCGGGCGCTCGAGGACATGGTCGACAACATCGCGGCGGGCGAAGAGGCGCACGAGCGAGTCCTCGAGCACGAGAACGAGCTGCAGATGGCGACCCAGCTCAAGAACGCGCTCTTGCCGAAGCAGCTGCCCACCATCGACGGCTTCGAAGTCGCGGCGCTGCATGCCGAGGGAAGGCGAGGGGTCGCGGACTTTTATGACTCGGTCGCTCTCGATGGCGGTCGTATCGCTCTGATCGTGGCCTCAAGCTCGGGCACGGGGGCACTGGGCTCGCAGGTGGCGATGCTGGCGCGGGCGCTCTTGCATGCCTACATCGATTCGGGCGTTGATCCGAAGGAAGCGCTGTTCCGCAGCAATCGGCAGCTCAGCCGCGCAATGCGCAAGGGGCTGCACCTCACTGCCCAGCTGGTCGTCCTCGATCCGGGGAAGAGCCGGGCCACGGTCTATATCGCCGGCCACCCTGCGCCCTTCTATTCCTGCCGCGCAGGAGAGATCCAGGTCGTGCACGGAGAAGGGCTCGCCCTCGGCCTCGATAAGGGCCCGGTTTTCGAGCGGCGACTCGAGGAAGTCACCGTCGAAATGCCGCCGGGGACCCGCATCGTGATGACGACGGTCGGGAGCTATGAGTTCGAAACCGAGACGGGGAGAAGCTTCGGCGTAGAACGCTTCGAAAAGCTCGTGCGCCAGCACGCACCAAAGAACACCGAGGCTTTTCTGAGCCTGGTGCTCGGGCAGATGACCGGCTTTGAGAATGCCGAAGGCGAGCGCGAGTGCGACGCGATTTTGGTGACGGCGAAGAGGATGCTCTAACCGGCTGTTAGAAAAGGCCCCTTAGCCAGCGCTTAGGCCAAGGCTTGCAGCACAGCCGCGCCTAGGTCCACAGCCATCCCGATCATCAGCATCCCCGCCAGTAGGTCGGAGAGCTTGCGGTGGCGACGGAAGAAGCCCGAGGCGAGGCTGCCGAGAAGGACGAGCCCCGGAACAGTGCCCAGGCCGAAGGCCAGGAGTAGGGCGCCGCCTTCTACAGGACCTCCTGCGGGCAGAGCCCTCACCAGTGCCGCGTAGGAAAGGCCGCAGGGTAAGAGACCATTGAGGACCCCTAAGGGGAACATTCCGATGGCTCCCGCCTCATGGGCCAGCGCCTGGGCCTTGTGCAGCCCCTTGGACAGGGCTGGGCTTGGCACTCGCAGCAGGCCCGGCTCGGGAAGCAGGCCAATGCGCGCCAGCCCAAAGGCCAATAAGAATAGGGAGGCGAAGCCGCTTAGGAGGATCTGCAGCCGCGCCACTGCGCCAAGATGGGCGAGCAGCCCGCCGAGGAGGCCCATCAATACCCCGAGCATGCTGTAGCTACCGATGCGCCCGGCGTGGTACCAGAGATGGGGGGAGAGCCCGGTCATTCGTCCCGGGAAAGCCAGGACCAGGGGGCCGCACATCCCTAGGCAGTGACCTACGCCGAGGGCGCCGAGTAGGGCCATCGAGGCGAGGTCGGTGCTGGCAAGAGAGGCAGGCATGGCTGGCGGTGACGGGTGCCTCGGTTCGTTACGGCCGGAGCAGGAAGATGGCGCTCTGCTGTCGCGCGACTTCTTTGTCTGCCTGCTAGACTGCCGGTCCTCGAATAGGAATACCATCATGGCTAGGCAGCTTCTCTGGCTCTGCATTCTGATGAGTGCTTTCTCCTTCGCTTGCGGTGGCGATGAGCAAGCGTCGACAGCAAGGCGGCTGCAGCCTGCGGCCCAAGGACTCGATGCCGAAGGGCAGATGCACCCGGGGCCCGAGGACCGTTGCCCGGTCTGCGCGATGCTCTGCGCGGACAAGAAAATGCTCGCGGGTATCGAACTCAAAGCAGGGGGGACGCATTACTTCTGCGGGCCGCGCTGCATGCTCTTGTCGTACTTGCGGCCCGAGCAGTATCTCCAGACCAAGGCGACTAGCATCGCTCGCGCGGTGGTCACCGAGTACTTCTCCGGCCGCCAGCTCGACGCGAAAGCCGTGCACTGGGTCGCGGGATCGGATCTCACTGGCCCGATGGGGCAGATGATCGTTCCGGTACTCGGCGATGAGGCGCTGCAAACATTTCGAAAGCGCCATGGCGGCGAGCATGTGTTCCGCCTCGAAGAACTCGATCTTGGGCTCTGGCAGAAGATCATCGGCAAGAAGGGTCAAGGTGTCCCAAGCAAGTGAGAGCAGAGACTTTGCCAAGCTGCGCCAGGCCCGGTTTTGGGTGCAGGCGCTGCTGCTGCTTAGCATCCTCTCTGTGCCAGCGGCACTGAGCCTTTCGCTCTTTGGCGGGGAAGCACGGCGGCGCAGCGCCCTCGCTGTTCGGGCCTTGGGGCTACAGGAGCTTTCGGTTGCGCCGTCGGGGAGCTGGGAACGAAGCCCCAAGGCGGCCGCCGCCCCCTTCGAGTTCGTTCCAGGGCTACCGCGTCTCCGATGACAGCTGCTCCGCTCACGAGCTTTGGCTGGGCCTGCCGACAGCTTGGCCGCGAGCCAGGCACCCATGTGCTGATGGGGTTGGCGCTCTTTGCCCTGGTCCTGGTCTGTGGCACGGTGCTGCTTCTTGCCGAAGCTTGGACCGCGACTGCGCGTAGATTGATCCTCTCGGGGCCGACCCATGTCGTGCGCCGCGTCGATGCTGGAGGCTGGCGAGCCATCGAGGTCGAGTCCGGGCTTAAGGCTGCGCGGTCGGTGCTCGGGGTGACCAAGGCCCGGGCCCGGGTCTGGGGCCGGGTGACTGCGGGGGAGCAGGTGCTCACCCTGATTGGTCTTGGGGAAGACAGGAGAGAGTTTCCTCACCGTGTCGCTCCGGGGCAGGCGATCCTCGGCCCAGGTGTCGAGGGTGGTGATCAGGCTTCGATTCTATTGAGAGGAGCCCAGGGCGAAGCGCGCTTTAGGGTGCAGCAGCGCCTGGGCGAGGAATGGGGGCTGAGCTTGCACGACGTGGTGCTGGTGCCCGAGGCCGCGGCGCGCCGAGTGCTTGGCATCCCTGCCGGTTATGCCTCCGACCTCTGCCTCTCGGTCTTCCATGAGGGGGAAGAGGAGGCTGTGGCTGCGGAGCTGGCCGGAGCCTTTGATTTCGCGGTGCGGGTCACGACAGCGAAGGAGGCCATTGGCGCTTTGGGGGTGAGCTTCTCCCGCCTTGGCTCGCTGCGCATGCTGCTCCTGGTCCCGGCCATGCTCGCCCTGTCCTTACTGATGCTGGTGCAGCTGCGGCGCGGCCGCGCCGCCCGCCGGGACCTGGGACTCTACAAAGCGCTGGGCTGGAGCACTGGTGAGCTCGTGCGCCTGCAGCTGCTCTCTGCGCTGCTCGTCGCCCTTCCCGCCCTGCTCCTGGGGCTCAGCGCCAGCTTCGCCCTCGTGCACTGGCCGGGCATACGCTGGCCGGCGGAGTGGCTGCTGGCCTGGCCCGGCAGCGCCCCGGCGCTGTATCTGGCGCCGGGTTCGGTGCTGATCGTGGCCTTTGGCGTGGCGGGCTTTGTCTTGGTGCCCTGGCTGCTTGCTACCTTGCTTCCGGTCCTACGCAGCTCGGCTGTGGACCCCAGTGAGCTCTTGGGGGCTGGGTCATGACCGAGTTCTGCCTGGAGTGCTCGGCTGTGTCGGTGATCCGCAAGGGGCCTGGCGGTGAGGAGCGGGCCCTGCTTTGCCAAATCGATCTGGCTCTGCGCCCAGCGTCCTGCAACCTACTGCTGGGTCCGACCGGGTCCGGCAAGAGCACCCTGCTCCAGGTCCTCGCTGGCTTGCAGCGGCCGAGCGAAGGCGAGCTGCGCGCCTTTGGTGAGCCGGTCTCTCGCTGGACGGCTGGGCATCGCGACCTCTGGCGGCGCCGAGTGGGGATGGCCTTTCAGGATCCTGAACTCTTCGAGGAGCTGACGGTCGAAGAGAACATCGCGGCGCCACTGCTGCCTCGGGCCATGAGCCATGCGGCTAAGCGGCAGGCCTGCCAGAGCATCCTGGAGTCCTTGCAGATTTCCTCTTTGGCGGCGCAGGCGGTCAGCGATATCTCCGGCGGTGAGCGGCAACGCGTGGCGCTGGCACGAGCGGCGGTGGCCGAACCTGAGATCCTGCTCCTCGACGAGCCGAGTGCCCATCAAGACGCGGAGCACCTGGAGCTGGTCCTTGCGCTGATCCGGGGCGCGGCCCAGCGGGGCGCCTGTGTCGTTGTGGCTACGCATGACCCGCGGGTGCTCGAGGCCTTGGACCTCGCGCAGACCCTGCGTCTCAGTGGAGGGCGCCTAGAGGGCTCGGCGTGATTCCGCATCCCTTGTTCCTGGCGGTATTGCTCTGCGACTTGGCGGCGGCTCTGCTCCTGCTCTTCGCCGCCTTCGGCGCGGCGAAGCTCCTCAGCTACTGGGAGAGTGGATCCTCTTCGAGGTTGCAGCTAAGGCTTGAGCGCCAGGCCGAAATCGCCGAACTGGCTGGGCGCTTTGCCACTGGGCTCTTCGTCTTAGGCACCCTGATCCTGACCCTGCTCTTCGCCAGTGTCCTGCCGGAGTTGGTCCCCGGGGCGATGTGCGGCACCGGCGTGGTGCAAGCGAGTGGCGGCACTGCCCAGCGAGCCTTCGGGCTGCGTCTACTTGCCTTGGTCCTGCTTGGGCTTTGGCGACTCATGGCAGGGATCAACCGCTCGGCGCCACTCTCTCCGGGGGTCGAGTCGGTCGCGCGCCTGACCCTGCTGGCGACCCCGATCGTGGTGCTGGCCGGTCTCGATAGCTGGCGCACGATGACTGCGCTGGACCTGCATAGTCCGGTGGACTGCTGCTCGCTGGTCTACGAGCAGTTTGCGCAGCCGGCCCAGGAGGGAGCCCGCTTCGCCACCAGCGAAGGGCTGTGGAGCATGCTCTCCATGATCGGCGCTGTGCTGCTCCCGCTACTGCTGCTCGCCTGCTGGCGACGGCCCGGGCCGCTCTCCGAATACTCCTTGGCCGGACTCTCCCTACTCTGGGCTCCGATTGCGGCCCTTGCCCTGGTCCAGGTGTGGTCGGCCTATCACTACGGCGTCCTCGAGCATCACTGCCCCTGGTGCCTGTTTTTGGCGCAGCATCGCTTTGTCGGCTATCCCTTGCTGCTCGGCCTCTGGCTGGTCTTCTTCGAAGGGCTGGCCCTAGCCGTTGCCGCAGCCCTCGGGCGTAGCCGAGCCGAGTTTCGCGCCGCCGCCACGAAGCGCCGCCGCCGCGCCGCCTATGCCGTGCTGCTTGGGTGGATGCTCTATCTCCTCCTGGCCCTGGCTCCGGCGTTTGTCTGGCGTATCCAGCATGGGGTCTGGATGCACGGCTGATGGCGCTGGGCTGCGCTTTGGCTATTCGGGTTGCTTGCCGCTCAGCTCTTCGGCCAGTTTGCGGGCGTTGCGGATGCAGAGGGCGACGCCGGAGCCGGTGAAGCTGCTGCCTAGGAACTCGAGTGGGGGGCTGCTCTCGCTCAGTTTGCGGATGCGGGCCATGCGGGCTTGGTGGCCGGGGGCGAAGACGGGTAGGCGCTTCTCCCATTTGCTGATATCGATGAGTTCGGGCTCGCGCTTGATGCCGAGATAACGCTCGATGCTCTGCTTAGCTTCGCTGATCAGATCGTCGTCGCTGCGGGGGAGGATGTCGGGGTTGCGGGCGCCGCCTAGGAGGACGCGGATCAGTTTTTTGCCGGTGGGGGCACGCTGCTCGAAGAGGTTGGAGCTAAAGAGAGCGCCGAGGGCGCGGTTTTGTGCTTCTTGGCGCGGGATCAGGAAGCCAAAGCCGTCGACTTCGTTTTCGAGCTGCTGCTCGTCATAGGCGCAGTGCACGCTGACCAGGGAACAGTGGCGGATGGCTTGCAGCTCCCTGCCGAGTTCTGGCTGCTCGTCTTCGAACAAGGTGGCGGCGGCATAGGCAGGGCAGGTGACGACGAGCTGCTCGGCTTCGTATGGCTCGCCGCTGGCCATCTGCAGACGCCAGAGATCGCCGTCGCGGCGCACGGACTGCACTGGGGCCTCTGTGAGGATCCTCCCCGCAAGTGAGCGCTGCAGTGCCTGAGCTAGTTCTTGGTTGCCGCCCGGGAAGCCGATGACCTTGCCCGCCTTGAAGCCGACCTTGCGCAGTCCCTTGATGACGCTGCCATGCAGCTGTTCGGCCAGGAGCAGCTTGGGAAAGCAGGAGGCCATCTCCATGTCTTCGGGCACGCCGGCGTAGATGCCGGCGGCGAAGGGCTCGGCGAGGTTTTCCAGAACCTTGGGTCCAAAGCGGCGGGCGATGAAGCTGCCGAAGCTCTCCTCGGGATCCTTGCCCTTCTTGCGGAAGGGCTCGGTGAAGAGGCGGAGTTTGCTGAAAAAGGGCAGCACCGGGCTGCGGAGGAAAGCACCCGGGCCCTTGGGCAGCTGGACTAGCTGGCCCTTCACGGCGATGTAGCGGCGGGCGGCTGCGGCGTTGGCTGCCATTTTGCGCTCCACCAGGCCGATGTCCTCCAGCAGGCCTGAGAAATTGCTCCCGTCGTCTAGGACCGTTTCGGGGCCGAACTCGCGGGTATAGCCGTCGTCGTTGCTGCTCCTGATGACGCCGCCGATATGTGAACTCGCCTCAAGCACTCGTAGCTCGGCGTCTGGAACTAGGCGTAGGTAGCGCTCGGCAAAGCTGAGGCCGGAGATGCCGGCGCCGATGACGAGGACGCGTTTGCTCATTGGAGTTGCTCCTTGGCGATTTCGGTCAGGGCATTCAGGAAGTCGGGGTCGGCATTGAGGGATTGGGTGCGGGCGAAGTGTTGGATGCCGGCTCGCTCTGCGTCCTCTTTGGCTTCGATGTCGATCTCGTGCAGGGTTTCGAGGTGGTCACTGACGAAGGCGATGGGGAGGATTAGCACCGAAGTGATGCCTTCGCTGGGCAGTGATTCCAGGGTCTTGTCGAGGTAAGGCGAGGTCCACTTGACCGGCCCTACCCGGCTCTGGAACACCAGGCGGTGGGGGATCTCTTCCGTCAGCTGCGCCAATACCGCGTCGACGCTGCCTTGGATACGTGCCACGTAGGGATCTCCGGCACGCACGTAGCTCATGGGCGTTCCGTGCGCGGAGAAGAGCAGGAGGCAGCCTTGGCGCTGCTCGGCTGGCATCTGCCGCAAGGCTTGTTCGACGCGCCGGACCAGGCAGTCGATGAACTTGGGGTGGGCATGGTAGTCCGACACGTAGCGGAGCTCCGGCTCCCATGCCATAGCCTCGAGCTCGCGCTGCATCTGCCGCTCGGAGGATCCGGTCGTCGTGGTCGAAAACTGCGGGTAGAGGGTGAAGGAGAGGACCCGCTCAGCGCCCCATTCGCGCGCTTCCTCCAGGGCTTCGCGGATGAAGGGCTGCCAATAGCGCATGGCGGGGCGCACAAGGAACTCATCTTGGGGTAAGGCTTTCGCAAGCCCCTTCGTCAGCCCCTCGGCCTGAGCGCGGGTGTAGGGAAGCAGGGGGAAGCCGCCCATTTCGAGGTATTTCTTGGCACTGCTCGGTGCACGGCGCTTGCTGAAGGCGCGGGCAAAGGGCTTTTGCAGCCAGCGGCTCAGCGGGATCCTGAACAGCTCTGGGTCGCTGAAGAGGTTTTCGAGAAAGGGCTGAACCTCGTTTTCGGCGCTAGGGCCACCCAGTTGCTGGAGCAGGACTGCGGTCTTGGTCATCGGGAGAATACTCTCAGCTGCGCCTTTGGACTCATTTCCGAAAACTCAGACCGTGCGCGAGAACATCGGCTTCTTGTTGGCGCGCTGCTTGGCGAGATAGGCGTCGAAGGGCATGCAGATGTTGCGCAGGAAGATGCGCCCCGGCTCGCTGACCTGGATCTCCTTGTCGGTAATCGTAATCAGGCCGCCCTCGGCCATTGGCCGCAGCTCTTGCAGCGCCTCGGTAAAGCGCTCTTGGAACGGTGGCAGCTCTGGGCCCTCGTAGTCGGCGAAACGCAGGCGGAACTGGCACATCAAATCGAGGATGATGCGGCGGCGCTCCTCGTCGTCGGGGCTACGCCAGTGGCCACGTTCGACGGGGAGGGTGCCGCTACTGACCATCTCGCGCCACTTGCGCTGGCTCTTGACGTTCTGGGCGAAGGCACCGCCCATATCGCCGATCGAGGTGACTCCGAGGGCGAGCATGTCTTCGGGTTGCCGCTCCGAGGCGAAGCGAGTCGTATAGCCCATGAAGTTGCGGTGCAGGGTGCCGCTGCGGGTCGCCACTGCCAGACTGTCGTCCCTCTTGGCGAAATGGTCGAGGCCAATGGCTTCGTAGCCGGCGGCGCCGAACTTCTCGAGGGCGAGCGCGAAGAGATCAAACTTGGTCTCTGGCGAGGGGAGATGCTCTGTCGGCAGTGCCTTCTGCTGCGTCTTGAGCCAGGGCACGTAGGCGAAGGAGTAGCAGGCGACGCGATCGATGTCCCATTCGATGATGGTGTCGAGGGTCTTGGCAAAGCTCTCGGGATGCTGGAAGGGCAGGCCGTAGATCAAGTCGACGTTGGAGGAGGTAAAGCCGAGCCGTCGCGCCTCGCTGAGTAGGGCGTAGGTCATCTCCGAGCTTTGCACCCGGTGCACCGTCTCCTGCACCTTGGGGTCGAAGTCTTGGACCCCGAAGCTGATGCGGTTGAAGCCGAGTTCACGAAGGGTCGCGAGTTGCTCGAAGGTGGTGACGCGAGGATCCACTTCGATGCTGACTTCGGCGTCTTCACGTGAGGGGAAGATCTCTTGGATCCCTAGGTAGAGCCGCCGGATTTCATCGGGCGGTAGGTAGGTCGGGGTGCCGCCGCCCCAGTGATGCTGCCAGACCGAGCGGCGCTCGGGCATTTGCTCGGCGAGGAGTTCGGCCTCGACCAGCAGTAGATCCACGTAGGAGCGCACCAGGGGCATCTGCTTGGTGATGTGGACGCTGCAGCCACAGTACAAGCAGAGGCTGTGGCAGAAGGGTAGGTGGACGTAGCAGGACAGCGGCGCCTCATGGTCGGCGTCGGCGCGATGCAGTGCCTGGCTCCAGTCCTTGCTGCCAAAGCTGTCGGTCCAGACCGGGGCGGTTGGATAGCTGGTGTAGCGCGGTCCAGGCTGGTCGTAGCGCTGCAGCGCCGCGCGGTCGATATCGGCGTAGCTCTTCATGGGGGGTTAGGCGCAGCTTTGTTCGAGTGAGAAGAGGGTGTCTACCAAGGTCTCGAGGCCTGTGAGCGGGGTGCTTGGCTCCAGCCCATGTCCGAGGTTGAAGATGTGCGGGCGCGAACCCACTGCCTCCACGATCCTCAAGGTTTCGCGGCGGATTGTTGCTGGGTCCGCGTGCAGGATCAGCGGGTCTAGGTTGCCTTGGATCGGCATGCCGGCAGGAAGGGCGGCATGGGCATCGGCGATGTCCATGCGCCAGTCGATGCCGAGGCAGGAAGCCCCGGTCGCGACCATGGTCTCGAGGTGGGGCTGGGCACCGTTGACGAAGTAGATGACCGGGACGTTTTCGGCCCGCAGGCCGCCAATGAGCTTTTGCAAGGACGGCAAAACCTGGCGGCGGAAGCTCCCGGCTTCGGCTACTCCCGCCCAAGAATCAAAGACCTGGATGGCGTCGCAGCCGGCGCCGACTTGGGCGAGTGCGAAGTCGAGGGAGACCTGGGCCAGGCGATCTAGGAGTCGCTCAAAGAACTCAGGGTCTGCGTATTGGATGCGGCGCAGCTTGGCCCAGTTCTTGGATCCCTTGCCTTCGCTCAAGTAGCAGGCCAGCGTAAAGGGCGCGCCGACGAAACCGATCAGCGTGCGGTCGGGAGATAGAAGGCGCCGAGTCTCGCGGGCGCATTCGAGGGGCACTCGGCAGCTCTCGTGCGTTTCACAGTCGACATCGGCCAAGCGCTCTAGGTCATCGGGCCTATCGACGGTCCACGAGAGCTGGGGGCCAGGCGTGTAGCTGAGCTCTGGGCCCATGGCCTCCAGCGTGACCAATAGGTCGGTAAAGAGGATGGCCGCGTCCATGCCGAAGCGTTCGATCGGCATCATCGTCACCTCTGCACCCAGCTGCGCATCCTTGAGTAGCTCCTCGAAGGAGTGCTCTTGGCGCAGTCGGCGATACTCGGGCAGGCAGCGGCCAGCTTGGCGCATGAACCAGAAGGGCGGGCGAGGCGTGCGTTCACCGGCAAGGGCGCGCAGGAATAGGGTTTCAGGCATTCGTCTCGTCTCCGAGCTCGAAGCGGTAGCCAACACCGCGAAGCGTTAGGAAGTGCACCGGCTTGCGAGGATTCTCTTCGAAGAGTTTGCGGAAGCGGGCGATGAAGTTGTCGATGGTGCGCGGCGTGGGGTAGCTATCGCGGCCCCATACCGCATCCAGGATGTCATTGCGCGAAACCACTCGGCCAGCTTGGGCAAAGAGGTAGCGCAGGAGCTCGACCTCTCTGGCGGTCAGGCGCTCGGCGCTGCCGCCTCGCGGGTGGGCTTCGAAGCTGGCTAGGTCGATGCGATGACCAGCGAAGCTGAGCTGGTCTCCGACCTCGTTCGTGCCCGGGCTTCGCTGGCTACGGCGCAGCAGTGCCCGGATGCGCAGGATGAGCTCGCGCACGTTGAAGGGCTTGGGCACGTAATCGTCGGCCCCAAGGCTCAGGCCCTTGATGCGATCTTCATCCCTGCTGCGGGCTGAGAGGATCAGCACTGGTAGGTCCTTGTCGACGCCGCGTAGGCGTTCGAGCAAGTCGAAGCCGGAGAGGCTTGGCAGCATCAGGTCGAGGATGATCAGGTCGATATTGCCGCGTTGGATGCGGTCCCATGCGTGGAGGCCGTCCTGCACGAGTTCGGGGGCGAAGCCCTCGTGGCGCAAGTTGTCGACGAGGAGCTCGCCGAGCAAAGGCTCGTCTTCGACGACGAGGATCCAAGGGGCTGTCATGTCCTCAAAGCCTCCTTCTTTGCGAGCGGAAGCCTTAGCTCGAAGCAGGCTCCTTCTTGGCTGGGGATTAGGCTGAGTTCGCCGCCCTGAGCCCTTGCCATCTTGCGCGAGAGCCAGAGACCTAGGCCGGTGCCGCCTTTGGATTGTTCAGCCTCGGAGCTGCCGCGGTAAAAGCGTTCGAAGATCTTCTCTTGCTCTGATGTCAGGACACCTGGACCGGCGTCGATGACCTGGACCCGCGCTTGCCCATCCTTTGAGTCGATGTGCAGAGCGATGCGTCCTCCGCGAGGTGAGAACTTGCAGGCATTGTCGAGGAGGTTGCGCAGGATCTGGCGGATGGCGTTCCGGTCGCGCTGTACCGGTAGGGCCAAAGCTTCACGGCGCTGCAAGTCCAGCTCCAAGTCATATGCGCCGAAGCGCTGAGAGAATTCTCTTGCGACCTCCTCGGCGTCCTGTCCGAGGTCTCCGATGCTGATCTCTGCCGGGCTCGTTCCGGCGGCGCTGCGAAGGAGGTTCTCGACCTCCATTTCGAGGCGATTCACCTGCTCCACCATCTGTGCGGCGTAATGCGGGAGCTTGCCTTTCGGCAAGCTCCCCTGCTCCATCGATTGCAGGCCTAGGCGCAGCGTTGCGAGGGGAGTCTTGAGTTCGTGGGTGGCTCCGGTGAGAAAGCGCTGCTGCTGTGCGCTGATCTTGGCTTCGCGGTTGGTGAGCACGCGGATCATGACCACGCCGGCCAGCACCACCACCACGAAGGCGATGCTTTCATAGACGAACATGCGGCGGGTGCGTTCACCCTGGGCCAAGGCCTCGTCGAGGGCGCTCTGCTTGGCTTGGATCACGAAGCGCTTGCCATTGCCGGCGTCGAAGCCGCGGATCACCGGGCTGTCACTGGGGATGGGCCCTGCGATCTGCTTGACCTGGAGCTTGGGGTATTGTTCTTCGAGATAGCCCTCGATGGCCTCGCTGCGCTGCTTCAGGCTCAGCTTGCCGTAGTCGCTGCCTTCGAGCGCATGGGCTGCGCGGAAGGCTCGCGACTCGAGCCAGGACAGGTCGAGGCGTTCGAGGTCACCCGAGCTCTGGTAGGCGAAATACGTCCACCAGGTCAGCTGCGCCAAACAGAGTCCGACAAGAAGGTAGAAAACCGCGCGCAGCCAGGAGGATCCTCCCATTTCCTAGCTCTTCTGCGCTTGCGCGATGGCCTCGAGCAGGCGTTCTACATCGCTGCTCGTGTGCGCCAGAGAGAGGAAACCGACTTCGAAAGCCGAGGGAGCGAGGTAGATGCCATTGGCTAGAAGCTTTGCGAAGAGCGGCCGGTAGGCCTCGCCGAGATTGCTGGGCAGCGACGCGGCCGAGCGATAGGGCTGCGTCGCCTCGGGTGCCAACCAGAACAACGAGCCTAGGCGGGCCATCTGCAGAGGAATCTCCATACGCTCTTTGAGGGCGGCGAAGCCTTCTTCGAGTTGTCGGCCTAAGACCTCGAGTTTCTTCCAGCCGTCCTCTTCGATCAGAGTGCGCAGCTGGGCAAGGCCGGCGGCCATCGCTACCGGATTGCCGCTCAGGGTGCCGGCTTGGTAGACGCCACCTTCTGGAGCCAGGTGCGCCATGATCTCTTTGGAAGCCGCGAAGGCTCCGACCGGCATACCGCCGCCGATGACCTTGCCGAAGCAGACCATGTCTGGCTGGACCTCGTAGAGCGTGGTCGCGCCGCCGGGGCCGAGGCGGAAGCCGCTGATGACCTCGTCAAAGAGGAGCATGGCGCCGTGCTTCGTGCAGAGTTCGCGCAGCTTGACCAGATACTCCTTGCGTTGAAGCAGTAGGCCGTTGTTGGCGGGGACCGGTTCGATCACCGCGACGGCGAGTTCGGCGCCATGTTCGGCGAAGAAGGCTTCGAGAGCATCCTCATCGTCGAGTTCGAGCACCGAGGTCCAGCGGGCGAGATCATCGGGGACGCCGTCGGAGGATGGCTTGCCGAAGGTTGCTAGCCCCGAGCCGGCGGCGACCAGCAAGGAGTCACTGTGGCCGTGGTAGCAGCCGTTGAACTTGAGGATCCTCGTGCGACCGGTGGCTCCGCGGGCAAGGCGCAGCGCGCTCATCGCCGCTTCGGTGCCCGAGCTGGTGAAGCGCACCTGTTCGGCACAGGGGTGTAGGTCGCGGACGAGTTCTGCCAGCTCGATCTCGGCTTGGCAGGGGGCGCCGAAGCTAAGGCCGCGGCTGGCGGCATCGGCGACGGCCTCAAGCACCCTGGGTTCTGCGTGCCCGAGGATCAGCGGTCCCCAGGACATGACGAAGTCGAGGTAGCGCTTGCCTTCGACGTCGCTGAAGTAGGCTCCCTTGCCACGTTCGAAGACGATGGGGCTGCCGCCCACCGAACGAAAGGCGCGGACAGGCGAGCTAACACCGCCGGGGAGGGCCTTCTGGGCGCGGGCGAAGAGGTCTTCGTTCGAGACGCCGGTCTTGCTGCTGTCTTGCTTCATGTTTGGTGACTCTCGATGCAGGCGAGGAGGGAACTCAGTTCTGGTCGAGCGAGCGTTTCGTAGGCCAAGGCTCCGGCTTCTTCGAGAGCGTGCGCGGTGCTGGGGCCGATGGCGAGGAGCCGTAGGCCCTGGAACTCCTTGGGGGGAGGGGCGCTTCGGACGGCGGCCGGGGAGAGGTAGAGGAGGAAGGCTCCTCTGGCCTCGCCCAGCTCTGGGGGCCAGGCGGCGCTGGCTGCCGGGGCTGGTTCCGAACGGTAGAGCGCCAGGGTTTCGGCCTGGATGCCTGCCTGGCGGGCGTATTCGATGCCCTCGTCATTACCGTTGGCGGCGCCGACGCCGAAGAGCCGCTTCGCGCCACGCTGGACTGCGAGCATGCCCATGCCGAGGGAGCGGGGCGGTTCGCCGACCAGGATTTCTTGCTTGGGGAATAGGGCTTTGGCGAGCTCTCGCGTAGCACTGCCTGGGACGAGCAGGGTCGTGCGGGGAGGAAGCTCTTGGCCGGCGTTTTCGAGCTCGGCCTGGAGTCGCAGGGCAGCGTTCTTGCTGGCGATCAGCAGGTGGTCGACGGCCAGCAGGTGCTGCATGGCGTCGCTGGGGCAAGGCAGATCGCGGTACTGAAAGCACTCGCGGTACTGGGCCTCGGCGCCGGCTGCGATCATTTGGCCGAGCAAGGTCGGCCGCTGCGGGCCACCAAGAACGAGGACCTTGTTCCCGGCGAGAGTCTTTTGCATGGCTGGCAACAGGGCTGCTGCCGCCCGCTTGACCAGAGCCTCGTCGTTCTCGTCCTGCCCTTCGAAGCGCAGCGAGGCTGTGCCCGGCTCCGGCGCAAAGAGGTAGGCGTGCAGTCGTGCCGGCCCCTCGGCTTGGCATTGGGCATATGCGCCAAAGGGCAGGGTGCATCCACCTCCCAGGGCCTTGAGGAGCTTTCTCTCGATACTCGTGGCGCGGGCGCTGGCAGCATCCTCCAGCTGCCCTAATAGCTGGCGTAGCTCGCTGTCGTCTTGGCGCGTTTGTAGGCCGAGGGCACCTTGGCCGGCGGCGCCGCAGAGCAGGTCCAGGGGCAGATCGAGCGGGTGCAGGTCTTGGATGTCGACGGCTAGTCGCGTGACGCCGGCATAGGCGAGGAGGATGGCGTCGTATTCGCCCTGCTTGCATTTGTTGACCCGCGTCGGGACGTTGCCGCGTAGCTCGCGGATCTCAAGATCGGGGCGTATCTCAAGCAGGCGTCGCTGGCGGCGCGGAGAGGATGTGCCAACGATCGCGCCTTGGCGCAGTGGCAAAGGCCGAGCCGTGGCATCGAAGCCCTTGGGGTGGATCAGCAAGCGCTCACTGGGCTGCTCGCGCGCCGGAATCGCGGCCAGTGCCAGTCCCGGAGTATCGTCGACGGCGAGGTCCTTGAGGCTGTGCACAGCCAGGTCGATCTCCCGGTCCAGGAGTGCCTGCTCGATTTCCTTGGTGAAGAAGGACTTTCCGAGATCGGGGGTCAGTGGGACATCCTGGATCATGTCCCCTTGGGTTTTGATGATCTTGATTTCGACCTCAGCGCCGCAGTCCCGCCGCAGGAGATCCTGGACGTGATAGGCCTGCCAAAGGGCGAGATCGCTTCCCCGTGTGCCGATTCGGATACGCACTGCCGTTCCTTTTCTGCAGCCAGTTGTGATAGCTGGGAGGGGCCCAGCCACAGTATGGCGCCGCGGCGTGGCGCCGCGGCATGGCCGAGCAAAGAGGAGACCTTACTCGCTCTGTTCAGCCAACGCTTGTGGCGACCATGCTCCGCAAGTCCTTGAGATGTAGGTGGGCGTGCGCCTTAGCCAGATCCAAGAATCCGCGTTCGATGCGCGCCCGGTCATCAAGGGAGAGATGTGCAAGCTTGCTGCCAACCAGCTGGCGGATCTGATCTTCGGCCAGCTGCAAGTGAGCCTCGCGGACACCGGAGAGGTTGAACTTGCGGCTCTCGCGGCGGGCGACGAAGGCACGCACGTGGCGCTCGATGATCGGCAGGGCGCGCGCTGCGGCCTTGCGGCGTTCGCTGGCGTGGCGGCGGCTCCAAGCGTTTAGCGTGTCCATGTCGAGGAGGTGGAAGCGTGGATCGGCTCCGAGCTCGGGAGCGATGCAGGCGGGCACGCCGAGGTCGACGAGTTCGATCTCGCCGGGGCTGCGAGCTTCGCGTTCGCGGGCATCGGCGACCTTTTCGGCCAAGTCCACGTCGCAGAGAGGATCCTTACCCCAGACGGCGACGATGAGGGCCTCGCATCCAGGGGTCTCGTTGTAGAAGTCGCTGAGCGACATCGCCCGGCCGCCAAACTCGAGGGCAAGCTGCTCGGCCTTGGAGAAGGTGCGGTTGACGAAGAGCAATTCGCATTTGCCGCCGCAGGCCTCGACCACGGCTGGGCTGGCCTTGCGGATCATTTCGCCAGCGCCGATCAGGGCGATGCGAGGATGCTCTTGGCGGTTCTGCTGAGATAGGCTCCGCTGAGATAGGCTGTGCTGGGACAGGCGATCGACCAAGTGCCGCGCCGCGAGGCTGGCGACGCTGACCGGGCGCTCTCCGAGGCCGGTGGCATTGCGGATTTCTTTGGCCCCGGTCACGGCGTGGCGGAAGACCTCGTGCAGGAGCGGAGAGCATTCTCCCTCGTCCTGGCTCTTCTGCCAGGCTTTCTTCACCTGACCGAGAATCTGGTTCTCACCGAGGATCATGGAGCCTAGGGAGCCGGCGACGTGCAGGAGGTGCCGCAGCACCTCTTGGCCTTGCGCGGTGGTGCCGGGGATGTCGAAGAGCTCGCGCAGTATGTCCTGAGGCAGGTCGCAAGCGCTCTTCGGGTCGGAGACCTCGAGGTAGCACTCAAGGCGGTTGCAGGTTGAGAGCACGACGAAGCCCGCGACTCGCCCCTCAGCCCGAGCTGCGCCTAGGCGGGCACGAAGCTCGTCACCAGTGGGCAAGAGCCCGAGGCGGGAGGGGTCAATGAAGCGATGGCTGGTGCCAACCAGGAGGAGGTTCTGCATGACGCGTGAGGTTCGTGCGAGACGAGCTAGTGCCGGAAGTATCGGCTGCCGTCTGCGCCGGATGTCATGCCTTTGTCATGGAGGCAAAAGAGCTATTAGCTTTTCTCAGAAATGTGTTCGTGCAGCCGCCAGTTTTGGTCTTTGTCAGCGTGTCGAGCTCAAAAGCGTAGAAGAAGTGCTTGCTAACAGGGCAGATCTTTCAGAGGGCTGTATAGCCGAAAAAGCCAGTGAATCGGCGATTCGCTGGCTTTTTCGGCTAGCAAGGGCGCTGGCACTATCCCCAACTTGTAGCCAGAAGCAGCAGCTTTACCCGTCAGGTTAGATGTCGCGAACGGCTCGCATCCGATTGGGTATTATCGCGAATTAGTCGCGTTCGCTTGGTGATAATCGCGATCTATTCGCAAGCAAATCTTGCTATGGAAGCAATAGCTCCAGAGCGCGCTCGGGGGGCCTGGCGATGATCGCTTTGTCGCCCAAGACAGCGATGGGACGCTCTATCAATTCTGGGTGGGCAACGAGTGCGTCCAAGACGGCGTCGCGATCGGCGTCGTCCAGTCCCAGCTCGCTGAACAGCGCTTCTTTGGCGCGAGCCATTTTGCGAGGATCCTCTTCGTCCAGCTTGCAGAGCAGCTCTTCGAGCTGCTCCCGGGTCGGTGGGGTGACCTGGTACTCGAAGAGTTCGAGTTCGAGTTCGCGGGCCGCGAGAAGCTCGCGAGCCTTGCGGGACTTGGAACAAGCGGCGTGGAACCAGAGGGTGAGCGTTGTCTTCATGTCAGCGTCGTCGCAGGGAGGGGAAGAGGAGCCGCAGTGGTGCTCCACTGCCGTGGCTTCGAAAAACAAGGAAACCGGTGCGGCCAGCCAGAGGGCGCAGGTCGATCAGATGCAGTTTGGGTTGGCCGCGATGCGGGCGGCGCCGGGCGATGAGGGGTTCACGTCGGCTGCCTTTACTGGGCACGAACTCAAGTGACCAGTCGGGGATGGCACCCGACAGCGGCGCTTCGACGAGGAGTCGCCCGAGCACCAGCCCCGGGGGGATGGAGACCGGGATGTCCAGGCGGTCTTCGTCCTGGCCCCCGAGGCGCAGGGCTGGGCCGCGGCGCCAGCCATCGCTGTGGGCGCTCGGGATGCCCCGTTCGACACGGTCTTCGGGAGCGAGAGTCAATAGGTCGAGGATCGGTGGCGTCAGAGAGGCGCTCCACAGCTCGTCGATGCAAAGGGTTTGTTGCTGGGCTGCGGGACTGCGCAGTTCGAGCAGCCAGTGTGAGTCTTTGTGGAGTGCCGCAGGGAGCCAAGCCTCCAGGGCTAGCTGCTTTTCCTTGGCTGGCCAAGGGCAGTGGAGGATCTCTTGTTCACGGCCTTGGTCTAGGAGGAAGATCCGCACATTGAGCTTGGCCTGCGGCCCGCGGCGGGAAGCGCGTAGGGACAGGCGGCTGCCTCCGCGGGCGAGGGGTTCTTGGCTCTGCAGTCGTACTGCGCTCCCAGGGGGCAGCTCGACGGACATAGCCTGACTTGCATCCGTGGCTGGGGCGGGGCGGGGCAACCAAGGATGGCCTTTGCCGCTGCGCTGGAGCCAGAGCAGCTCCTGCGCCTTCCAGCGCTGTGAGCCGGGCCTGAGTCCCAGGCGACTTTCTCCAGCTGCGCTTTGATGTAACTCAAGGTGCCAGGCTAGTTCAGCGAAGGCGGTGACGAGTTCACTGTTGCCCAATCGGAGCGGGCCTGGGAAGGGAGCGCTCATCCCAAGCCAGCCCTGGACATCGTCGTAGGGGACGATGCGCGGGGGGCGTAGCGGCTTGCCGTTGCGGTGGAGGAGGACGGTGTTTTCGGGGAGCAGGGCACTGAGCAAGGCTCCGCCTTTCTGCCAGCCAGGGAGGTCTGCCGGGCGGCGATGCTCCAGGCGGAAGGCGCAGCGAGGATGAGCCCCTGGGCTGCTCATGCGCAAGCCGAAGGAGCCGGAGCCTATCGCCGGAAGTCGAAGCTGACGGTGCTGGCGGATGTCGACTTCGATCTCGGAGGCGAGGCCCGCGCTCTGCAGGCGGATGCCCAGTGGGGAAGCTGGGCTTTCCATGGCCAGTAGCGCCTTCGCGGTCTCGGGGATGGGCGCTTGGCTATCGAGGAAGCAGTGGACGAGCTTTGGGAGGAGCATGCTCTCCCCTTCACCGTAGGGGATGAGCCAGAGCTTCCTCCCAGAGCTCAGGGCGAGAGTCCGGGGGTCCCCTTCCTGCCCAGCCAAGAGAAGGACGGTGAGTGCGGCGTTGGCGTCGAAGGATGGGTGTAGCCTCGGCAGGCTCTGCTGCCAGAGCTGGGCTGAGGCCGAAATCGGGGGGAGGTCCGTTGCTGTTCGCCACTCTTCGACGCTGCCGAAGACGTGGACGCGGGCATTGGAAAAACTCGCGAGCCAATCGGCGAAGCTGTCGTTGCTCGACCCCGTGCCTCCGCCTTCCTTCCCGTAGAGCAGGAGCCTGAGGCGTTCTTGGCTGACTTGCTGGCAGGGGCCGCAGCGCAAGGGGAGGAGCTGGAGGTGCAAGTCTTGGGGGAGCTGGCGTGTCGGCTTGCGTCGCTCTCCTATCTCCGGGGCGGCACTGCCGGATTGGAGGATTCTCACATCAAACCAGTCGAGAGATACGCCCGCTTCCGCGGCCTCGAAACGCAGCTTCCAGGGCTCTCCGGCCTTGTTCCTGTACACCGGCACTCGCCAGCGACTACTCTGCAGGCCTGGGCCGCGAGCCGTGGCGCGGTATCGCTCCTTGCTACCTAACTGCCGGATCCGGAGGGCGCCGCTGTGCCGGGCACGTAGCTCCACCACGGTCACGTCCCCGGGCAAGGGCACGTAGTAGTCCAGGGCCGCGCCGATCGGCAGCTTGCGGGCGCGGCTCCGCCCCTCGGCTGTGACCTTGGTTGGCAGTTCGCGTCCACGCATAAGCCAAGGTTCGTCGTCGTCGCCGCAGTCCGCTAGGTAGCGGGTACCGATGTGAATAGGCCTGGACCCGGAGAAGGGGACCCGAGCTTCGCCCTCCTTGCTGCGGTATTCGACATGGCAGTGGAGCACAGTGCCGACTTCAGCGACGAGGCTGGCGGGAACTGTGGCGAAGAGTTCGCCAGGCTCGGGGCCTGGCTGCATGCTGAGCTGGGTGCTCCCGGCGGGGTGCTCGACTACGAGCGTGGCTTCGATGGGTGGGCCGGAGTTCCAGAGGCGAAGGCGTAGCTCGCGCCCGGCGGGGTGGCTGCGCGTTGGCCGGAACTGGACGTGCCCGATTCCGGCAGCAAATACCCCGGGCTCGCGCGCGAGTTCGGCAGCGAGCTGCCCCCTGTGCTCGTGGAGGAAGTTGCTGAGCCGGAGAGCTTGGAGTGGATCCTCTCTGCTGCAAGCTTTGGAGTAGAGGGCGAGGATGCAGCGATCGAGCCAGTCGCGCTGGCCGGTGCTTTGCCAGGCCCGCCAAAACAAGTCGGGGGCGAGCGAAGGTGCTTGCTGGCCTGCGCCGCCGCCAATGCTGCCGATGAATGGCTTGTGTTGTAGCGGTAGCGAGGCGAGGCGTTGGCGGCGTGCGGCTTCGAGCAGCCAGGGTTCAGCTGGGGTCGATTCCTGCGCCTGGGCCAGGCGCGCCGTCCGCAGGACTTCGTCGCTGCTCCATTCGCGTAGGGGGGTGGGGTCGAGCGCGAGCCATTGCAGGACCCGCTGAATGAGTGCGCTCCCGCTGGGATGCTTGGCTCTGAGGGCTAGTGCCAGCTCTGCCGCAGCGATCCATGCTCGGCGTGGGGTGGCATGATTGCTGCGGACGGCTGTGTTGTTCTTGCGGTACTGCGCCGGAAGCTCTCCGAGTGCGGCATCTCTCTGCAAGAGGTCGAGGAACTCCTCAGCGCGCGCTCGAATCGTTTTGGCCGCGCTAGAGCTTACGCCTCCTGAGAGACGCCAAGCGCTTGCGGCGAGCTCACAGAGTTCGACGGTGGAATATAGATCGTCGGCGTCCTTTCCCCAGTGCGGACCATTGGGGCCAAAGACGCGGCGGGTGGCAAAGAGCCGCCCGCTGCGCGGCGAGCTGGCCAGGAGCGATAGGGCTGCGGCCTTCTGCTCGGGGCTGCCTAGGTTGCGAGTGATCTCGATACTGCGCGCCAGTTCCCCGGGGCCAAAGCCTCGGCCTTGCCAGTCCTGCACTGGCTCTGTCGCCTGTAGGCATTTGCGTAGCTCTGCTTCGAAGCTCTGGCGCTGTGTCGCCTGCTGGGCTGCTGCCGCTGCAGCAAGCCTTTGATGTCGCAGGTGCAGGGCTTGGCTCAGTGCCGATATGCCGGGGCTCCGTTTCCAGAGCAGTAGCTCATGCTCCAGGCCGATCTTTTCGTCCTCGAGCCATTGGCCAGAGCCCATCAGGCCGTGGATGAGGCGTGGGCTCGCTCCTCCTTCAGCCCGGAGGAAGCGCGGGAGGCGGCGCTGCTTCCCAGGGAGGGCCAGCAGCATGGCGGCGTAGGCTTCATCGGCGAGGAGGAGGAAACCACAGGGTGCAAGCTCGTCGGGGACGAGATGCTGGCCAAGCTTCCCCAGTGGGCCACGCGCCCATTCGTATTGCAGGGAGATGCGCTCGACCCGGTGGCGGCTGCCAATGTGATCTTCGAGCTGCACCCGCACGGAGGATTGCGCGGTCGAGGCCGAGAGCTTCAGGGCGAATGCGTGCTCGTCGTTGCTCAGGCTGAGGCGGGTGGGGCTTTGCTCGGAGAAGCGCAAGGGCCACTCCTTGCGCTGTATCCGCCCGTGCGGGTCACGGCTCATCACCTCGATGCTGCGCAGGCGCAGCAGCTCAGTCCGGCCGAATTCGGGGTCCTCGATGCCAATTCGCAGGCTTTCACGTCGCTCTAGGTAGAGAAGAGCTGGCTTGGCACTGGGCTCAGGCTGGGTGGGGGCACGCTGCGGAGTGCTAGCGCAGCCGGCGAGCAGCAGGCACAGGGCAAAGGCGGAGCATGGTCGAGGGCTAAGAAACAAGCCGGGCACGATAGCGAGACCCGCCGGAAGCTGCTCTGGAATTGCAGCGAGGGGAAGAGGCTCTTGCCTCTTCCCCTCGCTCTCCTGACGGCAGGAACTCGGGGCTCCTCTGTCAGGGGCTCCACTGTCAGGGGCTCCACTGTCAGGGATTTACTGTCAGGGATTTACTGCCAGGGGATTTACTGTCAGTAGATCCGAGAACTCGGATCAGATGCGCAGCGAATAACGCAGGCCGAAGATGATGTTGTCAACGTCGGTTGCGGCGGAGGCATCAAAGTCGATGGTCTCGAAGGTGATCTCGGCCTGGAGCTTGTTGTTGTGGCCGTTGTAGTACTTGCCGGCTGCGAGCGAGACGTTCATCTGGTCGCCCTGGGCGTTGCCCAGTCCGCTGGCCCAGCCACGGCCGCTCATGAAGTTGGTCTGGTTGTCGAGGCTGACCATCGAGAAGCGGGCGGCTACGTAGAGGTCGTCGACGAAGGTGTAGGAGCCCTGGAGGGTGAAGCCGAGGTGGCTCTCGTCCTGGGCGCCGGGGGTGTCGGCCTCGGCGGTGTAGCCGAAGACGTCGATCTGACCGAAGAAGCCATTCATGGCGACCGCGGCGTTGACGTTCCAGCTGAAGATGTCGATGTCCGCGCCAGCGGCTTCTTCGTTGCCGATGAAGATGCCGGCGCCGATGCCGAACTTCATCTCTTCGCTGCGAGCCAGGTCGCCCTGGTCCGAGCCCAGCTTGAGGCCGTTCATGGCGTAGTCAGCGCTGAGAACGTAGTTGAGCTTGTTGTCGGGGTTGGCACCCTGCTCGCCCGTGAAGGTGGTGGCGGTCGTGCCCGCGCCACCCTGGAAGCTGGTGTTGAAGGCGCCGAAGTTGACGCGGTAGCAGTTCTTGTCGCCGGCCTTGCCTTCGAGGGTCAGCTGACCACCGGAAGTACGGACGCCGGAGAAGCTGCTGCCAGCGATCGACTGCGAGATGAACTCGCGGGCGGTGCTGGAGGTGTTCCACTCACGGCCGAAGGCGACCTTCTGCTGACCGAAGCGGAGGCTCAGGCCCATGCTGCCGTCTTCGTTCTTCCAAAGGCCCTGCTTGAGCCAGGCATCCTTGATGGGCTGGGTGTTGTCCTTGCCCTCGAACATGAGCTTGAAGCTCGTGTTGGTGTGGTAGAGCTTGCCCTTGAGGTAGAAGCGAGCTTCTCTGAGGTTGAAGGTGCTCTGGTCGGGATTGACATCGCCGGCCATGAAGTAGTAATCGACCATGACGTTGCCGCCCATGGCCACTTCAAAGTTCTCACCCGAGAACTTAACGCCCGAGCCGGGCTTGTAGGTCACCGTGACTTCTTGGTCCGCAGCAGCGGGCACTTGAACGGCATCGAGATCGCTCGACTGAGCGAAGGCGACCGGGGTAAGCAGGGTCGCCGCGAGGAAGCTGAAACCGAATTGGTTCCGCATAAGTCTGTCCTCCCTAGGAAAGAATCGGAAGCTTGAGAAAGGCTCAGATCCGAGTGCGTCCGAACCCAACTTTGCGGGGCAAGGCTAAGCAGGGCCTGGGGGCGCGAAAGCGAAAAAGAGATAAATCAGGAAGCTCCCAGAAATCTTGTTAGGGAAAAGTTGGGCACTCTCTGGCCCCATGGCAGGGGGGACTCAGCGACTTGGGCTGATTCTTGTCGTGCCGCCTAAGGCCTGATAGCACTGCTCTCCCGGAGCCTGTCTGCCTTTCGCGCGCCTTTCCTTCCTGGATTTCTTAGATGACGCTTTCCTGCACAAGCACCCATGACGGTGTCGATTTTTTTGCGCTGAAACTGCCGCTTGTGCTTGGAACTACTGGGGGAACGCTTGGAGGTACTGAGAGAATCTGCGAAGCCCCAGAGCCTCTTTATCAGCAAGGCCTGCTTGCTTATCAGCTAGGAGACGGTTTCTGGCCTAGGCCGTTTTCCCAGACCTGCTATTTGCTGCTGCCGCAGGGGCAAAGCTCTGTAAGGGCTTCCTCACGAGTTCCCCTACGGGCCTTGGCGAGGCTGGGGCCAGGTCAAAGCTTGCTTTCTCCTGTGCCTAGCCGAGAGGGCCAGGGATGAGACTGCCCGATCTCCGCTTTGCGGCAGGCGCCCGGCGCAAGCGCGTGACCGGTTCGCATATCTATGGGCACATGTCCTGCGAACATCGGGTGCGGCTCGACTTCTTCGAGGACCCGGGGCGAGCCCTGCCCATGTCCGGAAGTCTCGAGCGGCTGCTGGAGCGAGGTCGGGACTTCGAAGATCTCTTGATGCAGGACTTGGGCTATCCGGAGCCAGACTTCGAGGCTCCGGACTTTGAGGCCGGGGCGGCGCAGACGCTGGCCCTGATGCAGCAGGCTCGTCCGGGCATTGCCCAGGCTGTGCTCTTCGAAGCGCCCTGGCTTGGCATCCCCGATCTCTTGCGCCGGGAGAGTGGGAACTCTCGCTTTGGGGAGTACCACTACGTCGTCGGTGACATTAAGTCTTCTTGGCGTTCGCGCTCGGATCAGGCGATGCAGGTGGCGTTCTATTCGCGGCTCCTGGCGCGGCTCCAGGATCGGCAGCCCGAATACGGCTATTTGATTCTGCGCTCGGGAGAAGAGGAGCGCATCGATATCTCTGGCCTGGATCCGATCCTCGACCTTGTTCTCGACGAAGTTGCCGCGATGGCGCGCGGTGAATCGCGCACGCGCCCACAGCGCAACGATCACTGCTCGTCTTGTCGTTGGCGCGAACTCTGCGCCGAGGAGGATCCGATGGGCTGGTTGCCTGGCCTCACGCGTAGTACTCGTGAGTTGCTGGCGCAAGCTGGCTTGCTGAGACCGGAGCAGTTATTCGAAGCGCACGCCGAACAGCGTGCCCGCGAGGCCGGGGTCGCGCGGGCGAGCTTCCTGCGAGCGGTTCAGGTCGCACGGGCCGTGCGCGAAGGTCGCGCGCTGCCGCTGCGAGGGCTTCGTGATCCGGGCGTGCTTCACGATTTCTGCGCGGTGTGGATCGGGAGGGATGGCTTTGACGATCGGAGCCTCCTCTTCGCCTCGCAGCGGGAGGGGCGGCCGGCGAAGCTGAGCTTCGCCCGGGACCGGGCAGAAGAGGAGTCGGCGATGGCGGCCCTGATCGAAGAGTTCCTCGAAGGGGAGCTGACGGTAGTGCATGGGCCGGAGTTCCCGAGCCTGCTCGCCTCCTTCGCCTCTCGCATGCCGGAATGGCTGCCGAGGATCCAGCGTGTCGAGAACCGCCTGCTTGCGGCCTGCTCCCTGCTGCGGGGGGCACACGCGTTTCCTGCCCCGGTTGTTGCTGCCAGTGAGCTTGCGGCCTGGTTGGACGGCGAGGCGCCGAGCGAAGAGCTGAGCGAGCAGCGTGCCCTTCTTGCGCAGCTGCTAGCCGGTGAGGACTATGCGACGATGGAGCAGTTGGCCGAGGCTGAGCTCGCCGGGCTCCTACGCCTAGGGGCGCTTCTGCGCGATCGGAGGCGGTCGTGACGCTTGGGCGCGATGAATTGCGGGAGCGGCTTCGTCACTTGGTCCTGCACGAGGCCGCTTCGGCTCGGCGCAGCTTCGAAGAGAGCATCGCCAAGTCTGTGCCCGAGCGGGTCGAAGCTGGGGACTGTGTGGACCGGCTGACCTGGGTCGATGGGGCTAGCCCGCCCTTGCTCCTGCATGCCGAGGAGTTCCACGCCAAATACCGCGAAGAGGAAGCTCTCTGGCTCAGTGATGGCCAGAAGGTTGAAGATGGCCTCGAGGTGCAGTTCGTGTCTTGGGATCCGGTGCGCCGGCAGATCCTGGTCCGGCAGGATCGCTGGAGCCGGGGCGATCCCGCGCTGCTTGCCGATTGTGCCCATCTTTGTCTGGATCGCCGTGAGCTCGGTCTTGAACGGCTCTTGCTGGAGGGGCTCGATACCGTTTTCGCTGCCGGAAACGAACACGTGGCCGAGCTGCTGACGGGGAGGCGACGTGAGCCTGCCGACGAGGAGCGGAAGCGGGCCGCGCGCAGCTATGCGGAGGGGCTTGGCTTTACCGCGGCCCAGGTCGAGGCCTTTGCTGCGGCGATCGGGACCGAGGACGTGGCGCTGATCCAGGGGCCGCCGGGCACCGGTAAGACGCGGGTGCTCGCCGAGCTGGCCTTATATCTGGCGAGCAAGCGCTGCAAAATCTTCGTCTGCGCCTTCACGCATCGCGCTCTCGATCACCTGCTGCTGTCGATCCGCAAGCTCTCGAAGGAGCTGCCGATCTTCAAGGTCGGCCGCCCCAAGGCCGGCGCCACCGACCTGAAGCCTGCCGGCATCGCCAGTGTTTCGAGCTTGGATCGTCTGCGCTGGCCTCCTGGAGGATGCATCGTTGGGGGCACGCCCTTCGTGATGCGCAAGCATAGTACGGAGCGTCGCTTTCATTTTGCGATTCTCGACGAGGCCGGGCAGATGCCCTTGGTGCACGGAGCCATGGCAATGACGGCGGCGCGGCGGATTATCGTGGCGGGAGATCCGGCACAGCTGCCTCCGGTCGCCCAGGGTGAATACCGAGATCCGAAGCTGGGCGCTTCGGTGCACCTGCACCTCGAACGGATCCGCGAGAGCATCCTCTTGGATCGTAGCTTCCGCCTTAATGAGGGGCTTTGCTCCTTTATCTCAGGCGAGTTCTACCACGGGCGTCTGCAGTCGGCGGATGCGGCGGCTGAGCGCCGCTTGGTCTCGATCCCGGTCGAAGACGAGTTGCTGGGGCGAGTGCTCGATCCACAGCATGCCCTGGTTCACGCCAAGATCGGGCACCTGGGGCGCTTCCGCCGTAGCCCCGAGGAGGCGCGGGTGATCTCAGGCTTCTTGGCTCAGGTCCAGGGGCGGGTTCCGCCGCAGGAGATTGCTGTGCTGTCGCCGTTTCGGCAGCAGGTGCGCGCGATCCGCAGCGAGCTTGACCAGGCCGATCTCCTTGCCGAAGGGCTGGTCGTCGACACCGTCGAGCGCATGCAGGGTCAGGAGCGGGAGTTGATCATCCTCTCGCTGGCGAGCAGTGATAGGGATTACTTGGCCGCTCAGGCCGAGTTTTACTTCGAGCCTGGCCGCCTTTGTGTGGCCATCTCACGGGCGCGCAGCAAGTGCATCGTTGTCGGAAGCCCCGAGGTCCTTCGGGCGCGTCCGAAGCGTTTGGAGGCGCTGGTCGCGACGGCGAGGCTGCACCGGTGTTTGGCGGCGAGCCATGTCGTGGATCTGAGTGAGCATGCTCTGGTGAAAGGAGAGGCTGGCCGGTGAGCAGCAGGGAGGTAGCGCGTCTTGGGGGCTGGCGCCCTCGTTCCGCATGGGCCTTGCCTTGGGGAGCCCCCGCATGAGCCGAGAACCCGAAAGATCACAGAGTCTCGCGCAGCTGCTGGCTGGCCCGACAGTTTTCTTCGATACCGAAGCCACGGGGGGCGAGCCAGGCGACCGTGTGGTCGAGATCGCTGGGCTACGGGTCGAGGGCGGGAAAATCGTCGCCCGGATGCAGTCCTTGGTCGACCCCGGGCTTCCGGTGCCAGCTAGGCCTGAAATAAGCGCAAAAAAGCACTGAGGCCCGCACTCGCTGCGCTATGCATGTGTTTACCAACAAAACGCATCGCCAGGAGGGGGCCTCAGG
>PDWJ01000100.1_pt1 | contig 118674 bp, 114 predicted proteins | sample 1430881 | NCBI WGS metagenome assembly PDWJ01 (sample SAMN01162460, study PRJNA174530) | Oral metagenome, whole genome shotgun sequencing project. | biome: Marine environment; feature: Marine mammal; material: Swab sample of the gingival sulcus; isolation source: swab sample of gingival sulcus... | reverse complement strand
GCGAGAGCAAAACACCTGGTCCCATCCCGAACCCAGCCGTTAAGTGCCTTTGCGCTGATGGTACTGCGTCTTAAGACGTGGGAGAGTAAGTCACCGCCAAACCTAATAAGGGATCATATAATTCTCTCTGATACGATGCTGCCCCAAAACACGAACGACTTGGGGCCCAATTTGGCGCGGGATGGAGCAGCCCGGTAGCTCGTCAGGCTCATAACCTGAAGGTCGTAGGTTCAAATCCTACTCCCGCAACCAATTTTCCCTTAATCTACATCGATATCGGGTCCGTGTAGGGAGCCCGACTGGGACTCTTTGCTGACCTGTCCCGTCTTGAACGCGTCACACTTGGACGACGTTGCAGCCGTATCTCGCACAGCTGTGCATGATCGATTCGGAAAACGTCGCGCCGGTCACGATCACGTCGAAGTCCCAAATGACCCCTGTGTGGCAGGCCAGGTCCAGGCCGTTCTTCGTGCTGTCGACAACCAGCACGCTTGTGTTGCCGCAGCCGTCGATCGCCTCGCGCGCCGTAACTTCTTCGGAGTTGTAGTCCATCACCGCCCCGGATGCGGACAGGCCGCCACAGCTGAACACCGAGTAATCCACCCGGTATTTCTCAAAGAACTTGTGCGCCGCTGTGCCGATCATATCCAGATCGCGCATACGGACGGATCCACCTGCCAACTCAACCGCGACGTCCGGCGCGTTTTGCAGAGCGCAGACGGCGTGGATACTGTTCGACACAACGAAGAGATTGCTATGGGACGCCAAAAGCCTTGCGCACTGCTCGACGGTTGTGCCGGTGCCCAAAGCCACGCGCGCGCCATCGGGAATTAGCTTCTTTACGGCCAACGCGATGCGCTGCTTTTCCTGTCGCGCAATCCCTTCGCGGGGTAGGTAGCCGATGTTTTCGCTTTGTTGGCGGAGCCGGGCCTGGCCATTGCGGCGCTGCACCAGGGCCGCTTCATCCAGCTCTCGAAGATCTGCCCGCACTGTTTGAACTGAAACGTTCAGGTGCTCCGACAGCTCGGCCGCGGAGAGCGTCTCGTTCGAGGACAGCAGCGCGATGATCTGATCGCGTCGTTCTTTCCCAGCCTGTCGCACATATTTTCCTTCGAAAGAGATTGGCGATCAACCGAAGGTTAGGTAAAGTCTCCGAAACCAGCAATATAAATAAAAAATTAACACTATCGTTACAAATCGGTTAAGATTCGGCGGGACAAGGCTCTGGTGAATATCTTTCGTTCGAAAGACAAACCTCCAGGAGAGTCTCATGAAGTCCGTCCTCACCTCTACCGCTTTTGTGCTCGCCGCCAGCACCGCCATGGCCGATACGATCACGCTTTACACCTCGCAGCCGAACGCCGATGCGCAGCAGACCGTCGATGCCTTTATGGCCGCCAACCCCGGCACCGAGGTGGAGTGGGTCCGCGATGGCACCACCAAGCTGATGGCGCGCCTGCGTGCCGAAATCGAAGCCGGCAATCCGCAGCCCGACGTTCTGTTGATCGCCGATACCGTGACGCTGGAAGGCATGGCGCAGCAGGGTCTTCTCACCGCGTACCAGTCGCCGGAAGCGGAGGGCTATGATCCGGCGTTGTATTCGGCCGAGGGCTACTACTACTCCACCAAGCTGATCACGACGGGTCTGGTCTACAACACCGGCGTCGAAACCGCGCCGACTTCCTGGAGCGATCTGTCCGATGCGTCGGTCAAGGGCCAGATCGCCATGCCGTCGCCGCTCTATTCCGGCGCCGCTCTGATCCACCTTGCCACCCTGACCGGTGATGAAAGCCTCGGCTGGGACTACTATGAGAGCCTCGCGACCAACGAAGCGCGCGCGCAGGGCGGCAATGGCGGCACCTTCAAGGCCGTGGCCTCCGGTGAAAAGCCCTACGGCATGGTCGTCGACTTCCTTGCCATTCGGAACAAGGCCGATGGGTCGCCCGTGGAGTTCGTCTTCCCTGAAGAAGGCGTGTCCTATGTCACCGAGCCTGTCGCGATCATGTCGTCTGCCAAGAACGTCGCTGGCGCCCAGAAGTTCGTGGACTTCCTCCTGAGCGATCAGGGTCAGGAGCTCGTTCTGGACATGGGTTACATCCCCGCGCGCAATGGCATGGGTGTTCCCGAGGGCTTCCCGGCCCGCGAAGACATCAAGCTGATGGCGTTCGATCCGGCAGAGGCTCTTGAAAACGCGGAAGCCAACAAAGCCAGATTCGCAGAGCTCTTCGGCGCCGAGTGATGAGCGTCGCACTGCAAAATGGAGGCAGCCGGGCTGAGGCCCGGCTGTTCTCTGCCATTCTGCTGGTGGCCATCTGCCTGACGCTTGCGCCCGTCTTGCGTCTGTTCATCGAGGGTATCACGGATCAAGGCACATTAAGCCTGACCCTGATGCGCGATGTGCTGTCGCAACCTTCGACCCTGAGCGCGTTGAAGCATTCGCTGGTCACCGCGGGCCTGGGCACGTTGGTGTCGCTGGTGCTGGGGTCTGCCTTTGCCTTTCTTGTCGCGCTGACGGATTTGCGGGCCAAACCCGCTTTGGTCTTTTGCCTCATGATCCCGATGATGATCCCGCCGCAGATTACGGCCCTGTCCTGGACGCAGATCATGGGGCCATCATCGGTGCTGCTGAAAACGCTCGGCATCGCGCCTCCGCTGGGCTCTCCGCAACCGCTGTATTCGCCGCAAGGGATTATCCTTCTTCTGGGCATTCAGCACATGTCGATCATCTTCCTCACCCTGCGCGCCGGGCTGCGATCTATCCCGCAAGACGTGGTCGAAGCGGCCAGGATCAGTGGCGCCAGAGGGCTGCGCACATGGTGGCAGGTGGTGCTTCCGTTGACGCTGCCCAGCCTCGCGGCGGGCACGGCCATCACCTTTGTCACGGCGCTGGGGAATTTCGGCATTCCGGCGATGCTGGGCATTCCGGCGGGCTACGCCACGCTGCCGACGCTTGTGTATCAAAAGCTTGCCGGGATGGGGACGACAGTGCTGGCCGAGGTTTCGGTGCTGGCCATGCTCATTGGAGCCGTCGCCGTCGCGGGCATTCTGCTGCAGCGCTTTTTTCAAGGCCGTCAGAAGCTGCATCTTGTCGGAAGCACGTCTCAACCGCTGGCGCTGCCGCTCGGCGCGGCGCGTCTGCCGGTGGAAATTGCGCTTTGGACCGTGGTCTGTGCGATACTCGTCCTGCCGATGAGCGGTCTTCTGGCCACCTCTTTGGTGTCAGCCTATGGTGTGCCTTTGCGCTTTGACACGGTGACGCTGGCCTCTTGGTACGAAGTTCTGTTCCGACAGCCGGTGACATCGCGGGCCTTTGCCAATTCCTTTAGCCTTGCCGCCGGTGCCTCTTTGGCCCTCATGGGGATCAGCCTGCCGCTCGCCTGGTTGATGGAGCGTCACAAGACACGTCTTGCGCGTCTCTTCGATAGCCTGCTTGATCTGCCTTACGCGTTGCCGGGGGTGGTCCTGTCGATCGCGGTGATCTTGCTGCTGATCAAGCTGCCCTTCACCGACGCCACGCTATACGGCACGATCTGGATCATCTTCTTTGCCTATCTGGCGCGCTTCTTCGCGGTCATGTTCCGCCCGATCCAAGCCAGCCTGAAGCAGCTTGACCCAGCGATGGATGAAGCCGCGCAATCGGTTGGCGCGTCCCTTATGCGGCGCTTGCGCGATATCATCTTTCCGCTATCGGCGCCTGCGGCGGCGGCGGGCGCGATCCTCGTGTTCCTGACGGCCTTCAACGAACTCACGGTCTCCGCCTTGCTGTGGTCGTCGGGCACCGAAACCCTTGGCGTGGTGATCTTCAACCTCGACGACAGCGGCGAAACCGTCATGGCCAGTGCTTTGGCCATGACCATCGTTTTCGTCGTCATGGCGCTCATGGCGGTGATTCAGCTGCTGTCCCGCCGCTTTCCCAAAGGAGTTGTCCCATGGCAGACGTAGATTTGGTCTCCGTCGGCAAGACGTTTGCGGGCACGCCTGCGTTGCAAGACATCACGACCCGGTTCGAAGACGGCGAGTTTATCGCGCTGCTGGGTCCGTCTGGCTGTGGAAAGACCACGCTCCTGCGCATCTTGGCCGGGTTCGAGCAGCTCAGCAGCGGGCGGCTTAACATCGGATCGCGCGAGATGGCGAACGCCGAAACGGGCGTGAGCCTTCCCCCGGAAGAGCGCAATATCGGGTTCGTGTTCCAGTCATACGCGTTGTGGCCGCATATGTCGGTCCGTCGGAACATCTCCTATCCGCTGGAGATCCGGCGGTTCTCCAAGGCCGAAATCGCAACACAGGTCGGCGCGGCGCTCGCCTCGACCGGGCTGGATGCCTATGCGGACCGGATGCCATCAGATCTCTCTGGCGGGCAAAGGCAGCGGGTGGCTTTGGCGCGCTGTCTTGTCTCGGATCCGTGCGCTGTTCTGCTGGATGAGCCTCTGGCCAATCTCGATGTGGCATTGCGGGCGTCCATGCAGGGCGTGTTCAGTGACTTTCACAAACGCACCAAGGCGACGATGGTGTATGTCACCCACGATCAGGCCGAAGCGATGGCCATGGCGGACCGGATCGCGGTGATGGACCAAGGTCGTATCCAGCAATTCGACACCCCCCAAAATCTCTATGAGCGCCCCAAGAACCGCTTCGTGGCCGAGTTCGTCGGGCATGGCACGGTCGTACCCGTGCAATCCGTCGCAACGGCCGGGGATGTCGTGGAGGCGCAAATCCTCGGCGCGCGGATCGCTGTGCAGTCCGACACGGCCCAGGACACCGTCAGTCACGTTTGCCTCCGCCCCGAGAACCTGACCATCGCCGAAACCGGAGACCTGCGCAGCAAGGTCGCGCGCGTCACCTACACTGGCGGCAAGTACCTGTTGGAGACCATGACCGCCTGCGGTGCACGGCTGTTCGTGGAAACGCGGGCCCGGTTCGAGGTTGGCGCGCAACTGGGTCTGAACCTCACCACCCCATGGGCTTTCTTTGAGGATTAAATGCAAGGCATAAGGCTACTTTCCGGCATCGGGGACAAGGGCCCCGCATGTGTGCAACTGACAATGGGCGATCGGATCTGGCTCCTGGATTGCGGCTTCGGCCCCGAAGCGCATGCCAAATTCGATCCGGCCTGGCTGCACGGCGCAGAGGCGGTGTTCATCACCCATGACCATATCGACCACATTGGCGGTGCGTCTCATGCCGTGGAGGCGGGTCTGCCCATCTACACGACGGCGCAGACGGCCAAGGCTCTTCCGCCCGCCGCCAAGGTGCATCTGTTGCCCGAGCAGGGGCAAACGACGATTGACGGCGTGACACTGACCACCGGGCGCAATGGCCATGCGATGGGCGGCGTGTGGTTTCATTTCGATCTGGGCGATGGGTTCTTCTATTCGGGCGACTGGTCCGAGGAATCCGACTGGTTCTTGTTCGACGCGCCCCCTCCGGCCGCAACGGCCGTCTTGGACTGCTCCTATCATCTCGATGATGTGGCGCAGTCAGAGCGGTTCTCCGCCCTGAATGAGCTGCTGGATCGGGTGGAGGGACAAGTGCTCCTGCCTGTTCCTCCTTCGGGGCGTGCGGGGGAAATGGCGCTTCACCTGATCCGGCGCTACGGGCCCGAAAGCGTCATGCTGGATCCTGAATGCCAGACAACGTTGCGCGCGGCCCTGCACAGCAGCGCCGTTAGTCCGGCGGCGCAGGAGATCGCGCCCCTGTTGGATCGCGGGCCCATGGAGCAGGCGCGCTTTCTGATCTGCGACACGCCCAATGCTGATGGCGGATCTGCTTGGGGCTATGTGAGGGCCTGGAACGAAAGCGGGCGGCTGGGCCGCGATGCCCATGTTGTCTTTACGGGTCATATGACAGCTCATGCGCGGGGCATCTGTAGCGTCCCTGGCGGGCATTTCCGGCGCTGGAACGTGCATCCCCCCCTGCGCGATCAGGTCAAGATGCTGAACCGCCTCGGAGCGAAACGCTTTGCGCCCGCATTTTGCGCCCAGCCCGAAGATTACCTGATCGAAGATCAGGAGGCCGAGGTGTTCTTTCACGATCTGGTGCGGCTGTGATCTCATCCGCCCCGCCATCGCGCAGCTTTTGCCTGATCCGACATGGCGCAACGACGGCCAATGCGCGGGGGATCATCGCTGGGGTTGCCGAGGTCTCCCTGACCGCGTTGGGCCGCGACCAGGCGCGCGCGCTGTCAGACAAGTCGTGGCCAGAGCAGATCGCCGTTCATGCGAGCCCGCAGGAGCGGGCCCGGATCACAGCGGAACTCGCCTTTCCGGGCCGTGAGATAAAGGTGCACCCCGGCTTACGCGAGCGGGACTGGGGGATCTTTGAGGGCCGCCCCTTGAGCGAACAGCCCCCCAGAGAAGAGACCCCGCTTCAGGGGGAAAGCTGGTCGGAGATGCTGGTGCGCGTCAGGACCACCATCATGGATATCTGTGCGGGGTCAGAAGATGCTCTGCCGGTTTTGGTCTGCCATTCGGGCGTCATCCGCGCCGCTCGGGTGCTCTGGACGACAGGCGATGTGGGGCAGCGCCCGCCCAACGCGACCCCGCTTTGGTTTCAAAGAACAGGCAACACAGTCTCGGAGACGTTGATATGACCGAAGCCGCTTCCACCCCATGCGTGGTGTTCGATGTCGACGGCACCCTTGCGGAATTCGATGCGGATCGGCTTGGGCATCTCGTGCACGGTGTCGAAAAGCACTGGGATGAGTTCCATCGCGAGATGGCGGACGCTGCGGTGATCGCACCCATCGCGACGTTGCTGCGCCGATTGAAAGACAGCGGCGAGACCATTCTGATCTGCTCCGGTCGCCCCGTCGGCTGGGCCGAGCACACCATTGCCTGGCTGCGCAAACACGATCTGCCGTTTGACGGCATTTATCTTCGCGCCGAAGACAAGAACCACGCCACCGATCCCGATGTGAAGCGTCAGGCCCTGAGGGACATGAAAGCGGACGGGTTTTCTCCTTGGCTGGTCGTCGATGACCGCTCTTCGGTTGTGGAGGCGTGGCGCAACGAAGGCCTTGTCTGCCTGCAATGCGCTCCGGGAGACTTCTAAGACGGAGGCTATCGGGACGTTCCGCTGGCCGGTGTGACACCGTGGCGGTGGTCCGGGCGTTGCTTCGATAGACGCCCCAGCCGACTAGTTCAGCCGCCCGCGCAATGCTGCGGGAAGCCGGGCTGGGGTTCCGTTTTCGTGGACAGCGACGACCGTCACGCGCGCCGTGAAGAGCGGTTCGCCGTCTCGCAATACGCTCTGGCGCACGATCATGCGGGCGCCAGTGATCGTGTCCATTTCGGTCACCACTTCCAGAAGATCGTCGTATTTTCCGGGGCGCAGATACTCTGCCTCGATCGCCCGGACGGCGAAGACCACGCCTTCCTCTTTCATTGCGATCTGATCGACACCCAGCTCGCGCACCCATTCGCTGCGGCCGCGCTCAATGAATTTGAGGTAGTTCGCATAGTAGACGATGCCGCCGAAATCGGTGTCTTCGTAATAGACGCGGATCGTGAGCCGGTGGGTCATGTCAGGGTCTCCAGTCTGGCCGACAGGCGCAGTGCGTGGCTGCTGTCCCGTGCTGCCGCAGGCAAAAAAGGATCATATGCGGCCTTCATCAGGGTCAAAATGTCAGGATTCAATACTGTCTGACCTGCTTCCTCTGCCGTCAGAGGCACCGATCCGAACGCGCCCGGCGCCCAGCTCAGCATGATGCGCACGGCCTCGACAAGCGCGAGCAGGTCGGCGGGCACATCCGCCATGGCATCGTCCATCCGCAAGAACACGACCCCGGCCTGTATGGCGCCGCTGGCGTCAAAGCGCAGCTCGCGGTGGCTGCCCGCCCCGTCCGCCTCCAGCCGATCTGCCAGAGCATCCCGCCCCGGCACCATCTTCTCAAGGTCAGGCACTTCGCGCAGTTCGGCCCAGTCGCGCAGGAAAAACACCATCAGGTTGACGCCCAGCTCCGGGTCCGTCTCCACGACCTCATGCCCGGCGATGCCGCACACGAGCTGAAGCGCCGATTTGAACAGCGAGACGGTCGCGTCTTCCACCCCGAACACCACCGGCGCGATCCCCCGCCCCCAGCGGGCACACAGGAAGCTCCCGTCGGGGCGGGTGAACATGGTTTCGATCTGCTCTGCGCTCAGGCTCATATGTGTGCCTCTGATGTCTTTTGTGGTGACCTGAATTTTGCGGCGTCAGCCTGCGCCCAGCTCCTGGGCAATGCGCGCGGCCAGCTTCCGGGCCACCTCGTCCTTGCCCATGCGCGGCCAGTCTTCCGAGCCGTCTTGCAGGATCAAGGTCACGTCGTTTTCGTGCCCGCCCATGATCCCCGTTTCCGGCGATACGTCATTGGCCACGATCCAGTCGCAGCCCTTGCGCGCCCGCTTGGCGGTGGCATTGGCAATCACGTCGTCGGTTTCGGCGGCAAAGCCCACGACCAGGCCCGGTCGGCCCTTCGGCATCTGAGACACCGTCGCCAGAATGTCCGGGTTCTCCACCATGTCGAGCTGCGGGATCCCATCCGGGCCCTTCTTGATCTTGGACGCGCGATCTTCCGCCATCCGCCAATCCGCGACGGCAGCGGCAAAGACCGCAGCGTCTGCGGGCAGGGCGCCTTCCACGGCGGCCAGCATCTCTCGTGCGGTTTCCACGCGGATCACCGCGACCCCGTCCGGGGGCGCCACGCTGGCCGGGCCGGTGACAAAGCTGACGCTTGCGCCGAGCGCGGCCAGAGCCGACGCGATCGCCGTGCCCTGCGCCCCCGAAGACCGGTTGGCGATGTAGCGCACCGGGTCGATGGGCTCGTGGGTCGGGCCAGAGGTGACGATGATGTGCTTCCCGGCCAGCGGTCCGCTGGCCAGAGCCGCGCCAATCGCGTCGCGGATCGCCTCGGGTTCGGCCAGCCGTCCGGGACCGAATTCGCCGCAGGCCATGGCGCCCTCATCGGGGCCGACCACCCGCACGCCGTCGCTGCGCAGCTGGGCGAGATTGCGCTGCGTGGCCGGGTGCTCCCACATCCGCACATTCATCGCCGGGGCGATCAGCACGGGTTTGTCCGTGGCCAGCAGCAGCGTCGAGGCCAGATCATTGCCCAGCCCGGCCGCCATCTTGGCCATCAGGTCCGCCGTCGCGGGGGCGACCACCATCAGATCGGCCGAGCGCGAGAGCTCGATATGCCCCATCTCGGCCTCGTCGGTCAGATCGAACAGGTCGCGATAGACCTTGTTCCCCGACAGGGCCGAGGCGCTCAGGGGGGTGACGAATTCCTCAGCGGCGCGGGTCAGCACGGGGGTCACGTGCCCGCCCGCTTTCTGAATCAGGCGGATCAGCTCAAGGCTTTTATAGGCGGCGATGCCGCCGCCAATGATCAAAAGGATACGTTTGCCAGCCAGCATGGGGGCCTCCGGGTGCGTTTGCCGCGACGGTAGTGCGCCGCGCCGCGAAGGTCCATGGCGCGCCTACTGGAAGGCCGCGCAGGGGTCTTCGCGCTCCGGCGCCGGAGAGATCGCCCAGCGGTCGAACGGCGCATCTTCCTCGGGCATCTCTTCGAACTGGCCCAGCACATCCACCACCAGATCGGGCGCCACCTGAGCCAGCATCAGCGGCACCGCCCGGTCCTTGCGGGCATGGCCGTTCCCGGTGATCAGAGCCACGGGCCCGCCGGTTTCGTCGATGGCGGTCAGTACCGCCCGGGTCAGGGCCGCGTCGCGCAGGCGCTGGGCTTCGACCATGCCGGGCAGCATCTCTTCGGGCAGGGCGTTGCAATGGGCCTCCTGCTGTTCGGCTTCGCGGGTGGCCTGTTCTTCTTCGGGCAAGTCGGAGAGGTCAAAGCGCGGATCATCCAGCACCGCCGCCGCGCCATCGGTGATCGCCTGCCGCACGAGCGCCCGGTCCAGCCCGCCGCCGAAGATCTGCGCCTCCCCCAGGGCCGCGAACACCGGTGCGTAGAGCGGAAACTCCGGCCAGCCGCTGTCATCCCAGCCCGTGGCCGTGCGGATCGCCTCGGGCGTGCGGCTCTCAATGCGGGCGGCCTGATCGGGGGTCAGCATCTCGAACACCACGGCGCGCGGGGACAGCGCCACCAGCTCTCCGGCCTGGCGGATGTGGTGGCCGGGGTTGTCATGGGTTTCGCCCAGCACCACCACATCCTGCGCGGTGAGAGGAGTGGCAAGGGTCAGAGCCAGGAGCAGCGCGCGCATGGGGATTGTCCTTTGGGTTGCCTGAGGTCACTCTAGCGGCGCGATCCACCCAGAGGGAGACCAAATGGCGCACAGATTGGTGATCGGAGGCGCAGCCTCGGGCAAATCGGCCTTCGCGGAGTCGCTCGTGACGGGCACGCCGCGCGTCTACATCGCGACCGCCGAGGCACGGGATTCCGAAATGGAGGCCAAGCGCGACAAGCATCGCGCGGATCGCGGCCCGTCTTGGGAGACGATTGAGGCGTCGCTGGACGTGGCAAGCGCGCTGCCCGGCCTGCCGGAGCGGGCGGGCGTTCTGCTGGATTGCGCCACCATGTGGCTGAGCAATCACCTTTTTGCCGAAAGCGATCTGGAGGCCGAAACCACCCGCCTTCTGGACGCTCTGCGCGCCTGCCCGGCAATGGTCACCGTGGTCACCAATGAGGTCGGCCACGGCATCGTCCCGGCTGACGCGCTGACCCGCCGCTTCCGCGAGGCGCAGGGGCGGCTCAACATTGCGCTGGCGGCGCAGGCAGGCAGCGTGGTGCTGGTCACGGCGGGGCTGCCGCTTTGGATCAAGGGGGCGCCATGAAGCGGGTTCTCATGGTTCGGCACGGACCGACGCATGCCAAATCCATGGTCGGATGGAGCGACATTCCGGCGGATCTGTCCGATGAACCGGCCCTGACCCGCCTGCGCGCGGCCTTACCCGATGCGCCGGTTGTGTCGTCCGACCTGATCCGCGCTGTGGCGACGGCGGATGCGGTGCAAGAAACCCGCCCGCGCCTGCCCCATGATGCCGACCTTCGGGAGCTGCATTTCGGCGCCTGGGAGCTGCGCCGCTGGGACGATGTGAATGCCGAAGATCCCGACGCGATCCGCGCCTTCTGGGAACAGCCGGGCGATACCGCCCCGCCCGGAGGCGAAAGCTGGAACGCGCTCAGCCGCAGGGTGACGGGCGCCGTGGACCGGCTGTTGGACGTGCATGACACCATCGTCATTGTTGCCCATTTCGGAGCCATCCTCGCTCAGGCGCAGCGCGCGGCGGGCTGGACCGCTCAGGAGGCCTTCGCCCACAAGGTTGAGCCTCTGTCCCTGTCCGAAACCGTCCGGCGCCCCAATGGGTGGGAGCTGCTGCGGCTGGGCGATCAGCCTTGACGCAAGGCGCCTTTTGACGGGCGGGGTGCTTTGGTGTTCATAACTTTGTCACCCCTCGGAGCTATCCGAAGCGGGGTCAAAGGAGCTTGATATGTCGTCGCAATTCCTCTCGCCTCATGCCCCCTCAGTGCCTCAGGGCCTTATGGATCAGGCAAAATCCATGACTGCGCCGCGCGTGGCGCTGGTCAATGCGGGGGCTGTGAACCCGCTTGAAGGCATTCGCGAATCTGCCGAGGCGGGTCTGGCCGATCCGATCCTGATCGGGGACGAAGCAAAAATTCGCGCCACTGCGGAAGAGATCGGTTGGGATATCGGCGGCATCCGCGTGGTCGATGCCCCCGGAGAGACCGCCGCCCCCGAAGCCGCCCGCATGGCCCGCGAAGGCGAGGCCGACGCGATCATGAAGGGGCAACTGCACACTTCGGTGTTCCTCAAGGGGCTGCTGCCGTCCTCGGCCGGGCTGCGCGAAAGCGGCGTGCGCTGCGGGCATGTGTTTCACATCACGGTGCCCGGATCGGACCGGCCGCTGCTGCTGACCGATGCGGCGCTGAACGTGGACCCGTCAATTGAAACGCGTCAGGCCTGCCTGATGCATGCGATTGATCTGGCCCATAAGCTGGGGGTCAAGGATGCCCATGCCGCGATCCTGTCAGCGAACGAAGACCCGATCCCGTCCATCCAGAACTCCATGGATGCCGCGGCGATTTCGGCCTGGGCCGTCGGGGCGGTGCGTGACGCCACCGTGGCCGGGCCGATGGCCATGGATCTGATCCTGTCGAAGAAAGCTGCAGAGGCAAAAGGCTATGACAGCCCCGTCGCCGGGGATGCCGATATCATCCTGACCCCGAACATCACCACCGGCAACGCCGTGTTCAAACTGATGGTTCTGGGCCTGGGGGCCTGTGCCGCCGGTCTGGTGCTCGGCGCCAAGGTGCCGATCCTGTTGACCTCGCGCAGCCAGGGCGCTGCCGCCCGCGTCGCTACGGCAGCGCTGGCCGTGGTTGCGTCCGGCGCGGAGGGCTGAGCCATGTTCCTGACCGTCAATGCCGGATCGTCCTCCATCAAGGTGGAGCTGTTCGACGCCGATCTGAACGGCGTTCTGGAAGGTCAGGTGAGCGAGATCGGAACGCCCCGCGCGTCCATCCGGCTGGGCGGGGATGATGTGCCTTGTGATGCGCCCGATCACGACGCGGCGATGGGCCTGATCCTGACCCGGCTGTCCGATCTGGGCCATCTGGTCGACAGCTTCGATGCCGCCGGCCACCGTATCGTGCAGGGCGGCGCCGATTTGACGGAGCCGGCGCGTCTCACCGATGAGGTGATCGCCAAGATCGAAGCCTGCGTTCCACTGGCGCCGCTGCACAATCCGGCCAATCTGGCGGGCATCTACGCTCTGGCCCGGCTCGCGCCCGAGTTGCCCCAAACGGCGAGTTTCGACACGGCGTTCCACGCCCAAAACCCCGAGGTGGCGATCACCTACCCGCTGCCCAAAGTGGAACGGGACCGGGGCCTGCGCCGCTACGGCTTTCACGGGCTCAGCTATGCCAGCTTGGTCGAAAAGCTCTCCGAGCACGGTCTGCCGGAGCGGGTTTTGGCCCTGCATCTGGGCAACGGCTCCTCGCTGTGTGCGATCCGGGGCGGCCGGTCGGTGGCGACGTCGATGGGCTATTCGCCGATCTCCGGGCCTCCGATGGGCACGCGTTCGGGCGATGTGGATGCGGCACTGGTGCTGGATCTGGCGGAGCGGCACGGCACCGACGGCGCGCTGCGCATCCTAAACAAGGAAAGCGGGCTCAAGGGGCTGGGCGGCACCAATGACATGCGCACCCTGCTGGAGGATGAACGCGCAGAGGCGCGCTTCGCCGTGGAGCATTTCACCTACTGGGTCGCGCGCCAGGCCGGGTCTCTGATCGTGGCCATGGGCGGCGTCGATGCCATCGCCTTCACCGGTGGGATCGGAGAGCATGCAGAGCCCGTGCGCGACATGATCCTGGCGCGGCTCGATTGGCTTGGGGCGGTGCCGGTGCATGTGGTGCCCGCCGACGAAGAACGCCAGATCGCCCGTGACGCGCAACGGGTGCTGGGCCACGCCTAGGCGATCAAACCCCTTGCCTCGGCGCGGGGGTTTGGCATACGACTGCGCACGCAACGGTGGGAGAACCGCGAAAGCGGTGCCGAAGGAGCAATGCCCCGGAAACTCTCAGGCCCAAGGGACCGCTGTTGCGCAAGACAACTCTGGAGAGAGGCGCGTATGCGTCCGCCGAAGGGATAACGATCTCAGGCAAAAGGACAGGGGGGCATCCAACCGCGGGCCGGGCCCGCTGCTGCCGCATGTGCGGCCGGACGGAGGATGCCGATGACCGATCTCAAGCGCACGCCGCTTTTCGATCTCCATGTGGAGCTGGGGGCCAAGATGGTGCCCTTTGCCGGATGGGAGATGCCCGTTCAGTATCCCCTTGGGGTGATGAAGGAACATCAGCACTGCCGCGATGCGGCGGGGCTGTTCGACGTGTCCCATATGGGGCAGGTGATCCTGCGGGGCCCGGACTATGACACCGCCGCCAAGGCGCTTGAGGCGCTGATTCCCATGAACGTTCTGGGTCTGGGCGAGGGGCGCCAACGCTATGGCATGTTCACCGATGCCGCGGGCGGCATTCTGGACGATCTGATGTTCGCCAACCGGGGCGATCATATCTTCATGGTGGTCAACGCGGCCAATGCCGATGCCGACATCGCCCATATGCGGGCCAATCTGCCCGCGGATGTGAGCCTGGAGGTGATCGACGACCGCGCATTGATCGCGCTTCAGGGGCCCACGGCCGAAGAGGTGCTGGCCACACTCGATCCGCGTGCGCGCGATATGTCCTTCATGGATGTGGCGACGCTCGATCTGGACGGCGCGGAGGCGTGGGTGTCCCGCTCGGGCTACACCGGCGAAGATGGCTACGAGATTTCGGTGAAGGCCGATGCCGCGCCCGATCTGGCGCGCAAGCTGCTGAGTTTCGACGCCGTGGAACCCATCGGCCTTGGCGCCCGCGATTCGCTGCGGCTGGAGGCGGGGCTGTGCCTGCACGGCCATGACATTTCGCCCGAAACGACGCCGGTTGAGGCTGCGCTTGTCTGGGCAATCCAAAAGAGCCGCCGCCCTGGCGGTGAGCGTGCCGGAGGGTATCCCGGCGCCGATGCGATTGGCGCACAGATCGAAACCGGCGCTTCGCGCAAGCGCGTTGGGCTCAAGCCCGAAGGCCGTGCCCCGATGCGCGAGGGGGTGGCGTTGTTCGCAAATGCCGAAGGCGGGGAGCAGATCGGAGAGATCACGTCCGGCGGCTTCGGCCCCACCGTCGGGCATCCCGTCGCCATGGGCTACCTGCCCGCCGATCTTTGCGCCGTGGGCACGACCGTTTACGGTGAACTGCGCGGCAAACGCCAACCCTTGACCGTCACCGCTTTGCCGTTCACCCCGGCTAATTTCAAACGCTGATCCAGGAGACACCCAGATGAAATTTACCGAAGAGCACGAATGGCTCGACGCCGATGGCGATATCGTCACCGTCGGAATCACGGACCACGCCGCTGAGCAGCTTGGCGATGTGGTGTTTGTCGAACTGCCCGAGGTCGGCACGCAGGTCGCCAAGGGCGACGATGCTGTCGTGATCGAAAGTGTGAAAGCGGCGTCCGATATTCTCGCCCCTCTTGATGGCGAGATCGTCGAAGTGAACGACGCCCTGGCCGACGCGCCGGGCAGCGTGAACGACGACGCGATGGCCGCTTGGTTCTTTAAGATCAAAGCCAGCGATCTGGGCCAGATGGACGAATACATGTCCGAGGACGACTACAAGGATCACATCGCGTGATCTGATCCGCCCTGCGGGCGAATGCCTGCGGCGCAGGTATTTTGACAAATAAGAAGAGGGGCGGTGCGCGCCGCCCCTTTGCGTTGAACCCTTGAGCGGAGCCTCTCATGCCCTTCACGCCCACCGAATACCTTCCCTATGACTTCGCCAACCGGCGCCATATCGGCCCGTCCCCCCAGGAAATGGAGGGGATGCTTGAGGTGGTCGGCGCAAGCGATCTGGAGGAGCTGATCGTGCAGACCGTGCCGCAGGGGATCCGCGCCGCCGAGGATCTGAGCTTTGGAAAGGCCCGGTCGGAACATGGGTTGCTGCACCACATGCGGCAGATCGCGAAGCAGAACACCGTGATGACCAGCCTGATCGGGCAGGGCTATCACGGCACGGTCACGCCGCCTGCGATCTTGCGCAATATCTTTGAAAACCCCGCCTGGTACACGGCTTACACGCCCTATCAGCCGGAAATCAGCCAGGGGCGGCTTGAGGCTCTGCTGAACTTCCAGACCATGGTCAGCGACCTGACGGGCCTGCCGATCGCGAACGCGTCTCTGCTGGACGAATCGACGGCTTGTGCCGAAGCGATGACCATGGCGCAGCGCGGGGCCAAGTCTAAGGCCAAGGCGTTCTTTGTCGATGAGGACTGCCATCCGCAGAACATCGCCGTGATCCAGACCCGCGCCAAACCGTTGGGGATCGAGGTGATCGTCGGTTGCCCCGTTGATGATCTGAAACCCGAAGAGGTGTTCGGCGCGATCTTCCAGTATCCGGGTTCTTACGGGCTGGTCGAAGATTTCTCGACCCAATGTGCGGCTCTGCATGAGGCCAAGGCCATTGCCGTCGTGGCGGCGGATCCGATGGCGCTGACCTTGCTCAAGGAGCCCGGTGCCATGGGGGCTGACATCGCCGTTGGCTCTACCCAGCGGTTCGGTGTGCCCATGGGCTATGGCGGCCCGCATGCCGCCTACATGGCCTGCACTGATGCCCTGAAGCGGTCGATGCCGGGGCGGATCGTCGGCGTGTCCGTCGATGCGCGCGGAAACAAGGCCTACCGGCTGTCCCTGCAGACCCGTGAGCAGCATATCCGCCGCGAAAAAGCGACGTCGAATGTCTGCACCGCGCAGGCTCTGCTGGCGGTCATGGCCGGGTTCTATGCGGTCTATCACGGCCCCGAGGGGCTCAAGGCGATCGCGCAGCGCATCCACCGCAAGATGGTGCGGCTGGTCGAGGGGCTGGAAGAGGCCGGGTTCGAGATTGCCCCCAAGGCCTTCTTTGACACCGTGACCGTGAAGGTCGGCTACTGGCAAAGCGTGATCCTCGAGCGCGCCCGCGCCAACGGGATCAACCTGCGCAAGGTCGGCGATGATCGCATCGGCATCTCCTACGACGAAACCGTCCGCCGCGAGCATACCGAAGCGATCTGGTCCGCCTTCGGGATCGACCGCAAGGACGACGGCGCCGGGGATGAAACCGCCACTTACCGCCTGCCCGACGCCCTCCTGCGCGCGAGCGCCTATCTTCAGCACGGCGTGTTCCACATGAACCGGGCTGAGACGGAAATGATGCGCTACATGCGCCGTCTCGCGGATCGCGATCTGGCCCTGGATCGGGCGATGATCCCGCTGGGCTCCTGCACCATGAAGCTGAACGCGGCTGCGGAAATGATGCCGGTGAGCTGGCCGGAATTCGGTGCTCTGCATCCTTTTGTGCCTGCCGATCAGGCGCAGGGCTATGCAAATATGATGCGCGTGCTCGAAGACAAGCTGTGCGATGTCACGGGTTATGACGGGTTTTCGATGCAGCCCAATTCGGGCGCGCAGGGCGAATATGCGGGCCTGCTGACCATCGCGGCCTACCATGAGGCGCGCGGCGAAGGGCACCGCAATGTCTGCCTGATCCCGATGAATGCCCACGGGACGAACCCGGCCTCGGCCTCCATGGTCGGCTGGAAGGTCGTGCCGGTGAAGGACACCGACCGCGGCGACATCGACCTGGACGATTTCCGCGCCAAGGCCGAACAGCACAAGGACAATCTGGCCGGCTGCATGATCACCTACCCCTCGACCCATGGCGTGTTCGAGGAAACGGTGAAAGAGGTTTGCCAGATCATCCATGACAATGGCGGGCAGGTCTATATCGACGGCGCCAACATGAACGCCATGGTGGGCCTCTCGCGGCCCGGAGACCTAGGCGGTGATGTCAGCCACCTGAACCTGCACAAGACCTTCGCCATCCCCCATGGCGGCGGCGGCCCCGGCATGGGTCCGATCGGGGTCAAAGCCCACCTGGTTCCGCACCTGCCCGGCCATCCTGAACTGGGCAGCGAAGGCCCGGTTTCGGCGGCGCCCTATGGCTCTGCGTCGATCCTGGCGATTTCCTACGCTTATATCGAAATGATGGGCGGGGACGGCCTGACCCAAGCCACCAAGGTCGCGATCCTCAACGCCAACTACATCGCCAAACGGCTCGAAGGCCATTTCGACGTGCTCTACAAAGGCGATGACGGGCGCGTGGCCCACGAATGCATCCTCGACACCCGTCCCTTTGCCGAAAGCGCCGGAGTCACCGTGGATGACATCGCCAAACGCCTGATGGATGCGGGCTTCCACGCCCCCACGATGAGCTGGCCCGTGGCGGGCACGCTGATGGTGGAGCCGACCGAATCGGAAACCAAGGCGGAACTGGACCGCTTCGTTGACGCCATGATCGCCATTCGCGACGAAATCCGCGCCATCGAAGAGGGCAAGATCTCCCACGAGGACAGCCCGCTGGCCCATGCGCCCCACACGGTGCACGATCTGGTCGGAGACTGGGATCGCCCCTATTCCCGCGAACAGGGCTGCTTCCCGCCGGGATCGTTCCGCGTGGACAAATATTGGCCGCCCGTGAACCGCGTGGACAACGCCTATGGGGATCGGAACCTGGTCTGCATCTGCCCGCCCATGGAAGACTACGCGGCGGAATAGCCCACAGACCGGCGGCGCCCGTCAGCGCCGCCGGATCTGAAACCCGGTCTTGCTCTGCGCAAACCCCGCGCCCTCATAGAACGCGTGGATCCCCGGATCGCTGCGTCCGGTCATCAGCATGACCTTGTAGCACCCGGCCTCCCACGCTCGCTCGATCGCAAACCGCAACACAGCATGCCCAAGTCCCTGCCGCCTCTGCGACGGGGACGTGACGACGTTTTCAATCAGGGCCCAAGGCTGCCCGCCCCGGCTCAGGTTCGGCGCCACGATCAATGTGCAGGACGCCGCAATCGGATCGCCCGCCACCACCACGCCGCTGCCCGGCCACAGGGCCAGCTGGCGCAGCATGGCTGCGGCCTGCGCTTCCGTTCCGGGGTGGTCTTGTGACGATAAATGCCGAAAGAGCGCCACCAGCTCCGCCGCATCGCCTTCTGTCGCGAACCGTTCCATGGATCCCCCGTGCCTTGTCCCTTCTTATTTGTCCCAAATACCTCGGGGGAGTCCCGAAGGGACGGGGGCAGAGCCCCCAAGCCCCTCTGGCCTTTGGCGCCCGCACATCGTAGAGCAGCGCCAGTCACAAAACCCCCGAGGATCCCGAATGACCGATCTGCGCGACACCGCGATGAGCTCCAAGGCCTGGCCCTTTGAAGAAGCCCGCCGTTTGCTCAAACGGATCGGGGATAAGACCCCTGATAAGGGCTATGTCCTGTTTGAGACAGGCTATGGCCCCTCGGGCCTGCCCCATATCGGCACCTTCGGGGAAGTCGCCCGTACCACCATGGTGCGCCGGGCGTTCGAGATTCTGTCTGACATCCCGACCAAGCTGATCTGTTTCTCGGATGACATGGACGGGCTGCGCAAGGTGCCCGGCAACGTCCCCAACCAGGAGCAGATGGCTGAGGATCTGAACCTGCCGCTGACCAAGGTGCGCGACCCGTTCGGTACCCATGACAGCTTTGGCGCGCATAACAACGCCCGGCTGCGGGATTTTCTCGACAGCTACGGGTTCGAATATGAATTCGCCAGTTCGACGGAATACTACACCTCCGGCCGCTTCGATGAGATGCTTCTGACCGCGCTTGAGCGGTTCGACGACATCCAGAAGATCATGCTGCCCACGCTTGGGGCCGAACGTCAGGCGACCTATTCCTGCTTCCTGCCCGTCAGTCCGAAAACCGGACACGTGCTTCAGGTTCCGACGCTGGAGCGGAACGTGGAGAAGGGCACGATCGTCTACGAAGAACCCGACGGCGAGCGTATCGAAATCCCCGTCACCGGCGGCCACGTGAAAATGCAGTGGAAGCCCGACTGGGCCATGCGCTGGGCCGCTCTGGGCGTCGATTACGAGATGTCCGGCAAGGACCTGATCGATTCGGTCACGCAGGCCAGCAAGATCTGCCGCGCTTTGGGCAAGCGCCCGCCCGAGACGCTGATCTATGAACTCTTCAACGATGAAGAGGGCAAGAAGATCTCCAAGTCCAAGGGCAACGGTATCTCCATGGAGGAGTGGCTGTCCTATGCCGCGCCCGAGAGCCTGCAATACTTCATGTTCCAGAAGCCGAAGACGGCCAAGCGTCTGCATTTCGACGTGATCCCGAAAGCGGTGGATGAATACCACCAGCAATTGCGCGGCTATGCCGATCAGGATGAAAAGCAGCGGCTGGCCAATCCGGTGTTCCACCTTCACGGGCACAACGTGCCCAGCTCGAACTTGGTCGTGCCCTTCGCGATGCTGCTGAACCTCGCCTCCGTGTCTTCGGCGGAAGACAAAGACAAGATGTGGGGCTTTATCCAGAGATATGCGCCTGAGGCCTCGCCGGAGACGCATCCCGATCTGGACGCCGCCGCCGGGTTCGCCGTGCGCTACTACAATGACTTCGTGAAGCCCGAAAAGACCTACCGCGCTCCGGATGACCGCGAACGCGCCGCCATGGAAGACCTCGCGCAGCGCCTGCGTGGCTGGGACGGCGGGCTAGACGCCGAAGAGCTGCAGAGCATGGTCTTTGCTGTCGGCAAAGAGCACGGGTTCGAGCCGCTGCGCGACTGGTTCAAGGCTTTGTATCAGGTGCTTCTGGGCGCCGACCAAGGTCCGCGCTTTGGCGGCTTCATCGCGCTTTACGGCGTGGATGAGACCGTGGCGCTGATTGAAACGGCATTGGACGGCGGGCTGTAAGGCCCTCGTCCGGGCCGTGCCTGCCGATTTCATGGCAAGCGGGGTTTGATCAGCTCCAGCACCGCGCGGGCCCTGCGATCTGTCACGGATGCTCGGTAGCGGGCGATGTTTTGCGGGATGCGAAACAGCGCTGTCGCGTCTTCGACCAGTTCGACCGTTGCGGCCAGTTCGGCAGAAGGCACGCAGTCCGACAGGATTTGGGTCAGATCCTGGCGCAGACGATCCGTATGTGCGGAGATCAGATCGGGGTGATCAGCGGCCAGATGCATGTAGGCGTCGAACAGCGCGGGGTCCGCGTCGTAGCGGTCCCGCTTGATCCGCAGCATGCCGAGCAGCCACATCTCGAGCCGTTCGGGGACGGGGGCATCGGCGGTCAACGCGTTGGCGGAGACGTTTTCCACCGCATCGAACCACCTGCGGGCCAGTGCGCGAACGAGATCGGATTTCGTCGCAAAGAACTTGTGGATATAGGGCTGAGAGAACCCAATGCGATCCGCGATTTCAGACAGAACCAGACGGCGTCCATTGGTTTCCGAAAGCAGCTTTTCAGCTTCGTTCAGCAATCGAAACCGGACTTCATCCTGGTCAATCTTTGGTCGGGCCATTCAGATCCACCGCCGAGTCTTGTGCGCGTAATCGTCATACGCGGGGCCGAAAGCATCGCGCAAAGCGCGTTCCTCGAACGGGATATACCAGAAGGCGGATGCCAGCCAAAAGACCAGCGGCGGCAAGATCGCCAGCCAGTTGTTCAGCAGGAAAGCTGCGCTCACGAGGATCAGCAGGAAGCCCAGATACATGGGGTTGCGGCTAAAGCGGAACGGCCCATCTTCGACCAATGCGCGCGGGTCTCCGAAAGTCATGATCTCGGCGTCCTTGCGCAGAAAATGCATCCTTGCCCAAGCGAGCCATCCCACCCCCAGCACCAGCGAGGCGACTGAAAGCACGATGTTCCCGACAGGCAATGCGGGCCGTTCCGGAGACACGGCCCAAGGCAGCGCCAACGCGATCAGCGATAACAAGAACAGGTGCGGAGGCAGGAGGTGGCGCATGGGAATCACCGTAAAATAATAATTTATAAAAAACATAACTTATGTGGTTTTGTGCGTCAATCGACCGGAGCGACCTGTCTTGCGCGGTTCCCCAACCTTCCGCGTTTGTGCTAGGTGCCTGCCAACACCTCCAACCTGGGATGCTTCCATGACCAGCACTCGCATCGTCCTCTCCAGCGACCACGCCGCCATCGACCTGCGCCGCGCCATTGCCAAGCATATCACCGACAAGGGGTATGAGGCCGTGGACATCGGCCCCCAGACACCCGAAAGCACGCATTACCCCGCCCACGGGCAAGCCGCCGCTGAACGCGTCGCGTCCGGGGACTGCGCCTTGGGCATCATCCTGTGTGGGACCGGGCAGGGGATCATGATGGCCGCCAATAAGGTGAAGGGCATCCGCTGCGGGGTCTGCTCGGATGAATTCTCCGCCCGTATGATCCGGCAGCACAACGATGCGAACATCCTGTCGCTGGGCGCCCGCGTGGTGGGCGAGGGGCTTGCGCTTGCCATCGTCGACGCGTTCCTGGACGCGGAATTCGAAGGCGGGCGGCACGGCACCCGCGTCGATATGATCCGCGCGATGGAATAACCACTGTCAGCGGTGCGCCGTGATCACGGGCGCGCCGCGTCCGGTTCAGATCAACTGCCCGTGGATCATGCGCGCTATGCCGTCCATGTCCTCGCGTGGCCGCTGACCGACCAGCGAATAGCGCCATGGGCCGTCCTGCCAGGTGACGGTCAGGAACCCGTCCTCGTCCTGGAAGCGGAACGATCTATCCGCCTGACCCACGCCATGGGTGGCCAGCAGGCTCAGGCGGTCGCCTTCGGCGTTTTCATACATGAACAGCGCGGTGGCCTGATCACCTGCGGGCAGAAGGCGCCCACCGATCAGGCTGTAGCCGGTTCCGTTCAGCTCTGGCGCGATGATCGCGGCGCCCAGCCGGTTCGACAGCCAGCTTTGCAGGTGATCGCGCTCTGTTGCGGCGACCTCGACGGGGTGCAGCACTTCGCTGACATAGAGCGCGTGGGCCGCTTGGGCATGTTGCGCAAACTGAGCCATATCGCCTGCGTTGCCACCGCGTGCAGCCGGGATCAGCTGAGCAAATCCGACGCCGAGCGCAAAGATTCCGATCGACGCGGCGATGCGCAGCGCGGGGCTGGGCGCGGGCCGCGCGCGATCGCGCAGGGCGCGCAGATGGGCGGCGGACGGCTCGGGAACCGAGGAGGCCAGCATGTCGGTATGGCGACGCATCTCGCGCAGGCGCGCGGCGTCTTCGGGGTGTTTGGCCAGGTGGTCTTCCAGGCGCGCGCGGTCCTCATCGGTCAGCGCGCCGTCGATGCTGCGCTGAAGCAGCTCATCCGTGGCTGGGGTCAGAGTCATTTCACGCTCCTGATCTTGGTGACGGCGGATGCGTCCATTTCGGTCTTCAGTTTACTGCGCGCGCGCGAGATGCGCGACATCAGAGTGCCTTGCGGTATGCCAAGCGCCGCAGCGGCTTCCTTGTAGCTCAGCCCCGCGATGACGACGGCCAACAGGGCCTCGCGTTGATCCTGGGGCACTTTTTCAAGCGACTTCCAGATCGCCTTGATCTCTAGCCGCTCTTCGACGGTGCTGCTATGGGCGGCCAGATCCGCAATCTGGTCCAGTTCGACCATCGGGGCGCGGCTGTCGCGTCGCCACCGGTCGCGAAAAAGGTTGAGCAGCATCTTGGTGAGCCACGGCTTCAGAGGCCGCCCCGGGATCCACAAGAGGCGCTTGCGCAAGGCGCGCTCCACGCAATCCTGAACCAGATCATCGGCGGCATCGCGGTCGCGGGTCAGCGACCAGGCGTAGCGCCACAGATCGGGCATGGCGCTTTCGAGTTGGGCTTCAAAGGACTGTATCATGATGCGTTATCGGGGATGGCCTGGACACCATCCCCGATGCCTTCCCATTAGGGGTGCGCCGTGTGCCACACGCCTTTGACGCCATCGCCGGTCATGTCGCCGGGTTTTTGATCCTGGAACCACAGGTAGAGCGGCTGACCTTTGTAGGCAATCTGCTGGGTGCCGTCCTTGCGCTCGATCAGGCTGTAATTGCGGGGCAGGTCCATGCCAGCATCGCCCGCGAGCGGCGGCCATTTGGCGGCGCAATCGTCGTAGCAGTTGGACAGGCCGCGCTCGTCCTTGTCGAAGGTGTAGAGCGTCATCTTGTTGGCATCCATCAGGTAGGTCTGGTCGCGGAACTGCCCGGTGACAGCCGGGGCGCCGGTGTGGCCGTCGGCCAGCACAGAGGTGGTGGTGACCGCGAGCGTCAGCGCGGCGAGGGCCATGGATTTGAAGGTCATTGTCTTCTCCTGTGTCAAAGCCTGCTGAGCTGCAGACACAAGAGATACGGGCGCCGGCAGGGATTATTCCCGGCGCAGACACATTTTTGCGATCCGCCCTAGCGGCTCGATGTCAGGGACAGGAAGACATCCTCAAGATCGGGCTCTTCGGTGCGCAGATCCACGACGCTCATCCCGTGCTCCCGCGCCATGTCCAGCACGCGGCCCGCGGTCATCTCGCGCGTGCTGTAGCTGAACGCGATGGCGCCATCGCCGCGCTGCTCCACGGTGATGCCCTCGGGCATCTGCGGCACCGCGCCGCCGCTTTCGCAGCGCACGACCAGCGTTTTGCGGTCCATGCGGTGCAGCAGGTTGGTGGTGCTGTCCTGCGCGACCTTTTCGCCGTGGTTGATGATGGCGATCTCGTCGCACATCTCCTGCGCCTCTTCGAGGTAATGGGTGGTGAGGATGATGGTCATCCCCAGCTCTTCATTGAGCCGCCGCACATTGGCCCAGAGCATGTTGCGCAGCTCAATGTCGACGCCTGCGGTCGGCTCATCAAGCACCAGCACGCGCGGGCTGTGAACAAGCGCCTTGGCCAGCAGCAGCCGCCGCCGCATCCCGCCCGAGAGCGAACGCGCATAGCTCTCCGCCTTGTCCGACAGGCCGACCAGCTCCAGCAGCTCGTCCGAGCGGCGCTGCGCCTTCGGCACGCCGTAAAGCCCCGCCTGCACATCCAGAGCCGCGCGGGGCGTGAAGAACGGATCCAGCGTCAGCTCCTGCGGCATCACGCCGATGGCGGCGCGGCTTTGGCGGGGGTTCACGTCCTGATCAAAGCCCCAGATGCGCACATTGCCGTCGGTTTTGCGCACGAGCCCCGCAAGAATGTTGATCAGCGTCGATTTCCCCGCGCCGTTCGGCCCCAGCAGGCCAAAGATCGACCCTTGCGGGATTTTCAGATCGACTCCGCGCAGCGCCTCCTTGGCGGGCGCGCGGCCCGAGGCGGCATAGGTCTTGCGCAGGCCGGTGATTTCGATGGCGGGCTGGGTCAACACGGGCGCTCCTGCTCTTGCCGCCGGGCGTGGCGGCGCTATCATGTGCGCAACAGATAGAGACCCGCCCGCGCGGCGGCAACCAGAGGGAAGCTCCCATGAGTGCCAAGACCATCGACGCCCCCGAAACCAAGATCGTGTCGAGCTGGAGAGTGTCCTGCGACGGCGGCGTCGGCGCGCTTGGCCACCCGCGCGTCTGGCTTGAGATCCCGCGCGACGCCGGTTTCGTGGAATGCGGCTACTGCGACACGAAATACGTGCACGAAAGCCGCGCGAGCGACGAGGCCTAAGCCCCAAAGCGCGCGCAACAGGAGACCGCAATGTCCGTTGAGTTCCTGTTGACCTCTTTGATCGTCGTCCTGCTGCCGGGCACTGGGGTGATCTACACGGTTGCGGTCGGGCTTGGGCGCGGCTTTCGCGCCAGTGTTGCCGCTGCCACCGGGTGCACCTTTGGAATTGTCCCTGCCGCCGTGGCCAGCATCATCGGCCTTGCCGCGCTCTTGCACACAAGCGCGGTCGCCTTTCAGGTCCTGAAATATCTGGGCGTCGCGTATCTGTTCTACATGGCCTGGAACATCCTGCGCGATGGCGGCGCCATGGAGGTGCGCGAGGACAAGACGCGAAAGAGCCATGCTAGGATCGCCCTGACCGGCACGCTGATCAATGTGCTCAACCCCAAACTGTCACTGTTTTTTCTGGCCTTCCTGCCGCAATTCGTGTCGGCTGAATCGCCCAATGCGACCGGGGATCTGATCGGCCTCGCGCTTGTCTTCATGGCCATGACCTTTGCCGTCTTCGTCGGATACGGCGCGTTTGCTGCTCTTGCGCGGGACTATGTTCTGGCCCGGCCCAAGGTTCTGAGCTGGATCAAGCGGAGCTTTGCGGGCGCCTTCGGCGCGCTCGGGCTACGGCTGGCATTTTCGGACTGACGGCGCGGCTCAGGCGAGCGCCTCGGTCATCCCTGCCTTGGCGATAATCTTGTCGAACCGGCTGTCCATGCACACGCTCAGATCAGTGGTGACGAGGCGATCTCCCACGAACAGGCTGAACACAGTGGCCGGTGTTGGTGCGTTCTGCGCCGCCTCCATCGTTTCCAGCTTCACGATGTTTGGTGTCAGCCCACGTTTCCCGCAGGTCTCGGACAGGGAGGTGTGGATGTGGAACTCGGTAAAGGGGCAGCGGTTGGAATAGACCACGGTGAGCCCTTTGGCATCCTCCGGCAGCCCGGCTCTCGCGCTGCCTGCAAAGCGTGGCGGGGCGGCTTTGGTGCCCGGCTCGGCCTCAAGCGCGAGCAGGGAAAAGCCGCTGTCCAGCGTGTCAAGCTCTTGGAACCCTTGCCGCAGCAGCCATTTCCCGTCGCTCATGAAGTGCATCTTCTTCTTGCCGACCACGGACACGATCCCGGCAAGGCCCGCCGCCCGCGCCTCGTCGAGCGCCCGGGACAGCAGTGCCTTTCCGTGGCCTTGCTGTTTGAACTTCCCGGACACCCAGAAGCAGCCCATGACCATCCAGTCCGGCGCGACCACGGGTTGCCAGCAAGACCGCCCCGGCCCGTATTCCATGAAGACCTTGCCGCGCTCATCCAGCCGGGTGAACCGGTAGCCATTGGCGTATTCATCCGCCAGCCACTGTTTCTTGGCCGCATAGCCCGCCGCGCATTTCTTGTCCGAGATCGCGCAGCAGATATGTTCGGAGGGCAGTGTTTCGGGCGTCAGTGTGATCAGGGGCATAGCCGGTCTCCGAAGGAGGAGGACGTTTCACGCCAAACCTATCACGTCCGGCCGGGTGTGCGCGATGCGACCGGAACGCCTGGCGGCGCAAGGGGGCGCCGGGGCCTGCCGGAGGCCCTGGCGCCGCGCCAGGGCGGCTTAGCCGCCGCGCACTGTTTCGATCATCAGGGCGACGTTCTCGGGATCCGCGTCCGGCGTGATCCCGTGGCCCAGGTTGAAGATATGGGGGCCCTTCGAAAAGGCGTCCACAATGGCGCGGGTTTCGCGCACCAGGTCTTCGCCTCCGGTCACCATATGCGAGGATTTCAGGTTTCCCTGCACGCAGCCCCCGGTCTGGACATTGGCGGCGGCCCACGTGGCGCTGACCCCGTCGTCAAGCGCGATGCAGTCGGCGCCGATCACGTCATGCAGCCCGGCAAACCGCTCGCCCGCTCCGCGCGGGAAGGCGATGACGGGGATGCCCGGGTGACGCGCCTTGAGCGCCTTGGTGATGCGGGCGGCGGGCTCCACCGCGTAGCGGGTGAAATCGTCTCCGATGAGCGATCCGGCCCAGCTGTCGAAGATCTTTACCACCTCGGCCCCGGCGTGGATCTGCATGGACAGGTAGTCGATGGTGGCGTCGGTGATCCGCTCCAGCAGGGCCTCAAAGAGGGGCCGGTTGCCATCCTTGAGCGCGTGGGCCGGGCCCTGATCGGGCGTGCCGCGCCCGGCGATCATATAGGTGGCGACCGTCCACGGCGCCCCGGCAAAGCCGATGAGCGTCGTCTCTGAGGGCAGCTCGCGCGAGAGGATCTTCACGGTCTCATAGACCGGGGCGAGGTGCTCGTGGATCGCATCGGCGGGCTTGAGCGCGTCCAGCCCTGCCTGATCGGTGATCGTGGAGAGCCGCGGCCCTTCGCCGGTGACGAACCACAGATCGGCACCCAGAGCCTGCGGGACCAGAAGGATATCCGCAAACAGGATCGCGGCGTCGAACCCGTAGCGCCGGATCGGCTGGAGCGTCACTTCGGCGGCCAGATCGGAGTTGTAACACAGCGACAGGAAATCCCCGGCCTGCGCACGGGTGGCGCGGTATTCGGGCAGGTAGCGCCCGGCCTGCCGCATCATCCAGATCGGCGGGGTGGGCAGGGTTTCGCCCTTGAGGGCACGCAGGATCGTCTTGGTCATCGCGGTCTCCTTTGGGCGTTGGGTGTCGGGGCAGGGGCGCGCAGTGTCAAGCGGCGCCGACCTCTCGCGCCCAGGTTTGAAGCTGTGCCAGTGTCGCAGTCGCACCGCCGCACACGATCATCAGCACACGGGCGTAGGGGGCCAGCAGATCGGGCCGGTCATAGGCCAGCGACAGGGCCGCGCCGCAGGCTGGCTCGACCAAAACGCGGGCATCGTCAAGGAACCGCAGGCAGGCAGAGACCGCCTGCGCGTCGGTCACGGTGACGGGCGTGACCGGGCGCGTCCGGGTCAGTTCGAACGCCGCCCGCGCCACCTGCCGCGCGCCCAGCGAAGTGGCGACGGATCGGATGGCGTCCAGCTCCACCAGCTCCCCGGCTGCGACCGCCGCGCCCAGCGATGCCGCGCCTTCGGTCTCAACGGCGAGGATCGGCACATCGGCCAGCCCGTTGCGCGCGAGCCCCTCGGCCACGCCGCAAAGCAGGCCTCCGCCCCCGACCGAAAGAACCACCGCATCGAACGGATCGCCCTGCGCGACGGCCTCATCAATCATGCTGGCATGGCCGCGCCACATGATCGGATCGTCAAACGGGTGGATAAAGGCGGCATCAGTGTCCAGGGCGTCTTGCGCGCTTGCGTTGGCCTCTTGCCAGGAGGCGCCATGGACGATGACTTCGGCACCCTGTTGCCGGATCAGATCCGCGGCGCGCGGGGTCGTGGTTTCGGGCACGAAGACCGTCACCGGCAGACCCAGCATCCGCCCGGCATAGGCCGCCGCCAGCCCGGCATTGCCACCGGAGGAGGAGATGAACCGCGTCCGCCCCCGCGCCGCATGGTGCGCGCACAGCGCGCCGATGCCCCGGATCTTGAACGATCCGGACGGTTGGAGCGCCTCCATCTTGAGAGCGACGGTGGTGCGCGCCGTGGCAGACAGCGCGGCGGAGGTCAGGAGAGGGGTGGTGATATGCATGACGCGACCATAGGGCGCGCCCGAAAGCCTGTCACGCGGTTGCCCATTGCGCGACGCCGCTTGGGCGCCTAGTCAACGGTCATGACCAATGCGCTTCCGACCCCCGCCCGCCCTCTGAAAATCGGCACCCGTGGATCCCCGCTCGCGCTCGCCCAGGCGAACGAGACCCGCGACCGGCTGGCAAAGGCCCACGAGCTGCCCCATGAGGCGTTCCAGATCGTCGTGATCAAGACCACCGGCGACCGCGTGATCGACCGTCCTCTGAAGGAGATCGGCGGCAAGGGACTCTTCACGAAAGAGATCGAGGACGCGATGCTGTCGGGCGAGATCGACATCGCCGTGCATTCGATGAAGGACATGCCTGTGGCCCAGCCCGAAGGGCTGATCCTGGACTGCTACCTGCCGCGCGAAGATCCGCGCGATGCGTTCGTCTCGCTCACCTTTGAGCGGCTTGCGGACCTGCCCGAAGGCACCAAGGTCGGCACGTCATCGCTGCGGCGCAAGGCCCAGCTTTTGCACCGGTTCCCGCAGCTTGAGGTCGTGGAGTTCCGGGGCAACGTTCAGACCCGGCTCAAGAAGCTGGAAGACGGCGTGGCGGCGGCGACCTTCCTGGCGATGGCGGGGCTCAACCGGCTCGACATGGCCAATGTTGCGCGCGGTGCGATTGCGGTGGACGACATGCTGCCCGCCGTGGCGCAGGGCGCCATCGGCATCGAATGCCGCGCGGCGGATGCGGCGACCCGCGATCTGCTGGCGCCGATCCACCACGGAGAGACGGGCCAAAGGCTTGCGGCAGAGCGCGCGTTCCTCGCCGCTCTGGACGGATCGTGCGAGACCCCCATTGGCGGCCTGGCGGAGCTGGACGGCGGCACATTGCGCCTGCGCGGAGAGATCCTGCGCCCGGACGGATCCGACGTTATGTCCGACGATCAATGCGCGCCGGTCGAAGACGGTGCCCAACTGGGCCGCGCCATGGGAGAGGCGCTCAAAGCAAAGGCCGGGCCGGGGTTCTTGCAGGTTTGATCGAGGTTTGCGCGGGGCGGCTTTAGTGGGCAAAGTGAGCTTTCGCTGCGATTGCGCCAATTTCGGCTTTGCGAAAATCCTACTTGCAACGGTTGGTACCGCGCTTCTCAAATATGCATAGAGTGCGAGGATCAAGTAATTTCCCAAAAACGCAGCTAGGCGCGACAACAATTTGAAAAAGAAGGCGATTGGCTGTGTTCAAAGTATTTCATGAAGACCTGCATATTGGCGACACGGACCTGGCTAGGGGCGGTGATCCTCCTATGGGGTGCGCCGAGGGTGAATTTAAACCGACTGAGAGCTTTGCGACGTTCCAAACATCTGTGCCGCCGCAAGCACAAGATGAACCGGACTACAAAATCTGGAGTGGTTTGACTTTGAAGATGGAAGATGGGAGCAAAGTTCAGTGTGTCGATGTTGTTCTTCACCTTGTTGAATTCGGTGACAATGACATCGAAGTATTCGTGGATGCACTTGGAGTGAGCGAACCATCTTACGAAACGCTATTTCCGCAGCACGTTGAAGCCTACGAAAACCAATTCAAGTCATAGTGACAGAGGTAGTGCAGCAGAGACCACTTGATCCCCTTTTTCGACCAGCCTTGAAAACACGGACGTTCGTGCAGCCCGCAGCATCCGACACCATGGGCTCACAGCAGTCCATGAGCCTTTCCCTCACCCCACCTCCGGCACCAGCTTCCCCGGGTTCAAAATCCCCTTCGGGTCCACCGCTGCCTTCACTGCGCGCATCACGTCCAGAGCCACCGGATCCTTGCGCCGCCGCATGGAGGGCAGTTTCGACAGGCCCACGCCGTGCTCGGCAGAGAACGTGCCGCCCAGCTCCTGCGCGACGCCTTCGACGGTTTCCATCAGGCGATCTTTGAGCGCGGGGTCGTCGGCGGAGGGGTACATCGTGTAGTGGATGTTCCCGTCGCCCAGATGCGCGACGGACATGTCTTCGACCTTCGGGTCCACCGTGCGGATGCGCTTCGGGGCCTCTTTGAGGAACGTCGCCACCTTGTCGAGCGGCACGGCGATGTCGGTGTCGACCAGAGGCAGGCGGGTGAACATCACCTCTCCGGCGGCTTCGCGGCGGGCCCAGATTTCGCGGCGCTGCTGATCGTTCTGGGCGATCACAGCGTCGTCCAGAAGGCCCTCTTCCATGAGCCCGCCTAAAGCCTCTTCGAGCACGTTGGTCAGGGGGATCGTGCCGTCTTCGAGCGGCGTGCAATCGCGATCGGCTGTGGCGGCGATTTCCACCATGATGTTGACGTCATGACGCGCCTCGAAGGGCGGGCGCGTGTCGGGATGGACCTGGGCCAGCCAGTCGAAATAGGCGGCGGGCATGTACTCAAAAGCCTCGACAGCGCCGTCGGTGGCCTCTTGCAGGCGGTTGAGCAGCGTCAGCGCGGCGTCCAGAGACGGCACCGCCACCATCGCCGTGGCGCGGGCCTTGGGCGCCGGGAACAGCTTGACCACGGCGCGGGTGATGACGCCCAGTGTGCCTTCGGCGCCGATCACGAGGTGGCGCAAATCATAGCCGGAGTTGTTCTTATGCAGCGCGGTCATCAGGTCCATCACCCGGCCATCGGCCAGCACGACTTCGACCCCCAGCACCAGGTCGCGCGTGTTGCCATAGCGCAGCACGTTCGAGCCGCCCGCATTGGTGCCCAGCACCCCGCCGATCCGGCATGAGCCCTGCGCGCCGAAGGTCAGCGGGAACACCATGTCTTCGGCATCGGCGGCATCGCGAAGATCCTGCAAGATCACCCCGGCGCCGACGCGGGCGGTGCGCGCGCGGGGGTTCACCTCTTCGATCTGGTTGAGCCGCTCGACCGAGATCTGGATGCCGCCGGGAATATGGGTGCCTCCGGTCAGCCCGGTGCGCCCGGCCACCGGCACGATGGGCGTTTCGGTGTCATACGCGATGCGCATCACGGCAGAGACCTCTTCGGTCGATCCCGGGCGCACGACGATCGCGGGGGCGCCATCGAACTTGCCCGTCCAGTCGCGGGCATAGGCGCTTAGGTCTTGGGTTTCCACGTAAGCCGCGCCAAGGGCTTCGATCAGGCGGTCGATCAGGGTCATGTCATCCTCCGGTTTGGCGGCACTGTGCCTTTGCGGCGCCGGAAGGGGAAGCCCCTAGCGATTTCGCGGTTGACGCAGGCCGGGGGCTGGCGTAGAGCGCCCCCCAGTGGCGTGGTAGCTCAGCTGGTTAGAGCACAGCACTCATAATGCTGGGGTCGGCGGTTCAAGTCCGCCCCACGCTACCAAATCTTCCCCCCTTGGACTGGCCGTGTTGCCGTGCTTCACTGCGCGCCAGTCATGGGAGGGGACATGCTGACACCGCAGAAAAGCTTTGCCGCGCAGCGCGATGCGTTTGCGTGGGATATTCCGGGCGATTACGCGATTGCTTGGGACACGTGCGAGAAATGGGCGCAGGCCGAACCGGATCGCATCGCCATGGTGCTGGTCGATGAGGCACGAGACGTCACCTACAGGGAGCTGTCCGACGCCTCCGCCCGGCTGGCGGGGCTGCTAGCGGCTCGGGGCGTTGGGCGCGGGGACCGCGTGGGGGTTCTGCTGCCGCAACGCTACGAGACGGCACTGGCCCATCTGGCCGCGCTGCGGTTGGGGGCGGTGTCGATCCCACTCTTTTCGCTCTTCGGGGCTGATGCTCTGACCCACCGCATGCGCGATTCGGGGGCGGTCGCAGTGATCACCGATGCAGGCGGCGCGGCCAAGCTGGCGGCGCTGCGCGACGCGCTGCCCGATCTCCATACCGTGCTGTCTTGTGACGGCCCGCAGCCGGGGGCTGAGGATATGCATGCCCTCCTGCCTGACGCTGAACCTGCACCCTTAGCGGAACTGGGCGCCGAGGATCCGGCCTTCTTGATCTACACCTCGGGCACCACCGGGAACCCGAAGGGCGCGCTTCATGCGCAGCGGGTCTTGCTGGGGCACCTGCCGGGGGTCGAGATCAGCCACGATTTCCTGGGCCAGGAGGGGGACCGCATCTGGACCCCGGCGGACTGGGCTTGGATCGGCGGGTTGCTGGATGTGCTGTTCCCGGCGCTTGCACTGGGCGTGCCGGTCGTCACCAAACGGTTCGACAAGTTCACCGGAGAAGCCGCGTTCGAGCTGATGCGCGAACACCGCGTGCGCAACGCCTTCCTGCCGCCCACGGCGCTCAAGATGATGTATCGGGTGCCCGATGCTGAATCCTACGGGCTGCGCCTGCGCTCCGTCGCCTCGGGCGGAGAGCCGTTGGGAGCGGAGCTGATCGGCTGGGGGCAGCGGGTCTTTGGCGCGACGATCAATGAATTCTACGGCCAGACCGAATGCAACATGATCGTGTCGAGCTGCGCCGCTCTGGAGCCCGCCACCCCCGGCACCATGGGCCGCGCGGTGCCCGGCCATGACGTGCGGGTGCTCAGCCCCGGCGGCGAGGAGCGCGCGCCCGGCCAGGAGGGCGCGATCTGCGTCGCGAGCCCCGATCCGGTCATGTTCCTGGGCTATTGGAACAACCCGCAAGCCACAGAGGAGAAATTCCTGACCGATCCGCAGGGCAGGCGATGGCTCGTCACTGGCGATCGCGGCGTGCTGGACGATGACGGCAAGATCCGCTTCCTGGGCCGGGATGACGATATCATCAGTTCCGCCGGGTATCGCATCGGCCCCGGAGAGGTCGAAGATTGCCTGCTGACCCACCCCGCCATCGCCATGGCCGGGGTCGTCGGCAAACCGGACGCGCTGCGCGGCCATGTCGTTGCGGCCTATGTGACGCTGGCCCCCGGCTTCGCGGCTTCGGATACGCTAGCCGACGAAATTGCCCTGCATGTCAAAACCCGGCTCGCCGCCCATGAATACCCGCGCGTGATACGCTTCATCGAAGAGATGCCCATGACCACCACCGGAAAGATCGTCCGCCGCACCCTGCGCCAAATGGCGGAGGCAGAAGCATGAGCGTCCGCTTCACCGCCGATGGCCCCGTCGCCACGATCACGCTGGACCGGCCCGAGGCCCGCAACGCCATCGACGCCGCCACCGGAGAGGCCCTGCGGGCGGCCATGGACCGGCTCGAATCCGATCCGGCGCTGCGCGTCGGGATCCTTGCCGCCACCGGCCCCGTGTTCTGCGCGGGCATGGATCTGCGCGCGTTTCAGGACGGGGAGGCCGAGCCGATCCTGTTCGGAGCGCACCGTCTGGGCGGGCTTGTCTCGCGCGCCCGCAGCAAGCCTCTGATCGCCGCCATTCAGGGCCCGGCGCTTGCCGGAGGGTTCGAGCTGGTGCTCGCCTGCGACATCACCATCGCCGCGCCCACGGCGCGCTTTGGCCTTCCTGAACCGGGGTTGGGGCTCGTGGCGGGGGCGGGCGGGGCCATGCGTCTGGCCCGCCGCATCCCGCGCGCGGTCGCCGCGAAATGGCTCCTGACCGGAGAAGCGATGCCCGCCGCAGAGGCCGCCGCTCTGGGTCTGATCACCGAGACCGCCGAAGACCCGCTGGCCCGCGCACAGGAGCTGGCCGCCCGCATCGCGCGCAACGCACCGGGATCCCTGCGCGCCACGCTGGCCTTGATGGATGCCGCCCTGAACGAATCCGCCGCCTGGGAGGCCAACGACGCCCAATTGCGCGCCCTGATCGAAGCCCCCGACGCCCGTGAGGGCGCCCTCGCTTTCACTGAAAAGCGCCCGCCCGTCTGGAGCGATACCTGATCGCTTCTTTTGGCCAGAAATATCCCGGGGGGTGTAGGGGGCAGAGCCCCCACGCCCTTAGGTGATGACGTCGGGCCCGGTCCGCCCGGTCCGCTCCGCGATGCCGGTCAGCTCGGCCACGGCGGCAATCACCGATGACAGTGCCTCCTGGGCCTCCAGCCCGGCATCTTCGGCCTGATCTTCCAGATAGACCCGCAGCGTCGCGCCGCTGGTGCCTGTGCCGGAGAGCCGGAACACCGCACGCCCGCCGCCTTCAAAGAACACCCGCACCCCTTGGCCAGAGGACTGCGATCCATCCACCGGGTCGAGATAGTCGAACTCGCGCGCATGGCTCACCGCGCGCCCGGCAAAGCTTTGACCCGCGAGCGCGCCGAGCCGTCCGCGCAAGTCCGCCATCAGGTCGTTGGCGGCGGCGCTGTCGAGCGCCTCGTAATCGTGGCGGGAATAGAAGGTCCGGCCGAACTCATCCCAATGGGCGCGCAGCAGATCGTCCACGCCCTTGCCCGTCACGGCCAGGATGTTGAGCCAGGCCAGCATCGCCCAGATCCCGTCCTTTTCGCGCACATGGTCGGACCCGGTGCCAAAGCTTTCCTCGCCGCACAGCCGGATCCGGCCGGCGTCCAGCAGGTTGCCAAAGAACTTCCACCCGGTCGGCGTCTTGAAGCAGTCCAGCCCCCGCGCCTGGGCTACCGCGTCCACCGCCCGGCTGGTGGGCATGGAGCGGGCAACGCCGCCAATCCCGTCTTTGTAGGCGGGCGCCAGATGCAGATTCGCCGCCAGCACGGCAAGGCTGTCCGACGGGCTGACATAGACCCCGCGCCCGACGATCATGTTGCGATCCCCATCGCCATCCGAGGCGGCGCCGAAATCGGGGGCGGCTTCGCTCATCATTTCGTCCATCAGGTCCTTGGCCCAGGTCGGGTTCGGATCGGGATGCCCGCCCCCGAAATCGGGGAGCGGCACGGCATTGATCACGGTGCCTTCGGGCGCGCCAAGGCGGCGCTCGAAGATCTCGCGCGCATAGGGGCCGGTGACGGCGTGCATGCTGTCGATCCGCAGACGAAAGCCGCCTTCGATCATCGCGCGGATCGCGTCGAAATCGAACAGGGTCTCCAACAGGTCGGCATAATCGGCCACGGGATCGACGATCTCGACCACCGTGTCGCCGATCCGGGTCTCACCCTGGGCCGAGAGGTCCACATCGTCGGCCAGGGCGGTCACGTAGCCGTCCACCTCCTGCGTGCGGGCATAGATGGCGTCGGTCAGTGCTTCGGGGGCGGGGCCGCCATTTGCGCCGTTGAACTTGATGCCGAAGTCTTCGTCCTCGCCGCCGGGGTTGTGGCTGGCCGACAGGATCAGCCCGCCATCGGTGCCGCGCTTGCGGATCAGGTGCGAGGCCGCCGGGGTCGAGAGGATCCCGCCCGCGCCAACGATCATCTTCGTCGCGCCCTGACCGGCTGCCATCTTCAGGATCACCTGCACGGCGCGATCATTGAAGAACCGTCCATCCCCGCCCAGAACCAGCGTTTTCCCGGACACTCCGCCAATGGCATCGAAGACGGATTGCACGAAGGCTTCCAGATAGCCCTCCTGCATGAAGACGCGGGTCTTCTTGCGCAGGCCGGACGTGCCGGGTTTTTGGCCGTCGAACGGGGTCAGGGGGCGGGTCTGGATCTGCATCATCGGGCCTCTTTACTGAAATCGTGCCCCAACTGCCGTAGGGCTGTGGCCGGAATATGACGGTTTGCCGCCAAACCGTCGAGAGCTGCGCCCATCGCGCCCGAACTTATCAATCGCATGACATTTGGCGGGGTTTTGCCGAAAGCGCCGCCCAATCACGCTGTTGATATTGGATTTCACGGGGTTGCGTCCCTATAGTGAAGCAAAGGCCCGCCAAGAAGGGCAGCAGCATAGGCAGAGCAGCGATGGAAGCCGTCGATTTTTCTATGTGGGCGCTATTTGCGCGCGCAACCTTCATTGTGAAGATCGTGATGATCCTGCTTCTGGCCGCGTCGGTCTGGTGCTGGGCTATTATCGTCGACAAGATCATTCAGTTCCGCAAGGCCCGCGCCGAAGCTGCCCGCTTCGATGGCGCCTTCTGGTCCGGGGAGCCTCTGGACGGGCTCTACGCGGAGCTTGGCCCCGACCCGGATGGCCCGACGGAGCGGATTTTTTCTGCTGGCATGTCGGAATGGGAACGCTCGCACCGCGATGACGGCGCGTTGATCGCCGGGGCCACGAGCCGGATCGACAGGTCGATGGACGTGGCCGTGACCCGCGAGACGGAGCGCCTGCAAAAGGGCCTGCCGGTGCTGGCCACCGTCGGGTCCACCGCACCCTTCGTCGGGCTGTTCGGCACGGTTTGGGGCATCATGAACGCGTTCATCGAGATCGCCGAGGCCCAAAATACCAACCTGGCCGTTGTCGCGCCCGGCATTGCCGAAGCGCTTCTGGCCACGGGGCTTGGGCTTTTGGCCGCGATTCCGGCGGTCATCTTCTACAACAAGCTCAGCGTTGACAGCGACCGGATCGTGGGCGGCTATGAGGCCTTCGCGGACGAGTTTTCGACCATCCTGAGCCGACAGCTGGACAGCTGACATGGGCGCCGGGGTCATGAAATCGAGCAGCGCGCGCCGGGGACGGCGCCGCACCCGCTCGGCCATGATGGCAGAGATCAACGTCACGCCGTTCGTGGACGTGATGCTGGTGCTGTTGATCATCTTCATGGTGGCCGCGCCGCTGATGACAGTGGGTGTGCCGGTGAAGCTGCCCGAGACGGAGGCGAGCGCTCTTCCGTCCGACAGCGAAGAGCCGCTAACCGTAACGCTGACGGCGGATGGCACTGTGTTGATCCAGACCACGGAGGTGACCCGGGCGGAGCTGGTCTCTCGCCTGCAGGCTATCGCCAGCGAGCGTGAGAGCCAGCGGATTTACCTGCGCGCGGATGGCGCGAACGCGTGGAACGACGTGGCCGATGTGATGGGCGCGCTCAATGGCGCGGGCTTCACCGATATCGGGCTGGTCACCGATGCGCGGGACAGCCGGTAAGATCGGATGAGCGTCGGCCCCTATATCTCGGGCGCGGCCCATGCGGGGCTGATCGGATGGCTCGTGCTTGGGTGGGGGCTGGCCTCTGATCCGTTCGAGTTCGACGTCACCGAAGTCAGCCTGATCTCGGGCGAGGCCTTTGACGAGGTCGTGCGCGCAGGCACGCCCATGGCGGAGGTGGAGCAATCCCCCAGCCCGAGCGCCCAGGTCTCTCCGCCAGAGCCGGAGCCGCCCGCGACGGAGCCCCAACCAGCCCCGGCGCCGCCCGAGCCCGAGCCGGTGCCGATCCCGGTCGAGCGTCCCGCGCAGGCCGATCCCCCCGCGCCCGATCCCGAGCCGGAGCCGGTGCCCGCCCCGGTCCCGCCTGCGCCGGTTGTGGATGATGTGCCCGATGCGCCCGTCGCGCCGCCGGCCCCCGCGCCGAACCTGATCGTGGACAACGCGCTGCGCCCCAAACCGCGCCCGGTGGAACGGCTGGCGCCGCTGCCCTCTGCCGCGCCCGAGCCCGAAGCCGCTGTGGCCGATCAGGTGCAGGAAAGCGCTGTGCCGGTGCCTGAACCCGACGCTCCCACGGAGGCAGAGCCCGTCGAGGCCGCCGCTCCCGAAGAGGCCGCAACCGAGGTCGTGACCGAGGCCGAAGAGCCCGCAGGCGCCCCCGAGATTTCTCTGCGCCCGCGCAGCCGCCCGCAACGCCCCGCGCCGCAGGTGGCCGAGGCCGCCGAAGACACCCCTGACCCCGCGCCTGAGACCGCCGCGCCTGCACCGAGCGAGGAAACCCCGGCAAAAACCGATCCGGTCGCCGCGGCCCTCGCCGCAGCCACCGCCAGCACGGCAGGACAGGAAAGCGCGGGCAGCCCCGTCGCCGCCAGCCTGACCGGCGATGAGATCGGGTCTTTCCTGGGCCAGATCGGCGGCTGCTGGAACATCGAGGCCGCCGCGACGGATGCCCAGAAGGTCACCGCATCGCTGATCTTCCGCCTGACGCCCGAAGGCATGGTCGAGCCCGGCTCGATCCAGCGGGCGGGCTATACCGGAGGGGATGCCAACGCTGCCGAGATCGCGTATCGTGTGGCGGAACGGGCGGTGATGGAATGCCAGACGCGCGGGCGATCCGGCTACAGCCTGCCGCCCGAAAAATACGATCAATGGCGCGAGCTGAAGATCCGCTTCAACCCCGAGACCATGAGGCTCAGATGATGATCCGACTGCTTTCCATCCTGCTGGCCGCTCTGGCCTTTGCCGCGCCGATGCGCGCGGTCGCGCAGCCGCTTGAGCTTGAGCTGAGCCAGGGCGTGTTCGAGCCGCTGCCCATTGCGATCCCGGCCTTTGAGGCCGAGACGGCGGATGCAGGCAATGCCGCCTTTGACATCGCGCGCCTGGTTGCGCGTGATCTGACCGGCACCGGCCTGTTCCGCGAGATCGGGCAGGACGCCTATCTGAGCGATCCGGGCGGGTTCACCACCCCGGTCAACTTTGGTGACTGGCGCACGCTCAATGCCCGCGCCATCGTCAAGGGCGCGGTGGCCGTGCAGGGTGGACAGCTTGTCGTGAAGTTCCGGGTCTATGACGTCGTCACCGGGGCTGAGCTGGGCGAGGGCCAGCAGTTGGTCTCTCCGGTGAACGGCTGGCGCCGCGTTGCCCATAAGGTGGCGGATGCCGCCTATTCCCGCGTGATCGGGGAGGGCCCCTATTTCGACAGCCGGGTCGTCTTTGTCGAAGAGACCGGCCCCAAGGATGACCGCCGCAAGCGGCTCGCAATCATGGATTATGACGGTGCGAACCGGTCCTACCTGACCGACAGCGGTGCCATCGTTCTGGCCCCTCGGTTCAGCCCGGCGGGGGATCGCATTCTCTACACCAGCTACCGGAGCGGTTTCCCGCGGATCATGGTGATGGATGTGGCCAGCGTCTCAACCCAGGAGATCCTGACCCAGCCCGGCGAGATGGCGTTTTCGCCCCGCTTTTCTCGCGATGGCAGCGCGGTGATCTATTCGCTGGCCAATGGCGGCAACACCGACATCTGGCGCACCGATCTCGCGTCGGGCACCCACACTCGGCTGACTGACAGCCCGGCCATCGACACCGCCCCCAGCTTTGCCCCCGATGGAAACCAGATCGTGTTTGAGAGCGACCGCTCCGGCACCCAGCAGCTTTACGTGATGTCGGCCGCTGGCGGAGAGGCGCGGCGGATCTCATTCGGAGAAGGGCGCTACGGCACGCCGGTCTGGTCTCCGCGCGGGGATCTGATCGCCTTCACGAAGCAGCATGCGGGCCGGTTCCACATTGGCGTCATGCGCACAGATGGGTCCGAAGAGCGTCTGCTGACCGCTTCGCGGCTGGACGAAGGCCCGTCCTGGGCGCCCAATGGCCGGGTCATCATGTTCACCCGCGAAACCGAAGGCGCTGGCGGCACCGCCAGCCTGATGAGCGTGGATATCACCGGGCGCAACCTGCGCCCCGTCCCCATTGACGGCGCGGGGAGCGACCCGTCCTGGGGCCCCCTGCAACGCTAATCTGATAAAGGGCCCCGGAAGGGCCCGTCACCCACGAGGACAGACTATGAAAACCACCCCAGCCTTCCTGATCATCGCGGCGCTCGGCCTTTCGGCCTGCGCCAATCCCGACCGGTTCGACAACGCGGGCACCGACCCGCTGTCCAACCAGGCCTATAACGCGACCCCGGCGCCGCTGTCGCCCGCGCAGGATCCGACCAGCCCGGTCTATTTCCAGCAGACCATCGGGGACCGCGTCCTGTTCGCGGTGGACACGTCGTCGCTGACCCCGGCGGGCATCGCCACGCTGGAAGGTCAGGCTCGCTGGCTGATGGATAATGGCGACTACCTGGCGGTCATCGAAGGCCATGCCGACGAACAAGGCACCCGCGAATACAACCTCGCCCTCGGCGCGCGCCGGGCCAACACCGTGCGGGACTTCCTGGTGTCCAAGGGCATCGCATCGACCCGAATCCGCACGATCAGCTACGGCAAGGAGCGCCCGATTGAAGTCTGTTCGACCGAAGCGTGCTACGCCAAGAACCGCCGTGCGGTGACGATCATCTCCTCCGGTGCGGTAAGCTGATGCGCGCCCTGGCCCTTGCGATCTGCCTGCTCCTGCCAGGCGTTGGCTGGGGGCAGGAGGCACCTGACGGCGGGCTCGGCGCAATCCGCACCGAGCTGGCCGCGCTCTACGGAGAGCTGCGCGCATTGGAGGATCACCTGACCTCTGGTGAGGCGGCGGGGACGACCGTGGCGGGCGCATCGGCTTTGCAGCGATTGGAAGCCATCGAGCGCGAGCTGCAACGCCTGACCGCCCGCAGCGAAGAGCTGGAGTTCCACATTCAGCGGATCGTTCGCGATGGCACCGCACGGGTGTCGGCGCTTGAGCGTCGGCTTTGTGCCTTGGAAGACGGCTGCAATCCGGCGGAGCTGGAAGGCCAGCCAGTGTTGGGCGGCATTGCGCCGCGCCCGGCGGCGCCGCTCGCGCTGCCTGCCGGTCCGCAACTGGCCGTGGATGAACGCGCAGCCTTTGACCGGGCGCGGGCTCTGTTCGATGCGGGGGACTACGCCTCTGCGGTGGACGCCTTCACCGCCCATCTGCAAACCTGGCCCGGCGGCCCGCTGTCGAGTGAGGCGGAGCTGTTGCGGGGCCGGTCCCTGGAACAGACGGGTGATGTGAAGGGGGCCGCGCGTGCCTATCTGACGGCCTTTTCATCGGACAAGGACGGTCCATTGGCGGCGGAATCGCTGACGGCCCTGGGTCAAGCAATGGCCGCCTTGGGACAGACCCTTGAGGCTTGCGTGACACTGGGCGAGGTGGCGACCCGCTTCTCGGGCCAGCCGCCCGCGATTGTGGCCAGCAGCGCCCGCGCGCAGCTCGACTGTCCGTGACACTAGAGGCCGGTTTCGCCGCGGCGATGCGCGATCGCGCGCCGGGGCCTGTCGCTGTGGCCCTGTCGGGCGGCGGCGACAGCATGGCGCTGCTGCATCTGGCCCATGGGGCCGGGCTGAATCCTATAGCCATCACCGTCGATCACGGACTGCGCGATGTGGACGCGGAGCTGGCGCTGTGCGCGCGGGCCTGTGCCGATCTTGGTCTGCGCCATGAGGTGCTTCGCTGGACGTGGGACGGCTCTGGCAACCTGCAGGCGGAAGCCCGGGCGGCGCGGCGACGGTTGATAGGGGACCGCGCGCGGGCGCTTGGCCTGCGCAGCGTTCTCTTGGGACACACCCGTGACGACCAAGCCGAAACGGTTCTGCTCCGCATCGCGCGGGGGTCCGGCGTGGACGGGCTGGCCGGGATGGCATTGGCATCGGGCACGGATCCGGTGTGGCTGCGCCCCCTGCTGGACGTCCCCCGCGCGGAGCTGCGCGACTGGCTCCGGGCGCGCGGGATCGGTTGGGCGGAGGATCCCTCCAACAGCGATCCGCGCTTTGACCGGGTGCGTGCGCGGTCCCTGATGGCGGAACTGGCGCCTTTGGGGCTGAGCCCGGAGCGGCTGGTCCGGCTGGCTGATCACGCAGCGGCGGCGCGGCGCGTGCTGACCTGCGTGGCGGCGGAGCGCGCGGCGGACGTGACGCAGGACCGCGGTGATCTGCGGATCCCGGCGGAGCTTCTGGATCTGTCTGATGACACGTCCCGGAGGATCGTCTCGGCGGCAGTGCAGTGGGTTGCGGGCGCCCCTTATCGCCCGCCGTGGGAGGCTCTGACGGCGGCGCTCGCGTCTGCCCGCACCCGCCCGGCCACGCTGGCCGGATGCCTTCTGAGCCCCGACGCGGGCGGGGTGCGCATCGCCCGAGAGCCGGGCGCCACGCAAGGCCCCGTGCCGGCCGGTGATACGTGGGACGGCCGCTGGCACCTGTCCCCGCCCGAGGGCGCCGAAACGGAGGGCCTTCATATCGCGCGGCTGGGGGAGGCCGTGGCGCAGTGCACGGACTGGCGCGGAACAGGCCTGCCGCGCGCGTCGCTGATGGCGTCTCCGGCGGTCTGGGACGACTGCGATCTGGTGGCTGCGCCGCTGGCAGATTTCGGCAATTGGCGGGCGCGGATTGTCGCGGATTTCACCGGATTCCTTGAATCGCGTTGAAGCTGGCGCCACGATCCTTATCTTCTGCTCAAACGGTGCGCTGCACCTTCCGCATATGCATAAGGAGCCTGACTTGGGCAATTTCAGGAATATCGCGTTCTGGGTCGTGCTGTTTTTGCTGATTCTGACGCTGGTTAACGTCTTTTCGGGCGACACGAACGCGTTGCAATCCTCGCAGCGCAGCTATTCTGATTTCGTCACCGCCGTCGATGAGGGCAATGTCAGCCGCGTCACGCTGGACGGTGAAAAGGTTTACTATCGCGGCTCTGACGGTGGCGACTATGTTGCGATCCGACCGGACGATGCCGAGGTGACGCAGCTTCTGATCGAACGGGGCATTCCGGTTGAGGCCGAAGCCCAGCAGCAAAGCCAGTTCTCGGCCTTCCTGATCGGCCTTCTGCCCTTCCTGCTGCTGATCGGCGTGTGGATCTATTTCATGAACCGCATGCAAGGCGGCGGCAAAGGCGGCGCCATGGGCTTTGGCAAATCCAAGGCCAAGCTTCTGACCGAAAAACACGGGCGTGTGACCTTTGACGAGGTCGCGGGCATCGACGAGGCCAAGGAAGAGCTTGAAGAGATCGTCGAATTCCTGCGCAACCCGCAGAAGTTCAGCCGTTTGGGCGGCAAGATCCCCAAGGGCGCGCTGCTGGTGGGCCCTCCGGGCACCGGTAAGACGCTGCTGGCCCGCGCCATTGCGGGCGAGGCGGGTGTGCCGTTCTTCACCATCTCCGGCTCGGATTTCGTTGAAATGTTCGTGGGTGTCGGCGCCAGCCGCGTGCGCGACATGTTCGAGCAGGCCAAGAAGAACGCGCCCTGCATCGTCTTCATCGACGAGATCGACGCCGTGGGCCGGTCGCGCGGTGTCGGCTATGGCGGCGGCAATGACGAACGCGAGCAGACGCTGAACCAGCTTCTGGTCGAAATGGACGGGTTCGAGGCCAATGAAGGCATCATCATCGTGGCCGCGACCAACCGCCCCGATGTTCTGGACCCCGCGCTGCTGCGTCCGGGCCGGTTCGACCGTCAGGTGCAGGTGCCCAATCCCGATATCAAGGGCCGCGAGAAGATCCTGGGTGTCCACGCCCGCAAGGTGCCTCTGGGCCCCGATGTGGATCTGCGCATCATCGCGCGCGGCACGCCGGGTTTCTCGGGCGCCGATCTGGCGAATCTTGTGAACGAATCGGCCCTGATGGCCGCCCGTGTGGGCCGCCGGTTCGTGACCATGGTCGATTTCGAGAACGCGAAGGACAAGGTCATGATGGGCGCAGAGCGCCGCTCCATGGTCATGACCGAGGACGAAAAGATGCTCACCGCCTATCACGAGGCCGGGCATGCCGTGGTGGGGCTGAACGTCCCGCAGCATGACCCGATCCACAAGGCGACGATCATCCCGCGTGGCCGGGCCCTGGGTCTGGTCATGTCGCTGCCGGAGCGCGATCAGCTTTCGGTGAGCTACACCAAGTACAAGTCCAAGATCGCCATGGCGATGGGCGGGCGTGTCGCGGAAGAGCTGAAATTCGGCCCGGAGAACGTGACCTCCGGCGCGGCCTCCGACATCCAGCAGGTGTCCAAGATCGCACGCGCCATGGTGACGCAGTTCGGCTTCTCCGAAGAGCTGGGCTATGTCGATTACGCCAACGAACAGGACAGCTACCTGGGCGCCTATGGCGGCGGGACCAACCATTCGGCGGCGACGCAGAAGGTGATCGACGACACGGTCAAGGAGATCGTCGATGAGGGCTATGAGACCGCCAAGCGCGTCCTGACCGAGCATCGCGAGGAATGGGAACGGCTGGCACAGGGCCTTCTGGAGTACGAAACGCTCACCGGGTCCGAGATCACCCGGGTCATGGCCGGAGAGCCTCTGAACCGCGACGATGACGCGGACGGGCTGCCGCCTTCGGGCGGGTCGTCGGTGACCTCCATCCCGAAGACCAAACCCAAGAAGACCGAGGGTGATGGCGGGTTGGAGCCAGAGCCAAGCACCTGATCAAAAGAGCAGAAAAGGCCCGGAGCGGATACGCTTCGGGCCTTTCTCTTTGCGCGGGGTGTGGACACTGCGCCGCGAACCATAAAGATTGACACCGTAACGTCACGGCGCTGCGCGATCCTAAGATCGGAGCGGCCTTTGTCGTCGCCACATGCACAGGAGATTTCGAGATGAACAGAGCATTCCGCATGGCGGCCCTCGCGGGTCTTGGACTTATCGGCGCAGGCGCCGCTTCTGCGCAGGACGCGCTCTGTGCGGGTCAGCCCACCGGCCGCTGGGCTGGCGGCTCTGCCGAAGGGTCGGACGTGGCGACGGCCGCCGAGCCGTTCGATATGTCGACCTTCGTGCCGGTCGATGCCCGCGCCGTCACCAACTTCACCCTGAGCGCCCCCACCACCGTGCGGTTCGAGGCCAAGGGCACCTTCGCGGGCGATCCGATTGGCTGGCTCTATGACGAGGCTGGCAATGAGATCGCCACCGACGACGATGGCGCCGCCGATCTGGCGGTGCGCGGCGAAGTCGATCTTGCGCCCGGGAACTACTGCTTTGCCGTTGGCAACGTCGACAGCGGGCTGCTGCCCGTCGAAATCCGCCTGGCCCGCGCCGATCAGGAGGCGCTGACCGTCGCCGCGTCCGAAGCGCCCCTGGCCAGTGGCGAGACCTGCGCGCAGATCTCGAACCAGATGGAAGCGAGCCTGGCGCCTGGCTGGAACAGCTCCATCCCCGTCAGCAGCGACGTGGCGGTGTGGTTCGATCTCGCGGAGCCGCAGATGCTGACCATCGAGGCAGAGGGCAACAACAATGACCCGCTGCTGAACCTTCAGAACGAGGCCGGTGAGACGCTGGAGCAGAACGACGACCACACCGGTCTGAACGCCCGCATCGACCGCCTGTCGCCGCTGGAGCCGGGCCGCTACTGCGTGGTGGTGAGCACCTATGAGGAAGACGGCAGTTCGGTTGACGTGTCCATCCGCACGCTTGATCGGGCAGAGATCGAACGTGCCCGCATCGAGAGCGGCCAGATCAGCCCGATGGCCGGGTCCGACATTCCGGTGGCGGAGCTGGGCACCCTGGCCGGTCGCATTGCCTATGAGATGACCATCGAAGAAGCCTATGGCTGGGTCGCCTTTGAGGTCGAACAGTCTTCGCTGGCCATGATCGATGCGCTTGCGCTTGATGGCAGCGACCCGCAGATCGCCCTGTTCGACGATGCTGGCCGAGAGATCGCCCGCAACGATGACCGTGGTGATGGCGACTACTCCTCCCGCGTGGTGGAGAGCCTGGCGCCGGGCCGCTACCTGCTGGGCCTGTCCTCTGTGAACGCGGCGTCCGAGATGACCCGGATCATCATCGATCAATACGTCCGCGTCCGCTAAGGGCTACCCGCGCCGGAACATGGGCGTGACATGTCGCAAATCGCCGTGTCACGCCCTATGGCTGTGCTTAGCTGCATGCCAGACTGACCCAAGCGCCAAAGGAACAGGACATGGGATACAAGACCGATATCGAAATCGCCCGCGCCGCGCAGAAGCGTCCGATCACCGAGGTTGGTGACAAGCTGGGCATGAGCGCGGATGACCTGCTGCCCTTTGGCCATGACAAGGCCAAGATCAGTCAGGAGTTCATCGACAGCGTTCAGGGCAATGAGAACGGCAAGCTGATCCTTGTCACGGCGATCAACCCGACCCCGGCGGGCGAGGGCAAGACAACGACCACTGTGGGCCTTGGCGACGGGCTCAACGCCATCGGCAAAAAGGCAGCGATCTGCATCCGCGAGGCCAGCCTTGGTCCGTGCTTCGGCATGAAAGGCGGCGCCGCGGGCGGCGGCTATGCTCAGGTCGTGCCGATGGAGGACATGAACCTCCATTTCACCGGTGATTTCCACGCGATCACGAGCGCGCACAATCTGCTCTCTGCGATGATCGACAACCACATCTACTGGGGCAACGAGCTGGGCATCGACGAGCGCCGCGTGACCTGGCGCCGCGTCGTTGACATGAACGACCGCGCGCTGCGGGATATCGTGACATCGCTGGGCGGCGTGGCGAACGGCTTCCCGCGTCAGACCGGTTTTGACATCACCGTCGCGTCGGAAGTCATGGCGATCTTGTGCCTGGCCACCGATCTGGAGGATCTGGAGCACCGTCTGGGTGACATCATTGTCGCCTATCGCCGGGATAAGAGCCCGATCTATTGCCGCGACATCAAGGCCGACGGCGCCATGACCGTGCTGCTCAAGGACGCGATGAAGCCGAACCTGGTGCAGACGCTTGAGAACAACCCGGCCTTCGTCCATGGCGGCCCCTTCGCCAACATCGCCCATGGCTGCAATTCGGTGATCGCCACCACCACGGCGCTGAAATGTGCCGATTACGTGGTGACCGAAGCGGGCTTTGGCGCCGATTTGGGTGCCGAGAAGTTCATGAACATCAAGTGCCGCAAGGCGGGTCTGGCGCCCTCCTGTGTGGTGATCGTCGCCACCGTGCGCGCCATGAAGATGAACGGCGGCGTGGCCAAGGGCGATCTGGGCGACGAGAATGTCGAAGCCGTCATCAAGGGCTGCCCGAACCTTGGGCGCCACATTGAGAACGTCAAATCCTTTGGCGTGCCGGTTGTCGTGGCGATCAACCACTTTGTCTCGGACACCCAGGCCGAAGTGGATGCGATCAAGGCCTATGCCGAGGGCCACGGGTCCGAAGCGATCCTGTGCCAGCACTGGGAGAAGGGATCCGAGGGCACCAAGGAGCTGGCCACCCGCGTGGCAGAGATCGCGGATGGCGGCTGGGGCCATTTCGCACCGCTCTATCCCGACGACATGCCGCTGTTCGAGAAGGTCGAAACCATCGCCAAGCGCATCTATCGCGCCGATGAGGTGCTGGCCGACAAGAAGATCCGCGACCAACTGCGCGACTGGGAGGCCGCCGGCTATGGCAACCTGCCGATCTGCATGGCCAAGACGCAGTACAGCTTCTCTACCGATCCGAACCTGCGCGGCGCGCCCACGGGCCATTCCGTCCCGGTGCGGGAAGTGCGGCTTTCGGCGGGCGCGGGGTTCATCGTGGTGATCTGCGGTGAGATCATGACCATGCCGGGTCTGCCCCGCGTGCCCTCTGCCGAAGCCATCAAGCTGAACGCGGATGGCGACATCGAAGGGCTGTTCTGAGCGGGATTGGCCGGGCGGGGGCGTTGAGCCCCCTTCCGGCCAGCCTCCGGCGGAGGTATTTGAACAAACAAGAAGGTGGGGTGCGACCCTGCCACGGCGAAGGAGCATGACATGGCAGCCAATATCATCGACGGGCGCGCTTTTGCAGCGGGCATTCGGGAGAAGGTGGCTGGTCATGTCGCCCGGCTGAAGGAAGAGCACGGCATCACCCCCGGTCTGGCCGTTGTGCTGGTGGGCGACGATCCGGCATCAGAGGTCTATGTGCGCTCCAAGGGGAAGCAGACCGTCGAGGTCGGGATGAACTCCTATGAGCACAAGCTGTCTGAGGACACGTCCGAGGAAGAGCTGCTGGCGCTGATCGAGCGGCTGAACGCCGATCCGGCGGTGCATGGCATTTTGGTGCAGTTGCCTTTGCCGGGGCATCTGGACAGCGATCTGGTCATCAACAGCATTGATCCGGCGAAGGATGTGGATGGGTTCCATATCTCTAATGTCGGGCTGCTCGGGACCGGGCAGAAGGCGATGGTGCCCTGCACGCCTCTGGGCTGCCTGATGATGCTCCGCGAGGAGCTGGGGAGCCTGTCGGGCAAGGATGCCGTGGTGATCGGGCGCTCCAACATCGTGGGCAAGCCGATGGCGCAGCTTCTGCTGGGCGATAGCTGCACGGTGACCATTGCGCACAGCCGGACGAAAGACCTCCCCGAGGTCGTGCGCCGCGCCGATATCGTTGTCGCCGCCGTGGGCCGGGCCGAGATGGTGCCGGGCGACTGGATCAAGCCGGGGGCCTGCGTGATCGACGTGGGCATCAACCGGATCGACGCGCCCGAAAAGGGGGCGGGCAAGACCCGTCTGGTAGGCGATGTGGATTTTGCCACGGCCGTGGAGAACGCAGGGGCCATCACGCCGGTTCCGGGAGGCGTGGGGCCGATGACGATTGCCTGCCTTCTGGCCAACACCGTCACCGCCTGTTGCCGCGCCAATGGGTTGGCGGAGCCGGACGGGCTGACCGCCTAGCGCCGCATCGACCCTTTGATGTCACGCAGGGATAGGGCTCCGATCTTGGCAGCGATGCCGAAGTAACTGACCATGCCCGCCACGATCAGCCCCAGCACATAGAGGTAGCGCCAGCCCGGCAAGGTGATGGCGCTGCCAAACAGCGCGACGATCCCCCACAGCACGGCGCCCATGGCAAGCGAGGCCAGGACGATCCGCCAGAGCTTGTCGTAGAAACGGGCATCGGGGCGGGTGTCTTCGCCCAGTTTGCGGGCGCCGAAGAAGAGCAGCCACAGCATGGTCCAGCCTGCTGTGGTGGTGGCGATGGCTGCCGCAATCCAGCCGATCACAGGGGCCAGGCCGATGGCCACCGCCGCGTTCACCGCCATGGCGACAAGCGCGTAGCGGAACGGGCTGCGCGTGTCTTCGCGGGCGTAGAACACCGGCTGAAGCACTTTTTGCAGCACGAAGGCAGGAAGGCCGAGCCCGTAGATCAGGCAGGCAAGTGCGATGGCGTCGGTGTCCTGCGCTCCGGTCGAGCCGCGCTCATAAAGTGCCGAGACCAGAGGCGCCGGGATCACGACAAGCGCAACAGCCGCCGGAATGGTCAGCGCGAGCGACACCTCTGCCGCGCGCGACAGGGCATGGCGCGCGCCGTCGCTGTCATTGGCGGCCAGCCGCCGCGACAGATCGGGCAGAAGCACGATGCCGACGGCGATCCCGACCACGCCCAGCGGAAGCTGATACAGACGGTCGGCGGCGTAGAGCCAGCTGACCGCCTTGTCGAAGTTGGAGGCGACCTGCTGCCCCACCAGAAGGTTGATCTGCATCACCCCGTTGGACAGAGCCGCCGGGATCGCCACGACGACAAGCGCCTTCATCTGCGGCGACCAGCGGGGCCGCACGGGGCGGATGCGGATGCCGCTGCGCTCGGTTGCGATCCAGACGATGGCAAGCTGGGCGATCCCGGCAAAGGGCACCGTCCAGACCAGCCAGAGGATCGCTTCGCCTCCGATGGCCCAGGCGAGCGTCATGGCTGCGATCACGAAGATGTTCAGCATCACCGGCGCGGCGGCGGCGGCGGCGAAATGGCCGCTGGCGTTCAGAACGCCCGAAAACAGCGCGGCGAGCGACACGAACAGGATGTAGGGGAACATGATCCGACCATAGCCGGTGGTCAGATCGAACCGCGCATCCCCGGTAAAGCCGCCTGCCGTGGCGTAGACCAGAAACGGCATCCCGATCAGGGCGAGCGCGGTCAGCACCATCAGCACGAAGGCCAGCCCGGAGGCGGCTTCGCGGGCGAAACCTTCGGGATCCTCGCCGGATTCGTAGCGTTTGGAGAACATCGGCACGAAGGCCGCATTGAACGCGCCTTCCGCGAAGAACCGGCGGAACATGTTGGGCAGGCGGAACGCTGCTACAAAGGCATCCATCACCGGGCCGGGGCCGATCAGGGCGAGGATGATGACCTCGCGCGCCATGCCCAGCACCCGGCTAAGCATCGTCCAAAGACCCACGGTGAAGAACCCGCGCAGGAGAGAAATCGGTTTCATACCGCCTACCTGCGCCGCGTGCGGGGGCAATGTCTAGAGCTGTCGCGATCCTTCAAGACCGCTCGGCGGAGCGATGCAAGATTGCCGTGCAAACGACAGGAGATGCGCCATGAACTTTCGCTACACGATCCTCTATGTCCCCGATGTGGCCCGCGCAAGGCCACGCCAGACCTGCGGCGGCGGAAGCCCGCGCCGCTGGAAGCACCGTTGCAGGCTACGCCGCGCCGCATCAGTGTGCCCAAGCGTGGCGGGGTCATCATCGCCTCCGCCAAGCGCAGTGATGATGTCTTCGGTGGCCGGATCGCGAATGGCGTGGGTTTCGAGAAAACGTCGGATGGCGCCGATATCCGACCCGTCCGGGCGGATGTCCGACGGTGCGAGGGACACGCCGGGGCGCAAGCGGAACCCGGTCAGCCGCGCGCCGCTACGCAGCGTGGTCAGGCGCGGCGTGAGGTCCAGTTCGGTCGTGAAACTGCCCGTTTCGGTCAAAATCAGATCGCGGCACCCGTCCGGGAAGACAGTGCTGGATCCGCCGCCGCTCTGGTGGGTCCATTCCACCCAGAGCGCCGTGTCAGGCATGGGCGCGCTCGGTCCCGGTGACGATCGCCTCGCGCAGCTTCGTCTCAAGCGCCTTTTGCTTGTCGAGCGCGTGGAATTTAAGGCCAAACATGTCCTTGACGTAGAACGTGTCCACCACCTGTTCCCCATAGGTCGCGATCACCGCCGATGAGATGTAGACGTGGTTCACCGCCAGCGTCCGGGTCAGATCGTAGAGCAGGCCGGGGCGGTCGCGGGTGTCCACTTCGATGATCGTGTAGAGTTCCGATCCTTCATTGTCGAAGGTGATCGACGTCGGCACCCGGAAGGCGCGTTCGCGTTTTTTGATCTTGTCCTTCGACACAAGCGCATCGCGGGCGACGACTTCGCCTTTCAGGGTCTTTTCGATCATCTGCCGCAGCCGGGGCAGGCGGGACTGCTCATAGGGGTGGCCTTCGGCGTCCTGAAGCCAGAACACCGCCGTCGCGAAGCCGTCGCGGGTGGTGTAGGTGCGCGCATCCACGATCTGCGCGCCGACAAGCGCCACGGCGCCCGTCAGCCGCGAAAACAGTCCGGGATGGTCGGCCACGGCGAAGCAGGCGCGGGTGGCGTCGCGGTCTTCGTCGGGCATCAGGTCGATGCGGATTTCATCGTTGCTCAGATCACGCAGGAGCGTGGCGAACATCTGGTGCACCGAGCCGGGCAAGCCGGTCCAGTAGGGCTCGTAATGGCGCTGCGTTTCGGCACGGATCTCTTTGGCGGGCCAGTCGGTCAGCGTCTCACGCAGGGTGCGCTTGGCCTCGCTGGCGCGGGTGTCACGGTTGAGCGCCTCAAGCCCGTTTTCAAGCGCGTCTTTCGTGGCGGCGTGGAGGTTGCGCAGCAGCATGGCCTTCCAGTTGTTCCACGTCCCCGGTCCCACGCCGCGAATGTCGCAAACGGTGAGCACGGTGAGCAGGTTCAAACGCTCGACGGAGCGCACGGCCTTGGCGAAATCGCGCACGGTGCGGGGCTCGGACAGATCGCGTTTTTGCGCGATGTCGGACATCAGAAGGTGATAGCGCACCAGCCATTCGGCGGTCTCGGCTTCCTTGGGTTTGAGCCCGAGCCGCGGTGCCAGCTTCCGCACGATCCGCGCGCCGAGCACCGAGTGATCTTCGTCCCGTCCCTTGCCGATGTCGTGGAGCAGCAGCGCCACATAGAGAATCCGGCGGTTCACGCCCTCTTCCAGAATTGCACTGCTGAGCGGCAGTTCTTCGTCCAGATCGTGCTGTTCGATTTGGTTGAGGTTCGAGACGCACTGAATCGTGTGCTCATCGACGGTGTAGTGATGATACATGTTGAATTGCATCATCGCGACGATCTCCCCGAACTCGGGGATGAAGGCGCCCAGCACGCCCAGTTCGTTCATCCGGCGCAGGGCGCGCTCGGGATTGCCGTGTTTCAGCAGAAGATCAAGGAAGAGCCTGTTGGCCGCCGGGTTCGTACGCAGATCGTCGTCGATCAGGTGCAGGTTCGCGCTGACCAGCCGCATGGCGTCGGGATGGATCAGGGTGCCGGTCCGCAGGCCTTCTTCGAAGATGCGCAGCAGGTTCAGCCGGTCCGACAGGAACAGGTCGCGATCCGCCACGGTCAGACGATTCTGAACCAGCTTGTAGGGCGGCTTGACCCGTCTGCGGCGTTTCAAAAGCCGTTGCAAAAGCGGCTCGGACTTCACGTGGTTCGCCTCGAGCGCAGTAAGGAAGATGCGGGTCAGCTCGCCCACCTTGGTGGCGTGGCGGAAGTAGTCCTGCATGAAATGCTCGACCGCGCGGCGCCCGCCTTCATCCGTGTAGCCCATGCGCGCGGCGACCTCGACCTGAAGGTCGAAGGACAGCACATCACTGGCACGGCCGGTGGCGTAGTGCAGGTGGCAGCGCACCGACCACAGGAAATCCTCGGCGCGGATGAAGGTGCGGAATTCGTCTTCGGTGTAGATGTCCCCGATCAGGTCGGCGGCATGTTTGGTGTCGTGCAGATACTTGCCGATCCAGAACAGCGATTGCAGATCGCGCAGCCCGCCTTTGCCTTCCTTCACATTGGGTTCGACCATGTAACGTTGGCCGCCCTGTTTGATGTGCCGGGCACTGCGTTCCGCCAGTTTGCCTTCGATGAACTCGGCGTCGGTTCCGGCGAATACCTCGCTGCGCAGCTTCTCCGTCAGCTCGCGGGCGAGCACGATATCGCCGTAGATGCAGCGCTGCTCCAGCATCGCGGTGCGGATCGTCATGTCCTCGCGGGCGAGCCGGAGGCAGTCGTCGATGCTGCGCGACGCGTGGCCGACTTTCAGCTTAAGGTCCCACAGGATGTAGAGCGTGTCTTCGATCACGCTTTCCGCCCAAGGGGAGATTTTCCACGGCGTGAGGAACAAGAGGTCCACATCCGAAAACGGCGCCATTTCGGCCCGCCCGTAGCCGCCAACCGCCAGGACGGAGAGCTTCTCTGCCTCCGTCGGGGTCGGGTTGGGGTGCATGTGATCGGTGACGATGCGCAGCGCGGCGGTCACGATCCGGTCTGTCAGCCAGGCGATTGCCCGCTTTGTCGCGCGCGAGTCCGTGGGGTTGGCGGCGAAGGCTGCGCTGATGGCCTCGCGCCCGCTCTTGAGCGCGTCTTTCAGGATGGGCGTGATCGCCGCGCGGGTGGTGGGCGAAGTCGCGTCATCCGGAAGAGCCGCCGCAAGACGCTGGTCGAGACCTGCGACATCGCAGATCTCGACCCTTGGCAGGATCAGCCCACCGTCTCCGTCGGAGAATTCTTCCGTCGGGTCGTTAGTAAAGCGCATTCGAGAACGCGCTGGGTGCGGGCGACAGGACGCGGGTGCGACCATTCTCGATGGTGGCGACGGCGAGCCCACGCTGGTTCAGGCCGTTGGGCATGAAGCGGAAGATGCCGTTGGTGCCCTGAAACCCGGAAGACCGGGTCAGGAACGAGCGCGACAGCGCGTTCCGGTCACCGGTTGCGGCGAGCGCGCCGATGGCTGCGACACCATCATAGGCCAGTCCGGCGAGCGGGTGCGGATCCTGACCATAGGCGGCCTTGAAGCGCTGATCGAACGCGGCTTTGCGGCCGGTGTCGGGCAGGGCGAAATAGCCGCCCTGAAGGCCCGGCACGTCCAGCATTTCCGGCACGGAGTTCCAGCGGGTCAGCCCGATCAGCCGCGTGGCGGCGGTGTCGATACCCGCTTCGGGCAGCTTGGTGCCCAGGATCGCCAGCTCGGGGCCGACATTCGCGGTCAGGATGATCGCCTGAGCTCCGGCGGCGCGGGCCTGATCCGCGATGGTCGAGCTGGCCAGGATCACGTCTTGCTGCGAAAGCGGATAGGCATGGGTGCCGACAACCTGACCTCCGGCGGCGGTCACGGCCTGGGCGGCGGCGGCGGCGCCCAGTTCGCCCTGAAGGTCGTTGGCGCGGGCGATGTAGTAGCGCTGCACGCCCTGCGCGCGGGCATAGCGCACCAGCCGGTCTGCCGAGGACTGGAACAGAGAGCCCATCACAAAGACGTTACCACCTGCAATGGTGGGCGTGTTCGAGAAGGACAGAACGTTCACCTGGTCATTTGCGGCGGCCACGCCCGAGGCCACGGCGGCCTCGGAGTAGAGCGGGCCAAGGATGATCTTGGCGCCGTCTGCGATTGCCTGGCGGGTCACTGTCGCGGCCTGCTGCGGGTTGCCGGCGGTGTTGTAGATACGCAGGTCAATGCTGGCGCCCTGCAGATCCTTCGACGCAAGGCGGGCCGCATTCTCTAGGTCGCGAGCCAAAAGGCTGTCGGTTGCCTGACCAGAACCGCCCGGCACCAGAAGCGCGACCTGCACGGGCTTGGTCGGGTCGATGGCTGGTCCTCCTCCTCCGCCGCCGATGGTGGGCACGTCACAGGCGGCCAGCCAGGTCATGGCGAGCAGAGCGGTCAGGCGAGCCGCGAACTTGCGGATCTGGTCAAAGCGAGCGATCATGGAACTTCTCTCAATCTGGGCCGGGTGTCCGTCGCATCATAGGCGCGCAGGCAAAAGGATCCAGCCGTGAATCATCGTATTGTTCCCCTTGAAGCGGGTCTTTGGCTCGTGGCCACCCCGATCGGGAGCGCGCGCGACATCACGCTGCGCGCGCTTGATGTGCTGGCTTCGGCGGATCTTTTGGCTGCCGAGGACACGCGCACAGCCCGCAAGCTGATGGAGATTCATGGCGTGCCGCTCAATGGCCGGGAGATCGTGGCCTATCACGACCATTCCGGCGCCCGGACCCGCGAAAAGCTCGTCGAGCGAATCAAGGAAGGGGCGTCCGTCGCCTATGTCTCCGAAGCCGGGACGCCGTTGATCTCGGATCCCGGGTTCGCCCTGGGGCGGGATGTGATCGCGGAGGGGCTGCCCATTTGGCCGGTGCCAGGTGCGTCGGCGGTGCTGTCGGCGCTGTGCGTTGCCGGATTGCCGACGGATCGGTTTGAATTCCTGGGTTTCCCGCCGCCCAAGAAATCCGCGCGGGCGACTCTATGGGCGGAGCTGGCGAACAGCCCATCGACGCTCGTTCTGTATGAAAGCCCCAAACGGGCGGCCGCCTTGTTCGAGGAACTGGCCGAGGCGCTTGGACCGGATCGCCCGGCGGCGCTGTGCCGCGAGTTGACCAAACGATTCGAAGAAACCCGCCGTGGCAGTCTGGCGGAGTTGCGTGACGATTTGGCGGAGCGGCCCCCACGCGGCGAATGCGTGATCGTTGTCGGTCGGGGGGCGTCCGGCGCGGTGTCCGAGGACGATATCGACACGGCCCTTCGGGCGGCCCTGGAGACCATGCGCGTGAAGGATGCCGCGACTGCGGTGGCTGGCAGCTTTGGCCTGCATCGCCGGGATGTGTATCAACGGGCGCTCGCGCTGTCCTCGGGGATGTTAGACGAATCTTAAGTGATTTGTGCGAGCGTGCCCTTGAATGGGAAAGCCAAGGGCGGGCGGGATGACCACATATGCGTTGGAGCGATCTTCGGTTGGGCCCGCGATGCCGCGCCAGCGTCGGGGCGCGACGAATTATCTGGCAGGGGCCGCAGCAGAAGAAATCGTCGCGCGGCGCTACGGTCTTGCGGGTCATGCCGTTGTCGCGCAGCGGTGGCGTGGGCGAAGCGGGGAGATCGATTTGATCCTGCAAGATGGCGCCGGGTTGATCTTCGTCGAAGTCAAGAAAAGCAAAAGCTTTGAGGCCGCGATCGCGCGTGTCACCCAGCGGCAGGCGCGCCGGATCATGCGCGCCGCAACAGAGTATGTGGCGGGCCAGCCGCGGGGCCAGTTGACGGATATGCGTTTTGATATCGCTGCTGTTGACGGACAGGGTGGTGTGCAGATCGTGGAAAACGCCTTCTGGGGCATTGATTGACGTCACGACAGACATGGATTGAAAACCTGACCGCCAGAGGTCAGTTTCCTCTCAACCACTTGGAGGATACCCATGTCGCGCAGGATCGCTTTTCAGATGGACCCTATCGAATCGGTGTCGATTGACGCCGACAGCACGTTCCGTTTGGCGGAATCGGCTCAGGATCGGGGTTTCGAGCTTTTTACCTACCACCCTGACAGCCTCACCTATCGCGAAGGTCAGGTGGGGGCGGTCGGGCGCTCGTTCACTGTGCGCCGCGTTCAGGGCGATCACGTCAGCCTTGGCGACGAGGAGTATCGCGATCTAACCAGCTTCGATGTGGTTTGGCTGCGGCAGGATCCTCCGTTCGATATGGGGTATATCACGACCACTCACCTGCTGGATCGGGTGAGCGATCAGACGCTGGTCGTCAATGACCCGTTCTGGGTGCGAAACTATCCCGAAAAGCTGATGGTGCTGGACTACCCTGATTTGACACCGCCGACGATGGTGACGCGCTCGATCGATGAGATCCGCGCGTTCCGGGCGGATCATGGCACCATCATCCTCAAGCCGCTTTACGGCAACGGCGGGGCGGGTGTGTTCAAGCTTTCGCCGGACGACTCCAATCTGTCGTCTCTTTATGAGCTGTTCACCGGAATCAGCCGTGAACCTTTGATCGCGCAGAAGTTCCTGCCCTCGGTGTCTAAGGGCGACAAGCGTGTGATCCTCGTCGACGGGGAGCCGGTTGGCGCGATCAACCGGGTGCCGCAGAAGGGCGAGACGCGTTCGAATATGCATGTCGGCGGTCGTGCGGAGCCGGTGGCTCTAACCGAGCGCGACCGGGAGATTTGCGCCGCCATCGGCCCGCGCCTGCGCGAGAAGGGGCAGGTTTTCGTCGGGATCGATGTGATCGGAGACTGGTTGACGGAGATCAACGTGACCTCCCCGACCGGCATTCAGGAACTTGAACGCTTCGACGGGATCGACGTGGCGGGACAGATTTGGGATGCCATCGAAGCGCGCTTGGTTGCGCGTCAGGGGGCTGTTTCCTGACACTGACGCCGCGCAGTGCGGCTTAGTGCCCGCTTAGAAATGTGACCCGGAAACTCGCGGCTTCTGCGATGTGGTTGGCCGCGATCTGATCGGCGTCGGACAGATCCGCGATGGTGCGTGCCACGCGCAGCAGCCGGTGATAGCCCCGCGCGGTGAGCGAGAACTTGTCAGAGATGCGCGCCAGCAGTCTGCGTCCTTCGTCGTCGGGGCGGGCGAACCTGTCGAGCAGATCGGGTCCGGCATCGGCATTGACGGTCGCCCCGGGGATGTCCTGAAATCGGTCCGCCTGGCGGTCGCGCGCTGCTTTGACGCGGGCGCGGACGGTTTCGGACCGCTCGCCATCCGGGGGGCGATCGAGATCGGAGATCGCGACGGGTGGCAGCTCGATCCGCAGATCGAACCGATCCATGAGGGGCCCCGAGACGCGGCCGAGGTAGTCCTGTCCGCAGGCAGGCGCACGCCCGCAGGCCCGGCCTGCATCCGCAAGATAACCGCAGCGGCACGGGTTGGCGGCGGCCACCAACAGGAAGCGGCTCGGGTAGCGCATGTTCGCTTGCGCGCGGGCGATCAGAATTTCCCCTGTCTCAATCGGTTGGCGGAGGCTGTTCAGCACATTGCGTGAGAACTCTGGCAGCTCGTCCATGAACAGCACGCCGTGGTGAGCCAGCGACACCTGTCCGGGCCGCGCGCCTTTCCCGCCACCCACAATGGCCGCCTGCGAGGCCGTATGGTGCGGGTCGCAGAAGGGCCGATCTGTCAGCAGCCCGCCCTCTCCGAGGTGTCCGGCCAACGAATGGATCATCGAGCTTTCGAGCGCCTCTTCCGGGCGCAGCGGGGGCAGAATGCCGGGGAGTCGTTGCGCCAGCATCGACTTCCCCGATCCCGGCGGGCCGACCATCATCAGGTGATGACGCCCTGCCGCCGCGATTTCGAGCGCGCGTTTGGCGCGGGCCTGGCCGCGCACGTCCGACAGGCAGGGGCCGCCTGTGGCGGGCTGCGCGGCCCCGGGTTCGGCAGGGGGCAGCGGCCCTTTGCCGTTCAAGTGAGACACGATCTGCCCCAGCGTTTCAGCGCCGCAGGGCGCGGCGGCGGGGACCCATGCCGCTTCGGCGGAGCAGGCGGCGGGGCAGAGTAGGGTCAGCCCGGCTTCGGCGGTGGCCAGGGCGGACGGAAGCACTCCGGGCACGCTGATCAGGGCGCCGGACAGTGACAGCTCCCCAAGCGACACCAGCCCCGCCACGCTGTCTTCGGGCAGGACACCAATGGCGGAAAGGACGGACAGGGCGATGGGCAGGTCGAAATGCGATCCGGTTTTGGGCAAGTCTGCGGGCGACAGGTTCACGGTGATCCGTTTCGACGGTAGCGCCACCTGCATTTCAATCAGCGCCGATTTTACCCGCTCGCGGGCTTCGGTCACTGCTTTGTCCGGGAGGCCGACAATGGCAAATCCCGGAACGCCGGGCGACAGGGCGCATTGCACCTCGATCAACCGGGCGTCGATGCCTTGAAAGGCAACCGTATGCGTGCGTGCGACCATTAACCTTGTTTGCCGCGCGGAAGGCTAACGAATGGTTAATGGACGCGATCCTCCGTCACGGTGGTCCAAGGCTCTGTTTATTCCGGGCGCGTAGCACCATCCGCAACGGGGAGCTGAGCGCTGTAAGCGGCGCGGCGTGGAACACTCGTGTGGTCAGCTCTTCGGCCAGCTATGCGCGCAGCTCTGCTAAGACGCTGCGCAACGTCGCCAACGTCGCCAATATCGAGATCGGATCGCTGGTCACGGGCACCGGTGTCGGGCGCGAGATCTATGTGCGGGACCGCAATATCGGGGCGCAGACCCTGACCCTGAGCGCGCCGCTCTATGACGCCGAGGGCACGCAAACTTTCACCTTCACGCGGTTCCGCTACCTGCTGGAGTTTGATGGCTTCGACAAGCTCAGCAATGTCCAGTTCGACAATGTGACCTTTGCCTGCAACGGTGTGTCGAGCGGCATTCTGATGGCGCGCGACGGGTTCGCGTTCCAACTGCGCGATTGCCACATGACCAAACCGGCGGATCGTGGGCTGACCTCCATCGGGCGGGGATGTCAGGATCTTCTGATTGATCGCTGTCAGTTCATGTCGAACGAGGCGAGCGCTCCGGCCCAGACCCGCAGGACGCTGGTGTTCAACGCCAATGCCAATGACGTAAAGATCCGCGACAACCGGATCGTGCGGTTCCGCCATTTCTGCGTGCTGGGCGGGGATGGGACGATTCTGACCGGCAACCACTGGTTCCACGGGGACAATGAGCCCGACGGCGTGCGCTTGGGTGGGCTGGTCCTGACCAAGACCAACCCCAAGACGATGATCCCCGGCAACTATATCGACAACAACGCGATTGAGTGGACCAACGAGCACGAGGCCGACCCGGCCATGGGCAACCAGTATTCCTTTGGTGGGCTGACGATCACCGGGAATACGTTCACCAATAACGATGTGGCCGATTGGTTCCGCTGGATCGTCGTGAAGCCTTACGGCCCGGGTCATTTCATCCACGGCCTGACGGTGACGGGGAATGTGTTCCGATCGCTCAACGGCTCCATCGGGCGGGTGGAGACGGTGAACACCGCCATCGCCGATCTGGATCGGTCCATGATGCGCAACGTCGTGTTTGCGAATAACGTCTTCCACGGCGTCGATGTGGAGACGGTCAACCCGCTCAGCGTGGGCCATACCCAAAGCAGTGCGCAGAGCACCTGGACGGTCGATACGGGCGGGCAGTTGCCCTTCGATGGCTGGGCCCGCAAGGTGGAAAGCATCGCGCCGGAGAACCAGATCAAGCAGGCCAACGGCACAAAGAGCTATGCGTTTCCTGGGGTGCAGACCCAGCAGGGGGGCGGCAAGGATCAGATCCAGGTGATCTGGCCCACCGCCGTTCAGGGCAAGGTGCGCTGTGCGATCCGTATGGACAACCCGAACTGAGCATGGTGCCTATGGCAGGCGGGCCTGATGCCCGCCTGTCGATTCCGAGGATCCGCAATGACCAACATGTTTCCGACGCCTGCCGATATGGCCAAGCTTGGCGCTGATTGGTGGAGACTGACCTATCAGACGCAGATGGTTATGGCGCTGCGGTTGTCCGGCATGGCGGGCTATTGGAGCATGAAGCCGGATGAGCCTCTGCGCATGGTGCTGGAAAAGGGGCCTGCGTTCAGCCGCGCCGCCATGGCGGCCGGGGAGGCGGCGGCCAAAGGCAAGCGCCCCGATCAGATCACGCGCGCGGCTATGAAGCCGCTGTCGCGCAAGACCAAGCGGAATGTGAAGCGGTTGACGCGGCAGCTTTGATCGCCGCCGCTATCGGGCTTAACCGTTCGAGTCGTGGCGCAGGTTCTGCGCGCTTGCGGTGATTTCCGAATACTGACCTTGGGGGCGGAAGCGCCACAGGTAGTCGGGCAGGACCGCCTCCATCGCGACCGGTTTGATCCCGAGCTCTTCAAAGCCCTTGGCGTCTTCGGACACGACATTGTCGTTGCGCAGATTGCGCACCTGATCCACGGTGACCGGCTTCGGAACGATGCCAAAGCTGAGCCAGTTGGCGATGCCAAAGACCCGGCCCATAAGGCTTCCCATCCAAAACGGCAGGCTCATGACGGCGCGGCGGCGACGGATGACCTTCAGCATCCGGTGCATCAGGTCGTAGAAGCTTTCGACATCCGGCCCGCCCAGCTCATAGACGCCGGGTGCGGCGTTGCCGGTGGCGGCCAGTTCGGCGGCCTTGGCCACATCATCCACATAGACCGGCTGGAAGCGCGTCTTCGCGCCAACGACGGGGACGATCGGGGAGATGCGGGTCATCTCTCCGAAACGGTTGAAGAAATCGTCTTCGGGGCCAAAGATGATCGACGGGCGCAAGATCACGGCGCGGGGCATGTGCTCCAGCACGGCCGCTTCGCCTGCTGCTTTGGTGCGGGCATATTCGCTGGCAGAGTTCTCATCCGCGCCAATCGCGGAGATGTGCACAAGGCGCGCAACGCCGTGCTGTGCGCTCAGCCGGGCGACGCGGGCGGCGCCTTCCTCCTGAACGGCTTCGAACGTATTGGCGCGGCGCTCATCCAGGATGCCCACGCAGTTGATCACGGCATCGGCCCCGTCGATCACCGCCGACACCGACGCATCGTCGCGGATATTGCAGGCGATGGGATCGACCTGGCCAACAACCCCGTAGGTGCGCACGAACAGCGCCTCATTCGGATTGCGGCATGCAACCCGCACCCGCCATCCAGCCTGAGCCATCCGCCGGGCGATATAGCGACCGACAAAGCCGGACCCGCCGAAGATTGTGACCATCTGCGCCATTGCCACGCCTCCTGAAAACCTGTCCCACGCTTACCGCTGCCGCCGCCCGGAAACAAGGTTGCGAAATCGCGTTGACAGCGGGGAATCAAGCGCGTAAACGCCCTCCTCACCAACCGTGCCCAGATGGCGGAATTGGTAGACGCGCTAGCTTCAGGTGCTAGTGTCCGTATGGACGTGGAGGTTCGAGTCCTCTTCTGGGCACCATTTCTCTTCCGAAATGGTCATACACGCTGCGCCGGATCCTGCAGACCCGGCGCGCTGTTTCGTTATTCGGCCTGTTTTGCCACCATCCGGCCCATCGGGCGCCCGCCGAGGATGTGCAGGTGGAAATGCGGCACCTCCTGAACACCGTCGGTGCGGGCGTTGGTGATCGCGCGGAAACCCGCGGTTAGCGGCGCGGTGATCTCGGCCACCAGCCGGTGAAACCCGGCGATTTCCTCAGCCGAGGCATCGCGGGCGAAATCGTCATAGCTGACATAGGGGCCCTTCGGGATCACCAGCATATGCACCGGCGCCTGCGGCTGGATGTCGTTGAAGGCAAGCGCGTGATCGTTTTCCGCGACCTTGTCGCAAGGGATCTCCCCGCGCAGGATCTTGGCGAAGATGTTGCTGTCGTCATAGGCGGTCATGGCGGGCTCCTAGTCTACGAAGAGATGCGGGGTTTGGGCGATGCGCTTTGCGGTCTCGTCGTCCACCGACAAAAAGCGCCCGATGGCGGGGGCGTTTTCTTCGGGCGTGTTCACCTCGCGGATGCGGTCGAACAGCTCGAACTGCTTATCGCGGATGCGTTCGCTTTCGCTTTGGACGTCCTGGCGGATGGTGGGCAGGATCTGGCGCATGGTGGCATCGGGCGTGCGTTCCCCGGCGAGCCCGACGCGCATGGCGTGACCGATCAGGTAGTCGTCGGTCATGGAGCAGTCGATCTCGAGCAGGCGGGTTTTCGAGAGGTCGGAGTAGAAATCTTCGATCAGATCGAGCCGGACCGTATCAACGCAGATCAGGATCCGGTCGGTGTCGTGATAGTCGAACAGCATCCGCATCAGCGCGCGGCGGTGGCGGGCCCGCTTGCTCAGCTTGCCTTCGATCCCGCCCAGATCGGGCAGGGGGGTGCTTTCTTCATCGAACAGGTAGTCGAGAGCCGTGATCCCCGTTTCCTCGCGGATCTTCCGCACCAGGCGTTTGGCGACGTGCCATTTCTTACAGGTGACAATCAGCAATTCACGGTCGCGGCCCAGTGTGGCTTCGGTTTCCCAGAACCGGGGCGCGAAGCGGCGCCCGACACGACCCTGTCCGGTCAGGAACTTGAACAGCGACCGCCCTTCGCCCGAAATCTGGAATTCGGTCTGATCCGAAGCAAAGAGCCGACCGAGCCGCTCCTTGAGCTGCTTGGCCTCACCGCTGATCTTGCGGGCGAACAGGAAGTCCTGCGCAAGCAACAGATCGTAGTGATCGTTGTAGAACGTCACCGGCATCCCATAGTCCGAGAACATCAGGAAGGTCAGTGTCCGGGTGCGGATCTCCGCGCGGGGGACCAGGTGGCGCACCAGGGTCTGAAAGAAGGTTTCGTCCGGGATCCAAGACGTCCGAAAGAACCGCATCACGTCAGGGCGGGTGCGGGTGAATTCGAGGATCGCTTCGATCGTCTTGCGGCGCAGGCACCACCATTGCGACCCGATCTGCACCTCGATGTCCTGCGGGATCTCCCGGGTGAGGCCCAGCCATTGCTGAAGCCGCAGCATTCCGTAGAACCGGCGTTTCTGGGTGCGCTCATTGAACCAGTGGCGGTAGATCAGCCGCTCTTCCTTGAGCCCGGTCTTGATCCAGTCGCTTTCGAAGAAATCGAAGCTTTCCACATAGTCGCAATCATCCGCATCCAGGAACCGCGCGGCGTAGTCCCGGCTTTTGATCGCCATGCAATCGCCCGACACCATGTAGAAATGGGTCGCGCGGGGGAAATCGCGCACAGCGGCTTCGATGGCGTAGAGCGTGGCTTCGACGAGGCTCCATTCTCCCCAGCCGCATTTGATCCGCTTGGTGGCGTAGGTGACGCGCGGGTTGTCCTTGAGCCCGTTGCGGATCGTCTCGAATGCGGAGCGCGGGGCGCGGGCATCAAAGTGGATCGAGATGAAATCCCCGAGCGCTGTCAGTTGCTCCGCCTGGCGGACGATGGCCTGGGGGTCCTTGTGGCACAAAAGGATGAAGGCAATCTGCGCCATTGTGTCTCCGAAAACGCTCAGTCGTACTGCTGCGCCCTAGATAACCGCCATGGACGTTGAATAAACAGGGGAAGTTTGCGATTTGTGCTCAGTGAAGACGAAAAGTCGTGAAGGATAAGGCAATGGGCTTTCCGGGCACCTGGATGACTGAAAGTGAAAGCGTGGTCTATCGGGTCGTGCCGAAATGCGCGTGTTCGACCATCGGTCAGATCATGTATTTTTCCGACCACGGAGAATACTTTGACGGCGACATCCACGATGCCACCGGCGGGATGCACAAATGGGCGATGGAGGCGAGCCAGCCCCTGATCACCAAGCGCGTGAAAGAGCAGACGACCTACACTTTCACCTGCGTGCGCAACCCCTACACGCGGATCCTGTCATCCTTCTTCGACAAGATCTGCGGCATTCAGCGCAACGGGAAGCGGTATCGCGGGAACCTCGTGCCGCTTCTGATCCAGAAATACGGCATCGAGGTCGGCAGCCCCGAGGACGGGTTCGAGTTCGACCAGATCAAGAGCTTCCGCCGGTTCCTGCTATTCGCCCGCGACACCATCCGCTGGCGCCGCCCGATGGAGCCGGACATCCATTGGTCTGCCATGTCGGGCCATGTGTCGACCTTCATCGTGAATGGCGGGCGCTACGACAACATTTTCTGGACCGAAAAGTTCAACGACGGGATGCAGTCTGTTCTGGACGCCATCGAGACCCCGCACGAGATCAAGCTGGACGAGGTGCCGCGCTTCAATGAAAGCGAAGGCCACGGTCCCAAGCGGGCGCATCCGGTCGAAGACTATTTCGACGATCTGTCGATGCATCTCGTCTATGAGATCTACAAGAACGACTTCCTCATGTTCAAATACGATGCTGAGGATCCGTCCAACAAAATGCCGATCGGAGAGATCGACCTGGACGAAGTCCACGCCAAGCTCGGGCGCTAAGCCCCCGGCGCAGACAAAAAAGCCCCCGCGACCGGATCGGACGCGGGGGCTTCGTTTTTGGGATCAGCCGATCAGCGCAGGATTTCTGCGGTCGGGCGCGGGGTGTCTGCCCGCTCCACCGGCAGGATCGGATAGATCACTTCGGGCATTTTGCCTTCGAGCGCACCGAGGAAGGCGACGACCTTGTTCAGTTCGTCATCGGTCAGCTCGGCGCCAAGCTGGCTTTCGGCCATGATGGCCACGGCCTGCTTGAGATCCCAGACCTTGCCGGAGTGGAAGTAAGGCGCGGTCAGCGTGATGTTGCGCAGCGGCGCGGCGCGGAACACGTAGCTGTCGTCGGCGGTTTCGGTCACGGCAAAGCGGCCCTTGTCGCCTTCGGGCAGAACGTCGCTGCCGGGCTTTTCGATCAGGCCGAACGGGTAGTAGCCATTGCCACCCAGGTTCACCCCGCCATGGCAGGAAGAGCAGCCGGTGTTGACGAAGATCTCCAGACCTTCGCGCTGCTCCGCCGTCAGGGCGGTATCAGTGCCGTTCAGCCAGGCGTCGAACGGCGCCGGGGTGATGAGCGTCGCCTCATAGGCTTCAATCGCCTTGGCCATATTGTCGAAGGTGACCGGGTCTCCTTCACCGGGGAAGGCGGCTTTGAACCAATCCACGTATTCCGGCATCGAGTTCAGGGTCTCGACCACCTGTTCCGGGGTGTTGGCCATTTCGACACCGGCCTGAATCGGGCCCTTGGCCTGCGCGGCAAGGTCGTCGGCGCGGCCATCCCAGAACTGGGCGTCGTTGAACACGGCGTTCAGCACCGTCGGGGCGTTGCGGGGGCCTTTTTGCCAGCCGTGCCCGATGGAGGTCTCCAGGTTGTCATCCCCGCCAGTGGACAGGTTGTGACAAGAGTTGCACGAAAACAGTCCCGAGGCGGACAGGCGCGGATCGAAGAACAGCTTGTGGCCAAGTTCGATCTTTTCGTCGGTGACGATATTGTCAGCCAGAGCCGGGACCGTCGATGGCAGCGGCTCGAACATACCGTCGATGAAGTCGCGGAAATCATCGGCCAGCACCGGGCCAGCCAACAGGGCGGGTAGTGCAGCAAGTAGAACAGGACGCATGGGGATATCCTTTCGTTGAAGCCCTCGCAAAGGGCGAACGGGTCAAGGATATCGCTCTCAGATGTCCGGCGTTTGACCTGCGTCAAATTTAGACCAATTCCAGACTGCGACGTGAGCGCGCACCACCCGGGTGCGCGCTCTTCGTTTTCGCCTCAGGCTTCGGGGTCGAGCGTGATGGACCACAGCTCGGTGTCGCCGCTGTCCATCAGGCGGACCTTCATTTGCTCCGTCTCGCCGTCGATATCGACGAGGCCGAAGAACTGCAGACCGGCGGAGGGCGGCAGGTTGGCCTTGCCGTCCTCGGGCGCCTTCACGAATCGGACTTCAGGGCCGAAGGTGCCGTCCAGAGCGTTGGGGCCAAACGTCCCGGCATGGAGCGGGCCGGAGACGAATTCCCAGAACGGATCGAACTCCTGGAACTGGGCGCGGTCGGGGCTGTAGTGATGCGCGGCGGTATAGTGCACATCGGCGGTGAGCCAGACGGTGTTCTTGATGCCCTCGGACTTCATGAACTGCAGCAGCTCCGCGAATTCCAGCTCGCGGCCCTTGGGCGCACCGTGATCGCCCTGCGCGACGGCTTCGGCGCCAGCCTGTTCCTTCCAGTTGTCCCAGACGATCAGCCCGATGGGCATGTCGCAGGCGATGACCTTCCAGGTGGCGTTCGACGCTTTCAGCTCGCGCTTGAGCCATTCCATCTGCTCGGCGCCCAGCACGCGGGCGTCGGTGGTCAGCTCGGTTTCCATGCTGTCGTGGTTCGGGCCACGATAGGAGCGCAGGTCGAGGAAGAACACGTCCAGCGACGGGCCGTAGGCGATCTTGCGATAGACGCGACCGGGCTCGGCGGGGGTGTAGCGGATCGGGGTCATCTCGTGGAAGGCGCGACCCGCGCGGGCGGCCAGAAGGGCCACGGATTTTTCCGTGTAGCGGTCATCGGCACCCAGGTCCTTGGAGCCGGACCAGTTGTTCACGACCTCATGGTCATCCCACTGGAAGAAGGTCGGGCAGATCGCAGACAGAGCGCGCACATGCTCGTCCATCATGTTGTATTTCCACTGGCCGCGATATTCGTCCAGCGTTTCCGCGACCTTGGTCTTTTCTTCGGTCAGGACGACGTTTTTCCACAGGCCGTAATCGGTTTCGACCTCGGATTTCATCGGGCCATCGGCATAGACGGTGTCGCCCGAATGGATGAAGAAATCAGGCTGGTGCTGCGCCATGGTGGCGTAGGTCTTCATACCTTCTTCGTTGATGCCCCAACCCTGACCGGCGGTGTCCCCGGACCAGACAAAGCGAATGTCGCGCTTGGTGCTGGGGGCGGTGCGGAACTGGCCGATGATCGGCTCGGACACGGCGTTGGTGTCGTGCAGGTCGGTCGCGGTCATGCGGTAGAAAATCTGCTGATCGGCGGGCAGGCCTTGGACCAGGCGCTTCACGGCGAAATCGCTGCTGTCCAGAGCGTCCATCGATGCCAGCTGGCGGGCGTCGTCAAAGCTCTCCGTCGTTGCGATCTCCATGGCGACGCGGGCGGGGCGGTCGGTGCGGGTCCAGATCATACCGGAGGCGGCGTCCACATCGCCGGACTGCACGCCGTGGGTGAACACGGGGCGGGCCGCAGCGCGGGAAATGGCGGGCATGGCAAGGGAGGCGGTGAGGGCCGTGCCGCCGATCAGGACCTGACGGCGGTTGGGTCTGATGAGGGTCATGAGGATGCTCCTGAGGGAAGTGAAGCCTCAGGAAAGGCCGAATCTGTAAGCCGGGCGTGACGGGGATGTGATGGTTGGGTGACGAGGGGTAAGGTCCGCCGTCGGGGGCTGTGTTGTCTTTAACGTGGAGATGGTCCTATCGTTGTCGAATGGCGATATTGGTTTCCCTCTCAGGTCTTCCAGGGGTCGGTAAGACAACGATCTCAAAGAGCTTATCTGCACTGAGCAAGGCCGTGCATCTACGTGTGGATTCTGTTGAGGCGGCACTGAAGAGAAGCCTGCTAAACATCCACTCGGCAGAGGATGCAGGGTACTTAGCAATCGCGGCTGTCGCGAAAGACAACCTCTTGCTCGGTTTCGACGTCATTGCCGACACAGTGAATCCACTTGAAATCACAAGGGAATTGTGGGCCTCAACTGCCGCCGCGGCGTCGGCTCAACTCTTAAACGTCGAAGTTGTTTGCTCAGATGCAGATGTCCATCGGCGACGGGTCGAGACCCGTAGCAGCGACATCGAGGGGCTTGTCGTCCCAAACTGGAAAACGGTCTCCAACCGAGAGTTCGAACCGTGGTGTGCCAACCGGCTTGTTGTGGACACCAGTGTCAGTAGCGTCGAAGACTGTGCCGCGACTATTGCATGCGAGATGGAAAAACTGAGGTCGGTGGTTCGATAACCGCACCTTCGCCTGCGACAGCCGGGGCGCTCTCACGCCCCGGCCTTGACCTCAGCTCCGCACCAGCTTCTCGTAGCTGTCCGCCACGTCCAGCGTCAGAGCGCCGACCTCGAAATTGTAGTCCCCGATCTGCCCCACCGGGGTGACCTCGGCGGCGGTGCCGGTGAGCCAGCATTGCTCAAAGCTCTCCAGCTCCTCGGGCATGATGTGGCGCTCGTGGACGGTGATGCCTTTTTCCTTGAGCATCTTGACCACGGTCTGCCGGGTCAGCCCGTTCAGGAAGCAGTCGGGCAGCGGGGTGTGCACCTCTCCGTCCTTGACGAAGAAGACATTGGCCCCCGTCGCCTCGGCCACGTAGCCGCGATAGTCGAACATCATCGCGTCCGAGCAGCCTTTGGCCTCAGCCGCGTGTTTGGACATGGTGCAGATCATGTAGAGCCCGGCGGCCTTGGCCTCAGACGGGATCGTCGCCGGATCCGGGCGGCGCCATTTGGCGATGTCCAGCTTGGCGCCCTTGGTCTTGGCATCGCCATAGTAGTTGCCCCAGGCCCAGGTGGCGATGGCCATGCGCACGGGATTGCGCGCCGATGCGACTCCCATATCCGGCCCCGCGCCGCGCCAGGCGAAGGCGCGCACATAGGCATCGGTCAGGCCGTTGGCCTTGAGCGTTTCTTCCTTGGCGGCGTCGATTTCATCGGCGGAGTAGGGGATTTCGAAATCCAGCAGGCTCGCGGATTTGCGCAGGCGTTCCGAATGCTCATGGCCCAGGAAGATCTTGCCGTTGTAGCAACGCTCCCCCTCGAACACCGAGGATGCATAGTGCAGCGCATGGGTCAGAACATGGACCTTGGCGTCGCGCCACTCCACCAGCTTTCCGTCAAGCCAGATCTTGCCATCGCGGTCGTCGTAGTTCTGTTCCATCAAAGCGGTCCTCCATTTGGAAAGTTACTAAAATTGGTCCGTTTCGGACACAATGTTGCGCATTTTCGTCGAATCGCTACGCCTCAAGGGTTGGAATGTCAATAACGCTGACGTATTCTCGCCCTAGATGTGATGAGGATCGCCATGGACAACCGACCCGCCGCAAGCTCCGGGCTGCTGTTTTTGACGGACGACCAGCTTCGTCGTGGAATCGAGGCGATGTTCTTTGCCTATCGCGGGTTGATCTCGGACCCGGATCGGATGCTGCCAGCGGAGTTTGGCCGCGCCCATCACCGGGCTCTTCACTTTATTCACCGCTATCCCGGGACCACGGTCAACAATCTTCTGACGATCCTGGGGATCACCAAGCAATCGCTCAACCGCGTCTTGCGGGGGCTGTCCGATGCCGGGCTGGTTCGCGCCGAGGTGGGGCGCGCGGATCGGCGCGAACGGCACCTGTTCTTGACCGAAGAGGGGGAGGCTCTTGAAGAGACGCTCTCGACGGTGCAGCGTGACCGGATGCGCCGGGCTTACCGCGAAGCCGGGCCGGAGGCTGTTCAAGGCTTTCGAGCTGTTTTGGAATCAATGATGGACCCGGAGATGCGCCGGCAGTTCATGTCCTTGCAGGGAGACGACACCCATGGATGAGCCCCACATCCTGATCGTCGATGACGATGAACGCCTGCGTGGGCTGCTCACCACCTTTCTCCGGCGCGGGGGGTTTCTGGTCAGCCGTGCCCGCGACGCCGCCCATGCGCGGCGGCTGATCGAAGGGTTGGAGTTCGATCTGATCGTTCTGGACGTCATGATGCCGGGTGAGGACGGGATCAGTTTTTGCCGGGCGCTGCGGGCGCAAAGCGCCGTTCCGATCCTGCTGCTCACCGCGCGCGGAGAGACCGAGGACCGGATCTCCGGGCTCGAAGCCGGTGCAGATGACTATCTGGCAAAGCCTTTCGATCCCAAAGAGCTGGTGCTGCGGATCAACGCGATCCTGAGGCGTCCGGCGGCTCCTGACGCCGCTTCGATTGCCCAGCCGATCCGGTTGGGCGCGATCCGCTATGACCCCTCGACCAGCGAGATGAGCCGCGAGGGTGAGCCGGTTCGGCTCACCGCGACCGAAGTGCTTCTGATGCGGGTTTTCGCGGCACGGCTGGCGACGCCGCTGTCCCGCGCGTTTCTGGTCGAAGAGCTGGGCCGTGCCGGAGGGCAGGCTCAGGAGCGGGCGGTGGACGTGCAGATCACCCGCCTGCGCCGCAAGATCGAGGATGATCCCAAACAGCCCCGCTACCTCCAAACGGTGCGCGGCGAAGGCTATCGGCTGGTCACGGATTAACCCATTGCACAGAATTCGGGGACGGCGTGTTCGCCCCATTCCCAAACCGGCAGCGCGCGGGGCGCAAGCTGGGTGGTTTCGGTGGGGCCGTCGTTTTCCGTGCGCTCGGCCTGCCCGGTCAGAAGGTTCACATCGCACAGCCCGTGTTCGAGCGATAGCGTGTCATACCAGCGGTATGTGTACCCCGCGACGACAAAGACGTCATAGCGCCAGGCGATGGTCAGGGTCTCGCGCCAGCGGTGCCGACCGATCGATTCGTTCATGGATATGAGTTTCAGGGAGCCGTTCTTCGCGAGCTCCAGCTCGGGCTCCTGGCCGATGCCCCCGGCGAACGCGATCTTACCGGTATAGACATAGCCTCCGTCGCCCTGGCTGATCAGAAGATGGGCGCTGGCGTCGTCGCCCCGGATCACGAACATCTGTTCGGGGGCGCCGTCTCCGGTCAGGTCCGCCGACAGTGTGGTGATCAGCGGGTCGGCGAGGGCCGGGGTGGTCAGGCAAGCGGCAATGAGAGCGAGGCGCATGAGAAAAACTCTTGGTGTCAATCGTTGTCAAATAAATGCAGCGCGGCCAAGGTGAGCCCATGACCACAGCTTTGATCACCCATCCCGATTGCACTGGCCACGTCAACCCGGACGGCCATCCAGAGCAGGTCGCGCGGCTTGCTGCCGTTCTGGATGCCCTTGAGGGACTGGATCTGCTGCGCGTCACCGCGCCTCTGGCTGCCGATGACGATGTGCTGCGGGTCCATCCGCAAAGCCATCTTGATGCCCTGCGCGCGGCGGTGCCCGATCAGGGGCAGGCGCCTCTGGATGCCGATACGTGGGTCTCGCCGGGCTCGATGGCGGCGGCGCATCGCTCTGCGGGCGGAGTGCTGCGCGCCGTGGATATGGTGCTGGGCGGTGAGGCCGGCAACGCCTTTGCCGCCGGGCGCCCGCCGGGCCACCATGCAGAGCGTGAAAAGCCGATGGGGTTCTGTCTTTTTGGCAATGTCGCCATGGCGGCCAAATATGCGCTGGACCATCACGGGCTGGAGCGTGTCGCAATCGTGGATTTTGACGTGCACCACGGCAATGGCACGCAGGATCTGTGCGAGGACGACCCGCGCATCCTGTTCGTATCGTCCCATCAGATGCCGCTTTATCCCGGCACGGGCGATCCGTCCGAGACGGGGGTGGACAATAATGTGCTCAACATCGCGCTGGCTGATGGCTCGGATGGCGCCGTCATGCGTGACATCTACACCCGCGAGGTCTTCCCCGCGATCCGCGCGCATCGGCCTGATCTGATCCTCGTCTCTGCCGGGTTTGACGCCCATGCCGATGATCCCCTGGCCGGGCTGCGGTGGCATGAGCGTGATTTCACCTGGCTGACCGGGCAGCTTTGCGATCTGGCGGAGGATCTGTGCGGCGGGAAGCTGGTCTCTGCGCTGGAAGGCGGCTATGACCTTGCCGCGCTGGGTCGCTGTGCGCGGGCCCATGTCGAAGTGCTGATCGGGAGAGGCAAATGAGCGACGACATCAAAGAGATGAGTTTCGAGACCGCCCTGCGGGAGTTCGAAACCGTGGTGGGCAAGCTCGACAGTGGCGATGTGCCGCTGGAGCAGATGATCGCGCTTTATGATCGCGGGGCGGCGCTCAAGGCGCATTGCGATGCGAAGCTGAAAGAAGCCGAAGAAAAGATCGCCCGCATCACCACTGATGCCCAGGGCAACCCCACGGGGACCGCGCCTCTCGATGACTGATCTGGCATCGGCTCTGGCCACCGCGCAGGCGCAGGTCGAAGCGCGGCTGAAAGCCGCCATCGACGATGGCCCCACCGTTCCGTCCCGCCTGCGCGAGGCCACGGCCTATGCCGCGCTTGGCGGCGGCAAGCGGCTGCGGGCCTTCCTTGCCATGGAGAGCGCACGGATCAGTGGCGTTGCCGCGTCTGCCGGGCTTGATGCCGGGGCGGCGGTCGAGTGTATCCATGCCTACAGCCTGGTGCATGACGATCTGCCCGCCATGGACGATGACGACATGCGCCGGGGCAAACCCACCTGCCATATCGCCTACGACCCCGCGACCGCGATCCTTGTCGGTGACGGTTTGCAGGCTTTGGGCTTTGCGCTGCTGGCCGGGATCGGCGCTGCACCTGCGGAGCGTGTCCTGCAGCTCTCCGCCGGGCTGGCCCGTGCCGCGGGGAATGCCGGGATGGTCGGCGGGCAGATGCGCGACATTCTGGCCGAACGCACCGCGCCCCAGGGGATGAGCGGCGTGGCCCTGATCCAGGCGCAAAAGACCGGCGCGCTGTTTGAATGGTCCGCTACTGTCGGCCCGGTGCTGGCCGGGGAGGATCCCGCCCCCCTGCACGCCTACGCCGAAGCGATGGGCCGCGCCTTCCAGATCCGCGACGATCTGCTGGATGTGGATGGCGATGCGGCTGCGGTCGGCAAGGCTCTGGGCAAGGATGCGGATGCAGGCAAGGCGACCTTTGTCAGCCTTCTGGGCGTGGATGGTGCCCGGCGGGAAGCCGCGCGGTTGATCGACGCAGCCCTTGAAGCCCTGGCCCCTTATGGCGCAGAAGGGGGCACCCTTGCGCAGCTTGCCCGCTTCACCCTGGAGCGCAGCCACTAGGAGCCCACCATGGCGCCGCCCGTCACGCCCCTGCTCGACAAAATCACCGCTTCGGCGGATCTCAAACGATTGTCCGACGACGACCTGCACCGCCTGGCCGATGAGCTGCGGGCCGAGACGATCCATGCCGTCAGCCAGACAGGCGGGCATCTGGGGGCCGGGCTGGGCGTGGTGGAGCTGACCGTTGCGCTGCACGCCGTCTTTGACACTCCGCGCGACCGGCTGATCTGGGACGTGAGCCACCAGTGCTATCCGCACAAGATCCTGACTGGACGCCGGAACCAGATGCCGACTCTGCGCCAGAAGGACGGGCTCGCCGGGTTCACCAAGCGCAAGGAAAGCGCCTATGACCCGTTCGGGGCCGGGCATAGCTCCACGTCGATCTCTGCCGCGCTTGGCTTTGCCGTGGCGCGCGATCTGGGCGGGCAGCCCGAAGACGGCGCCGGTCTGGGCGATGCGATTGCCGTGATCGGGGACGGCGCCATGTCCGGCGGCATGGCCTTTGAGGCGATGAACCACGCAGGCCACCTGAAAAAGCGCCTGATCGTCATTCTGAACGACAACGAGATGAGCATCGCGCCCCCGGTTGGCGCGCTCTCCAGCTATCTGTCCGGGCTCTATGCCGGGGCGCCGTTCCAGGATCTCAAGGACGCCGCCAAGGGCGCGGTCAGCTTCCTGCCGCCCCCGTTCCAGGAGGGCGCGCGCCGGGCGAAAGACCTCATCAAGGGCATGGCGGTCGGCGGGACGCTATTCGAAGAGCTGGGCTTTTCCTATGTCGGTCCGCTCGACGGTCATGACATGGACCAGCTCCTGAGCGTGCTGCGCACCGTCAAGGCCCGCGCCCGCGGCCCGATCCTGATCCATGCCGTCACCAAGAAGGGCAAGGGCTATCGCCACGCGGAAGGCAAGCCCGATGGTGGCCACGCCACAGCGAGGTTCGATCCCGAAACCGGAAAACAGGCCAAGGCCGTCTCCAATGCGCCCAGCTACACGTCCGTTTTCTCTCAGGCCCTGCTGAAAGAGGCCGCCCGCGACGACAAGATCGTCGCCGTGACGGCGGCTATGCCCGATGGCACCGGCACCAAGGCCTTCATGGAGCGCTACCCCTCGCGCTGCTTCGATGTGGGCATCGCGGAACAGCATGCCGTGACCTTTGCCGCCGGGATGGCGGCGGGCGGAATGCGGCCGTTCGTGGCGATCTATTCGACCTTCCTTCAGCGCGGATACGACCAGATCGTGCATGATGTGGCGGTGCAGGGCTTGCCCGTGCGCTTTGCCATCGACCGCGCGGGGCTTGTGGGGGCCGATGGTCCGACCCATGCGGGCAGCTATGACATCGGGTTCATGGCCAGCCTCCCGGGCATGGTCGTCATGGCCGCCGCCGATGAGGCCGAGCTGACTCGCATGGTCTTCACCGCCGCTCGCCACGATACAGGCCCGATCGCGTTCCGCTTCCCGCGCGGCGAAGGCGTGGGGGTCGATATCCCCGAAGACGCCGCGCCGCTTGAAATCGGCAAGGGCCGCATCGTCCGCGAGGGCAAAGGCGTGGCGCTCTTGTCCTTCGGAACCCGGCTGGAGGCCGCGCAGCAGGCGGCTGAGGCGCTTGGCGCGCGCGGGATCTCCCCGACCGTGGCCGATGCGCGCTTTGCCAAACCGCTGGATCGCGACCTGATCCTGAGCCTCGCCCGCGACCATGATGTGCTGATCACACTCGAAGAGGGCGCGGTGGGGGGCTTTGGCTCCCATGTTGCGCAGCTCTTGGCCGAGGAAGGCGTGTTCGACAGCGGCTTGCGTTTCCGCTCGATGACCTTCCCCGATCACTTCATCGACCAAGCCACTCCGGCCCAGATGAACGAAGAGGCGGGGGTGGACGCGGCCTCAATCGAGACCAAGGTGCTTGCGGTCTTGGGCGTCGATCAGATCACTCGCCGCGCCTGACCCCTCATCTGGCTATAGAATCCCGACACGCAATCGTTGCGAGATTAGGTAAAGACTGGCAAAACCTCGCCGGAGCAACGAAAGGGATGCCCTCATGGACAGCGCCTTGATGGACCAGATGCGTGGCTATCTCGATCAGGGGATCGACATCGCCAAGACCTGGCTGCTTAGCCCCGCCGCTTGGTCGCAATTTGCGCTGCTGGTTGTGTCCTGGGTTGCGGCGCTGCTGATCACGCGGGCGGTGCTTCCCAAGCTCAAGGCGCTGCTCACGCCCGAAGACGAGGACACATCGCTTTTCGCCAAGGCGCGGCGCTTCGTGGCCATGTTCCTGCCGCTGGTGCTTCCGCTTTTGGCCTTTGCCTTCACGGCCGCGGGCGAGCAGATCACGCGGAGCCTGTTCGGATCGGGCGCGGTGATCGCTCTGGGCAAGAGGGTCTTCCTGTTCCTGGCCGTGCGCGCCTTTGCCCGCGACATGCTGACCGATCCGATGCTGCGCCTGTTGGGGCGGTTCGTTCTGATCCCGGTCGCCGCGCTCTATGCGCTCGGATTGCTGCCGCCGGTGACGACGGCGCTTGAAAACACCGTGGTGCCGCTGGGCAATCTGTCCTTCAACCTGTTCTGGGCGCTGCAATTCGTGGTCGTCGCGGGGGTGATCTTCTGGCTGGGGCGGTGGTCGAATGACCAGTCCTCCGCGCTGATCAACTCGCAAGAGGAAATGCGCCCCGCGACCCGGCAACTGGCCGTGAAAACGGCTGAATTCGCGATCTTCGGCGTCGCCTTCCTGGTGCTGATGAACATCATGGGGATCTCGCTCACCTCGCTGGCGGTGCTGACCGGTGCGATCGGTGTCGGGCTCGGGTTCGGCCTGCAGAAGATCGCGTCGAACTTCATCTCGGGCGTGATCTTGCTGCTCGAAGGGCAGGCCACCGTGGGCGATTATGTCGAGCTGGACGGCGGCGAGGCGGGCACCATCGTCAAGATGACCGCCCGCGCCGCGATCCTAGAGACCTTCGATGGCCGCTGGATCGTTGTCCCCAACGAGGACTTCATCACCACCCGCGTCGTCAACTATTCCGACCAGGGCAGCGCCAACCGCTATGAAGCGCCGTTTTCCGTCAGCTATGACACCGACATCAACAAGGTGCCCGAGGTGATCGAAGCCGCCGTGTCGAAGCTGGATTTCGTGCTCCAGGAGCCCGAAGGCCCCGATTGCGAACTGCGCGGGTTCGGAGACAGTGGCATCGACTTCTGCGTTGAATTCTGGGTGAACGGGATCGACGACGGGCAGAACAAGTACACGTCGCATGTGATGTTCTGCATCTGGAACGCGCTTAAGGATGCCGGGATCCAAATCCCCTATCCGCACCGCGTTGTCGAATTCAAAGGCGCGCTGCCGCAACCGGCTGAGGCGTGACCACCGCGCTTGTCATCGGGGCGGGCCCGGCGGGGCTGATGGCCGCGCAGGTGCTGGCCGAAGGCGGGGCGCGGGTGACGGTCGCGGACCGGATGCCCTCGCCCGCGCGCAAGTTCCTGATGGCCGGCAAATCAGGGCTGAACCTGACCAAGGACGCGCCGGGTGCGGCGTTCCTGAGCGCCTATCCCGATCCGCCCGCGGCCTTGCGCGCAGCGCTTGATGCGTTCGGTCCGGCCGAGGTGATCGCCTTTGCTGAGGCGCTGGGGCAAGAGGTCTTTACCGGCTCATCCGGCCGGGTGTTTCCCAAGGCGATGAAGGCGTCTCCGCTGCTGCGGGCCTGGCTTGCGCGGCTGGCCGATCTGGGGGTGGAGCTGCGCTCCCGCTGGGCCTGGCGCGGCTGGGACGGTGACGCGAGCGTGTTCGACACGCCCGGCGGGCCCGAAACACTGCGCGCCGATGTCACGATCTTGGCTGTGGGCGGGGCCAGCTGGCCACGGCTTGGCTCCGACGGGGCTTGGTCCGGCTGGGTCGGGGACGTGGCGCCCTATGCCCCGGCAAATGCGGGGCTGCGCGTCGCATGGTCCGATCATATGACCCGCCATTTTGGCGCGCCACTGAAGGGAATCGCGCTGCGCGCCGGGGGGCTGGCATCGCGCGGAGAGGTGGTTTTGACCGCCTCAGGGATCGAAGGCGGGGGGATTTATACGCTCACCCCGCCCTTGCGGGACGGAGCGCCACTGACCATCGACCTGATGCCCGATCTGACCGTGGAGGCCCTGCGCGAAAGGCTGGCCCGGCCTGGCCCCAAAACGAGCCAGACCAACCGCCTGCGCAAAGCGGGGCTGACCCCGGTGAAGGTTGCTCTCGTTCAGGAATATGCGCGTGAGGCGCCCGATCTGGCTGCGGCGATCAAGGCCCTCCCGATACCTCATCAGGGCACAATGGGGCTGGAACGCGCGATATCCTCCGCCGGAGGGCTGAGGTTCGAGGCTCTGGACGAAGGGCTGATGATCCGCGCCCGGCCCGGCATCTTCGCTTGCGGAGAGATGCTGGACTGGGAAGCGCCCACAGGGGGCTATCTTCTGACGGCCTGCTTCGCGACGGGCCGACACGCGGCCCGCGCGGCGCTGCGCTATGCCGAATAGGCTTCCGCAGCGCGCTTGTAGGCTGGGCGATACGTGGCGCGCTTGAGGAAGGTCAGAAGCTCGGGCTGGGTCACGTCGAACTTCGCCGCCCGCGCCCAGATCAGGCAATGGGCCAGAAGAATGTCGGGTACGGTGAACACATCGCCCATCACCCAATCGCCCTTCATCCGGTCCGCGATCCGCGCGAGCGATTCTCCGAATTCCCAGCGAAGGCTGTCCTTGACCTCGGGCACGCGGCGCCCTTCGGGCAGCACGAAACTGTGCCGGGCGGCGGTCCACAGAACGGCGTCGAGCTCATCAAGGATCAGGTGGGTGAACCCGTCCTGATACGCGCGCTCCAGCGTCCCGGCGGGATAGGTCAACGCCCCGTGCTTGTCCGCGAGATAGGTGAGAATCGCGGCGCTGTCCGTCAGGGTTTCGCCATCGACCTTCATGGCGGGCAGCTTGCCCGTTGGGCTCAGGGTGCGCGCCTCTTCGCTGCCGGGGCTTTCGGGCAGGTGGTCGTAGTCCTGGTCGAGCTCCTCCAGCATCCACAAAACACGGAACGCGCGGGTCTTGGCACTGCCGATGACTTCATACATGTGCGATCTCCTTCTCTGGCCGCAGGGTTTCCCGCGCCGCGCGGATTGACAAGCCATTTGTGCAACGCGCCGCCGAGATTGCGCGGTTTGCGTCTCTGATCTCTTCCCCCCGGGCCGGATGGTCGTTAGGAGTGGGGGCAATGGGCTGAGGAACGATGATAATGATGTCACGACGCAACAGAGCTGGTCTGGTCAGTATTCTGGCTTTGATCGCAGGCGCCGGGTCTTTGACCGCACAGGAATGGAAGTCGAGCTATACGCTCTTCGGTACGCCTGGCTTGATCGAAATGCCGACCGCGGGGCGGCTCTCTGACGGCACATTGTCGACGACGGTCGGTCACTTCGGAGACCAGACCCGCACGACTGTGACATTCCAGGCAACCCCGCGCCTGACAGCCAGCTTCCGTTATTCTCGAATGGCTACGCTGGATTACGATGATTTCGACTACTATGATCGCAGCTTCGATCTGCAATACCGCGTACTGGACGAAACCGACCGGCTTCCGGCGCTCGCAATCGGTTTGCGCGATTTCCTGGGTACCGGGCTGTACTCATCTGAATATATCGTGGCGACCAAGACGTTTGGATCTCGCCTGCAGGCCACCGCCGGGGTCGGCTGGGGCCAGCTTGGCGGGCGTGGCGGTTTCGACAATCCCTTTGCCGCACTCTTTGGTGACCGCTTCAACGAACGGTCTCTGTTCGAAGTGGACACTGGTGGCACCGTCAACGGGGCGGCATTCTTCCGCGGGGACGCGGCATTTTTCGGCGGGATCGAGTACACGATCTCACCGTCGCTCCGTTTCAAGGCGGAATATTCGTCCGACGAATACATCATTCTCGGAAAGCCGGTTTTTGATCAGAAATCGCCGTTCAATTTCGGTCTGACCTACAGCCCCAGCGAGCATTTCCACATCGGAGCCTATTCGATCAACGGATCGGAATTCGGGGTTGGCGCGACGGTTTCGCTCGATCCGCATGCCCGCAGTTTCGCGCCGCCGCTGCGCAGTGCGCCGCTGCCCGTGGCGGTCCGCCCGGCGAATGCCCGTGCCGCAGCGACCTGGGCGCCTGACACCAACACCACCCGGCAGTTCGGTGATGCTCTGGCCGAAGCGATGAAGACCGAAGGTCTGATCCTGCGCGGCGTAGAGGCCCGCGGCAACACGCTGCGTATCCGCTATGAAAACAACCGCTATGCCGCATCTGCCGAGGCCATGGGGCGCCTGACGCGCATGCTGACCCATGCGGCAGCGCCCTCGGTTGATTACTTTGAGCTGGAGCAGCTCGCCGAAGGTATTCCGGTTTCCAATGTCCGCCTGTCGCGCAGCGCGGTCGAGCAGTTGGACAACGAACTGGGCGCGGTGGAGCGTCTGTGGGAAACGACCCAGATTACGGCCGCGAAACCGGTCGACGGTTTGGTGCCGATCGGCACGGATCGCCCCCGCCTGAGCTGGGGCATCAATCCGTATTTCTCCTACACGCTGTTCGATCTGGATAATCCGATCCAGTATCACTACGGTGTTCAGGGCGATGTGTCCTACGAGTTTGCCCCCAATCTCGTGGCCTCCGCTCAGGTGCGCTACAAGCTGGGTGGTTCCCAAGGGGAGCCGGAAGATCGCCGGGCGCGGGGGGACTGGCCGCTTGTCCGGCGGGATGTTTCGAAATATGGGCGCGAAAGCGACCTGACCTTGCAGCACATGACGCTGTCCCATTATGGCCGCCTTGGGCCTGACGTCTATACCCGCGCCAGCCTGGGTTACTTCGAGAAGCAGTTCGGTGGGGTGTCCGGTGAGGTGCTTTGGAAGCCGGTCGGCAGCCGTCTCGCGCTTGGTGCAGAGCTTAACTACGCGATCAAGCGTGATCCGGCGATGGATTTCGGATTCACTGATTTCAAGACAACATCCGGCCATCTGTCCGCCTATTACGAGTTCGACAACGACTATGTCGGCCAGGTCGATGTGGGCCGCTATCTGGCCGGGGATTGGGGCGCCACCGTTTCTTTGGATCGTGAATTCCCCAATGGCTGGAAAGTTGGCGGGTATTTCACGGTCACCAATATGCCGTTCGATGATTTTGGCACCGGCTCTTTCGACAAGGGTGTTCGGGTCACGATCCCGACCGAGTGGCTGATCGGCAGGCCGAGCCGCTCGTCTCAGCAGACCACGTTGGTCATGGGCGCGCGTGATGGCGGCCAGCGGGTGCGAATCAGCGACCGGCTGTATCCGATCGTGCGTGAAGGGCATGAGCGGCAACTTGAAGCGAATTGGGGCAGGTTCTGGCAATGATGGCATGGATCAAACTGGGTGCAGCCCTTGCGCTGACCGCGCTGACGGGATGCGGAAGCGGCGGAAAATCCGAACTGCGGGATTTCACGCTTAGCAATCTTCGCAAGACGGTGTCCGGCTCTGAGCGCGCTGTGCAGGATCCTACAAAGTCACTCACGCGGGAGATGATCGAGGCGAATCCCAACGGGCTGCTCCTGATTCGTCAGCCCAGCGTGAATGGTGTTGCAACCGTGTCGCCCGCTGCGGTGAACGGCTCCAAGATCACCTGGATCAGCCCCGATGGGAAATCGGTCACGACGCAGGCGGGCTATATCATCGCAACACGCGCGCTCGGCGAGGATTTGCAGGCCCTGGAAGTCCGTGGCTTCAGCGCCGCGATGCGGTCCAATGGTACGTATACACGCGAGATGGAGTTCCTCAACGGGCGGAATGAAACGGTCCGTGAGCATTATACCTGTCAGCTTGAGCGTGAAGGCGCTCAAACCATTACCATCCTGGACCGGAGCTATCGGACAACGCTCATCAAAGACGTCTGTCGCAACGATTCCCGTATCTTTGAGAATCGCTATTGGGTTGATGCAGAAGGAAAACTGCGCCGTTCGCGTCAGTGGATCTCGAAAAGTGTGGGATATTTGCAGACAGAGTCGCTTTCCTGAGCGCTTTTTTGTTGACGGCTTGTGTCGGAGGCCCGAAGCAGTTAGGACATCACTGTGTTTGCACTCTATGGAGTATCTGAAAATGCGCGTTAAAAACACCCTCGTCGCCGCCGCCGCTCTGTCGCTGGCTGCTGTTTCCGCCACCGCCGGTGGCTATGATGCCGAAGTGATCGAACAGCCGATCATTGTTGCTGAGCCGGTTGCTACCGGTTCCCTCGGTTCCCTCGGTGGTGCTACCCCGCTCCTGGTCGCTCTCGGCGTCCTGGGCGTTGCGGCTGCCATCTCGGCTTCCGACGATGACGAAGCTGATCACGACGACTGATCCTTCGGTCGAAAGACTAAGCAGAAAGGGCGCGGGTTACCGTGCCCTTTTTCATTTTGGACTATTTGAACTAACGGGCGCGATTCACCGTCCCGGTTGCATGGCCAGCCGAATCAAGGCGCGCTCCAACAGCGCTTGCTGCGGTGCGTGGCTGCTGCCGCCCCTAAGGGCCAGATCCGTGTCCAGGATCAGTGTCAGGGCCGTTTCCAGCTTTGCGCTCCGCCATCGTCCTGCTTGGCGCGCGATCTTATCGCGGCGCGGTCCATAGACTGGCGGGCGGAGGCGCCCGACACCGGCGGCCACGCCCTCGGGGTCACTCGCCGCTCGATGCAGCATTCGGAAATGACGCAGCAGTGAAATGCAGATGGCCACGGGCAGCGTGCCCTGCGCGTAGACGCGCTGCAGGGTCGGGCCGATCTCGGGAGTGCGGCCATCGGCCACAATGTCCAGCAGATCGTCCAGATCGGCCTCGGTTGAGCGCGGCGCGCAGGCGGCTACATCCTCTGCTGTTACAGGCGCGTCCACGGACCGCATGTAGAGCGCGAGCTTCTCAACCACCTGACGGAAATCGCCCGGCTCAATTGCCTGTGCCAGCTGGTTCAGTGCCTGCTCGCCGTCGGGGGCGATCTGCTTCAAACCCGCGTGGCGCAGGGCGTCCGCGATCTCGTCCCGCGTCATGGGGCGATCATAGAGCCCGCCCGCCTTCGCGTGTTTGGCCGATTCGAAAAGCTTGCGCAGTTTGGACCGTGCGGTGAGCGATCCGGCGGTGACGACCAGCCGCGCATCGCCTGGCTCCCAGGCAGAGAGCCCCTGTTCCAGAACAGAGGAAAGCCCGTCCGTGGCGTCTTCGACGATCACCACGCGCGGGCCGTCGAAGAAGCCCCGTGCCTTGAGCGCGTCGATCAGAGCCGCAGGATCGCGTCGCAGATCCCCCGCGTCGAGCCGCTCCAGCCGCATGTCGGCCTCCGCCTGCGGGCCCGCCACGGCGAGCGTATAGGCGGCGCGAGCATCGGCCACGCGCATGGCGTCTTCTCCAAAGAGCAGCAGGGCCGCGTCGCTTTCGGGCGGGGCCTTCACATAAGGGGCGACCTCGTGGGCCTTCAGCTTCATGGCAGTGTCGCCCAGACCCGCGTTACGATTCGGTCGGCCAACCCGGTGGCCAGCCGCTCTTCCGCGTCGTCCCGTGCCGATTCCGTGGCCACGGTCGTACCGCTGGCGGAGTAGCTGGCGAAGCTATCGACCGTTCCAGTGGCCCGCTCCGTGCCCGATTCGCTCAAGGTCCAGTGGGCGCGACCCACGAGCGTGTAGCGCTGCGTTTCCTGATCGTCGGTGACGACGGATGTCGCCTCGTCTAGGTCGATTCGCACCGACAGCAGATAGCGCGGGGCGTCCGGCGGGCCGAGCCGGTCTTCCAACCGGCCCAGCAAGGCGAACCCCAGCGGCGTTTCGGGCGTTTTGAGCGCAAAGGCGCCGCGCGGCGCAGCCGAGCCAGGGCCCAGAACGGGCGAGAACCCGCAGGCCGTCAGCGCCAGCGGCGCCAGAAGGATATGGCGCCTAGACCACGACATTGATGATGCGACCGGGCACGACGATCACCTTCTTGGGCGTCCCGCCGTCCAGAGCCTTCACCACCGCCGGATCGGCCATGGCCTGCGCTTCAACAGCGTCTTTGGGCATGTCCTTCGGCACGGTGATCTCGCTCCGGCGTTTGCCGTTGATCTGGATCGGCAGAGTCACGCTGTCTTCCACCAGCAGGCTTTCATCGGCCACCGGCCAGGGCTGATCGACGATCATCCCGTCGCCTTCCAGCAGCGACCAGATGGCCTCTGACAGGTGCGGGGTCATCGGCGCCATGAGCTGCGCAAGCACCTTCATCGCGTCGGCCTTGGCCGCACGGCCTGCCTTGGCCTTTGCCAGCGTGCCGGTAAAGGCGTAGAGCTTTGCGATGGCGGCGTTGAAGCCAAAGCTGTCGATTGCCTGCGTCACATCATGAACGGCCTTATGCAGCGCGCGGGTCAGATCAGCATCGCCCGGCTGATCGGGATCGCTGCTTTCCGCAATATCGCTGGCCATGCGCCAAACGCGGGTCAGATGCTTGTTCGAGGCCTCCGCACCCGATGCCGTCCATTCGACGTCCCGTTCCGGCGGGCTGTCGGACAGCACAAACCAACGGGCCGTGTCGGCGCCGTATTGTTCGATGATGGCGGCCGGGTCGACGACGTTGTTCTTGGATTTCGACATCTTGGCAGAGGGGATGATCTCCACCTCGCGGCCATCCTCCAGGAACGCTTTGTCGCCCTTCAGCTCGACCTCATAGGGGTAGTGATAGACCGGGCGGCCATCTTCGCCGGTGGTCTTGTAGATCGCATGGGTCACCATCCCTTGCGTGAAGAGCGCGGTGAACGGCTCTGCCGCGCGGTCGGGCAGGTGGCCGGTGCGGATCATGGCGCGGGCGAAGAATCGCGAATACAGCAGGTGCAGGATCGCGTGTTCGATGCCGCCGATATACTGGTCGACATTCATCCAGTACTCGGCCTCGTCCGTGGTCGGCGTTTCGGCGCGCGGGCTGGTGAAGCGGGCGTAGTACCACGAGCTGTCCACGAACGTGTCCATCGTGTCGGTTTCACGTCGGGCGGGTTTGCCGCATTTCGGGCAGGCGCAGTCGCGCCAGGTCGGGTGCCGGTCCAGCGGGTTGCCCGGATGGTCAAAGCTGACATCGTCGGGCAGGCGCACGGGCAGGTTTTCCTTGCGCTCGGGCACCACGCCACACGCCTCGCAATGGACGACCGGGATCGGACAACCCCAGTAGCGCTGCCGCGACAGGCCCCAATCGCGCAGGCGGAACTTGGTCACGCCCTGGCCGACCCCCTGCGCTTCGCAGAAATCGACGGCGGCGTTGACCGCGTCATCGCCGGTCTGGGTCTCATCCCCGGCAAAGCCCCGCACATAGCGGACTTTTTCGGTCTTCGGCGGCACAAAGGCGCCGTCCGCTTTGCCGTCCAGCGGCTCGAACACCGCGTTGATCGGCAGGCCGTATTTGCTGGCAAACGCGTGGTCGCGCTCATCATGGGCCGGGCAGCCGAAAATCGCGCCGGTGCCGTAATCCATCAGGATAAAGTTGGCGACATAGACGGGCAGTTCCCAGGAGGTATCGAACGGGTGGCGCACGCGCAGCCCGGTGTCAAAGCCCTTCTTTTCGGCCTTTTCCAACGCCTCTTCGGTCGTCCCGCCCTTGCGGCATTCGGCGTTGAAGGCGGCCAGTTCGGGGTTCCCGGCCTCCAGCTCTTTGGCGAGCGGGTGATCGGGAGAGATCCCGACAAAGCTCGCGCCCATCAGGGTGTCGGGGCGGGTGGTGTAGACCTCGACCCGGTCGTGATCTTCGGGTCCGTCGATCAGCGAGAACGCAAATTGCAGCCCGCGGGATTTGCCGATCCAGTTCTCCTGCATCAGGCGCACTTTGGCGGGCCAGTCGTCCAGCGTGTCCAGAGCCTCCAGCAGCTCTTCGGCCATGTCCGAGATGCGGAAGAACCACTGCGTCAGTTCGCGCCGCTCGACCTCGGCGCCGGAGCGCCAGCCTTTGCCGTCGATCACCTGTTCATTGGCCAGAACGGTCATGTCCACCGGGTCCCAGTTGACCACGGCGTTCTTGCGGTAGACCAGACCGGCCTCCAGCATGTCGAGGAACAGAGCCTGCTGCTGGCCGTAATACTCGGGATCGCAGGTCGCCAGTTCGCGGGACCAGTCTATGGACAGGCCCAGCGGCTTCATCTGCCCGCGCATCGCGTCGATATTGCCGTAGGTCCAGTCCTTGGGATGACCGCCCGAGGCCATCGCGGCATTTTCGGCGGGCATCCCGAAGGCGTCCCAGCCCATCGGATGAAGCACGTTGAACCCTTGCGCCCGCTTGTAGCGCGCCACGAGATCGCCCATCGTATAGTTCCGCACATGCCCGATATGGAGCTTGCCGGACGGGTAGGGGAACATCTCCAGCACGTAGTATTTCGGGCGCGCCGGATCGGGCTTCGCGGTGAAGCTCTCGGCACGGTCCCAGGCGTCCTGCCAGCGGGGCTCAAGATCTGCGGGGCTGTAACGCGACATTTATCTTCCTTTGGTCTGCCCCTTGGGTGATAGGGCTTGGCCGCGCTATGGTCCAGAGCGGGCATAAAGAGAGCAGACATCGCGATGAACATCCTTTTCATCCATCAGAACTACCCCGGTCAGTTTCGCCACTTGGCCCCGGCACTGTTGCAGCGCGGGGATGACGTGCGGGCGCTGTCCTGCCGGTTCGACAAGCCGGTAGAGATCGACGGGGTGAAGGTTCACCCCTACCGGATTCGCGGGGGCCTGCCCGAGGGCGGCCACCCCTGGGCGCGGGAGTTCGAGACGCGGCTTTTGCGGGCGCAGTCCTGTGCGCAAGAGGCGCTGAGACTGCGGCAGGCGGGCTACGTTCCCGACCTCATCATCGGCCACTATGGCTGGGGAGAGACGCAGTTCCTCAAGCATATCTGGCCTGAGGCCCGAATGGGGCTCTACTGTGAGCTGCATTACGACCCGGACCACGAATCCAACCGCGCAGAGCGGTCAGAGACCGAAGAGCTGAGCTTCCGGCTCAAGATGCGGGTGCGCAATGTGAACGGGCTTTTGCATCAGGATCTGATGGATGCGGGGCTCTGCCCGACCCGGTTCCAGCTTTCTTCTTACCCGCCCGAGTGGCGCGAGCGGATCACGTTGCAGCATGACGGGATCGACACCGGACTGTCGCGCCCCGACCCCGATGTGCGGTTCAGCCTGCCCTCGGGCCGCGCGCTGACCCGCGCGGATGAGGTCATCACCTATGTCTCCCGATCGCTAGAGCCGATGCGTGGGTTTGACGTCTTCATGGAGGCGCTGCCGGATCTTCTGCGGGCGCGCCCGAACGCGGAGATCGTCGTCGTTGGGCGTGAGGATGTCAGCTACGGGGCGCACCCTCCGGGCGGAGGGAGCTGGAAAACCTATCTGCTGGGGAAGATTGCATCGCGGCTGGCGCCCGGCGATCTCGATCGGGTGCATTTCCTGGGCAACATTCCTCACGATCAGTTCCGGGCGTTCTTGCAGGTCAGCCGCGTGCATATCTATCTCACCCGGCCCTTCGTGGTCAGCTGGGGGCTGATGGAAGCCATGGCCACGGGGTGCGCCATCGTGGCCAGCGACGTGACCCCGGTCCGGGAGGTGATCCCGAGCGGTGAGATGGCAGAACTGATCAAGTTCCCCGATCCAAACGCCTTGGTCGAGGCCGTGTCAGAGCTGGCCGAAAACGAAACACGCCGCCATGCCATGGGGCAGGCGGCGCGTGCGCATATCGTGGATCACTACGATCTCAAATCGATCTGCCTACCGGCGCAGATCGCATGGGTTGACGGGCTGGCGGCGCTTCCGCCGCGGGCACCGGGGCCTTAAAGCGCGCCGTCGCCGATCCGCATCTGACGGGCGCGGGCCAGGATCGCATCTTCCACGGCGCGGCGCGTTTCGGCCGCGACCGGACCGCCGGATGTCATCAGCGACACGTTGAGCGAGCGCGCATCGAGCGCGGGATCGCTGATATGGATCGTCGCGCGGTAGGCGCGGCCTCCGCCCGGCGGGCGACCATAGCCGGTGACAATCACGCCGGTGAACGGATCGGCCTGCTGCACGGGCAGGAAGGACAGCACATCCAGAGAGGCAGACCAGAGATAACGGTTCACGGCCACGCTTTCGGCGCCGCGCGCGCGGGCCGCCTGGGTCACCGCGTCGGGGCCTTGCCGCTTGCCGAACATGCCGCAGCCGCCAAGCGTGGTCGCGGCGGCCAGTGCGGCGATGAGAAGCGCGGAGCGTGAGGTCATGTCGGCGGTCCTTTCCCTTGTCCCCTAACCTCTAGCGAAGGGGGCGCGCTGCGACAAGAGACAGCCGCTAGCTTAGGGTCCTCAAACGAAAAGGGGCGGCCCGAAGGCCGCCCCAAAGGCTCTAAATCCAGATTGGATTAGAACTTGAAGGACACTGCGATGGTGGTGCCGTCGTTGACTTCGTAGTCGTCGCCAACGGAGTCGGTACCTTTGTCGCCCGACAGGTCGCCGGTTTCGCCGTAGGAGGCCAGCAGGGTCGCGCCGCCGCCCAGGTCGTATTCACCAGCAACGTAGGCTTCGTGGGTGTCGCTGTCGCCGTTGTACTGCATGTAGCCAGCGTACAGTTTCAGGCCGTTGCCCAGGTCATAGGAACCTTCGATGCCGGCTTCTTCCATGTAGCCATCCAGGTACCAGACTTTGACGTCGGCTGCGCCGTTGTTGTAGCCGAATTCGATGCCGGCGGTGGTGTCGTCGCCGTCAGCGTTTTTCTGGCTTTCTTTGGCGAACACGCCGCCGATGGTGAAGTCGCCCATGGTGTAGGAGGCGATCAGACCAACGGTGTCTTCGTCATCGGTGTTGTTCTTGGTGTAGCCAAGGGTCACATCGAAGCCGGACAGGGAGGTGCCGACATACAGACCGAAGATTTCGTCAACCGGGCCACTGTTGTAGACGGTGCCTTTTTCTTCGTCCTGGTAGGCCATGCCGAAGTTGAACGCGCCAGCGGAGCCAGCAACGGCAACTTGGGTGCCGACCATACGCATGTCATCTTCGGTCGCGTCGGGGTCGTTGTAGAGCAGACCGGACACGGCGAAGTTGATGTTGTTGAAGGAGCTCTCAGCGCGGATCACGGCGTCAACGAAGTCGCCTTTCTTGGCGCCATCATCCACGTCGCCATCTTCGACGAAGCCTTCGGTGCCGAAGAAGGTCAGGCCTTTGACCGGGGTCTTCAGGTTGCCGATGAAGATCTTCTCAGCAGCGGTCTTGGTGTCGCCCAGGTACAGGGAAGCGATGTCGCTCTTCATGTACACATAGTAGTCGGAGGCGTCGAAGTCGATGCCGTCCCAAGCGCCGTCGTCGTTGGTGGAGCCAACGGAGTTGCCAGCGAAGTCAACGTCGACGTCGAAGAAGAAACCAGCTTCGATGCCGTTGTTCAGCTCGGCGGAGCCGTTGATTTTCAGGCCAGCGGTGAAGTAGAAGCCGTCTTCAACTTCGTCGTTATAGCCGATTTCGGCGTCGCCGTTCCAGGAGACTTCAGCGGCGGCAGCGCCAGCGAAAGCAACCAGAGCGGTCGAGGTAAGAAGGATGCGTTTCATGGGATTCCCTCGTGTTGTGCATTCCCGAGAATGCCAGTGGACCTAGCATTGATGGTGTCTTGCTCCGGTTCCGGCCCGCACTCAAGGTCAAACGCGGTCCTTGGCGCGGGACGTCCCAGAAATGATGCAGTTGCGCCACAGGTCCCCCTAACGCTAACACCGGGGCCAGCCGGACTTTGCCGCACGAGCAGCATCAGGAGCACCCCATGGCCTTGCCCGATATCGAACAGCGCGTTCGCAACGCAGAAACCGCAGCAGGGCGTGCGCCCGGAGCGGTGACGCTCATTGCGGTTTCCAAGATGCAGCCCAACGACCGCGTCTTGCCGGTGCTTGAGGCCGGTCACCGTGATTTCGGAGAGAATCGCGTGCAGGAAGCGGCTGGTAAGTGGCCGGAATGGAAAGAGGTCTTTCCCCAGACCCGCTTGCACATCATCGGCCCGCTTCAGACCAATAAGGCCCGGCAGGCCATGGCTCTCGCCAATGCGATCCATTCGCTCGACCGCCCGAAGCTGGCCACAACGATCGCTCGCATCGCGCAAGAAGAAGGGCACTGCCCCGATCTCTTCGTGCAGGTGAACACCGGGGAGGAGCCGCAAAAGGCGGGGATTCTGCCCGCCGAGGCAGATGACTTTATTGCACAGGCCCGTGCGCTTGATCTTCCGATCAAAGGGGTCATGTGTATCCCCCCGGTGGAAGAGACGCCGTCGCTTCATTTTTCGCTGCTGGCGAAAATTGCGGCTCGCAACGGGCTTGAAGGTCTCTCCATGGGGATGAGCAGCGATTTCGAAGAGGCCATTGCCTTTGGTGCGACTCACATCCGTGTGGGCTCTGCCATTTTCGGCGCGCGCGCTTAGGTCAAACATATTGCCTTAAGAAGAAGGTCGGGGCGGGGGCATCTACCCTAGCCCAGCCCTGCGACCAGAGGGCAATGGGCCTGGCGCCCCCTTTCCCTGCGCGCCCCGTCCCCGTAGCGTCGCGCCATGACAAACCGATACCACCATCTGAGTTCCCTCCACGGGATCGAGCTGTTCGAGGCCCGGCTGAGCACACAGAGCTTTGGGCGTCATTCTCACGAAGGCTTCGCCATCGGAGCTATCGCACAAGGGGTGGGCGGATATGTTTGCCGAGGGGAAAACATGGTGCTGCCCGCCGGGTCTTTGTCCCTGATGAACCCCGAAGAGCCCCATACCGGCCATGCCCATAGTGCGCGGCTGCACTACAATATGCTCTACGCTAGCGAAGAGGCGGTGTGTGCGGTGCTCGGGATCGAGGCGCTGCGCGGGTTTCGTGAGGTGACGCCCCAAGGCGGCGGTGCGGAGCTGAGCGCTCTGCTGGCCCGGCTTGCCGAGCTGTTGAATGTCGCAGGGCCGGGCCAGGATCTGGCCATCGAGGAAACCGTGCATGACGCGCTGGCTTTGGTGTTCGTGACCCATGGCGGTGCGCAGCTGCGCCGCCCCGGAGCAGAACCCGCCGCCATCGCCAAGGTACGGGACGCCATCCGCGAGGGGGTCGCCGAGGGCGGCGATATCTCTCTGCGGCGGCTGGGGGATCTGGCCCAGCTTCACCCCAGCTACCTGGTCCGCAGTTTTCGCCGGACGGTGGGGATCTCCCCCCACGCCTACGTTTTGCGCTGCCGGGTTGAACGGGCCAAAGCTGCGATCATCGCCGGACAGAGCGGGACCGAGGCCGCGCAGGACGCAGGGTTCTTCGATCAATCGCACATGATCCGCCATATGCGCCGCCAGATCGGGGTGACCCCACGCCATCTGACGGTCCACTAAGGTCAATTTTGTCCAATTCCGCTCAGGGCATCGGATGCTAGGCGGGGGCCTGAAAGGACCCCTGCATGATCGTACTCCCCCTTTACCAACCACATGCGCACGCCATCCGATCCGGAGGTCTGCGCTGATGCCCGATCTCTCCGTTGCGCTGGCCATGGGGCTGTTTGCGATTACGACCTCTGCATCTCCGGGGCCGGTCAACATCGTCTGCGCCATGACCGGCGCGCGCCATGGTGTGGCGCGGGCTCTGCCGTTCGTGACCGGGGCGACGCTTTGTTTTGTTGCGCAGCTGGTCGGGCTGGGCACCGGCACGATTGCCGGGGTGGGCTGGGTGGAGCGCGTTTCCGCCCCGCTGAGCTGGCTGGGCGCGGCTTACCTCCTGTGGCTGGCTTGGCGCCTCGCGGGCGCTCCGGCCCCGGCGATGGAGAGCGATGCCTCTGGGCGGCCATCCTTTTGGGATGGCGTGGTGATACAAGGGTTGAACCCAAAGGCCTGGCTGGTGGTGGTCTCGGCGCTGGCGACCTTTGTGCTGCCGCTGGACAACCGCGCCGGAGGGCTGGCGCTGTTCGCCGGGCTCTATCTGGTGATCTGCTGGCTGTCTCTGGCGGGCTGGGTCGTGATGGGCGCCCAAATCCCGCCCGCCTATGGGCGGCTGTTCAATCGGTCGATGGCTTTGCTTCTGGTCGCGTCGGTGCTTTGGATGCTGGCGACAGGGTGAGCGCGCGGCGTGCTCGTCTGACGGGCGCGCGCCTTGCAATGGCTGCGTGGCTTCGACATATCTGCCCGAGTCAGGTGCCCCTATTTCAGGGGAGAATCGGGAAGTCGGGGAAGAGCCGACGCGGGCCCGCCGCTGTAAGAGCGACGCACAGGCACAAGGCCACTGGAGCAATCCGGGAAGGCGCCGGGGTGCGGATGAGCTCAAGCCAGAAGACCGGCCTGACGACATGGCATGCGCCGTATGGACGGCGGCGCTGCGCTGATTTTCCCTAAGGAGGACCGCCCGTGTCTGATCCGTCCAATCCCATGCCATCCCCCGCGCGGGTGTTTTCCGAGGCCGAGCGGCAAGCGCTTTATGATGTGATCTTTGCCCGGCGCGACGTGCGCAATGAATTCCAGCCCGACCCGATCGACGACGCGGCGTTGGAGCGCGTGTTGCAGGCGGCTCATGCGGCGCCGTCGGTCGGGCTGTCGCAGCCGTGGAACTTCATTCTGATCCGTGACCCGGATCGACGGGCGCAGGTCAAACAGGCCTTTGCGCGGGCCAATGACGAAGCGCGGGAGATGTTCGCTGGCACGCGCAAATCGGACTACGCCGCGCTCAAACTTGAGGGGATCGAAAAGGCACCGCTGAACATTTGCGTGACCTGCGACCGCACCCGCGGCGGAGAGACGGTCCTGGGCCGGACACATAACCGCGACATGGATCTCTATTCCACGGTGTGCGCGGTGCAGAACCTGTGGCTGGCTGCCCGCGCGGAGGGGATCGGCGTCGGCTGGGTGAGCATTTTCCATGAGGCCGATGTGAAACCCATCCTGGGCCTGCCGGAGCATGTGTCCATCGTCGCCTATCTGTGCGTCGGCTATGTCGATGAGCTGTTCGATGGCCCGGAGCTGGCCGCCCGGCAGTGGGAAAAAGTCTCAAGCCTGAGCGAACACGTCATGGATGAGGTCTGGGACGCAGCGTCGGGCTGACGCTTCGGAGTGGCCGGGCCAGTTGTCCGCTCTGACCGCCAGACCGCCTGCGCGGTCTGGCGGTCAGCGCAGCGCTCAGCTTTCGCTGAGCGCGACCTTCATGTCCTTGACCTGGTAGATCACCTCGCCATCGGCTTCGACGATGCCGTCGGCCACGCCCATGGTCAGGCGGCGAGTCTGGATCGCCTTGGTGAAATCCACCTTGTAAGTCAGCATCTTGCGGTCCGGGCGGACCATGCCGGTCAGCTTCACTTCGCCCACGCCCAGAGCATAGCCGCGCCCCAGCCAGCCGCGCCAGCCGAGGTTAAACCCGGTGAGCTGCCACAGGCCATCGAGCCCGAGGCAGCCGGGCATGATCGGGTTGCCGGGGAAGTGGCAATCGAAGAACCACAGCTCGGGCGTGATGTCGAATTCAGCGACAACGTGCCCTTTGCCATGCAACCCGCCATCGCCGGAGATGTCGGTGATCCGGTCCATCATCAGCATGGGCGGGGCCGGAAGCTGGGCATTGCCGGGGCCGAACAGCTCTCCGCGCGCGCATTTCAGCAGGTCGTCACGGGAAAAGGAGGTGGGGTAAGTGGTCATCGGGCCCTCTTTGGCTCTCGCAGTTTGCCCCTCGTATCACCCGTGGGGATCGTGCCGCAAGGGCAGCCGGGGCAGATTGCACTTCGCGGGCGGAGCCCCTATTTTCAACGAATGAAGACGATTAGCACCAGCAAGACAATCACCCCGGAACAGCGTGCGGCAAGCTGGCTGAAGGGCGGCGGCCTCCGCCCCACCCGTCAGCGCATGGCGTTGGCCGAGCTGTTGATCGGGGATGGCGGGCACCGGCATGTCACGGCTGAAGGGCTCTATGCCGCGGCGCGCGGGGCCGATATCAGCGTGTCCCTGGCGACCGTCTACAATACGCTTCACGCGTTCTCACAGGCCGGTCTGTTGCGCGAATTGATGGTGGACGGGGCGAAGACCCGGTTCGACACGAACACCACCGACCATCCGCATTTCTTCTGGGAAGACGAAGACCGGCTGACCGATGCCCCGACGTCCGATCTTCGGATCTCCGGCCTGCCCGACGCGCCAGAGGGCGCGACAATCTCGGGCGTGGACCTGGTGATCCGGCTGCGCAAGGACTGAGCCTACGCGCGGTCCTTGGGACCGGCGAACCACCAGATGATGAAGCCCAGCAAGGGTAGTAGCGCCACGAGCAGGGTCCAGAGGATCTTCGCTTGGGTCTCGGCCGATGAGATCCAGATGCGGAAGATCGCATATACCCCCGCCCAGAAGACAATAACGCCTGCAATCCAGTTCAGCATGTCTGTTCTCCTTTGCTCAAAGGGTCATGTGCCGGGCCCGAGCACCCCGCTCAATCGCGGCGGCGTGGAGCCGGTCCAGCTCCAGCTCGTAGCGGATTTCTTCGAGCATTCGGCCTTCGGTTTCCGCAATAAGGCCATCGGCGGCAGCGACGTCGCAGGCGAGCGCATAGGCCGTTTCATAGAGCCGTTCGGGCAGCGCATCTCGGATCAGGCCGAACAGAGCATCCAGCCCGTCCTCTTGTTCGAACAGGTCGAACACCAGCTGGCTCAGCATGGTGAGCCGCGCATCGTCGAAATCCGCGAAAACAGGGAGGTTGTTGACGATCGACGTGATCTTGAGAAGCTCCGAGGCGCGGATATTGGCATCCGAAGCCGACACCGCGATCATCAGGGTGGCGAGGCTGTCTTGCGCGGTGAGAGGGGGGGTATCCTGCATCCTGTGGGGCTCCTGTTGCTCCCTTCAGATGTAGGGGGCGGGGCTCGGCCTCGCAAGCGCCGCGGTCAGGACAGGGGGCGGGACATTTCGACCGTTCGCTCGGTGCCGTTCCACAGATCACGCCCCGAGGCGAAGCCAAGCGCCGTGTAAAACGGCACCGCCGCAAGAGAGGCGCGCAGGGTCAGGGCGGTGTCGCCCTCGCGCCGGGCCTGGTCGATCACGGCCTCCATCAGGGCTCGCCCTGCGCCGCTGCGTTGGACGTCCGGATCCACGAAGACCGCGCGGGCGGAGCCCTCGAAATGGCTGGCAGTGCCGATCAGGGTGCCGTCTTGCTCGGCCACGAACATGGTCCACCGCGCCATGTAGCTGCGGATCAGCTCGGGCGTGAAATTTGCGGCAACGCGGGCGACGTTTTCCTCTCCGTAATCGGGCAGGTTCGACACGTGCAGCGTCCGCACGATCAGCGCAGAGAGCGCGTCAGCGTCGGCAGGGCGCGCGGTGCGGAGCGTCAGGTTGGCCATGGCAGAGGCTTAGCCCGATCTGGACGCGGGGCAAAGCCCGGTCCATCATAGCGCCATGGAAACGCAATCCGCCCAGGACGCCTTGCCCGATTTCGCCGACCAGGCGCAATCGCTGCTTTCGCTGGGCGAACGGCTTTGGGCCCGCGCCGATGCGCTGGCCGATATGTTCCTGCGGCCATGGAATGCCTATCAGGTCGGCATCGCGCTGGGGTTGTTTCTGCTGGCCCATCTGCTGCGCGCGGCGATTGAGCCCCGCTTGCGCAGCTGGATGCGCAGCCGCGAAGACTGGCCCAAATGGCGCTACCGGGCGCTGCTGGTCGTGCTTAAGAGGCTGCGGCTGATTGTGCTGGTGCTGCTGCTTTGGGCGGCCTGGGCGATCATGCGCGAAATCACCTGGCCGTCGCGGTCCTACCTGCTCGGGATCATTGCCCAGCTGGCGAGCGGCTGGCTGGCCATCGCGCTCATCACGCGGCTGATCGGCAACACGGCGCTGCGCGGTCTCGTGCGGCTGGGCGGCTGGATCTGGGTCACGCTATGGGTGCTGGGCCTTACGGCGGAAGCGGCATCGCTGCTCGACCGGCTGGCGCTTGAGATGGGGACGCTGCGCATTTCCGTCTGGACGGTGATCCAGGCGGTCGTCGTCATCGGCCTTCTGTTCGCGTTGGCCCGGTTCCTGTCCCGCAGCACGGCCGCGCGGCTGACTCGCAGCGAGGCGGTTAGCCCGTCGATGCGGGTGCTCACGATCAAGCTGGTGCAGGTGCTCGCCTATGGCGCGGCGTTCTTCATCGGGCTCAAGGCAGTGGGGGTGGATCTGACCGGCCTTGCGGTGCTGTCGGGGGCGATCGGTGTCGGCCTCGGCTTTGGTCTGCAGAAGGTGGTGTCGAACCTCGTGTCGGGGGTGATCCTGCTGCTGGATAAATCCATCAAGCCGGGGGACGTGATCTCTCTGGGTGACACGTTTGGCTGGATCAACACGCTGGGCGCGCGCTACGTGTCGATCACCACGCGGGACGGGAAGGAATACCTGATCCCGAACGAAGACCTCATTACGGGCCAGGTGGTGAACTGGTCCCACTCCAACGATTTCGTGCGGCTCGATATCCATTTCGGCACGGCCTACGCGGATGACCCGCATCTGGTGCGCAAGATTGCCATCGAAGCCGCCGCGAGCGTGGACCGTGTGCTGGAGAGCCACCGGCCCGTGTGCCACATCACCGGGTTCGGAGACAGCAGCGTCGATTACATCCTGCGCTTCTGGATCCGCGATCCGTCCGGCGGGCTGACCAATATCCGCGGCAACGTCTATCTGGCGCTGTGGGACGCGTTCAAGGAACACGGGATCTCCATTCCCTTCCCGCAGCGCGAAGTCCGTATGCTGGGCGAATAACGGTCGGAGCCCATACGGATCGCGGCGTCAGTCACGACGCCCCCAACAGCAAAAGGCCGCCCCTGTTTCCAGAGACGGCCCTCGCAAGATCGTTCCGCTATGGCGAAAGATCAGCCCTGACGGGCTTTGAACTTCCGCTGGGTCTTGTTGATGACATAGACCCGACCCTTGCGGCGCACCACGCGGCAATCGCGATGGCGCTGCTTGAGCGAGCGGAGAGAGTTGCGAACCTTCATGGCACACTCCTTTCCTCTTCGCGGCGCTGCGATGCGCCTGGGGTTGCGTATGGATCGAAGGCCATCTGGCCTTGATCCGGCGAATTCATGGTGGGCGGTACTGGGATCGAACCAGTGACCCCTACGATGTCAACGTAGTGCTCTACCGCTGAGCTAACCGCCCGTCCCGTGACCTGCGCAGGTGGGGCAAATCCAAAGGATCACCCCCGAGGCGCGGGCTTCGGGTGAGCGGTGACATATAAAGACTTGCGACCTAGCGCAAGGGCTTTCGCAGATTGTCTTTGAAAGGCTATGCTGCGGTCAACAAAAAGGGTCCTGATGTCCGCACTTACCCACAAGATCGCACATCCTGCGCGTCGTCTCAGTCCGGTTGTCTTCGCCTCGCCCCATTCCGGGCGGGCCTACCCGCAGAGCTTCCTGCGCCGCGCCCGTCTGTGCGATGCGGAGATTCGCAGCTCGGAAGACATATATGTTGATCTTCTGGTGGATCGTGTCCCCGATTTCGGGGCTCCGCTGATCCGGGCCGGGGTGCCGCGCGCCTATGTCGACATGAACCGCGCCGCCGAAGAGCTGGACCCGGCTCTGGTGCACGGCGTGCGCAGCCGTGGGTTTAACGCGCGCATCAGCAGCGGGCTCGGCGTGATCCCGCGCGTAGTGGCCGGGGGGCGGCCGATTTACGACGGCAAGATCCCCATGGCGGAGGCGCAGCGGCGAATCGCCTTGTTCTGGCGCCCCTACCACGCCGCCTTGTCCGGCCTTCTGCGCGAAAGCGCGGCCCTGTTCGGCGAGGCGATCTTGCTCGACATCCATTCCATGCCGCCCGAGGCACTGGACAGCGTGACACGAATGCCGCGGCCCGAGATCGTTCTGGGCGACCGCTACGGCGCCTCGGCCGCCAGCACCGTGACCGACCGGGTGGAGGCCGCCTTTGCCGATGCCGGGTTCAAGGTGGCGCGGAACACGCCTTTCGCCGGGGCCTATATCACCCAGACCTATGGCCGCCCCGCGCGGGGGGTGCACTGCGTTCAGATCGAAATTGACCGCACGCTCTATCTGGAAAAACCCGGCGCGCTTGAGCAAGGGCCGAAGTTCCACGCCTTCCGAGAGCGGCTTTTGCCCGTGATGGCGGAGCTCGCGCAGATCGGGGCTGGCGCTGCGCGGTCCCTGGCGGCGGAGTGAGCGCGGCCTAACGGCCCATCCAGCCGCCATCCACGGTGAGGATCTCTCCGTTCACATACTGCGCGGCGGGGGAGGCGAGAAACACCGCCGCCCCGGCGATGTCTTCGGGGCGCCCCCAGCGATCGGCGGGGATGCGCTCCAGGATCTGGCGGGACCGTTCCGGGTCTTCGCGCAGGGCTTGGGTGTTGTCCGTGGCGATATAGCCGGGCGCGATGGCGTTGACGCCGACGCCGGAGCCCGCCCATTCGTTGGCGAGCGCCTTGGTCAGCCCGGCCACGCCGTGCTTGGCCGCCGTGTAGCCCGGCACGCGGATCCCGCCCTGAAAGGACAGGAGGGAGGCAATCTGCACGATCCGCCCCGCCCCGCGCGCCACCATCCCGCGCCCTGCCGCCTGGCTAAGCAGCCAGACCGCATCGAGGTTGGTCGCCATGACGGCGCGCCAATCGGCCTCCGGGTGCTCCACCGCATCGGCACGGCGGATGATCCCGGCGTTGTTCACAAGGATGTCGAGCGGGCCGGACAGCGCCTCTTCGGCCTGCGCGATGAGCGCTTCGGCGGCGGGCTGTGTCAGGGTGCTCAGGTCGGCGGTCAGCGCGGCGGCGGTGCGGCCTGCGCTTTGGATCGCCTCCAGCGTGGCATCGGCGGGCGCGCGGTTTTGCGTGACCGCGACATCGGCGCCCGCTTCGGCCAGAGCCACGGCGATGGCCTGCCCGATCCCGGCAGCCCCGCCGGTGACGAGGGCGCGCTGCCCGTTCAGGGAAAAGGATACCATGGGCTATGCCTCCTGCCGTTGGCCGCGATCGTCGAAGAAATGCAGATCCGCCGGATCGGCGCTCAGCGTCAGGGGCGCCCCGGCTTTCACATCGCTCTGCCCCGGCAGCACCGCCAGCACCGCGTGACCCGAGGCGGTTTCGCCATGGACCACGGTTTCGGTGCCCAGGGCTTCGACCAGCGTCACGGTGAGCCGGAGTCCGGTTTCCGCCGGGCGCAGATGTTGGGGCCGGATGCCGATGGTGGCAGCGCCGGGGTGGCCGTTCAGGATCGGCTCGGCCTCTGCTGCGGTGAGCATGTTCATGTTCGGCGCGCCGATGAACCCCGCAACAAAGGTGTTGGCGGGGCGGTTGAACAGGTCAATCGGCGTGGCGATCTGTTCGATCCGCCCGTCGCGCAGCACCACGATGCGGTCGGCCAGGGTCATCGCTTCGATCTGGTCATGGGTGACGTAGATCATCGTCGTCTTCAGCCGATCATGGAGCGCGGCGAGCTCGGCCCGCATCGACACGCGCAGTTCGGCATCGAGGTTTGAGAGCGGCTCATCCAGCAGGAAGGCGGTCGGGTCGCGCACAATGGCCCGCCCGATAGCCACCCGCTGGCGCTGCCCACCCGAAAGCTGGCCGGGGCGGCGGGAGAGCAGATCGGCCAGCCCCAGCATACCGGCGGCATCGGTGATGCGGCGGGCGATTTCGGCCTTGTCGGTGTGGGTGTTCTCCAGCCCGAAGGCCATGTTCTGCCGCACGGTCATATGCGGGTAGAGCGCATAGCTTTGGAACACCATAGCCAGCCCGCGATCAGCGGCAGAGGCGCGCGTCACATCCGTGCCGTTGATCGAGATCGTGCCCGAGCTGGGTTGATCGAGCCCCGAAATCAGCCGCAGCAGGGTGGATTTGCCGCAGCCCGAGGGGCCGACGAAGACGACCAATTCGCCTTCGCGGATGGAGAGCGACACGTCGTGGATCACTTCGACCTTGCCGAAGCTCTTGGTGATGTTGGTCAGATCAATCTGGCCCATTGCAGTTCCTTCCGTCGTGCCCGGGCGACCAGCCCGGGCAGCGCCCGACCCTCCCCCGGGAGGGCGCTTTGGCGATGTCGTTCGTCGCCCACGCGTTATCCGATACTTGCGAGATAAAGCGCCAAGCCCCTGCGTTCTCAGGCGCCCACCCAGGGTCGGGCGCTGCCCTATGCGCCCTCATTTCAACCCCGCCCCGGCGATGCCTGTGGTGATGAACCGTTGCAGGAACACGAACACCAGCACGACCGGGATCATCGTCGCGACGGTCATGGCCAGGATGTAGTGCCACTGGACGTTCAGCTCTCCGGCATAGGTATTCAGCCCCACCTGCAGTGTGTAGAGTTCCTTGCGCGACAGCACGATCAGCGGCCACAGGAAATCGTTCCACCGCCACACGACCGAGAAGATCGCCAGGACCGCAAGCGCGGGCGCCGTCAGGGGCAGCACGATCCGCCAGTAGATCTGCCACTCCGATGCCTTGTCCATCCGCGCCGCGTCCAGCAATTCATCCGGGATCGTCAGCATGTATTGCCGCAGCAAAAACACCCCCGTTGGCGTCGCCACTGTCGGCAAGATCACCCCCCAGAGCGAATTCAAAAGCCCCATCGACGAGATCACGGAATAGAGCGGCACCAGGATCACCGACAGCGGCACCATCAGCGTCGCTACGATCAGGAGCATCACCGCGCCCCGCCCCCGGAAGCTGTATTTCGACAGCGCGAAAGCAGCCATGGAGTTGGTCAGCAGCGTGATCAGCGTCGCCATGGCGGTGACGAAGACCGAATTGCGCAGGTAGACCATGAAATTGAAATCCAGGAACGGGCGCGTGTAGTTCTCCCAGGCGAAGCCGATTTCGCGCTCGGGGGTGCGGTCTGCTATGTTGATCTTGACCACCTCGCCCGGCGCGGCGGGGTCCAGCATCTGGGCGACGATGCCGATGCGGCGCAGCTCGGCCAGGGTTTTCTGGGTGCCGTCTTCGAAGGTGACGCGGTAGAGCGGCAGCTCTTTGGGCGTGCCTTTCACCTCCACCTCGGCGGTTTGGGCGACATAGGGCAGGATCGTGGGCGGAAATTCCGACAGCGCGGCGGGGGTCTTGAAGGATGACAGCACCAGCCAGAGCGCCGGGCCGAACATCAAAACCAGCCCCGCCCCCAGCCAGAGGAACGTCACCACGTCCGTCCAGTGCCACCCCGTGCGGGCGCGGCGGGCAAAGAGCCATCTCATCGCCGGTCCCTCCAGCGGGTGAGGCCCAGCTGGGTGAGCGTGAGCACCACCAGCACCGATCCCATCAGGATCGACGCCGCCGCCGCCAGCCCCGGATTGCGCAGCGGAGAGGCAAAGCCGACCTCGTAGATATACTGCGTCAGATAGAGGGTGGAGGTGCCGGGGCCTCCTCCGGTCAGCACGTAGGCTTCATCAAAGATCTGCACCGCGCGGATCAGCGACAGGACGATCACCACCAGAAGATTGGGCCAAAGCAGCGGCAAGGTGATGCGGCGGAACACGCGGGCCGGTTTTGTGCCGTCCATTTCGGCGGCCTCGTAGAGATCGCGGGGGATCGCTTGCAGCCCGGCCAACAGGATCAGCGCGTAGAACCCGACATGGGCCCAGACCGATACCCCCACGGTGGCGGAGAAGGCCCAGGAGCGTTCGGTCAGCCAGTTCACCGGCTCTCCGCCCGCCTCAAAGACGATCAGGTTCAACAGGCCCTGCCGTTGCAGGATCCAGCGCCAGATCAGGCCGACCACGACCGGAGACAGCAGCACCGGAAAAAAGAACACCGCCCGCCAAAAGCCGCGGGCGCGGATTTCGCGGTTGAGGATCAGCGCGGTCACCATGGCGGCCAGGGTCATCAGGCTGACCTGAAGCACCACGAAGCGCGCGGTGTTCCAGACGGCAATCCAGAACAGATCCTCGCGGCAGGAATTGGGATCGAGATGGTTGGCGCAGTCCAGCAGTCGCCCGTACTGCGCCCCTCCCACGAAGGGCCGGTCGGGCAGGAACAGGTTGATCCCGCCGGTCATCGAATAGGCGAAATTGGTCACCAGCGGGAACAGCACAAAGATCCCGAAGATCGCCATATTCGGCAGCAGGAAAAACGCGATCATCCCGCGCGTGCCGGTAAGGCTTTGCCACCGGCGCAGGGGCCAGTCCGCGACAGCGGCCAGCCCCCGGATCGGCGCGAGCAACCCCGCGCCGAGCTTTTGTGTCAGGCCGGTCACTTACTGGCTGGCCTGTGCGACCTGTTCAGCGATGTCGGCATCCATGCGGGCAAAGGCTTCGTCCAGAGTCATTTCCCCGGCCATGGCCTGGCTCGCACGGGTCACCAGCGCGTTGTAATAGGTCGAAGCCCATTTCCACGCGGGCAGCGCGGCGGCGTTCGGGGCGACCTCGGCGGAGGCGGCAACGAATTTCTCCAGCGCGGCGGAGACGTTCGGATCGTCCGTGACGAACTCCAGACCGCCGGCTTCCACGACGCCCTTATGGGCGGGCAGGAACAGGGTGCGTTCGGTGAATTCGCGCACCACGTCTTCGCTGGCGAGGTAGTCCATCACCTTGGCAACCGCTTCGGGGTGGTCGGTGTATTTCACCGCCACCAGAGCCGCGCCGCCCGCAAGGCCCGAGCACGCCTCGGTGCCGCAGGGCGAGCCGGTGGCGACCCAGTCGAACGCATCTTCGATCTTGGTGGAGAGGTTCGCGATCTGCCACGAGCCCGAATAGTAGAACGGAAGCTGCGCGTTGATGAAATCATCCGCCGCCGCGCGGTAGGTCGATCCCGCCGCCGACACCCATGTGTCTTTCAGGTGCAGGCCCTCATCGGTCCAGCCGACCAGTTTGGTCACGAAGGCCTTGGTGCCGTCATCGACGGGGGCAGGCAGGCCGTCTTCGCCGATATAGTTGGCGCCGTAGCTGACATTGGGGCCCGAAATCCGGTGGCCCGAGCGGTCGATCGCGAAGGCCGCCACCGAGCCCTGGCTCTCTGCCACCTTGGCCGAGGCGGCCACCCAGTCGTCCCAGGTCGCGCCTTCGCCGGGCAGATCAACGCCCGCCTGTTCGAACAGGGTCTTGTTGGCATAGCCGCCCACCAACGTGAGCTGGGTCATGAAGCCGCTGATCTGGTCGGACCCGTCCGGGCGCATCCAGTCGGCCTTGTCCCCGAAATTTTCATCCCAATAGGCCGGATCGGCCACATAGGGGCGCAGGTCCAGCCAGTGATCGGCCAGCGCCTTGATGTCGGTGACACGCGCGATGTCGGGGCCTTCGCCCGCCTCAAGCGCGATGGGGAGCTGTTCCTTGATGACTTGGTAGGACACATTGTCCAGCACCACGTCGATATCGGGGTTTTCCGCTTCGAACCGCTCCAGCAGATCGGCGATCACCTCTCCTTCGACGCCGTCGGAATACCACATGACGCGGACTTCCTCGGCCATGGCGCTCGCGGGCAGCAGCGCGCCCGCCATGGTGGCCGCCACAAGGCGGGCTTTCAGGGACTTCGCTTGCATTTTCTCATCCTCCCAGATGGTTGGCCCGGATGGGCTGGTTATGCCCCGTGCTGGGGCATGGTCCTCCGCGATCCTGTCAGCGACCAGTCGCGGGGGTCAAGCGTGCGGCCCTCGGCGGAGACGGTTCCGTCGGGGCGGAAGGTGACGGGGCCGTAATCGGCATCGTTGATCGTGAGCGCGCCGGTGGTGAAGTCGGGCGCCGCCAGAGCGCTGTGGCGCGCGGTGAAATCGGCGCCTTGTCCGGTTCGGATCACCCAAGCGGCGCGGCGACCCGGCAGGGTCAGCTCGCGCCCGGCGGAGGGGCCGGTATCCGTCAGGTGCAGCACCCCGGAGGCCGCCAGCATCACATGTCCTTTGCCTTGGCGGGCATGGGCGCGCGGGCCATCGACGACCCAGTCGTCGAACACCATGGTGGGGAACCAGGCGTGGGTCAGATCGGGCTGGGGCGCTTCGCCATCGAACAGCACCACCGCAAGATCGCGGTATTGCTGGACGCGCGGCACGGAGGCCGACCCGCCCCAGTAGGAGGGGCGGCCATAGCCGCACTGGATCAGCTCTCCGGGCATGTTGATCCAGACCTGCGCCTGCGGATCGGAGCCGATCCGGGCATGGACCAGCGTTTCCTGATAGCCCCAATCGCCCCAGCGATAGAGCGCGGCGGAGCCCAGCGCGGTGTGTGCCGATTTCGCATGATAGAGCCGCGCAAAGGCGTTCTGCCCCTGCTGGAACGTCCATTCCTGCTGCGTCGCCGGATCGGGCCAGCAGGCGCGATCGGTGAGGTCGGGCAAGCCCAGCCCGTGATCGCGCAGGCACAGGGCGAGCAGCGGCAGCGCGTGGACCCGTGCGCCATAGCTGCCCCGCCCCCAGAGCATCCGGGCGATGCCCGACAGCTCCAGCGTTTCCCCGGCGCAGAGCGTGTGCTCATAGCTGCGGCCCTGCGCGCCGGTCATGACGCCCTGATGGGTGGAGTTGGCGATCACCTCCACCAGCCGCGCGATGCCTTTGGCGGCGCGGCTGCGGATGTCCTCATCTGGGGCGAGCGCATGGAGCGCACAGAGCCCTTTGAGGTCGATGGGGAAATAGGGGGCGGAGTTGAATTCCGCCATTTCGCACGTCTCGAAGTGATCGAGCCAGGCACGCACCCGCGCGCGTCCCACAGCGGACTGGTCCCGCCCGGAGCGGCCCGAGCGGGCGAAGGCGGCATCGGGGAACAGATGCCCGGCCAGATAGGCGCCGGTGTGGAACAAGAGAGCGTGGTTTTCGCTGAAATACCACTGCACGTCATTCCCGGGCTCATCCATCCAGTAGCGATAGCCAAGGATCGCGCGATCGACCCTATCGCGGAGGTTCGGGTCTATCCCGTCGCCATAGGCCATCCGCGCCCAGAGCAGCGGAACAAGCGCGAAATCGGCGCAGTCCCAGCACTCTTCAATCGGCGGGAGGCTGGCGGCGATCATGTCCTCGGCACCGTCCGCGCCGGTGGCGAGGCAGGCAAGCGCGCGCACGGTGTCGGGCTCGGCCATCGCGGCGATATGGGAGAGCGCCTCAGCGATCCGCTCCGGCAGCGTGGCGGGGGCAGCGCCCTGATCCGTGCGGTTAGATACCTCCACCCCCAGCGTGCGGGCAAAGCGGTGGCCGTCCACGGTGAGCGCGATGTGGAAATGGCGGTAATCCGCCCGGACCCCGCGTGCCGGGCCAAGGGTCAGCCGGGTTTCCCCCGCGGGCAGCGTGCGGGTGAGGCGTTCGGCCTGGTGGGACATGAAATCCCCGGCGATGGTGATTTCTACCTGAGCGTCCACGGGCAGGGGGACCGGGAAGGTCAGGGTGATGTCCTCTCCGCTGTCGTAGCGGGGCTGCGTGAAATGAAGCGCGCTGAGCGCCTTTTCGGTGACGAATGACAGGCTCTGTTCCGCGGGATAGGGCCTGATCCTGGTGGCCGTGGGGCCGCCCTCCCAGACCAGAGACACCAGCACCCGCGCGTCCCGCTCGCACAGGTCGTCATACCAGATCACCAGATCGTTTTCGCCCGCGCGCAGGGTCACGGCGATTTCGGCCTCGGCCATGGCGTTGCGTGTGGCGGGCGCGATCCACCCGGCTTCGTGCCCGTTCACGAACAAGAGCGCCCCGCCGCAGGTGCCCAGTCGCAGCCGGGCGGGGCCATCAGCCTCGCACTGCACCGATGTGCGGGCCCATCCCGACACGCGGGTGGCACGGAACCAAAAGCCCGACAGATCCAGCAAAGGCGCCCCAAATGGGAGCCAGTTTTCGGCGCGCGTCCAATCCGGCGCGGGGCCGGGCGTGGGCTTTTTGTCGCGTGCCTGCGCGATATAGGCCGTGCGGCAGGGATAGGTGTGGGGGATGACGTTCCGGTCCTTGGTGAGGAAGAAGAGCGAATCCATCTCCCCCTCCATCGGCTGATCGGGCACGTCAAAACCCAGATCGGGCGCGCGCGCGACCTGCCAGTGGGTCAGGGGCGTGCCCGGCGCCAGCATGTTACCGCAGCTCCGCGATCGCGACGGGATCGACATCGGTATAGGCCTGATTTTCGCCGGTCATACCCCAGACAAAGGCATAGGGCCCGGTGCCCGCGCCCATATGGATGGACCAGGCCGGAGACAGCACCACATCGCCATTCGCCACGACCAGGTGGCGGGTGTTGTCCGGGCGGCCCATGAAATGCATCACGCGGTTTTCGTCTGCCATGTCAAAGTAGCAATAGGCTTCCATCCGGCGTTCATGCAGGTGGGGCGGCATCGTGTTCCAGACCGAACCGGGCGCCGGGTCGGTGATGCCCATCAGCAGCAGGCACGAGGGCGCGACTTCGGGGTGGATATACATTGCGAGCGAGCGGACATTGCTTTTCGCCTCATCGCCCATGGTGATGACTTTGGCCTCGGCCTTGGGGATCAGCCGCGTGGGGATGTCCGCCCCGGCGGGGACGGAGTTCATGTAGAACCACGCGGGCGCGGCGGGATCGTCGCTGCCCAGCGTCACCGAGCCGGTGCCCCGCCCGACATAGAGGATGTCGCGGTTGGAGAGCACATAGCGGGTGCCGTCCACCTCGGCCCAGCCCGCGCCGCCGAGATTGGCGATGCCCATTTCGCGCGCGTCAAAGAAGCGGTCGGTGCCCACGTCCTCGCCCGACCCGAAGGTCAGCGGATCCGTCAGAGGTACCGCGCCGCCCACGATCATGCGGTCGTAATGGGTGTAGGTGAAGGCGATGTCTCCGGGAGCGAAGCTGCCTTCGACCATGAATTCCGCGCGCAGGGCATCGGTGTCCATCATGTCGATATGCTCGGGTCCGGCCCCGTAGCGTTGGCCCATGGTCATGTCACGTCTCCTTGGTGAGGTGGCGGCCCTCGATCAGGGCCAGCATGGCGAGCGACTGGCCGTAGCCCGTGGGCTGGACGGGAATGTCGCGGTAATGTTGCAGATCGTGGCCCATGCGGGTGCCGTAGCTGACGCCCTGCACCACGCCGCCGGGGTCGATGGCGCGCAGTACGGCGTGCAAGGCGCGCTCTCCCGCGGCCTGCCAATCGGGCGTGCCGATGCCCAGCCGGGCGCCTTTGAGCAGCCCATAGGCGAACCCGGCGGTGGCCGAGGTCTCCTCGTAGCTGCCGGGATCGTCCAGCAAGGTGTGCCAGCGGCCGGATGCCGCCTGAAGCGGGATCAGTGCGGCGACCTGTTCGCGCAGCACGTCCAGTAGGAAGGCGCGCGTGCCGGGGGCGATCCGGGCCAGTTCGATCAGATCGAGGATCCCGGCGGTGATCCAGGCATTGCCCCGGGCCCAGCGGGCGCGGGCAAAGTTGTGGCGGCCCTCAAAGCTCCAGCCGTGGAACCACAGGCCGGTTTCGGGGTCCGACAGGTAGCGCGCGTGGATCAGGAATTGCCGCTCGGCCTCGTCCACCAGATCGCGCCGCCCGCTGGCTTGACCGTAATGGGCCAGGAACAGCGCCACCATGAAGAGCGTATCGTCCCACAGCTCTCCGGCGTTGAGCTTGTCGCTGACATCGTGCTGGAGGCCGCCCATCGGCGTGCGGGGGGCTGTGGTCATCACGGTGTCGGCCCAGCCGTCGAGAACGGGGGCAAAGCGGGGCTCTCGGGTCTGCTCCCACAGGAGCGACAGCCCCAGCATGGGCGCGGTGGTGTTGACGTTCATCACCGGCAAGCCGCGATGGATGGCACGGTCATACCAGTCGGTCAGAACCCCAGTGAGCTGCGGATCGTGCCCCCGCGCGCGCCAAAGCTGCGCGAGCCCGTAGAGCCCCACGCCCTGCGGCCATTCCCAGGCATCGAAGCTGATGTAATCGCCGGGGGTGCCGTCAAGGTTCGGCTCATCGAAGAGCCCGCCATCGGCCAGCCCGGTGAGTCCGCCCACAAGCTGCTCCAGCGCGGCATCGAGCCGGGCGCGGGTCAGCGGTGGGGGCGAATCTTCGGGCATGGGATCCTCCTGACGTGAGCGTTGCAGGGTGAAATCCGTTGCACAATCTGTAATTTCTTTTCATGTTGGGCCATGACCCGACGCCCCCGCCTGTCCGATATTGCTGATCGCCTTGGTGTTTCCACGGCGACCGTATCGCGTGCGCTGTCTGGGCAGGGCTATGTGCGCGACGATCTGGCGCAGCGGATCCGGGCCTGCGCGGCAGAGCTGGGCTATGGCCCGGCGCGCAGCCTGGACGGGCAGCGCGTGATCCTCGCCGCCTCGCGCGAGGCGATGGTGGACTTTGAGCGCAACCAGTTCACGCTGCACGTGCTGGAAGGGCTGAGCGCCCGCGCCGAGAGGCTGGGCGTGCGGATCGAAAACCGCACGCTGGTGTCCCCGGCTGAGGAGGCCGCGCTGCGCGCGGAGGCCGGGGCCGAGGGGCTGGCCGGAGTTCTGATGCTGACCGTGGATGACGATCTGCTGGAGCTGGCTCGTGCTCTTCCGGTGCCGGTGGTGCTGATCAACGGCGACGATCCCGACATGGGGCTGAGCTCGGTCGCGCCCTGCAATCGCTCGGCGGCGGCGCTGGCCACACAGCATCTGCGCGGGCTGGGGCACCGGCGCATCGCGTTCCTGACGCGGGCCGGGCGCCGCACGATCCTGCGCCGCCAGGAGGGCTGGCGCGACGCGATGGGCGCGGATCACGACCCGGCGCTGGTGATCGGGGTCGACGACTGGCGCGCCGATCTGGCCGAAGCTGCGGTGACCGAGTGGCTGGCCCAGGGCGGTCAGGCCACGGCCATTCTAGCGACCGGCGATGTGCTGGCGGCAGGGGCGATCATGGCACTGCGCCGCGCCGGGATTGTGGTGCCGCGTGACATGTCCGTCATGGGCATCGACGGGCTGCCGCAAAGCAGGCTGGTGGATCCGCCGCTCAGCTCCGTCGCGATCCCGATGCGCGAGGTGGGCGCCGCCGCGCTGGACCTGCTGCACCAGACGCTTCAGGCGGCCGAGGCGGGCACATCCATCCCCGCCCGGCGGGTCGAGCTGGCATGCGCGTTGGTGGAGCGGGCCTCGACGGCGGCGGTGGGGCAGTAAGCAGGGAGTGCGCCAGGATCAGAGGGCGGACGCAGATCGCTTGATCTTACGCTGATCCATCCGTGTCCGCCTCTTTCCGTCGGGCGGAGCGATTGCGGCCGAGCATTGGTGCTTCGATGTATTTCCATGATATCACCCCGGCCAACCAAGTCAGCGGGATCGTCAGCAGCGCAAAGCCGAATCCAGACCAGCCCGGACCGACGATCGCGCGTGTGACCTGCTGGATCGGCCAGCCCCACAAGTACATGCCATAGGAGGGGTCTCCGTGGCGGTGGAGCCACCTGAGCGCGAACCAGTCGCGTTGCCCGGCCCACACTAGCGGGTATACGGCGAGGACCGGAAAAAGCGCCGCCAGTGCCCATGGCCAGACGGGCAGCACCAGCGACAGCACGACCAGCGCGATGAGTGATCCCAGTGCGATCCCGCCATGGGCTTGATGGTGGCCGGCGAACTTTTGAAAAACGACTCCAACCATGAAACTGGGAAAGACGAAGAAGAAATCCGTAAGCAACCGGATCACCTGCCAATCGTATGCGAAGGCCAGACCAAACGATGCTAGCAGCAGCACCAGAGCCGAAGCTTTCGTCAGAAGTCGCGTGACCATGAGAAGCCCAACGATCAGATAGCAAGCCGCTTCCAGTCTGATTGTCCACAGCACGCCATTTGCGACCGATGGCAATGCAGTGTCCTGTCCCGGGGTCGGTGTGTAAAACCAGACATCCGGGAAATAGAGCCCGGGTTCCTGGAACGTTAGTACCTTGAAAACGTTAAGCCAGGTTGCGCTTCGTGACAGGAAATCGACGCCGCGATCCACCGCGAAAATCGCGCACAGAAACACGGTGACGAACAGCACGTTGAAGATGAAGCCCGGAGCGATCCGCCGCAGTCGTTTTGATGCATATTGCAAAAAAGATTTGCTGCGCTCGGCGGAGTCGGTGACGAGGAATCCGCTTAGGATCAAGAACACAAGGACGGCGTAGACGCCCAGGACTGTGCCTGTGTGCTTTGCGACCGGCTCATTGGTTTCGAAGCCTTCGGCCAACAAGAAGCTGTGCGAAAAGACAACCGCTGCAGCAGCGATGACGCGGATCGTGTCAAAGCCGGGGAACTGTCTAATGTCCTGAGTCACTTGTCGTCCCCTTTCGTCTGCTCGACGGACCCTAGCCTACGGGGGCTTGTCGGGCTAGGTGTTCGATCCCCGATCTGGATGTTGAATGGATTGGGCTTTGGACGTCAGGCGACGGGCCAGGTGATGGCGGGTGCTCTATCTCCTTGGAGTTGTATCTACCCCGCCCCCGCCTCCAGCCAGGTGGCCACCAGATCGCGGAGCATCTGGCGCAGGGCCGCGTCGATCTCCGGGTCGGGGTCGAGCGGCTCTTCGCGGTGGGAGACGGCTCGGGTTTTCCAGGGGCGTTTGCCCTCCACCATCGGGCCCAGTTCCCGAGGCAGGATGTCGGCGGCGGCGAGCGCCCTGACCCAGGCATCCAGAAGCGGCGGCGGGGGATTGTCGTCGCTGGTGACGCACCAGACATGTTCGAACAGCGTCATAATGTAGTCCAGCGTGTCCGTGTAGGGGTGCCGCCGGTCGGGCTTGTAGGGCAGGGAGAGCACATCCGTGACCAGCTCGTAGGACGGCCAGTAGAAGATCGCGCCTTCCTCCCCCAGATCGCGCATCACGTTGTCGATCGCCACGCGCAGCACCGCCTTTGAGACCGCGTTGGAGGTCAGGCAGGAATTGTCCCGGAAGGTGGCGATCAGCGGGATCGGGGACAGGGTGATGATGATCTTCGCGTCGGGCCGGTGCTTGCGGATCAGGGCGTAGATCGCGCGGATGTTCTCTTCGTTCTCCTCGACGGAGGACACACGGAACTTGTGCCGTTCGGGGTCGTAGGCGTCTTTCGGGATCGTGCGCCAGAACACGTTTCCGGTGGGTTCGTCATACCAGACCTCCGACAGGCCGAAGGTCAGGATGAACACGTCGGTTTCATCAAAGATCCGCTTGGTTTCGGCCTGCACCTGGGGATCGTAGCCGTATTCCTGCGCGTCATAGCCGTGCCAGAGCGGCTGATCGAAGACCTTGCCTTCCCAGGCCCATTCGAATTGCTGGCGGATCACAAAGCTGTTCACCATGCCTTCCCCAAAGGCCACGATATAGGCGCGCTTTGCGTCTTCGGCCTTGTTGAGCACGCGGAAGTGCCGTTTCGACAGCCAGTTCGAGATATTGTGCGCAAAGCACGACCCGAACGCGGTGATCTGCGTGTCGGGCGTGATCAGCGGGGCTTCGGGCGCCCAGCCTTTCAGAACGAATTCCGGCACGCCATTGACGCCGACCATTTGCAGCCGGGTCGGGTTGAAGTTGGTGTGCTCCCCCCGGAACCAGGTGGAGTGGACGCCCTCTTCGGCTTTGGTGGACTGGAACTGGTGGACGATCGCTCTGCGGGCCATGGGCGCTCCGGGGCTGCGACATTTGGGGTTTCGGGGCGAGATTGACACAAGCCGGGCGGGGGCGGAAGGTCCGGCCATGACGGATAAGGTTTATCAGGGCTGTTGTGTCGCGCCGATGGCGCGCGATGGCGGTGCGCCGATGGCGCGCAAAGGGGGCGCTGTGCCGGCCTTGACCACGCGCGCTTCGGATGCGCTGCGGGCCGATGTGCATGCACTTTTGCGCCCGATCCCCGGCGGGTTCTTTGAGATGGGCGCGCGCAATGTGCGCCATGCGCCCGATCTGGACAGCCCCCCGCGCCGGGTGCGGCTGTCGCCGTTTCGGCTGGCCGAGACCTGCGTGACCAATGCGCTGTTTGCCCGGTTCATCGAAGAGAGCGGCTATCAGACCACCGCCGAGGCGGAAGGCTGGTCCGCTGTGTTCGTCAGCTTTCTGGACGATCCCGACCGCCACCCGCCCGGCCCTGCCGCGACCCCGTGGTGGCGCCCGGTGCAGCATGCCCGCTGGGATCAGCCCGAAGGCCCCGGCAGCTCCGTGGAGGGGCGCGAGGATCACCCTGTGGTCCATGTGAGCTGGTTCGATGCACAGGCTTTTTGCGACTTCACCGGCATGCGCCTTCCGACCGAGGCAGAGTGGGAATGCGCCGCGCGGGGCGGGCGCAAGCGTGCGAAATTCCCGTGGGGCAATGCGCTAGAGCCGGGCGGAAAACACCTGCACAACGTCTGGCAGGGGCGCTTCCCGATCGAGAATACGCTGGGCGATGGCTATGCGGGCACGGCGCCGGTGCGCAGCTATCCAGCCAATGGCTATGGCCTTTACGAGATGACCGGCAATGTCTGGGACTGGACCGATACGTGGTTCGGCCCACTGCCCGAGGCCTCTATGCCGCCGCCCAGTGACCCGAAAGGTCCGGATCAGGGGCCGGGCAAGGTGATCCGGGGCGGCTCGCACCTGTGTCAAGCCTCGTATTGCGAGCGGTATTTCGTCCATTCGCGCACGCTCATCACGCCGGACAGCTCCACCGGGCATATCGGGTTCCGGCCCGCCGCCGATGCGGGATGATCTTGGGCCGCGCCGCGCGCCGTGATAGCGTCGCGCGGGCGCAGCCGAAGGACGACAGAGATGCCGCAAGACCACAGCCATGCCGATTGGGCCCCCCGGCTTCACGCCATAGCGGCGGAGCGTGGGCTTCACACCGATCTGGATGGGGCGCATCACGCTTTGTTCGTCGAAGGATCGGGGCAGGGCGGCGGAACGCTGGTCGTGAATTTCGAACGGCTCGATGATCCGCGCCAGTCGCTCAAGGCCGACATGCCCCGCGAGATGGCCGCGACCTGCGCAGGCGGCTGGTCGGCCCTGGGCATCCTGGCCCATGGCTGGACCTGGTATCGCAGCCCGGCGGTTTGGGACTTCTTCGATGAGCTGCGCGATGAGGGCTTTTTCCGCGGGTTCGAGAGGGTCATCTTTCGCGGCGCCTCCAGTGGAGGCTATGCGGCCTGCGCCTACAGCAGCGCCAGCCCCGGCGCGACCGTGATCGCCTTTGGCCCGCAGGCCACGCTGGACCGGTCCGTGACGAAAGGCTGGGAGCCGAGGTTCCGTCAGGGCTGGGCGTGCGATTTCACGGGGCGCTATGGCTATGCGCCCGAAGAGGTCTTGGCGGCGCAGGATGTGTTCCTGCTGTTCGATCCCTTCGTGTTCGAAGACGCCATGCATGCGGCTTTGTTCGACACGCCCAACGTGACCCGGCTGCGCCTGCCGCATCTGGGCGGGGATGTGCATCAGGCTCTGGCGCGGGTGGGGGTGCTCACGCCGCTCCTTGAAGGGCTCTATCGCGGAGAGCTGGACGCGCGCGCGATCCACGCGCTTCTGGCGCAGCGGCGGCATCATCCCTTCTTCCAGAAACGGATGCTGAGCCTTCTGACAGAGCGGGGCCGCCCCGCCCGGATCGCGCAATACTGCGCCGCTGTACTGGACGACAGCGCCCCCACCGCCCGCCCGCATTTCGCGGCGGCGTTGGAGGCCGCGCGGGGTTAGCGGGCTAGCGCTTCTTCGGCCCGCGCCAGAGCATTGCGGAAATGGGGCGCGTGGCGTTTAGAGATGACGAAACGGCACAGCCTTGCGATCTTCGCGTGGTCTCCGGTCTGTTCCAGATGCTTGAGCAGCATCTTTTGATAGGCCCCCGACAAGTGCCGGGCGCGCATCAGACGGGCGATCTCCAGCCGCGAGGCAGTGCCATTGATGCAGCCGGACACGACGGGTTTCAAAACCCCCATGTCGCGCCACACGGTGAGCATTCCATGCCCCATGAAGGGGCAGGCCACCTTTTCGATGTTCTCACCGCGATAGAGCGCGACATGCATGCTGTCCGGCGCGTTGGAGCTGTCATAGAACAGCCAGACCTTTTCGGCGTCGCGCACCATGTCGGGCGCATAGCCGTAGCGGCCCGTCCAGTCATTGCGCCATGCTGGGCGGAAGCGGCGCTCCCACCCGGCGCGCTCGCGCGACAGCGTGGCCTGCGGGTTGATCGCCACCACCGTCGATCCCGGCGCCGCCGATGAAAACACGCTGGCCGCATAGCCGCCCATGGAGGTGCCGTAGAACACGACGCGCTCGAACTGATCAAAGAACCGCTCTGCCTGCATCCGGTCGAAGAAATCATGCACGTGATCGTCGCGATACCAGGTCATGCCATGGGCCATGAACCCCAGCGACGACCACCCCTGCGACGAGATGAAATCCACCGCCCAAGGCAGGCGGTCGCTGCTTTGGCGCACATCGTCGAGATTGTCGAAAGCCACCACCAGCGTTTTTCCGGCGGGGCCTTCCTGCGGGATATAGATCGCCTTGTGGGCGGGACCGACCTCTTCGAAGAAGCCCTTTTCGCGGGCGATATCCTTGAGCGTCTCGCGCCACTGGGCGGCGCGTGCCTGCTTGTCGCTGTCTGCCATCTGCCCCGGTCTCCTGTTTCGCCTGTCATACGCGACCCCGTCCGCGCACGCCAGATTGCGTCTGCGCCCCGATGTCGCTGAGGCGGCTGCCAAACTTGACCTGAGCGCGCGCGCCGCGCACAACGGGTCAAAGCCTTTGGGCCCGGCCATCGGCGCGATAACAAGTAGATGCAAGGGTGCGCCCGTGAGCGAGCAAGATCCAGATTTCGACGACATCCATTCCCGCATCTCAAGCTGGTATGCCGAGATCTTTCCTGCCGGGCCGCGCGACGGGTTCTATCACAAGCTGGGCCAGCACAGCGCCGCTTTCGTGGACCGGGGCGATCACCAGCTTGTCGTGAGCTTCGACAACCTCTCGGATGCGGGCTATCCGGGCTACGATCCCGAGCCCTGGGCTACGAAATTCATCCGCCAGAACGGCTGGAGCCATCTGGGCGTGATGGCCCAGGGGCCGACTTGGTTCCGCGATGCGCAGATCATCGGCTTCCTCGAGCTGCTGCGCGATCAGGGCTTTTTCTCTCAGTTCAAGCGCGTCGCCATGGTCGGTACGTCGATGGGCGCCTTTGCCGCGCTGACCTTTTCGTCGCTGGCCCCCGGGGCCACCGTGGTCGCGATGAGCCCGCAATCCACTTTGGATCGCAATCTGGTGGGCTGGGAAAGCCGGTTTCAGAAGGGCCAGGCGCAGGACTGGAGCCTGCCCTATTCCGATGCGGCCGATCAACTGGGCCGTTTGGGGCGGGCCTATGTGCTCTATGATCCGTTCCTTGCTGCTGATCTGGCCCATGTGGAGCGCCTGCCGCAGGACAATCTTGTCCACTTGAAAGGGTTCGGGCTGGGGCACAAGACGGCGCTTTTGCTGCGGAGGATGGAGCGGCTCAAACCGGTGATGGCGGGGGCGATCAACGGCACGCTGACAGAGGCGGAGTTCTACAGCCTCATCCGCGCGCGGAAAGATCTCTATGTCTATCGCCGCGCGATGGAGGAGCACTTGGCGGATCGCGGGCGCGACAGCCTGATCCCGCAGTTCCGCAAAGCATTCCAGACCCGGTCGCGACAAAAGGCCGCTGCCGAGGCGCAGGACAATCCTGACCCCGAGCCTGCGGAAGCCCCGCCGATAGCGGAGCCTGCCGCGCCCCAGCCCGAAGCGATCCGGCCGGAGGTGCCTGTCATCTCTGCTCCGGCGGCGACGGAGCCCGATCCGATCGTCTACCGCGCGCCCGAGGAAAACCCGCCCCAGGCGGCGCCAAAGGTGTCTCAAACCGATGCCCCCCGCCCACGCACGCGCGGCAATGTCTGGATGGCCCGCGCCACCGATCACGGCATGGCCTATCTGTCGGACCAGTATGCGGGCCGCGTCATGGGCTATGAGCAGCGCGGCGCGGTCACGTTGGCCCAGACCCCCGATCTGGCCCTCGGTGCTGCCAGCTTTGGCGGCACGGCGGTGCAGCGCCCCTTGCCGGAGCGGTTCGACTATCACCTGCGCCGTCCCGCCATCGCAGAGCCCCCCGCGCCTCACGCGGCGGCGGCCCATGGCGTTGCGCTGCTGGGGCAGGCCGATCACGCGGCCCGCGCGCTGAGCACGGTGATCGCCATGGATCAGCCCATCTCTGGCGCTGTGGCCCGCGATGCCGCAATGGATGCCGCCCCCGCCCGCGCTCTGCTCGCGCAGGTCGAACAGGCCGCGCGCGCGATGGAGGCCTGGGACAAGGTGCTGTTCGTCGACCGCATTGCGCTGTCGCTTCTGGGCGGCGCGCCGGAGACGCCTTTTGACGACGCCGTCGCGCATTATGCGACCGCCGGGGAGGCCCTGGCCCGCGCCGTGGCGCAGGCCGCCGGGCAGAGCACCGCGCCGCTGCTGGTCGTAAGCCAGAGCGCGGGCACTCGCGATGACGGGCGCAGCACGGTGGCTCTGGCTGAGGGGATGCTGGACATCTTGTGCCCCGCCCTGGGGGCCGTGGTGGCAACGCCCAAATACCCCTTCGCGCTGATGGAGGGCACCGCCGCGACCCACGCGCCCGAGGCGCAGATGCTGATCGACGAGCTGGAGGCGCAGGCCGTCGCCACGATTCAGAGCGGCGCCCGGTGGTATTGCCCCTCCCTGCGGCAGGCCGATCTGCGGGGCACCACGCTGCGGGTCGCGTTCAACGCGCTCACCGATCTGGAGTTCGAGGGCGCGCCGGCGGGTTTCGCCATCGAGGCCGCCAACGCCCCCGAAATCCTGTCCGCCCGTGTGGAGGGCAAGACCGTCCTGCTGGAGCTCGACGCCGCGCCCGAAGGGGATGACGTGCACATCACCTATGCCTGGGGCGCGCAGGGCGATGCCGGGGACGGGCACGCCGCCAACCGGGGCACCCTGAGGGACGGCTATGCCGCGCCCAGCCTGTTGGCGCCGGGTCAGACCCTGCACCGCTATGCGTTGTCGGGCCGGATCCGCCTGATGCGGACGGAGTTTGCGTGATGACCAAGAACGTCCTTTTGATGAGCATGGACGATTGCTTCGCCTATTGGCGGTATCGCAACGTCTATGGCGCCAGGCTTCAGACCCCGAATCTGGACCGCATTTGCGAACAGGCCACGGCGTTCCAGGCCGCCTATTGCCAGGTGCCGGTCTGTGGGCCGTCCCGTGCCAGTTTTATGTCGGGCATGGCACCGCACCAGACCGGGGTGTTTGACAACTACACGTCGGTCTTTGATGTGCTGCGGCCCGAACAGATGTGGTCCTACCGGCTCAAGCTGAAGGGTTACTATTGCTCGACCGCGGGCAAGGTGCACCACATGTTCAAGCCGCTCCCCGATGAGCAGCATGACACGCTCTACAACCATCCGTCGCGGCACGTGTTCTTTGGACCAAAGCGCGACGCGGCCCACAACAAATATGGCGGGCTGATGGGGGGCGTGGGCACCACCGACGAAAAGCTGGACCGCCAGTATTACGATGCGCGCTCGGCTCAGGACGCGATCCGGTTCCTGAACGGCTATGAGGGCGATGCGCCCTTCTACCGAGAGGTTGGCTTCCACCACCCGCATCCGCCGTTCCGCACGCCCGACCGGTTCAAGCAGATGTATGACGAAGAGGACTTCTCCCAGCCCGAAGACTGGGCCGGGGGGATGGACAGCTCTGCTTTCGTCGAAGAGTTCGTGCCGGAAAATTACGACCAGTCCGATCTGGAGCATTGGCGCAAGAGTGTGCGCAACTACTTCTCGGCCCTGACCCATGTGGACAGCCATATCGGCCGGGTGTGGGACGCGCTTCAGGCGTCGCCCCATGCTGACAACACGGTGGTCATCATCATGGCCGATCACGGCTACCATCTGGGCGACAAGCACCGGTTCCGCAAATTCTCCCTTTGGGAGGAAGCGACCGGGGTGCCGATGATCATCTTCGATCCCGATAACCCGGTGGGCCGCGAGATCACGACGCCGGTGGCCACGCTGGATGTGGGGCCCACGGTGATGGATTACACCGACAGCGCACCGCTTCAGGGCTGCGCCGGGCGGTCCTTGCGGCCCATGGTGGAGGGCGCCGCCCCAGATGCGGAGCGCGCCGTGCCGACCGTGTGGTTCGGCAGCGCCGCGATCCGCAAGGGCAACTATCGCTACATCCGCTATCAGGACGGGTCAGAGCAGCTCTACGACGTGACCGAGGATCTCTCGCAACTGCACGATCTGTCCAAGGACAGCCCCCTGATGCCCGAGATGCGCAAGGCTCTGGATGAGACCACGCGCGCCTATGGGCTGACCCAGCTGGACCACGAAGAGGCGGTGCCCGATCCGACGACCTACCTGTCGGTGCTGCGCGGCGTGCGCGGGCCGGTGCGCGCGGCCAGTCGGGGCGCCGTTTCGGTGGGCGATCTGCCGGATGCGCCGGGTGCGCCGGGGATGCGGCGGTTCTATGTGACCTTGCCGGAAAACGGCACGGTCCATGTCCCGCCGGGCTACCGCGAAGTCTCGCTCGCGGCTGATGTGATCGGATCGCTCACCGATCTGCGGATCGTGCTGAACGATGACGGCAACCGGGTGCTGTTCAAGGGCGGGCACAAGCGGTTCCACCTGACCGTCGAAGACGGCGCGGGGGACGATTTCATCGAGGTGAATCTCGATCCGCTGACTGCCCACCTGACGCGGGGCGACAATGTGGTGAACACCGGATCGGCCGATGCGCAGGTCTATTGCGGCAGCGGCCACGACCGGGTGGAAAGCGAGCGGGCCCGCACCGAGGTGTTCGGCGCCACCGGCGATCTGACCGTGATCTGCGGCGACGAGGAGGACGTGGTCCATTGCGGATCGGGCCGCAACCACATCACCTGCGGCGGCGGGCGCAATGAGATCTTCGCCGCCAAGGGGCAATCGGTGATCGTCATGACCAAAGAGGCCGACACGCGGATCACCTTCGCCCGCACCGGCCTTCCGCAGCGGATCGAAGGGTTCAATGGCGGCAGCATCGACGTGACCGACTGGACCGTGATGGGCGAGCCGTTGGTCACCAAGGCGGGGCGCGATGTGGTGGTGTCCTGCGGCACCGAAGTGCTGACCGTGGCAGCGGCCAAGATCGCGGAGGTTCGCGCGGCGCTGATGGCCTGAGCCTTGCTCTGACGCCATGGCTGGGGCATCACCCGCGGTAACAGAGGAAAGAGGGCGACATGGCCAATCATCTTTATCAGGGCGATCTGCCGGACGGGCTGGATCTGGGTCCGATCGTGGCGATCGACTGCGAAACCATGGGGCTCAACCCCCACCGCGACCGGCTGTGCCTGGTGCAGATGTCGGGCGGGGATGGCAACGCGCATCTGGTGCAGATCGCCAAGGGGCAGACATCGGCGCCCAACCTAGAAGCCATGCTGCGCAACCCCGATGTGCTGAAACTGTTCCATTTCGGTCGTTTCGACATTGCCGCGATGTATCACGCCTTTGGCGCTCTGGCCGCGCCGGTCTGGTGTACCAAGATCGCCAGCAAGCTGGTGCGGACCTATACGGATCGCCACGGGCTCAAGATGCTGACGCAGGAGCTGATCGGGGTCGATATCTCTAAACAGCAACAAATGAGCGACTGGGGCGCCGCAGAGCTGACCGCCGCGCAGCAGGACTATGCCGCCTCTGACGTGCTGCACCTGCACCGCCTGCGCGAGAAGCTGATCGAGCGTATGGAACGCGAGGATCGGCTGGATCTTGCCAATAAATGCTTCGATTTTCTGCCCACGCGGGCGCTGCTGGACCTTGAAGGCTGGCCGGAACAGGACATCTTTTCTCATTGATGGAACGTGAAGCACTCATAGAATCCGCCCGCCGTGTTGCGCTCGAAGAGGGCAAGGCGGTTGCGGCCCTGGCCGAGACGTTCGGGGATGATTTCGTCCGCGCGGCGGAGCTGATGCTGACGGCCAAGGGCCGGGTGATCGTCTCGGGCATGGGCAAGAGCGGCCATATCGGCACCAAGATCGCGGCGACT
>PDWJ01000099.1_pt1 | contig 118713 bp, 110 predicted proteins | sample 1430881 | NCBI WGS metagenome assembly PDWJ01 (sample SAMN01162460, study PRJNA174530) | Oral metagenome, whole genome shotgun sequencing project. | biome: Marine environment; feature: Marine mammal; material: Swab sample of the gingival sulcus; isolation source: swab sample of gingival sulcus... | reverse complement strand
TTATATAGGGTTTATTACCTGTGTCAATACTTTTTTTTAAAGTTTTTTTATCTTTCCTGAGTTTTTTTATCTTTTCACGGTTTTTGAAAAATTCCGCTTCTTTAATTTTAATCTACGCTTTAAAGTTTGCTCTTTTGGGTGAATAGTTTATTGTATAGGGTAGTGTTCTTTTCAGTTATAAAAGCGGTTTTAATCTAATATCTATTTTGCTACTTTAATTTGCAAATATTTTTTTCAATGATGTCTTTAGCATTTTTGCTGTATTGATTTTTGTTAGCCTTTAGATTTCTTATATAGCCTTTTATCTGCTGTTTAACGTCATCGGCAGGCATATGTTGTTCTCCATATAAAACACTCACTATTCCACATTCTGTTTCCATACCAAATCCCGTATCTGTTTCAATATTATTGAATTTTTTACTTCCTATTTCAGGTGGGTATACCATTTGCCATGTTAATTCGTCATATTTTAGTTGACTATCATGAAAAGGGAGATCTTGTTTTTTCATTCGTTCATCTAAGCCCATCTTAATCTTAGATAATGAGCTAGTTATAGGATAGTAATGAATGGTGATAAGTTTTGTCCAGTCATAACCCTCTTCATCCTCTAGATAGTATTCACTAAAATACTGTGTTTGATATTTTAAGTTATATTCTTGGTTATTATAAGTTAATGATTTTGGAACGGATGCTGATGTCACGCTTTGTGTGGTACTTAAAACCATGTACTTATTTTTAACATACTTATCTTCAATATTGGTGCACGCTGTTACGCAGATAACAGATACACCCATACTACCCATTAATATTTTTCTCAATATCTGATACATACAAACTCCTTAATAAATTTATTATGTCGTTTTTAATGTTATGACTAGCTAATTTACCCTATCACTTTTTATAAGTTATCACAAATGCAAAAAACAAATGTTTGTTATTATAAATAAGCTACCTATTAAAGATAGCTCTTTAGGATATAGATAAAATTAGAGTAAAAAATATAACTAAGATAATGAGCTGAATAACTTCGAGTAGAAGTGGGATTCTATATAATAAAAATCCTAACATTTCAATCAATCAAAGTATTAAAAACTGGTTAGGTTAAATTGTTACGACCTTTTACGCACAAGAAGTAAGCCCATGCAATTAATAAAATTTGTAGTGGACCACGTATTAATAAATAAACTGGTCCCCATTGATGCCCACCAAGACCAATACCGTTTAATGCCGCATAAATATTTGCTGGAAAAAAAAGAACAAATACCACAATAGCAAGCTTTGCGGCAATAAGTTGATACTTTGGAATAAAAAGAGAGATGCCTATCAATAGTTCGATTAACCCAGTAATATAAACCACTGTAAAGCGGAAAGGAACCCAAGGTGGTAACATCTCCACCATTCCGTCCGTTTTGATAAAGTGCCCAACAAAAAAGAATATAAAGGCTATTCCTAACCCCCAACAGGCATATTTTGTAATATTCAGAGAACGACCGCTAAACTTTGAATAAACAAAGGCAACACCCAAGGGGCTAAACAACAGTAAAAGAATAATTATTGGAGTTACCATAATTTTTTTATCCTATGATTAATATATGAAACACAACACTAGCTAATATTATTAAAAACCCGATTAGGTATTCTATAGTTCTAAACTTTTTCTAAGGCTTTAATTAATACATATAACCCAACCAGTCGACGTGCCCATTCTCCCATTGCTTACCACTTACTAGGCTTGATAAACAGTTCGTCAATATGCTCCACTGCAACACCATAATTTTCTCCTATTGTTGCTTTTTTCAGCTTGCAGATAACTCTAAGTTCACCGGCGAGTGTAACGACTTGTTATACTTATTATTTATCTGACCAAACAGCAAATTCATTTCCGCTTGGTTCTATAAAATGAAACCGACGCCCTCCAGGAAATTCAAAAACTGGTTTAGTAATGATACCACCAGCATTTTTAATGCTTGCTAAGGTTTCTTGCAAGTTATCACTGAAAAACACAAGTAACGCCCCTCCTGTTTTTGTTGTAGAGCTTAATTCAGATTTAAAAAAACCTCCATTCAAACCTTGATTGAAAAAAGATGTATATTCTGTTCCAAAGTCTTGAAATTCCCAACCAAAAGATTTCTGGAAAAATTCTTTGGTTTTTTCCAGATTTAATGCAGGGTATTCGACATAATTGAGTTTACCATGTACATTCATTTTGCTTGCTCCAAATTAGTGATATGTTTTTTTCGTTCTTCTGTGAACGTCCACCAAGGTTTTGGGTCATTGCCATTCATAAAACTTGTGATTGAAATAAATACGTCTAAAACACAAAGATCTTGTTTTTTTCCCGTTTTTCTACAAAGTTCTTCATATAAATAATATGGATTCTTTCCTATGAGTTGGGATGGTTGGCTAATTCCTAGCAGGAGCAAATCCTGCTCAATTATCTTACCAATATTCGGCAAATCAGTAAGTGCTTTTGTACTACGTCTTTTAACTTTATTTGGGTTCATGGTACTGTAGCATAACAATTTATTATTCCTTGGTAATAACAAGAATACCATGGTTTAACAATATCAGTATAGGTTTACTTCTATGAATAATAGAACATAAAAAATAGGCTGAACAAAATGCCCAGCCTATTATTTATTCATTTATAGCGCTTAATCTTAACTATCTAATTAAATATCCAAATTAGTAACCGTTAGTGCATTTTCTTCAATAAATGCACGGCGTGGCTCAACATCATCACCCATTAAACAAGTAAATAGGTGATCTGCGGCAATAGCATCTTCGATAGTAACTTTAAGCATATTTCGATTTTCTGGATCCATCGTGGTTTCCCAAAGTTGGTCGGCATTCATCTCACCTAATCCTTTATAGCGTTGTACCGTTAAACCACGGCGAGCATCTGTCATGACTTGCTGCCATAAATGATCAAAATTATGAATCACTGTATTTTTTTCGCCTCGGCGAATATAAGCCGTTTCTGATAACGCGGTATTCCACTCGCCAGAAAGTTTCATTAACCTGTTATATTCCCCAGAGCTTATCAAACCTGCATCTAACAAGTAATTGTGTGGTAATTGGTGAATATAAATCGTCACTCGTGGTAACCATTGTTCTGCTTTTTGTTGTTGCACTTCTTCATCTTGATTTGTTTTAGCAAAAATATTATCAAGACTAACTTCAGGTTTTAATTCAGCACAAGTTTTATCCAACTGTTGTTGCAACTTATCTACCCATGCTTGCATAGTTGTTTTATTTTTTGTGTCTTCAAGGGTTAATTTAGGTACAAAAGTCAAAGCTTCTAAAACATCAACAGGATATTTTGTTGCCAAACGTGCTTTAATTAATTGCGTTTGGTTATAGCTATTTAACAAATCTTCTAATGCTTTACCAGTTACTGCTGGCGTATCTTCACTCAAAAACAGATGTGTGTCATCAATGGTTGAAGATAATAAATAGCTTTTTAAAGCTTCATCATCTTTTAAATACAACTCATTACGCCCTTTTTTAATTTTATAAAGCGGTGGCTGTGCAATATAGATGTAGCCTTTTTCGATAAGTTCGGGCGTTTGACGAAAAAAGAAAGTCAAAAGTAGCGTACGAATATGAGAGCCATCAACATCAGCATCCGTCATGATGATGATTTTATGATAACGGATTTTTTCTGGGTTATATTCATCTGGTCCAATACCACAACCTAAAGCAGTAATAAGTGTACCAACCTCGGCAGAAGACAACATTTTATCAAAACGTGCACGTTCTACATTTAAGATTTTACCTTTCAACGGTAAAATGGCTTGGGTTTTACGGCTACGTCCCTGCTTTGCCGAACCACCTGCAGAGTCACCCTCCACAATATATAATTCAGACAATGCAGGATCTTTTTCTTGGCAATCAGCAAGTTTACCTGGTAAACCTGCAATATCTAAAGTGGTTTTTCGGCGTGTCATTTCACGGGCTTTACGGGCTGCATCACGGGCTTTAGCCGCATCAATGATTTTTCCAGCAATTGATTTAGCAGAACTTGGGTTTTCTAACAAATAATCATTAAATTTGTTGTGCATGGCGTGTTCTACCGCAGATTTAACCTCACTAGAAACCAATTTATCTTTGGTTTGGCTAGAAAATTTAGGATCCGGTACTTTGACTGAAACTATCGCCGTTAAACCTTCTCGTGCATCATCACCTGTAACGTTTACCTTTTCTTTTTTCATCATTTTTTCGTTGTCCATATAATTATTTAGACAACGAGTTAATGCCGAGCGAAAACCTGATAAATGCGTGCCGCCATCTCTTTGTGGAATATTATTGGTAAAGCAAAGTACTTTTTCGTTATAACTATCTGACCATTGCAATGCTACTTCAACACCCACCCCTTCTTTTTCTTGACTGGTGAAGTGAAAAACCTCATTTAGGGTTGTTTTGCCATCATTAATATAGCTAACAAATTCTGATAAACCGCCTTTATGTTCAAATTCTTGGCGTTTGTCGCTACGTTCATCTGTTAATACAATACGCACACCAGAGTTTAAAAATGACAATTCACGCAAACGCTTTGATAAGATTTCAAAATCAAATTCAATGACGCCTTTAAAAATAGCATCTGTATCTTCTTCACCCACACTTGGATGAAAGCGAATTTGTGTCCCTGTACGATCTGTACTGCCTAATTGTTTGATATCACTGTCTGGCACGCCATCAGTATAGGTTTGATTATAGTGATAACCTTCACGCCAAATATTTAACTCTAGCTTATGTGATAGGGCATTTACTACCGAAACACCCACACCATGCAAACCACCAGAAACCTTATAGCTATTGTCATCAAACTTACCACCTGCATGCAATACCGTCATGATAACCTGTGCTGCCGATACTTTTTCCTCTGGGTGAATATCAACAGGAATACCACGTCCGTTATCCATAACACTAACAGAGTTATCTTCATGAATAATGACATCAATCTGATCACAATGCCCTGCCAATGCTTCATCAATGGAATTATCGACCACCTCAAACACCATGTGATGCAAGCCTGTACCATCATCCGTATCGCCAATATACATACCTGGACGCACACGTACAGCTTCTAACCCACGTAAAACACGGATTTTATCGGCACCATAGCTTTCATTTTCTGGGTTTAGGTTTGATGAATCACTCATGAATATTCCTTTAAAGTTAATTGACATTTTTATTAATTATCGCGTTAAATCTTATGCTTAATTTAATGCCAAAATTGACCTTGAAATTATAGCATTTTTTTAAGAGATAGTCATTTTTATCAATGATAGAAATATACGATATATTTAACGTTGTAAACATCATATTTAATTTTTATATTAATTACTTTGTTCAATAGATCCTTGTTTCACATGAAACAACTTATAATCTTGCCAATAATCTTTAACTAAAGGTAAAATATTTTCTGTCAAGCTGGTTAAAAATACTTGACAATCTAATCCACCAAGTGTTGTAAGCAAAACTTTTATCGCTTTTTCATCAAGCTCAGCCGTTACATCATCAAGAAGAACAATAGGAACCGATCTTTCATAATTTAATGTTTCATATGAAACATCAGTATTGCTTTTTAATTTATTTTTATGTTTTTGTAAAAGTGGTAATTGGGATAGTTTTAAAGCTGTTATTAATAGTTTTTTTTCTCCACGAGAAAGCACATTAGCCGCTTGCTCTTTTACTTTGTTTTTGCTATCAATTTTAGATTGCCAATTTACATGGATATCTGCACGGTGACTACCAACTCTTGTATAACCTTGTTGCAAATCTTGCAATAAGCGTCCTTCTAAAATTTTATCTAATGATTGGCTAACATTAAATCCTGGCTGATAACTCACATTAATTTTTTTTGTGTAATGTGGCAAAAGTTTATCCATACTTTCTAAAAAGTAGGGTTGCCATTCATCAAAAACTTGTTGTCTATAATAATGAATTGACTTAGCATGAGTCGCTAAACCTAAATCCCATGCAGCAATTTGTTGTTTTTGCAAATCGGTTAATATGCGAGTTTGTTTTAAAAGACTATTACGTTGTTTTAATAAACGTTGATAAGCAAGCCATTGAGTATAAAAGTTTGGTTTCACATGAAACGCTAACCAGTCTAATAATTGGCGACGACTAGCACTGCCTTGCTCCAAAATATTCATAGAGGAGGGGTCAATTAACAAAGTTGGCATATAACGAGTTAAACTACTTTGTGTTTTTACCGTATCACCATTAAAACGTAATTGAGTCGTTGCATCTGTCTGTTTTTGAATTGCTAAACGTGTATCATCATCAAAAATAGCAAACACTATAGCAAAATCTTTTCGATGCTTAATATAGCGGCTTGGTTGATGCGTACGAAAACTTTTACCACGAGATAATAAAAATATTGATTCCAATAAAGAGGTTTTACCACTACCATTATTGCCTATAATAATATTACAACAACTTGTCGATAAATTGACTTGAGATAAATTGCGCAAATTGCTAATTTGTAAGTGTTTAATCATGGCTATATGCTCCAAACCATACCATTGAAAAAACACTTAACAAAAACAAAATGTACATATTTAAAATTATATACGCATTGGCATAACAACATATTGATGCAATTCATCACCATGTTGGTTTAATAAAGTCGAAGCATTTGCCTGGCTCATTTGTAATACCACATTACCTTCTAGCACATCTAACACATCTTGCAAATATTGTGCATTAAAAGACAACTCAATTGGATCACCAGAATATTGAGATTGCAATTTTTCAACCGCTTCATCTTGTTCTGCATTATTAGCACGCAACTCAATCATGCCTTCAGCATCAAAATTTAGAATAACACCACGAGATTTTTCATTACTTAAAATAGAAACTCGACGTAATACTTCTGTCATTTGTTCTTTATTAATAAGTGCTTGTTTATCACTATTAGCTGGCATAACACGACGATAATCTGGGAACTTACCATCAATCAAACGAGCAGTAAAAGTAACTTGTAAGCTATTATCAATAATACCGCTACTATCAACATTGCCAAAAGGCAATTCTACTTGCAAAAACTCACGTCCAAATTTTAAGGTTACAGGGTTATCATTATCATTCAATAGTTTACCAAGCTCATTAAGTAAACGATCCAACTCTACAACTGCTTTACGTGGTAGAATTGCTTGCATATTTAAATCATCATCTACCTCAATAGCACTTTTTGACAAAGCCAGACGATGACCATCAGTTGCAACCGTTGTTAACAAACGTTGAGATACTTCAAACAACATACCTGTTAAATAATAACGTACATCTTGTATTGCCATTGCAAACTGTGTTTTGCTTAGCATATCTGATAGTTGAGTACGATTAATGGTTAATGGAGTAATATTTTCTGGCTCACCAAGTATTGGATAATCCGCTGAAGGTAAAGTACCTAAAGTGAACTTGCTTTTATCGCTCGTAATTAAACAACGGCTATTATCACTGCTGGTTAAATTAATTTGAGCATTACTAGGTAACAGTTTACAAATATCACGTAATTTATCAGAAGGAAGTGTTATTGAACCTTCTTCTAAACAAGCACCTTCTGGTAATGCAAGTTTTGACATTAACTCAACTTCTAAATCTGAAGCTGTCATATACAAGTGAGTTTGAGTAAGGTTTATTTTTATATTACCCAAAATTACCATGTTGTGTCGTTTGTCTGCCGCTTTTGCAATCAGACTAATAGCTTTTAACAATAACTCACGATTGATTGATAATTGCATAGTTATACTCTTTCTAGGCTTTTTTATTTTAAAAATGCTAAAACATTAAACAAACCTAGTATAACCAACTTTGTATGTTTTAACAAAGACAATTAGCCAGCTTGTAGCATCATCGCCAGTGCTTTATATTCTTTATCTAAAATTAAGTCTTCAGCTCTTAATTTTTTTACTTTGTCACAAGCATGCATCACTGTAGAATGATCACGACCACCAAATGATTGCCCTATTTCTGGATAACTATCTCCCGTTAATTCTCTCGCTAATGCCATCGCTATTTGACGAGGACGAGCAATGCTGCGTGTACGTTTTTTTCCCATTAAATCTTTAACAGATACATCATAAAACTCTGCCACCACTTTACGGATATTGTCCATACTTACTGACTGAAAACGCTGTACAATAATATCTCTAAGTGCATATTGCACCATCTCTAAATCAATAGTTACACCTGTTAAACTTGCATTGGCTATTACTTGATTAAGTGCCCCTTCTAACCTACGCACATTTGACACAACATTTTGAGCAATAAATAAAGCACAATCTTTGGGCAATTCAATATCAGATAATGATGCTTTTTTTTGTAAAATTTGTACGCGAGTATCAAGCTCAGGTGGATCAATTGCAACAGATAAACCGCCAGATAAACGCGAACGGAATCTTTCATCAAATTCGTTTAACTGTGCTGGGTGTCTATCTGATGCTAAAATTATTTGTTTATCACCACTAGTAAAGTCTGCAAATAGCGATAAAAACTCAGTAATTGTTTTGGTTTTACCTGCAAGCACATGAATATCATCAATAATTAATAAATCAACTTGCTTAATTTTCTTTTTAAATTCATCTATTTTTTTTTGACGTAATGAATTAACCATCTGATTAACAAATTTATCAGAAGTAAAATAATAAAAAGTACGGTTAGATTTTAAATATTTATGTGCAACAGAATGCATTAAATGCGTTTTACCTAAGCCAGATGGTCCATAAATAAACAAAGGATTATGACGATTTTGAGGATTTTTCTTTGTTAACTCATAACAAGCTTTATAAGCTAAATTATTGGATTTACCTGTCACAAAAGTATCAAAAGTAAAATTTGGATCAATGATATTTAAAGATTTTGATTTTTTATTAGTTAAAACAATACTACTTTCTTGAATATTTAACTGATTAGAATCATTATTAGAAACAACTTTAGATAAACTATCTTTTCGTATATCAATTACACTTACCGAATCTATTTGATTAGTACTGTGTTTACTTGCTAACTGTGTAATAATTTCTAAAAAATTATCTATAATATATTCAACAAAAATATCATTAGGTGCTTTTACAATTAAAGTATTTTTATTAACTTCTGCAGTTAAAGGACGTAACCACATTGTAAAAATACTACCTTTAACTTGATACTCTAAATCATTTAAGCATTTTTTCCAAAGAACGACCGCATCAACCATAAAGCACCTAATAGTACAAATATAATAAAGCTAAAAATTAGATTTTATAATCTAACATATTTTAGCATTTAATCAAAACTTTATTTATTGTGGATAATATTGGTTATAAATAATGTAGATAAGTTTTTTTAGTAACTTATACATAAAACAAGCACAGTTTGCTAACATTAAAATCCACAACTTAACTTGTTGTTTTTTATTATTTATTTTTACTTATAAACAAAAATAACAATCACTAATAACAATAATTCTTTATTAATTAAAAATTATTATAATAAAAAATAAAAATGTGGATAACTATATAAGTTTCACGCATTTTTACTATTAATTTATTAAAAAATAAAAGCTTTTAAAATTAATTTAAAAAAATATTTAATTGTTTCACAGTAAGTTTTTAATAACTAATTATATCAATGGTAATGTTGACTAAAAAAATATATTAATGTTATAATTTCGAGTTATGCTATTTAAGATAAGATTTTTTAACACTAATGTTTAGTTACTACTAAAATATAGGATAGGTGTATCATGAAACGTACATTTCAACCAAGCGTACTTAAGCGCAAACGCACACATGGTTTTCGTGCTCGTATGGCAACTAAAAAAGGACGTCAGGTTTTAGCTCGTCGCCGTGCAAAAGGACGCCATCGTCTAGCAGTATAATATAATGATTAATTTAATCATTTAAAAGCGTCAAATTTAATTTGACGCTTTTTTTATGCGTAATTAATAAAAGTTTAATATTTAAAACTCCTAAGCTAAAATATAGCAATTATCAATAAAAGGTTTTTATATAGTGATGACTAATAATGATTATAAATATCCTAAAACGGCAAGATTGCTAAGCTCTAAACAATTTAAAAATGTTTTTGATTTTTCTGATAAAAAGATACATCAACCACATTTAATGACTTTTATTAAAAAAAATGAACTTAAAAATGCCAGATTGGGATTGGCTATTACTAAAAAAAAGGTACCCACAGCAGTTGCTCGCAATAATTTAAAAAGATTGATTAGAGAAGATTTTAGAATATGTAATAAAAACTTAGGCAATGTTGATATTGTTTTTATTGTAAAAAAACCCATAAAAGAGATTAGTGATAATGAGTTAAAAAAACAAATAAAGGTTATTTTTAACAAAATAATGAGCTATAAGGTGTAATTGATTATTTTATAATGAATAGAGCAATCATTCAGTCTAAATCTACTTTATCATCACGCTTGTTGAGTAAATTAATTAAAGGTTATCAACAAGGTATTAGTCCACTGTTGCCTGCTCGTTGTCGTTATTATCCTACTTGTTCTCAATATGGTTTACAGGCTTTGGCTTGGCATGGGGCATTAAAAGGTAGTTTGTTATTAACCAAACGAGTTTGTAGTTGCCATCCTTTAGGTGGGCATGGTATTGATTTTGTGCCTTTACCACTTTATCGTTTTAACTTTGAGTATGTCGATTTTAAGAATACATATAGAAAATTTGTGTATAAAGACAATTTTGATTATACAAGTCAGTTAAACTTTTGGCTAAACTTTGTATAAATGTTACATATATCTTTATGTATATCAATTTACAACAATTTTTAGTAGAATATCAGCCATTTTCTTTTAAAGATTAATTCTTAATTTTTTAACTTTGTAGGATATTTTCATGCAAAAGATATTACGGGCGTTGATTATTGTTGCTATGCTTATTACAACATGGTTGTTGGTAATGGCATGGCAAAAAGATTATTCTGGCGTAGAACAGAATGCAACGCAAGATACAAGGGTTACGACTACTGGTGATTTACCTTCAGTAAATAGTAACGGAGATTTGCCAGCTTCAGTTGTTCAGCCAAATGCCTCAGTTGCAGCATCGGTTGATAAGCAGTTAATTAATGTTAGTACAGATTTATATGATATTAAAATTAATCCTGTTGGTGGTGATGTTGTATTTGCATCATTAAAAGATTATGATGCAAAATTAAATAGCAATAACCCATTTGTGTTGCTAGAAGAAGGTAATAACCGTGTTTATCTTGCTCAGTCTGGTTTGGTTGGTCAAAATGGGATAGATACAGAACAAGGACGGGCAAAATATGAGTATATTTCTAGTAACTATGTCATGGCTGGAGATGAAGAGACACTCTCTGTACCATTAACCTACAGCAAAGATGGGATAACTATCACCAAAACATTTACTTTTACTCAAGGTAAATATCCAATTGATGTTAGCTATAATGTTAATAACAACTCTGCAAATACATGGCAGGGTCAAATGTTTGCTCAGCTAAAACGTGATGATAGTAAAGATCCAGGTATGGCAGATAAAGGTGTGCTTAGTATGGCAACCTTTTTAGGGGGTGCTTATGGCACACCTGATGATGATTATAGTAAACTTAAATTTGGCAAATTTAATGATGGTGAATTAAATAATATAGCAACAGAAGATGGTTGGGTTGCTATTATTCAGCATTATTTTGTTGCTGCATGGACGCCATCAGATAATATAACTGCTAAATTATTTAGTAAACAGACAGAAAATAACAATATTATTGGTTTTACTAGTGAACCATTAACTGTATCTTCAGGTACACAAAAGACCTTTTCTGCCAAGTTATATACTGGTCCAAAAGTTCAGGATAAGTTAGAAAACTTTGCACCTGGTTTTGAAAAAACAGTAGATTATGGTTGGGCATGGCCGATTTCTAAGTTCTTATTTACAATACTATCTGGTATTCATAGTTTTGTTGGCAATTGGGGTTGGTCTATTATAGGTTTAACATTGTTGGTTAAATTAGTGTTATTTCCAATCTCTCATAAGAGTTATATGTCTATGGCTAAGATGCGTGCAATTGCACCAAAATTACAAGCCATTAAAGACGAGCATGGCGATGATCGTATGGCTCAATCACAGGCGATGATGGCGTTATACAAAGAAGAAAAAGTTAATCCAATGGCGGGTTGTTTACCATTATTAGCACAAATGCCAATATTTTTAGGTTTATATTATATGTTGGTAGAAAGTATTGAACTTCGCCATGCACCTTGGATTGGTTGGATTCAAGATTTATCTTCAATGGATCCGTTATTTATTTTGCCAATATTTATGGGTGTTTCAATGTTTGTACAACAAATGTTAAACCCACAACCAACTGACCCAATGCAAGCAAAAGTAATGAAGTTTATGCCAATTATGTTTGCAGGGTTTATGCTTTTCTTCCCTGCTGGTTTGGTATTGTATTGGACGGTAAACAACCTATCTAGTATGGCTCATCAATACTATGTAAACAAAAAAGTTGAAAAAGATTATATAGCAACAACAGCCAGTTAAATTTAACAGATTATTTATAGTAAAAAACACCGTCTAACTAGTCGGTGTTTTTTTATATGTTAATCTAGTTATTAAGCAAGGTATAATATTCTTATATTTATTTGAGAACAAAAAATGATTGAAACTACTAGTTTACCAACCATAGCTGCAATTGCGACACCAATAGGTAGAGGTGGCATTGGTATTATTCGTATTTCTGGTGCATTAGCTTATGATATTGCCTGTAAATTAACAAACAAAAAACAATTTGCTGCTCGTAAATCAGTTTTTTGCCGTTTTTATAACAACCAACAAAAAGTCATTGATGAAGGCATTATTTTATATTTCCCTGCGCCAAACTCTTTTACTGGTGAAGATGTCATCGAGTTACAAGGGCATGGTGGTATGATTTTGCAAAATATGTTGTTAGCAAGAGTTTTTGAATTAGGGGCAAACCAAGCAACAGCAGGCGAATTTTCATACCGTGCCTTTGAAAACGATAAGCTAGATTTAGTACAAGCAGAAGCCATTGCAGATGCTATTGATGCAACTAGTGAGGCAGCAGCAACCAGTGCGATGAGGTCTTTAACCGGAGATTTTTCGGCAAAAATCAATGTATTATTAGAACAACTTATCCATTTAAGATTGCATGTAGAGGCTTCTATTGACTTCCCTGATGAAGAAGATATTGATTTTTTATCTGACGGTGTGATTGAGTCAAAATTAAATAATATAGGTGATGAATTAATAAAAGTTTTGGCGACAGCCAAGCAAGGGCAGTTATTAAGAGATGGTATTAATGTGGTACTTGCTGGAAAACCTAATGCTGGAAAATCAAGTTTATTAAATATTCTTGCAGGGCAAGAACGTGCTATAGTTACAGAAGTTGCTGGTACGACACGTGATACGCTTGAAGAAACGATTGTGTTAAATGGTTTAACCATGCATTTAACCGATACAGCAGGGTTGAGAGATACAGAAGATAGGGTAGAGCAAATAGGCATTAAAAGAGCCAAAGATGCAATAAGTAAGGCTGATATTTTGTTAATGGTATTTGATTTAACTCAAGATGTTAATCCGATTGAATTAGCTAAAGAACTATTTGGGAAAATCCCTAAAGCTGAAAAATTATTAATGATAGGGAATAAACTTGATTTAATTGAAAATAGTGTTAGTGTTTCATATGAAACTAATAAGAATTTTGGAACAGATACCTACTATGAACAAATAAATGTTTCATGTGAAACATCGGCAGGTATTAGTGAATTGATTGCAGCTTTATGCAAAAAAGTTGATTTTCATCCAGCAGAAAATAGTTTAATTGCACGTACAAGGCATATAGATGCTTTAAAACGTACCCAAAGTCATTTAAATGATGCTTATGAGCAATTAGTAGTTTTTAAAGCAGGAGAACTTGTAGCAGAAAGCTTACGTCAAGCACAACAAAGTTTGGGGGATATTACAGGTAAATTTAGTGCTGATGACTTGTTAGGCAAAATATTTGGTAGTTTTTGTATTGGTAAATAGTAATTTTTGTAATTTATACAGAGTAATTAATGACTTTTTATTATAGTTTTTATTCATTAGTTACCCAACAATAGTTATCCATTAATCATTTATTTCTATACCATTTAAGCAATAAAATAAATAGATATTATAATTAACGATTAAACTAAATAGGAAATCTTATGCATTGCCCATATTGTAATGCCACAGAAACAAAAGTTATTGATTCACGCTTGGCAGCAGAGGGTGCTCAAGTTCGGCGTCGTCGACAATGCAATAGTTGTGAAGAGCGTTTTACAACTTTTGAGGTGGTAGAAGTTGTTATGCCCAGAATTGTAAAAGAAAGCGGAAAAATAGAACCCTATGATGGTGATAAGCTACGTCGCTCTATTATGTTACCCTTACAAAAACGACCCATTAGTATTGATGAAACAGATGCGATGCTTAGCCGTATAGAAAAAAGAATTAGGCAAATGGGTGAGAGGGAAATTAGTAGTAAACAATTGGGGGAAGTTGTTATGACTGAACTAAAAGAGGTAGATGATGTTGCTTATGTGCGTTTTGCCAGTGTTTATAGAGATTTTCAAGATATTGAAGCTTTTCAACAAGAACTTGCAAGTATACGTCCAGAGCATAAAAAATAACAATGAATGACTTATATTTAAATCATAATTCAAATGATATTTACTATATGATGCTTGCAATTAATCAAGCAAAAAAAGCAATTTATATAGCACGTCCCAACCCTGCTGTAGGCTGTATTTTGGTAAAAGATAACATAATTATTGGCGCAGGTTATACTTCTCCAGTAGGTGGCAATCATGCCGAAATAAATGCTTTAAATAATGCTTTAAATAATAATCACCATGTCGAAAACTCTACCGCTTATGTCACATTAGAGCCTTGTTCTCATTACGGTAAAACGCCACCTTGCTCAAAAGCTTTAATTAAAGCTGGTATAAAAAGAGTTGTGGTTGCAGGGTTAGATACAAACCCAAAAGTTGCAGGGCGTGGTGTAAAAATGTTGCAAGATGCTGGGATAAAAGTAACAACAGGTTTATTGACAGATCAAGCAAAGCAGTTAAATGAAGGTTTTTTAAAAGCAATGAGAATAGGCATGCCTTATGTACGTTTAAAAATTGCTACAAGTTTAGATGGAAAAACAGCTATGGCATCTGGTGAGTCTCAATGGATAACTGGAGAAGAAGCAAGAGAAGATGTGCAAAAAATAAGAGCATTGAGTGGCGCTATTATAACGGGTAGTCAAACAGTAATTGATGATGACCCCAGCTTAAATGTGCGTTCAAACCAGCTAGGCGTTGATGTGAAAGATATACCACAACCTAAAGTTGTAGTTTTAGATAGACGAAATAGATTATCTGAAGTAGCAGATTATAAGATTTGTAAAAATGAGAATACTATTTTTTGTAATGATGATAATTTAAAGCAATTGTTAAATGATTTAGTAACAAAATATCAAATTTATGATGTTATGGTAGAAGCAGGAGCAAAAGTGGTAGGTTCATTTATAAAAAAAGATTTAGTTGATGAGTTAATTGTATATCAAGCACCATGTTTACTTGGATCTGATGCTAGAGCAATGGCTGATTTTAAAATAAATAATTTATCAGAGCAAAAAAGATTTAAATTAGTTTCACATGAAACTATTGGAACAGATTTTAAACTTACTTTCATAAAAAATTAATAAAAAAAGAAAGTTCATTATAATAAATTCACATAGAAATACTATCATAATAAAAGTAAACTAAGCTCATAGTGTATTCTGAAATTTAATAAAAAGTAATAAAAAGAGCGGTATTCTTTAAATACAGCTCTTTTGTGAAAAATAAAATATATTTAAGTTATAAGTTAGTAGCTAAAATTATTTTCTTTTAGCTGGGCTTAACATCATACCCATTTGTCGACCTTCCATTTTTGGATGTTGATCAACCGTTGCTAATTCTTCAGTATCCGCAATCACACGTTTTAATTGTTGCATACCAATTTCTTGATGTGCCATTTCACGACCACGGAAACGAATGGTTACTTTAACTTTATTTTCGTCTTCTAAAAAGCTAACAATTTTACGCAATTTAACCTGATAGTCAGCCTCTTCTGTACCTGGGCGAAACTTGATTTCTTTAACTTGCGTACGTTTTTGGTTTTTCTTTGCTTCTTTTGCTTTTTGTTTTTGCTCATACAGGTGTTTTTTATAGTCCATGACTTTACACACTGGTGGATTAGCATTTGCAACAATTTCAACCAAATCTAGATTTGCATCAGCAGCAGAATTTTGTGCTGTGTTAATGTCAACCACGCCAGCCTGTTCACCATTTGCTAAAACAAGGCGAACCTCTTTGGCACGGATTTCATCATTGATGTTTAAACGGTTTGACTTTTTAATGGGTATTACTCCTCATCTGTTTTTAGATTGTATCGACCCTTCTGGGCGACGGCTTTTTGTACTAGTTCGATAAAGTCTTCTACTGACATAACACCTAGGTTTTTACCTTCTCGAGTACGTACATTAACGCTGCCAGATTCGACTTCTTTGTCCCCCAATACTAACATAAAGGGGATACGTTCTAGAGTTCGCTCACGTATCTTAAATCCAATTTTCTCATTACGCAAGTCACTGAAGGCACGAATACCTACATTTTTAAGTTTTTCTACAACTTTGTTACAGGCATCAGATTGTTTGTCTGTAATATTTATTACCACGACTTGGTTTGGCGATAACCAAGGTGGCATAAAGCCTGCATAATGTTCAATAAGCATACCAATAAAGCGTTCAAAACTGCCTAAAATAGCACGGTGTAGCATAAGAGGTGTTTCACGTTCACCTTCTTCATTTACAAACTCTGCATCAAGGCGTTCAGGCATATTAGGGTCAACTTGGATTGTACCGCATTGCCATTTTCTCCCTAAGCAATCTTTTAATGTAAACTCAATTTTAGGACCATAAAATGCCCCTTCACCGGGTAAATATTCCCAATCAAGACCAGAGCTATCTAGTGCATCTGCTAATGCTTTTTCTGCTAAATCCCAAGATGCTTCTGTACCAACGCGTTTTTCTGGACGAGTTGATAGCTTCATTTCAATGTTATCAAAACCAAAGTCTTTATAAACATTTAGCGTTAGGGCAATAAAGTTTGTTACTTCTTCTTCTAACTGTTTGCGAGTACAAAAAATATGACCATCGTCTTGGGTAAAACCACGTACACGCATAATGCCGTGTAGTGAGCCAGAAGGCTCATTACGGTGGCATGAACCAAACTCAGCCATACGCAGTGGCAAATCACGGTAAGATTTTAAGCCTTGATTAAATATTTGCACATGGCAGGGGCAGTTCATTGGTTTTATGGCATAATCACGGCTTTCACTGGCGGTGGTAAACATGTTTTCGGCATAGTTACCCCAGTGACCAGACTTTTCCCACAAGCTGCGGTCTACAATTTGAGGTGTTTTAACTTCATTATAACCATTATCTTGCTGTAGTTGACGCATGTATTGTTCAAGTACTTGCCATATTGTCCAGCCATTTGGATGCCAAAATACCATACCTGGAGCTTGCTCTTGTAAGTGAAACAAGTTTAACGTTTTACCAATTTTACGGTGATCACGTTTTTCGGCTTCTTCAATACGGGTAATGTACGCTTTTAATTGTTTTTTATCTGCCCAAGCAGTGCCATAAATACGTTGTAGCTGTTCATTGTTTGAGTCACCACGCCAGTATGCACCGCTTATTTTGGTAAGCTTAAAGGCTTTTAAAAAGCGAGTATTTGGTACATGTGGACCACGGCACATGTCGATGTATTCTTGATGGTAATACAAGCCCATTTCTGTTTCATTAGGCATGTCTTCAATCAGTTTTAGTTTGTAGTCTTCATTGCGTTCTTCAAATACCTTAATCACATCATAACGTGGTGTCATTTTTTTAATAACATCATAATTTTGGTTGATTAGTGCTTTCATGCGAGCTTCTATTTTACTCATATCCTCTGGAGTGAATGGCTTTTCACTGTATATATCGTAATAAAAGCCATCTTCAATAACAGGACCAATCACCATTTTTACATCAGGATACAACTGTTTTACCGCATGTCCCATTAAATGAGCACATGAGTGGCGGATAATTTCTAACCCTTCTTCATTTTTTGAGGTAATGATTTCTACTTTTGCATCTGTGGTAATTGGATCGCTTGCATCACGCAAAATACCATCTACACGCCCTGCAATGGTGGCTTTTGCCAAACCAGGACCAATGCTTTCGGCGACTTGCATAACAGTGGTTGCTGCGTCGAATTTTTTGATATTACCGTCAGGTAAAGTAATCGCTACCATAATTTTTCCTTTTTTTTGTCCGTTGATAGTGATGATTGTAACCCTCAATCATATAATCGCTAGACTATGTTTTAAGTATATATTGTTACCATACCCTTTAAATACTTTTAACTGGCAATAATTTGGTAAATTAAAATAAAGCCTTAATTATATCAAACCTTTGTAATAAAGACCAAGTAACTAAAAGCTTGGATATAAGCTTTGATATCATTTTAGTACACAAAAAACCGCTTTGCTAAACAAAACGGTTTTGTTTTAATTGGCATTGTTTTAGCAACTTAAAAGTTATTGCTCAACACCTTTCATAGTAAGTTTGATACGACCACGGTTATCAACGTCTTGTACCAATACTTTAATTTTTTGACCTTCTTTTAGGTGGTCACTAACGTTTTCTACACGTTCTTCACTGATTTGTGAAATGTGAACCAAACCATCCGTACCTGGTAAAATAGTAACAAAGGCACCAAAATCGACAATGCGGGCAACTATACCCTCGTATACTTTGCCCACTTCTGCTTCTGCGGTAATGGCTTCGATTTGAGCAATCGCTGCTTTGCTTGACGCTTTGTTTTCACCAAAGATGCGGATTGCACCATTATCATCAATATCAATAACCGCACCAGTATCTTCAGTAAGCTGACGGATGGTAGCGCCACCTTTACCAATAACATCACGAATTTTATCTGCATCAATGTTGATTACTGCATAGTTAGGTGCATGAGCGTTTATTTCTGTACGGCTTTCGGCAATGACTTCGTTCATGGCATTTAGGATGTGAATACGCCCAGCATGTGCTTGTTTAAGTGCTTGCTCCATGATATCAGCAGTAATGCCTTCAATTTTAATATCCATTTGTAGTGCAGTAATACCATCTTTAGAACCAGCCACTTTAAAATCCATATCACCTAGATGATCTTCATCACCTAAAATGTCAGATAAAACAGCAAAACGCTCGTCTTCTTTAACAAGACCCATTGCAATACCAGCAACGGGTGCTTTTAATGGTACGCCAGCATCCATTAATGCAAGCGATGCACCACAAACTGATGCCATAGATGAAGAACCATTTGACTCTGTGATATCAGATACCACACGGATAACATAAGGGAAGCGATCACTATTTGGCAGCATCGCTTGGACACCACGGCGGGCTAAACGACCATGACCAATTTCACGGCGTTTTGGTATACCTTCTCGACCAGTCTCACCTACTGAGTAATGTGGGAAGTTATAATGCAACATGAAGTGATCTTGCTTTGTGCCGGTTAGGCTGTCAATTAGATTTACATCGCGAGAACTACCTAATGTAGTGGTAACAAGTGCTTGGGTTTCACCACGGGTGAATAATGCCGAACCATGAGTATAGGGTAATACGCCAACCTGTATATCTAAGGCACGTACAGTTTCTAGATCGCGTCCATCAATACGCTTGCCATTTAATACAGCATCACGTACTGTGCGGTATTTTAACTCATCCAATAAGCTTTTTACTTCGCTAGCTTTGTCGTTATAGTCTTCTGCTTCTGGGTCGCCTGCTAGTGCTTCTAGAGCAGCAGCTTTAATTTCATCAAGCTTAGTATAGCGTGCTTGTTTGTCGGTAATGGTATAAGCTTCGGCAATTGCTTCACCAAATTGAGTTTGTAATGTGCTTTTTAACGCCTCATTAACCTCAGGTGCAACAAACGCTTGCTTTTGTGGTGCAACAGCATCGGCTAGTGCTTGGATATTATCAATGACAACTTGTTGTTGCTCGTGTCCGTATAAAACAGCACCAAGCATTTGATCTTCTGATAGCTCTTTAGCTTCAGATTCAACCATCAATACAGCACCTTTTGTGCCAGCTACAACAAGGTCTAAATCACTTTTGGCTAATTGATCATGAGTTGGGTTTAGTATGTATTCACCATTAACAAAACCAACACGTGCCGCACCAATTGGACCATTAAAAGGTGCGTCAGAAATTGATAGGGCGGCTGAAGCACCAATCATGGCTGCAATATCAGCATCTTGAGATTTATCTGAGGAGATAACCGTTGCTGTGATTTGAATTTCGTTTACATAACCTTCAGGGAATAATGGACGAATTGGACGGTCGATAAGGCGGCTGGTTAAAGTTTCAAATTCGCTAGCACGCCCTTCACGCTTGCCATAACCACCAGGAATTTTACCTGCTGCGTACATTTTTTCTTGATAGTTTACAGTTAATGGAAAAAAGTTTTGACCTTCGTTTGCTTCAGCTTTTGCTACTACGGCAACTAATACAGATACGCCACCCATGTGTACGATAACAGTATTAGCTTGACGAGCAATACGCCCAGTTTCTAAAACAACTTGTTGGTTGCCATATTGAAATTCACGTGTAATGGTATTAAACATTGACATTTATTGTTCCTAATTTTTTAAAAATTATAAGTTTCATTTAAAATAGCTGAAAGTTAATAGTTTATCAGCGTTATTTTTGCATATTTTGACTTAAATATTTAGCCTCTAACGGTTATAGATTTTTGTTTTTAAATAAAAACAAACCCACAAGCGTTAGAAGCCAGCCTAAAAATATACATGCTTATTTTACCTTTATTTAAACATTTTTACTATTGATTAATAAATATTGCTAATAAAAGTATTTAACTTTAAGGTAAGTTAAAATACAAAAACGGCGAGAATCTATATTCTCACCGTTTTAAAAACAATGGGTTATTATTAGCGACGTAAGCCTAGTTGACCAATTAGCGTTGAATAACGGTTAAGATCTTTACCTTTTAAGTAATCTAGTAACTTACGACGTTGGTTAACCATACGGATTAGACCACGGCGACTGTGATGATCTGCTTTGTGAGTTTTAAAGTGCGTCTGCAAGTCATTAATACGTGCAGTTAATAAAGCTACTTGTACTTCTGGGCTGCCCGTGTCGTTTTCGCCACGTTGGTATTGTGCGATAATTTGTTCGCGATCTTGATTAGTTAGCATTTTTAATCTCCTGCAATGCTGTGAGTGATGATTCACTCCATTTAAATTCAGGCTATCCCTGCATTACTAGAGGTAGCCTATGGTTTACTATTTCTAAATTAATCTGTTTTTAAATAAGATATACAGAAAAATAAGAGGGCACATTTTAGCAAAAATTTAGCTAAATTGCTAATTAATCTGATAAATTTTATAAAACTGGGACGATATATCTAAAAGTTAGGCTGATTCGTCCATTTTTTACCATTTTAGTTTTAGTAATACTGTGTTGCCAGTGGTTTTGGGTTTGTCCACGCATAACAAGTAATTGACCATTTATGAGATTAATGGCAACTTTTTGTTTGCTATGATTGTGTTTAAAAACAAACTTGCGAGTCTCGCCTAAAGATAAAGTGGCAATTACGGGTTCAAAGCCAAGCTCTGGTTCATCATCAGCATGGTAACCCATGCCTTCATTACCTGTTGGGTAATAATTAAGTAAGCAAGCATTAAAGCTGGTTTGTATGCTTTGCGTTTTTAAAAGTTTTTCTATGAGTTGTTTCACATGAAACACGTCATTTACCCAAGGTATGCTTATGCGGCTATGCCCAGAATAGCGGTAGCTGACATTATCGCCCATCCATACGATTTGTCGCTTGGTAATGTGTGTTTTATTAAAAATAGTAACCTTGTCAGGTTGCCACGGCAATTTGGTTAGCAAGGTTTGATAAAGCTTGGTTGGGTTATCTATCACAATACCAAAATCATTAACCATACCGTCGTATGGTAAAAGATTTTTTTGTGGATTTGGTGGGAATAGGCTCATTTTATTAAAAATTACACCATTGTTCATAGTTATATTTTTCTAATAAAAATAGATTATTATCTTTTATTAGATTTTCTAATGTTTCTGTATGGGAATTTTCATTTATATACCAAATATCGGTTCTATCATAACCCCCTTGAACTAATATATTTTTATTAGTATATTTAAGAAAAAAGTTTTCTTTTCTTAGTCCTTTTGTAATAAATTCTATAAACTCAGCAGAATTGGTTTGGATTAGTTTGTCAGCTACATTGTAATCAATAATAATAACTTCATCGGCAATAGCTGAATATAAATTGATAAAGTTGTTTTCTCCAGTCAAATACTCATCAATTGCACTTTGTTCTTTAGCTAAAAGGTAGTTAAATATTTGGCAATCATCGGATTCTTCTTCACTTAAAAAATGGTCAAATATTGATACTGACCAAACCTCATTCCAATCACCTTCTTCAATGACACTATCAAGACATTTTCTTACCTTACGCATAACTATTCTTCACCCAAAAAGCCGCCACTTTGGCGTTGCCATAGTTTGGCATAAATGCCATCTAGTGCCAGTAGTTGCTCATGGCTCCCTTGCTCAACTATTTTACCCTCTTCTATCACAATTAATTTGTCTAAAGCGGCAATCGTCGATAGCCTGTGGGCAATGGCTATCACGGTTTTACCAGCCATCATGTCGTTTAAACTTTCGGTAATGGCGTGTTCTATTTCGCTATCTAGGGCAGAGGTGGCTTCATCCAATAGCAAAATGGGTGCGTTTTTAAGCATCACACGTGCAATGGCAATGCGCTGGCGTTGTCCACCAGACAGTTTAACCCCACGTTCACCAACTTTTGTATCTAAGCCAGTGTTGCCTTTTTTATCATGTAAATCTTGTATAAAATCCCAAGCATGTGCTTTTTTGGCAGCGGCAATAATTTCATCTTCACTAGCATCTGGGCGACCATAAGCAATATTTTCTCGTACTGTGCGATGTAGCAATGAGGTATCTTGTGTTACCATACCAATTTGCATGCGTAGAGATTCTTGGGTAACATCATCAATTGCTTGTCCATCTATTAAAATTTTGCCAGATTGAACATCATAAAAACGCAGTAATAAATTAACTAAAGTAGATTTACCAGCGCCAGAACGTCCTACCAACCCCACCTTTTCGCCAGGCTTTATATTTAAAGTAAACTCTTTAAGCAGATGTTTTTCTAATACTTTATCTTTATTTTCGTCTTTTACTTCATAAGTAAAATTAACTTTGTTAAAGCTAATTTCACCTTTGTTAACAGTCATTTTTTTGGCATTGGCTTTATCTAAAACGGTTTGTGGGGTTGATAAAGTACTAATGCCATCTTGCACTGTGCCAATGTTTTCAAAAAGTTGGGCCATTTGCCACATTATCCAATGGGTCATCCCATTCATACGTATTGCCATGGCAGTTGCTGTTGCAATGGCACCTGCTGTTACAATGCTGGCATTCCATAAATACAAACTGATAATAGCAGTACTGCCTACCAATACAACGCTTATTAAATGGGTCATTAATCCTAAATAAGTTACCCAACGCATTTGCCCATATACGGTTGTAATAAATTGTTGCATCGCTTCTTTGGCGTATTTTAATTCTCTTCGAGAGTGGCTAAACAACTTAACAGTTGTGATATTGGCATAGGCATCGGTAATTCGTCCAGTCATTAATGAGCGAGCATCTGCCTGTTTACGAGAGGCATCACGTAGTTTAGGTATAAAAAAGGCAATATTAGCAATTAATAAAACTAGCCAAAGTATAAAAGGCAATAAAAGCAGCTTATCTAAGCTAAACATGATCACACCAGCGGTTAAAAAATAGATAAACACATAGGTAAGCATGTCGCATATGGTCATGATAACGGCACGTACGGCAAGGGCGGTTTGCATTACTTTTGCAGAAACCCTGCCAGAAAACTCATCTTGATAAAATTGCATTGATTGCCCAAGCATTCTTCTATGAAAACGCCAACGCATTTGCATTGGGAACACCGCTTGTATTACCTGATAATGTACCAAAGATTGTAAAATAACCACTAAGGGGCTAGCTAGCATGATGATTGCCATCAGCTTAATATTATTGCCTTTTTCTGCCCATAAAGTTTGTGGCGTATAATGGTTTAACCAATCAACTAAATCACCAATCCATGCAAATAAAACCGCTTCGTAAACCCCCATTACTGCTACTAAAAAGGTAAATAAAACCAGCCAACCACGTAACCCAGCAGTACATGCCCATAAAAATTTAAGTAACCCTTTGCGTGGCAATGGGATTTGATTACTTGGATATGGGTTTAAACGACTTTCAAAAAACTGAAAAAGGGGTTGCATTTTGTTCTACAATTTTAAGTTTAATAAGCGGTTATTTTAACAAAAAATAAATGGCTAAATAATGAAATAATGTAAGCCAAATATTAAAGGTTATATTTATTTAATCGTTTTGTAAAATAAAGGCGATATAATTTTTTGTTCGTATTTGTACTAACAAACAAAATGATATTTTAATAAATTGTCAATTTTGATAGAATATGTAGCCATTCAGCAAATAAATATTTTTGAGTATTTAATACTTTATAACTAACATTTACAAATTTTAATTTTTTATTTACTCACAGGAGTTATTATCGATGAGTTTTTCAGAACAAATGCAACGTATTGCCAAAGATGATGGATTCATCGCAGCCCTTGACCAAAGCGGTGGTAGTACACCTAAAACACTAAAAGTGTATGGTGTTGCAGAAGATGAATACAATAATGATGAAGAAATGTTTACCAAAGTACACGAGATGCGTACTCGAATTATGACCAGTGAAGCTTTTACGGCAGAACGTGTTTTGGCTGCTATTTTGTTTGAAAACACAATGGATAGACAAGTAAATGGCAAACCAACCGCTAATTATTTATGGGAAGATAAAAATATTGTACCGTTTTTAAAGGTTGATAAAGGTTTGGCAGATGAAGAAAACGGTGTTCAGTTAATGAAGCCAATGCCAAACTTAGAGGATTTGTTAGATAAAGCACAAGCATATCCAATTTTTGGTACTAAAATGCGTTCGGTTATTCATACCGCAAATGCAGAAGCTATCGAAGCAATTGTTACTCAGCAGTTTGATGTTGCAAAACGTATTTTGGCAAAAGGTTTTATGCCAATTATTGAGCCAGAAGTAAATATCAATAGTAAAGATAAAGCAGAGTCTGAAGCATTATTAAAAGCAAGTATTTTAAAGCATCTTGATGAATTACCAGCAGAGCAAAAAGTTATGTTTAAACTAACATTGCCAGAGGTTGCAGGTTTTTATCAAGAACTGGTTGATCATCCTAAGGTGTTAAAAGTGGTTGCCTTATCTGGCGGTTATTCACGTGATGAGTCGTGTAAACGTTTGTCGCAAAATAAAGGCGTTATTGCGAGCTTTTCTCGTGCGTTTACGCAAGGCTTGGCAAAAAACCAAACCAAACAAGAGTTTGCCAACACTATGGATACGACAATTGATATGATTTTTAATGCATCTAAAGCATAATTTAACTAGTAAATAAATATAAAAAAACGCACCTACTTGAGTGCGTTTTTTTTAATTTTAGTTAAACTTGTTAATTTGTTAAGCACAAATTGAATAAAAACATAAAAGTTTCACATGAAACTTTTATACTTTGCATTTGCAACAACTAAGCAATTGGTTTAACGTATTTAACAATCTCATCAGCCACTAGGTTTGCTTGGTTATCAAGCTCTATTACGTACTGTGGCAAGTTTTCAATATCTTGTGTATGTGCTGGGCGTGGTATCTGCACCGTACCAATTGCCTCGTGCATGGTTTTGGCAAACTTTGCAGGCAGTGCGGTTTCTGCACAGATGATAACTTCGCCTTCTTTTTGTAGCTCTTTAGCAACTTTAACGCCATCGGCAGTGTGTGGATCTATTAAATCACCAGTATTTTCATACACAGCTTTAATAGTTGCTAAACGGTCTGCATGGGTTGACTTGCCCGCAGCAAAACCAAAACGCTGATGAATGGTTTGCGACAGCTCTGCTAAGTCAAATCCTACACCTGACTTAACACCCGTAAACAGTTTATTAACCTTATCGCTATCTTTATCCAACAGTAGATAAATAAAACGCTCAAAATTAGATGCCTTAGAAATATCCATAGAAGGGCTAGAAGTCACATAAGTTTTGTCTGCTGGGCGTGGCTGATAACATCCCTTATTAAAAAAATCATTTAGTACATCGTTTTCATTAGTTGCTACAATCAAGCGGTCAATTGGCAAGCCCATCTCGCGTGCAATGTGACCTGCACAAATGTTGCCAAAGTTACCAGAAGGCACACAAAAGCTGACTTTTTGCTCATTCGTGTTAGTAACTGCAAAGTAGGCTTTAAAATAATAAACAATTTGTGCCAAGATACGACCCCAATTAATTGAGTTTACCGTCCCTAAGCTATATTTCTTTTTAAAATCCGCATCTTCTTGCAAGGCTTTGACGATATCTTGGCAGTCATCAAACATGCCATCAATAGCAATGTTATGGATGTTTTTGTTAGTTAAGCTATACATTTGTGCACGTTGGAAGTCACTCATTTTACCTTGTGGAGACAGCATAAATACTTCTACGTTTTGTTTGCCACGCAGGGCATATTCTGCCGCACTTCCTGTATCGCCACTGGTTGCGCCAATAATGGTAATACGCTCACCTTTTTGTTTTAGCACATACTCAAAGGCATTGCCCAAAAATTGCATGGCAATGTCTTTAAACGCTAGGGTTGGACCATTAGATAGCCCAAGTATGTGTAAGCCGTCACCAAGTTTACGCACAGGTGCAATTTCTTCATTGCCAAAGGCTTCTACTGTATAAGTACGGTTTATGATGTCTTTTAAATCATCGCTGGCAATATCGGTTGCAAACAGGCTCATAACTTCAAAGGCAAGCTCTTGGTAGCTAAGGTTACGCCATTTATTTAGGGTTGCCGTATCAATTTTAGGATAGTGTGCTGGCAACATTAATCCACCATCTGGTGCTAGCCCCATTAATAGTACATCACTAAACGCCATTGGCTCGGTTTGACCACGCGTGCTGATATAGTTCATTTTTTACCTACTAAATTAGTTATCAATCATTTTTTGACTATTATACAAAAACTTAGGCAGTGTGCGGAAGTATTTATGTCATGGTTAAAAATTATTTGTAGCTCATCCTGCTGTCCGCTCTTATTTTAATTTGTTTGTGGCGTGGCTCATTAGGGTTAAGGCTGTTTCATTATTACAAGCAACCACCCTTAACCCTATTCGCAATCGCCACAGTCTAAATCTCAATACCGCTACCATCAGGGCTAAACCTGCCCACTAAATTTGTTTTAATGCCGTTTTAAACACACAGTAAGTTATTTTATAAATTTAGTGGGCAGGTAAACCGCACTTATGGCAATTCCTATTTACCTTGAGTGAAGCCTAGGAGCCAACGTTAAAATAGTAATTGTCTTTGATTACGCTCAGGCAACCTTCTCATTTTGAGTTTGTCAAAAGTAGGGAGTGAAAGGGAAAATAAACAGTGCGTAGGTTGGAGTTGAAGCATGAAACGCAATGATGATGTTTTTTTATAACTATAAACCTTAGATTTTAGATTAATTCTTATAAATCCATTAACATTGTGATATTAAACACATGATAACTCGTATATTAGCCATGTCGATCAATTAATGTAATCAAACACCATTTTTGCTATGTTTATATTGTTACAAATTGATATCAATGCTAGTATTTCAGGATGATAAGTTGTTATATCGTAAAGGAGGAGACTGAAATGGCTGTACCAACAAACAAAACAGAACTGATAGAGGCTATTCAAAAGAATTATATAAAATTGAGAGAAGATCTTGAGACTATCCCACCAGAACTCACTGAAAAAAAAGAAATGGAAGGGCATGTTAAAGGAACTAAAATGAGTGTCTGCAATTTAATGGCGTATCTCGTTGGCTGGGGGAATCTTGTTCTTAAATGGCACTCAGTTTTTTCTGGCGGTAAAATGCCTGATTTACCAGAAACTGGATTTAAAATGAACGAAATGGGGAGATTGGCGCAAAAATTTTACAAAGATTACGAAAACGATAATTATGAATCTCTTCTTAAGCAATATGACGAAGTTGTTGCAAAAATTCTTGAATTAATCGAGAGCCTTGATAATAAATATCTTTACGAAACAGACTGGTACAAAAAATATCCTTTTGGCAGAATGATTCAATTTAATACATCGTCTCCTTATGCAAATGCTCGCTCACGGGTTCGTAAATGGAAAAAATCAAAAGGATTATTGTAAATTAAATAGTGAGGGGGAATACATTATTGAGTAATAATTGCCAAAGCTGTGGAATGCCAATGAAACGAGACCCAGAGGCAGGGATTACAAATGCAGACGGGAGCAAAAACAAACAATATTGTAGTTATTACTTTCAATCTGGGGAATTTACTCAGCCTGATTTCACAGCACAACAAATGCAGGATTTTTGTATTGAGAAAATGAAAGAAATGGGACTCCCCAAAATAGTCGGCTGGTTGTTAACACGTGGTATTCCAAAGCTGGACAGGTGGAAAGAAAAATAATGATATAACAAGTCGTTTCACCGGACTTGTTTCACTCGCTGGTGAACACGGCGTTAGCTTTAGGCATGGAGTGACAATGAAGCCAATAGATCAATATGAAAAGCATGGATATGCAGTCCTAAGAGGATTTTTTAGTGATGAAGAGATATCTATGCTAGATGAACATGTTGATCGCATTTATCAAAAATGGAAGTCGGAAAACGAAGCCATAATATTTGAGAATAAACTGGTCAACATGCACTCGCTGACGAGTCCAGAATATTTTCTAGAAGCTCCTGATCGAAGAAAAGAGTTTTTCGAGTTAATTGCCTCACCAAAATTAACTGAAACACTTAAGACTATGTTCGGTTTTGATATCTACTTTCATAACACTCAACTGTTTTTTAACCCTTCTAATATTGAGCGTACTCCATATTGGCATAGAGATATGCAATACAGCCCTATAGAAGATTCAGTGCAATGTGATGAACAAAGCAAAATGTTAAATCTTCACATTCGGATTCCATTAATTGAAGAAACGGGCGTTGAAGTCGTAACAGGTACGCATAGGCGGTGGGATACTGAGCTGGAGAGAGATGTAAGGTTTGAACTAAATGGCCACAGGAATAGTGAACCACTCCCTGATTCTGAATTAATTGACCTTGCACGCGGGGATATATTGATATTCAACGCCCAAATGATACATAGGGGCAACTACGAGCTAAATCCTGCAAGAAAGGCGTTTGATCTTTGTGTCGGCAAGTATCATCCTTTGGCGTCAGACTTCGTAGATCCTCGAGTTTTACCAAAAGATGAAGAAATTGACAATATTGCTAATAATCATTGGTATAGATTATCGCGAGAAATTGTAGCTAATAAGCAAAGGCATTCGGACGCGTAAACGCGCCACTGCTTTTGGCGTTAGCTAGTTTTCACTACCAAAGAGGAAGAAACAATGAGTGATAGAAAGGGAGAAAACAATTCTGGAATAAATATTGGTGTTGGAATTGCATTGGGTATAGGAATAGGGACAGAGCCCTTGGTACAGTATCAGGAAACATTGAAATTGGAGTGGCTTTGGGCGTTAGCGTAGGGTTGTTTTTGGGAGCTATCTTCGAAAACCTCCAAAAGAGGAAATAATAGCTAACAAGTCGTTATCACCGGACTCGTTTCACTAGCCGATAAATTAATGCAATAAAACACCATTTTTGCTATATTTATATTTTTACAAATTGATATCAATGCTAATATTGCAGGATAATAAATTGTTAAGTGCTAAAGGAGAGTTATGGCACGAAGTAAATCCGACATTTCAAATAGCGCTATCAGGATCTTTCTTCAAGATGTCGGTAAGTTCTATGACGAAGCTAGAGGCTTTGAGCCGTTTAGGCCAAGAGTTGCTCAAAAAGATGAGCTACTAGAATTCTTTGATTATCAGTGCTGTTTTTGTGGCACTGCGATAAATCGCAAGTCTCTGTCTCAAGATCATTTAATCCCCATGAATAAGTCCGCACTAGGACTTCATGCTTGGGGTAATGTGGTTCCCTGCTGTTCATCGTGCAATAACGAGAAACAGCAAAAGTCATGGAGAGAATTTATAAAAATTAAAGCGGGCGTCGAAGCCGAAGCCCGAACAAAACGTATTGATGATTTTGTGGCTTCAAAAAATTACGACCCTACGCTGAACCTGCACGAATATGCTGACAACTTGTATGAGGATGTTGGTCAGGTAGCTATGACACTAATTAATCTAAGATATAAACAGGCACAAGATGGCATTAAAAAGCTACTAGGGTAATGCACCTAACAAGGCCATCAAAAATCACGCGTTACACGCGCTGGACTCGCAACAAGTTGCTCGCCTTTTATGGCGGCATTGTACCTTATTTAAGAAAAAGGAAATCTCATATGATTTCAATAGAATTTTTAATGACCTCTCTTATTGTTGTGCTAATTCCAGGAACAGGTGTTCTATATACCGTTTCAACGGGGCTTTTTAAAGGAAAACAAGCCAGCTTATTTGCTGCACTTGGTTGCACATTTGGGATAGTTCCAGCCTTGCTTGCAAGCACCTTGGGCTTAGCTGCAGTATTTCACACTAGTGCTTTGGCTTTCCAAATCGTTAAATATTTGGGTGTTGCCTACCTTCTCTATTTGGCATGGCAAATGTGGAAATCGTCATCACCTTTGTCTGTAGATAACAAAAATACGAATTCAAGCTATTTGGGGATTGTAGTTAAAGGGTTTTTACTAAACATTTTAAATCCAAAGCTTTCAATATTTTTCCTTGCATTCATTCCGCAATTCATTCCTGCAAATTCAAAGAGCGTGCTTTTTCATATGCTCATTTTGGGTGGCGTATTTATGCTCATGACTTTCGCCGTTTTCACCGTCTATGGCTTTTTATCAGGAAGCTTTAGTCGATTTATAGTGAATTCTAAAAAGGCGACAGTCACCATACAAAAATTATTTGCGGCAAGCTTCGCTGGGCTTGGGCTAAAACTGGCTTTTAGTGAACGGATATAACAAAATGCTTTGCACATTATTGCACAGTAATTTTGCCTGACGTAAGCGTTATGCACCTAGTGAGATTAAAGCTGATTTTTTAAGTCGCGGTAAAAATTCTCGTGGGAGCTAAGTGCTATTAATTCCAGTACTACAGAGCCCTCTTTATAGGAATAGCCTAGCAAAGTGGGTTGCTTAACCATTTTAAATTTGTATACCCTAAGAAACGCTAGGTCACCCTTTTTTTGCTGCCCTGACCATGGGTTTTTCATCAACTCTTTTATTGCTTCGTCTAAATCTAGCTTTTGGTTTTTGTGCAGTTTTTTTACAGCTTTTTTAAACGTAGGGGTTTGTAGTATGGTGGTAACTTTAGCCAAAATTGTAAGACTCCAGTTTACCCGCCTCTTTTTCTGCTTTGGCAATAATTGCCTGCCTCACAAATTCGTAAGGTAAATCGGGGTTGTCTTCCATTATTTCACCAATTTTTGCCCAATGTTCAATCTGTTTTGGTGTGGTTCGGTTTAACGCCTTACCCATTATTGAGGCTTTCTCTACTAAATCTTGACCAAGCCTTACACTGGTAGTTGACATTGCAGTCTCCTCGTAGTAACTTGCTACTTTTGTAGCAATATGCATCATATTGTAGTATTCTATGTACAATAAGTCAATCAACTTCGTGCCTACTGGTGCCAGAGGTCCTATACTAGGCTTTGGCTGCCGGTTATTGAGGCGTTATGAGTAAAAGGTTAATGCTAAATGCTAGTACGTATTTTAACTGTTTTGAGTATTTGTGTGCTTTTAATAACGATAGTTGCTTGGTATGTTTACAAGCCTGTTCGTATATTTTTGCCAAGCATGGCTGGCGTCGAATGTGTCAATGAAAATATCTGTATTGAAAATCCAGAACAGCTTGAAATAGCTCAAAATCTTTACACCAATGCAAAAATGCATGTCCAGTCCACTGTCACTGGTTTTGTAAAAGATCCGCATTTTATATTTTGTGAGAGCCAATCTTGTTTTGAGGGTTTTGGTTTAAGCAAAGCAAGTGCACAATCATTTGGTACTATTACTACGGTTGTTGGTCCAAAAGGCTGGAAACAGCACATTATTGCTCATGAAATGATTCATCACGTACAAAATGAACAGCTAGGCACTGTAAAGTTTGCCTCCTTACCCACTTGGTTTATTGAGGGTATGGCATATAGTTTTAGTCAAGATCCAAGAGACCCCTTGCCTGAGCCATGGGAATCTCATAAAAAGACATTTAACAAGTGGTATAAGACTATCGACTCTAGCAAATTATGGCAAGAAGCAAGCAAATTATAGCTAAGTTTAATTATTTTTATTGGTGAGCAGTGCCTATCTTAAAATCTTTCAATCAGCTTTTTTTAACAGTGCATAATAAAACCCATCGCCCCCGTTTTCGTTTAGCGGTAAACATTGACGCCCAATTGTTTGTTCTATGCCCCAATCTGCTTCAATTTTAACCGCTTTTGCATCGCTATGGTCTGCTAAAAACGCCAGCATTTGGGTTTCGTTTTCATCCTTTAAAATAGAGCAAGTGGCATAAATTAAATAACCATTTGGTTTAAGCTGTTGCCACATATTTTGCAAAATCTGTTTTTGTAGCCTTACCGTCTGTTCTACATCGTCTTCTTGGCGGAGCAAACCAATATCAGGGTGACGACGCATGACACCTGTTGCTGTACAAGGGGCATCTAGCAAAATGATATCAAAGGATTTTTCATTATCTTTATTTGCTTGACATGTATTTATTTGCCAACGAGTTGCATCGGCACATATCAACAGTGCTTCATCAGACAACCCAATACGTTCTAATGTCTGCTCACTACGCTGTAACCGTTTCGCCTCGCTGTCAATTGCGGTAAATGTGAGTGTGCAATGCTCATTTGCATGAATCAATTTGACCTTATCATTTCCCTTTTTATCCAACCCAATTTTTTTAGTAACCACAGGAGTAATTTGAGTTTTGTCGAATAGCTCTAAACAATGAGCCAGCTTACCACTGGGAGCGGTACAAGCATCCAAAATATGTAAGTGATGGTTAGGGTTAATTGCAAGCTTATCCTGAGCAATGGCTTTAACCATAGCACCTGCAATACTGGCATGAGCATCCTGTACGCTAACCATGCCCGTATCAAAATTTGGTAGGTTAGAAATGGCTTGAGACTGTATTAGGCGAATAGGTTTCACATGAAACTTTTTGTTGTCATTAATCCCATTTAAAGCTGTTGACAAGTCAAGTATCTCGTTGTCTATGTTGGCTTGCTGTAGCTTATCAACATAATCTTTTAAATTTGACTGGCGTGCATTGACACGCAAAAACATGGGAGCCGTATTACGTAAGCCTTTGCATAGTTGCTCATACTGCTGTCGCCAATCTTGCTTAAGTTTTTTGGCAAGCCAGTTGGGTAAGCTGTGTTTTTTATTGCATTGTTTGCGATATTTAGCAGGGTTTTTGGCAACTTTGCGTAATATGGCATTGACTAAACCAGATGCTCTATCAAAGCCAAGCTGTTTGATGGCTTCTACGGTTTCAAAAATGGCAGCATGCTCTGCAACCTCAAGATAAATAAGCTGTGTAATGCCTAATTGAATTGTCGTACGCACTTCGATTTCATCAATTGGCTTGTCGGCAAGGCTATCTAATAAGCGAGCGGTTGCGTGCCAATGGCGTAAGCTGGTTAGTAATAGGTTATGTACAAAACTTTTGTCATTATCTGCCACTTCTTCAAGCAAGCCATCAAGCATGTTATTAAGTGATAACCCTTGCTGGACGTTAATCAACGTTTTTATGACGGCGGTTCTGGTGTTGTGTGTGTTGGTTTGGGTGTTTGGGTTATTCATACATCAAAACTCATAGGTCAATGTTTATATATCAAATTTATCGCCATCATTTAGTTGATTACCTGTGCAAATTTGTTCGGCAGTTAAAGCTTTGCCGCCTGCAAACTGTAACTTAGTTAAACGTAAGCTGGTACCCTTGCCAGTTAAGTCTTTACCGCAAGCGACTAAAATTGCTTTTTTACCCACGCTGATAATCGTCCCTGCTGTTTTGTCTGTTGGTTGGCTAGCATTTGCTGGCAGTGCCTCAATGACCTTAACACGTTTGCCATCAATAAAACTAAAAGTGCTTGGATAAGGGAACATACCACGAATTTGACGAGCAATATCACTAGCTGGTTTACTCCAGTCAATTAGCCCTTCTTCTTTGCTCAATTTGTCGGCATAATTAGCTAGGTCATCGTCTTGTTTTTGGGCGTTTGCTTGATAGTTTGGCAAATCAGTCAGTACCGTTTTAATAGCGGTTGCACCGAGTTTGGCAAGCTTATCATGAAGGGTGGCGGTAGTATCGGTTTCTCCTATGTCGCAAGCCAGCTTGTATAGCATGTCGCCTGTGTCTAAGCCTTTATCCATTTGCATGATGGTAATGCCGGTTTGTGTATCGCCTGCTAAAATAGCACGGTGGATAGGGGCAGCCCCCCGCCAACGAGGTAATAATGAAGCGTGAATATTAATGCAACCTAACCGAGGGGTATTTAACACACCAATAGGTAAAATCAAACCATAGGCAGCGACAACCATCACATCAGCGTTATAGCTTGCTAAAGTTTCACGTGAAACTAAGCCACCTTCTTTAGCTTTGCTAAAGGTTTCTGGTTGTTCAATAGCGATGCCATGTGTTAAAGCTACTTGCTTAACAGCAGATGGTGTAACTTTTTGCCCGCGTCCTGCTTTTCGGTCTGGCTGAGTATAAACAGCAACGATGTCGATATTTAATGTATCTTGGCTTTCGATGATAGCTTGCAAGCTTACGGCAGCAAATTCTGGTGTGCCAGCAAATATGAGTTTGGTTTTTGGCATATATTAACTTAAATAACCTAAATAATATGGATATGAATGATATGGGTAGATAAAAATTTCGCTATGATGCTTTAATAAGTCCATTAATTATACAATGATACAGACTTGGTAACCATAAACTTTGTTTATTTATATAAATGTTTGTGGTGCTTTTGTGTATCTTGCGAGCCGAAGCTATTAAACTTATGTGATTGGTGATAATATAAGGCTATAAAAAGTGACTAAATAAGATAGCCTTTTAATTAAACTTAATAAAGTGTGCTAAACCGATACGATAAATTATGGCAAAGTCAAACAAAAATAAAGTTTTTAATATTTGGAACGATCCAAACGCTCATGCAGAAGCAAATAAATATGACAACCCAATCCCAAGCCGATTGTTGATTATACAAACACTTGCAGGTTTGTGTGAAGCTTCCAAGCATGGCGATGCGACTAAAAACCAACTTGCCCACGCATTTGGCATTGACAGCAAACACAATGCAGAGCAGTTTGAAGCACTAAGCAATCGCTTAAAAGCGATGACCCGTGATGGGCAAGTGATGTGCCAGTACGGCAAACGTGGCAAGCCAGATTTGTTTAAAGCCATCAAAGAAGAAGATGTGGTGACAGGGGTGGTTTCTGCCCATTCCAAGGGTTTTGGCTTTGTGGTGTTAGAGGATATGCCAGACTTGTTTTTGCATGAAAAACAAATGCGTTGGGTTTTTAATGGCGATACGGTTAAAGCCGTGGCAACCTTAACCGACCATAAAGGACGTACCGAAGGGCGGATATTAGAAGTTGTAGAACGTTCACAAGATAACTTTATTGGGACACTGCAGCAAGATGATGACGGCTATTTGGTAGCCCTTGCTAGCCCTAATTTACACCAGCCAATTATGGTAACAGAAGAAAGCGTTAAAAAATCTGGTGCCATGCTAGAGCACCCAGTTAAGGTTAAAATTAGCGACTACCCAACCCAGCAAGAGTTTGCTAATGGCGAGATTACTGAAGCAATGACGGATGATAACGACCGTGAAGTAATCATCGAAACCACCTTACTTAATTATGATATTCCACATGAGTTTAGCAAAGCAGTCATGAAACAGGCTAATGGCTATGCTGAGCCAAGCAATAAGGATTTTAAGGGGCGTAAAGATATACGTGACCTGCCATTGGTTACCATTGATGGTGAGGACTCCTGTGATTTTGATGATGCTGTGTATGCAGAGAAGCGATCAGGTGGAAACTATCGAGTGGTTATCGCCATTGCAGATGTAAGCCATTACGTGACTGCTAACTCGGCACTCGACCACGAAGCCTATGAGCGTGGCACGTCAGTGTATTTTCCGCATCACGTTGTACCTATGTTACCAGAGGTTTTGTCTAATGGGCTTTGCTCGCTTAATCCGGATATTGATCGACTGTGTATGGTTGCAGATATTAAGGTATCTCGTGTTGGTAATATAACAGGTTATGAATTTTACCCTGCAGTTATGCACTCGCAGGCTCGCTTAACCTATAATCAAGTGAATAATTATTTTGAAGGTAAGCTTGATACAGTCCCAGAGAGTTTAACTGGCAATAAGGATGTTAAAAAATCTATCGATGTGCTACAGCAGTTGTATGGCGTATTGATTAAAAAACGAGAAGAACGCTATGCGATGGAGTTTGAAACGCCAGAAGTTTATATAAAATTTGCCGAAGATGGCAAGATTGATGCCATTGTACCTCGTACACGTGGCGATGCTCATAAACTAATTGAGGAATGTATGCTACTTGCTAATACGGCAGCGGCAGAATTTTCTCTAGAGCATAAATTACCTGTATTGTACCGCAACCATGACAGGCCAGATGATACTAAATCTTTACGTATCCATGAATATGCGAAAAATTTTGGTATCAGCTTCCCTAAAGAAAACCCAACACAGGCAGATTATCAGCGTATCATCGAGGCAACAAAAGAACGCCCAGATGCAATAAGCATCCACAGTATGCTATTACGTTCTATGATGCAAGCAAACTATGCACTAACCAATATTGGACATTTTGGTTTGGCGTATGAGGCATATAGTCACTTTACCTCGCCAATCCGCCGTTATCCTGACTTAATGTTGCACCGTGCTATTAAAGCCAAAGTAACCAAAAGCAAACAACCAGTGATGGATTTTGATCTGGATGAGGCAGGCGAACAAACCTCAGACACAGAACGCCGAGCAGAAGAAGCGAGCCGATTTGTCGAAAGCTGGTTAAAATGCCACTATATGCGTGACCATTTGGGCGATGAGTTTGTGGGTACGGTATCTGCGGTGACGGGCTTTGGTTTGTTTGTCACCCTAGATAACTTGTTTGTAGATGGGCTTGTTCATATATCTAACTTGGGTAATGGTTACTTTACCTTTGATGAAAAAACCCAGCAGTTGCTGAGCGACGGTGGCACACTGTATGGCTTGGGTGATAGTTTAAAAGTTAAAGTTGCAGGGGTGAATATGGACAGTCTGCAAATTGATTTTGATTTGATTGAACGCCTGCAGGCAAGTGAGATGAACAAACCAAAAAAGAAACGTAGAGCTAGAAAAAAGAAAGCTTGATGTTTCATATGAAACGTTAGCATAAATAATTTGGGTAGATAAAAAGGTAAGACTTAAATAGGTCTTATCTTTTTTTATCATTTATTATTGGCTAACACTTGAAAAAACATGGCATTACCTATATCAAGTAGTCAGTTAAAAATTTTGTAATAAATGCATAAGCAAAAATATTTGTAAAAGCACAGGAGTTACTATGAGCCAACAACAAAATGGCATAGAAAAAGAAAATCTTGTAGAAGAAACCCAAGAAATGGCAGAAAATGCAATTGATGAAACAATAGAAGAAGCTCAAGAAGAAGTGGTAGAGCTGAGCGAAACAGAGCAACTACAAGCTCGTATTGCTGAGCTAGAGACCGAAGTGCAACAAGCAAAGGAGGGGCAAGCACGTGCCAATGCCGAGTCTTACAATGCCATTAACCGTATGGAGCAAGAAACTAACAAGGCTAAAAAGTTTGCCTTGCAAAAGTTTGCTAAAGAGTTGTTGGATGTTGTTGATAACTTTGAGCGTGCTATTGCCAGTGCAGAGCAAAGCGGTGCAGAAGGTGCGGTTTTAGAAGGTTTGCAATTAACCCATAAATCACTATTAACGGTATTAACCAAAAATGGTGTAGAGCCTGTTGATCCACTGGGAGAGAAATTTAACCCTGACTATCATGAAGCTGTTGGCATTTTTCCAGATGCTGAACCTGATATGATTGGTGTTGTTTTGCAAAAAGGCTATACTTTAAATGGTCGTTCTATCCGCCCAGCGATGGTGCAAGTTGGGGCGTGATATTAAATGATACGCTGGTGTGATATGTTGTAGTGAACGAACTAAATTTGTGGTCAGGTTTAACTCGCTCAAAGTATTAGTGATACACCTTCGCCCGTTTTCCTTGTACCACTTTCTTGTTTCGCTGACTATAGAAAGTCAGATTTGAACAAATCTGACTTTTTTAGTAGAGGTCAAAAATGAGATTGTTTATAGTTTGATAGTGCTGGAATTATAGATTTATTTGCTGGGCTATAAGCCCAGCCTTGCTTGAATGTTTTTAATTTTTTATACGTTTTTTATTATTGATTATTCAACACATTACGGTTTTCTTGCTAATTTTTTAAATTAGTTACTCTCAAAGCCGCTATATACATTGTTAATCTGATTTCTTACTTTGATAAAAGTAGTACGTTTCGGCAGGTTTTTTAGTTTGGCTGCCCCTACATAAGTACAGGTCGAGCGAATACCACCTAAGATATCTTGTACCGTATGCTTTACTTCGCCACGATAAGGCAACCATACTTCCTTACCTTCACTGGCTCGATAATCATTAACCTTGCCATAATGCGTTTTCATTGATTTTGTTGAACTCATGCCATAAAAGGATACATACTTAACACCGTCTCTTTCAACCACTTCGCCATTTGACTCTTTATGTGCTGATAACATACCACCCAGCATGACAAAGTCTGCACCACCACCAAAGGCTTTAGAGATATCGCCAACATTGACACAACCACCGTCTGCACAAACCATACCGCTCAAACCATGAGCAGCATCTGCACACTCAATGGTTGCCGAAAGCTGAGGCACGCCAACACCAGTCATCTTACGGGTAGTACACACAGAGCCTGGACCAATACCCACTTTGACAATATCGGCACCGTTTAAAATCAACTCTTCTGTCATTTCATAAGTGACAACATTACCAGCCATCAGCACTTTATCAGGGAAACGTGCTCTAATTTTGATAATCTGATCTAAAAAGTGTTCGCTATAACCATTTGCGATGTCAACACAGCTCATTTTTAGTTGTGGAATTTTGGCAAATATTTCTGCTAACTTTTCGATTTCACGGTCATGCGAGCCAATAGTAACAAATATATAAGGAAGGACTTCAGGGTGACTGTTGGCAAACTCAACCCATTCATCGACTTCGTAAAATTTATGAACAGCGGTAAACATTTTGTGTTTTGCTAACGCTATCGCCATCTCAAAAGTACCAACACTATCCATGTTAGCTGCTATGATGGGAACACCTTCAATTTCTACTTGGCTATTGCGGGTTTTGAATTTTCTTAGAAGAGTAACTTCTTTACGGGAGTTGAGAGTACTGCGTTTTGGTTTGATTAGCACGCTATCAAAATCAAGGTATTCTTGTTCTTCAATAAGCATATTTGATATCCTATAAGAGTGAATAATATGCTAATAACACCGCAAGAAAATCAATGCTATTAACATAAACATCATACAGAATCTAAAGAAAAAGTCCACTTTATTTTTAACACAAAATTTGTAAAAAAAGCACTTATCTTATGCAAAGCGAATATAAAATAGATGCAAAGATTGCAGAGTGGTTTAAGCCTTTGTTGAGTAATAATGAATATTTTATTTGGACAGGTCAGCCAAGGCAAAGGTTTGTTTTTAGAGCATCAGATATTATATATTTCCCACTATTTATTTTTATTTTCATTGTTGCGACACCCGTTTTTATCATACTGGTATTAAACATTAATGAAAATTTAAATCTTCAATTTTAATAGTTTCGCTTGTTTTTATCTCAATGCCAATTAGCCTGTTTTATTATCGATTTATTGGTGATTCCAGACGCAGAAAACACGCGTTTTATGCACTGAGTAATTATCGAGTATTTATCCGTCAAGACTATCTTAAAAATTACCAATAGTAATAAGATATTCAGATTTAAAAAGATTAAAGCTGGTTAACAATAATCAACAGTATGGAACTATTCATGTTGATTACGTTGGAAAAATGTCGCGTTTTTTAGCAAGTGGCGTAACGAGAGATGCAAAAAAGAGCAATGATGGACTCTCATATAATTGAAAAGGTACCAAGGTTGCAAGATATTGAAAATGCACAGGTAGTTTATGCGTTAATCAAAGAATACAGTAACATAAAAAACTAAGACTAAAATCAAAAAATAAACATTTATATGCAAATTTTTTAACATTTTTTTCATATAAAACTTGAAAATTAAACCCATAAAACCGATATAGGTATCATGCAAGCACAATGTCTAAGCATCATTTAATCATCACAGTATTGAATAGTTATAGACCTCTTGTCCTAATTTTTAAACCTAACAAATCTTAAAACAATTGGAGTAATTATTATGGGTAAAGTAATAGGTATCGATTTAGGTACAACTAACTCATGTGTATCAGTCATGGAAGGTGACAAAGTTAAAGTCATCGAAAATGCAGAAGGTGCACGTACAACACCATCAATCGTTGCCGTAAAAGATGGAGAAACATTAGTCGGTCAATCTGCAAAACGTCAGGCAGTAACCAACCCAACGAACACCTTGTTTGCGGTTAAGCGTTTAATTGGTCGTCGTTTTGATGACAAAGCGGTACAAAAAGATATTGGCATGGTGCCATATAAAATCGTTAAAGCTGACAATGGCGATGCGTGGGTTGAGCTAGACGGTAAGAAACAAGCACCACCACAAATTTCTGCAGAAGTTTTGAAAAAAATGAAAAAAACAGCAGAAGATTACCTAGGTGAGCCTGTAACAGAAGCAGTTGTTACCGTACCTGCTTACTTTAACGACAGCCAACGTCAAGCAACCAAAGATGCTGGTAAAATCGCTGGTTTAGACGTAAAACGTATCATTAACGAGCCAACCGCAGCGGCACTGGCTTATGGTATGGACAAACAGTCTAAAGGCGACAGCACAGTTGTTGTATATGACCTAGGTGGTGGTACTTTTGATGTATCAATCATTGAAGTGGCTGACGTAGATGGCGAGCAGCAGTTTGAAGTATTGGCGACTAATGGCGATACATTCTTAGGTGGTGAAGACTTTGACTTGGCATTAATCGACTACTTGGTTGAAGAGTTCAAAAAAGAAAATGATGTTAACCTAAAAGGCGATCCACTCGCCATGCAACGCCTAAAAGAAGCGGCAGAAAAAGCAAAGATTGAACTTTCTAGCTCTACCAGCACAGAAGTAAACTTGCCATACATCACAGCAGATGCTTCTGGTCCTAAACACTTGGTAGTAACTATCAGTCGTGCTAAATTAGAAAGCTTAACAGAAGAGCTAGTACAGCGTACGATTACGCCATGTAAAACAGCACTAGAAGACGCAGGTTTATCGGCAAGTGATATCGACGATGTTATTTTAGTGGGTGGTCAAAGTCGCATGCCTAAAGTGCAAGAAGCGGTTAAAGACTTTTTTGGTAAAGAGCCACGTAAAGATGTCAACCCTGATGAAGCAGTGGCAATGGGTGCCGCGATTCAAGGTGCGGTACTAGCAGGTGATAAAACAGATGTATTATTACTTGACGTAACGCCATTGACGCTGGGTATTGAAACTATGGGTGGTGTATTAACGCCAATTATTGAGAAAAACACCATGATTCCTACCAAGAAATCTCAGATTTTCTCAACTGCAGAAGACAACCAACCAGCGGTAACCATTCAGGTATACCAAGGTGAGCGTAAAATCGCTAAACAAAATAAACTGCTAGGTAACTTTGACTTAACTGATATCCCACCAGCACCACGTGGCATACCACAAATTGAAGTGACCTTTGATATTAATGCAGACGGTATCATGAATATCTCAGCAACGGATAAAGGTACTGGCAAAGCACAAAGTATCCAAATTAAAGCAGACTCTGGTTTAAGTGATGAAGAAATCGAGCAAATGGTACAGGATGCAGAGGCAAATGCCGCAGAAGATGAAAAATTTGCTGAACTTGCACAAGTACGTAACGAAGCCGATGGTCGTATCCATGCTGTTCAAAAAGCATTAAAAGATGCTGAAGACAAAGTTACTGAAGATGAAAAATCAGCAGTAGAAACAGCCATCAGTGAGCTTGAGTTGGCAACAAAAGAAGACGATGCCGATGATATTAAGTCTAAGCTAGAAGCGTTAGATAATGCCTTTTTACCGATTGGTCAGAAGATTTATGCAGACGCTGGTGCAGGTGCAGATGGCATGGATCCGAGCCAATTTGCACAAGGTGCAGAGGCTGATGCAGGTGCGAGCAATGCCGATGATGTGGTAGATGCAGAGTTTACCGAAGTAAAAGACGATAAATAATTGGTAATTTTTAATAGCATGCTAATAACGCTCCCACTTTGGGGGCGTTTTTTTGTTATATTTTTAACATGATAGTGATTCTCATGTATTAAAATATGGTAAAGTGTTAGTTAATATCTTACTAAAATTGTAAAGGGGTATCACAATGATAATAGAACCTTGGCAGTGGTTTGCATTTGGTGTTGTTTTATTAATTGTAGAAATGTTTACGCTTACTTTTGCGACCCTTTGGTTTGGTGTTGCTGCAATTGTGGTTGCTATTATTGCTTGGCTGTTACCGCTTTCTACTAGTGTGGAAGTCTTGCTGTGGCTAATACTGTCAATTATTGGTGTGTTTGCTTGGTTTAAGTTTATTAAGCCACTGGCGGTAGATAAAACAAAAGCGGGGCTGGGAGCAAGCACCATCATTGGTGAAACAGGTATTATTGTAACAAAACCGACGCTACAAAACACTGGCACAGTACGCTTTAGTGTGCCAATGGCAGGGGCTACCGAGTGGCAATGCCGTACTAATGGAGAAGAAATTAACGTTGGTGATAAAGTAGTTGTTACTCAAATTTTGGGTAATGAATTGGTGGTTGAGTTAACCAAATAACAAACAGCAAAATAAGTTAAAGTTTCATATGAAACACAATATTTAAAATAATAAAAGGAGAATATGATGGAATTTAGTTATATTTTAATTGTGTTGGCTGCCTTGGTGGTTGTTACAATTTTTAAGGGTGTACGTATTGTACCTCAGGGTTATAAATGGATTGTACAACGGTTAGGTAAGTATCAAAAAACGTTAGAACCAGGGCTTAATATTGTCATCCCATACATTGATGATGTTGCTTACAAAGTAACGACCAAAGATATTGTATTGGATATCCCGTCGCAAGATGTGATTACTCGTGATAACGTGGTGATTATTGCCAATGCGGTGGCTTATATTAATATTGTGCAGCCAGAACGAGCGGTTTATGGTATTGAGGATTATGAGTTAGGTATCCGTAATCTTGTACAAACTTCGTTGCGTTCTATTGTTGGTGAGATGAACCTAGACGATGCACTATCTAATCGTGATCAAATTAAGGCAGAGCTTAAAGCGGCAATTTCTAATGACATTGCTGATTGGGGCATTACCTTAAAAACAGTAGAAATTCAAGACATTAACCCATCATCTACCATGCAAATGGCGATGGAAGAACAAGCCGCAGCAGAACGCCAACGCCGTGCAACCGTTACCCGTGCCGATGGTCAAAAACAAGCCGCAATTTTAGAGGCAGATGGTCGCCTTGAAGCCTCTCGCCGTGATGCAGAAGCTCAAGTTGTATTGGCAAAAGGCTCAGAAGAGGCTATTCGCTTAATTACTAATGCGGTGGGCGAAGAAGAAATGCCAATCATCTATTTATTGGGCGAAAAATACATTAAAGCCATGCGTGATATGGCAGAGTCTGACAATGCTAAAACGGTGGTATTGCCTGCCGATATTTTAAATACGGTGAAAGGCTTGGCTGGCGATAAGTTTAATAAGGTGTAAGTTATTAAATAGGTTTAACTTAATAAAAAAAGACCTCAAAAGAGGTCTTTTTTTATTACTATATTTTAATCAAACAAATCACCTAACTTATCAAAAAATGATTTTTTTTGTGGTGATTGGTGATGCGAGTTATCACCATCTAAGCTATCCTGAAATTGTTTTAATAGCTCTTTTTGTTCCTTGTTTAGGTTAATAGGGGTTTCTACAATCACACGGCAAATCAAATCACCTTTCATGCTAGTACGCACAGGGGTTACACCTTTACCACGCACACGTAACAATTTGCCACTTTGAGTACCTGCTGCAACTTTAATTTTTACTTTGCCATCTAGTGTTGGAATTTCTACCTCTTTACCTAATGCAGCATCAGTAATGCTCACAGGTACATCCATATATAGATCTGCCCCTTGACGGGTAAACACTGAGTGTTGCTTAACACGTACCTCGACAAATAAATCACCATTTTGTACGCCCGCTCCGCCTGCTTCACCTTCACCAGACAAACGTACACGATCACCATCATCAACCCCAGCAGGGATACTAACTTCAAGGGTTTTTGATTTGTCTTTTACCCCACTGCCATGGCAGCTATTACAGGGGTTTTTAATCTTTTTGCCATTGCCGCCACATTGTGGACAGGTTTGTTGCACCGCAAAAAATCCTTGTTGCATACGCACTTGTCCCTGACCATGACAAGTAGTACAAGTCACAACGTCAGAGGCTTTTTTAGCACCTTTACCATCACAAGATTCGCAAACTGCAGGTGCTTTAAAGGTAATTTCCTTTTTACAGCCTTTGACGGCTTCTTCTAGGGTTAAGTCCAGCACGTAACGCAGGTCTGAACCACGTCTGGCTCGCCTACCACCACTGCGTTGTTGACCAAAAATATCGCCAAAACTTCCAAAAATATCGCCAAAGATGTCATTAAAATTACCAGCACCGCCAAAACCACCATTGCCCATGCCGCTCTCAAAGGCTGCATGCCCCATACGGTCATAAGCTGCTCGTTTTTCGGCATCGCTAAGAACCTCATAAGCCATTGATGCTTCTTTAAATTTTTCTTCTGCATCTTTATCATCTGGGTTACGGTCTGGGTGATATTTCATTGCTAGCTTGCGATAAGCACGCTTAATAGTTTTTTCATCAGCGTTTTTATCCACGCCTAAGACTTCATAAAAGTCATTGCTGCTCATGTTTTTGTTTCTCCTATTACTTAGTTAGCATGATGTTTCATGTGAAACTTTAATATCACTTGTGCTATTTTAAGTAAAATAAGTCGTTATAAAATTGATATAAGTTGGCATATACATGGTGGTTGGATGGCTATTTATCAAGAGGTTTAGTAAAATTTATGGTTAATTATTTACCATAAAAAGCCAGCTGTTAATAGCTGGCTTTTTGATCATGATAAATTTTTATTAGCTTGGTGTGTTCTATAGTGCCATTAATCCAATAACTGTAATGGCAGCGTTACTACATCAAATGCAAGTGCAAACGGCAGTAAAACCAGTTTTTCTGCTGCACTCTTTCCGTTTTTATGAGAGACCTCTTTTGATGTTGAAGTCGTATAAATAGAGACGAAATAAGGCTTACTTAATGATTGGAATTTTGATTGAAGTAGGCTCATATTGCTTACTTGTGGGTATACACCGCCTTTTATGGGTATGTTAAAGCAAAAACGTTGGGCATTTATGCGTTTATCGCTTTTTGTGGTGCAATCTTTACCATTATTTTGTAGAAAAAACTGCATATCTGCACGTTTAAACTCATCTTTTAATTTGGCATACGATAGTGCTATGTCACCACTAAAATACCCATCATTATTTGGAGAGTAAAAACTCAATGCTTTATCAACATGAAAGTGTTTAGCATCTAAACCTGACAAAATTTCTACCAGTTCTGCCCCACCTTGTGATAGCACATAACTTTTTTCTTCACCAACAATAACCACACTATTAGCAGGCATATTTGGCAATTTTGTTGCTGGTTTAGCAAAAGCCACCACTTGATCTTCTATTAATACTTTTTTTTGTGTAACTGTTGAAACCTGACGATCTGACTCTAACAACTCAGAAGTTGCACAGCCTGTCATTGCCAACATACTAGATAACGCAATTGAAGTTAAACCCAATTTGTTGAGTTGAGTTTTTTTGTTGCCGTTTTTAAATATCCTCATTTGTTGCTTATTTGTTTTGTCAATCATTATGATTTCCTTGTTTTAGATATGTTTTGGTATTGTGTTAACAGTACTAATTTGTTTAGCATATCATTAACTGTGAACACTTGTACTCAAAATTCCCTATAAAAATGTATGGAGTTTGTGATGATTTACTGCTCTATTGTGTCCATACCGTCGTAGAAATATCAATGTCCAGTAAGCAATAATAAGGTGGTATTTACGGTTGTATAAATGGTTTAAATGCTATTTTTCACATTGCTGTGTTGTTTCATTGTAGCTACCGCCACTGTCTAAACAAATGTCTTTTTTATCACAAGAAGCCAGGCAAAACCCTGCGAGTAATAATATTGCGATTTGAATTTTTTTCATAAAAAAGTCCTATTTTTGATAAAGGTTTTTTATCATAACAAGCACCAATCAACTGTCAATTACTCCCACTCAATAGTTGCAGGTGGCTTACTAGAGACATCATAGGTGACACGAGAAACATCAGCAATTTCATTCATAATACGATTAGAGGTTTTTTCAATTAGCTCATATGGCAAATGAGCAAAACGAGCGGTCATAAAATCAACCGTCTCAACCGCACGCAAAGCAATCACCCAGGCATAACGACGAGCATCGCCCACCACTCCGACTGATTTTATCGGTTGAAATACCGCAAAGGCTTGAGCGGTTTTATCATACCAACCAAAGTTTTCTAACTCTTGCATAAAGATGGCATCTGCCTCTCGCAAAATATCGGCATATTCTTTTTTCACTTCGCCAAGGATACGCACCCCAAGACCAGGACCAGGAAACGGATGGCGATAAATCATCTTTTTTGGTAACCCTAAGGCAAGCCCCAATTTGCGTACTTCATCTTTAAATAAATCACGCAAAGGTTCAACCAATTTAAAGGCCAAATCATCAGGCAATCCGCCAACATTATGGTGCGACTTGATAACATGGGCTTTGCCTTGATGTGACTTAGCGGACTCAATGACATCAGGGTAAATCGTGCCTTGTGCCAAAAATTCAACACCCACACCTGTGCCATCGTCATTTTTAAGCTCACGAGCAGCATCACTAAACACATCAATAAAAGTTTTACCAATGATTTTACGTTTTGCTTCTGGATCGCTCTTGCCTGCCAATGCGGTTAAAAAACGCTGTTCGGCATTCACTCGCACCACCTTAACGCCCATGTTTTCGGCAAAGACTTTCATTACGTCATCGCCTTCATTTTTACGCAGTAAGCCATTATCAACAAACACACAGGTTAACTGCTTGCCAATGGCTTTATGCAAAATTGCTGCCACAACCGAGCTATCAACACCACCAGACAAGCCAAGCATTACGTGCTTGTCACCGACTTGCTCACGGATTTGCTCAACTCGCATATCAATGATATTTTCTGGATTCCAGCTACTGCCACAACCACAGATATCATGGACAAATTTGCCAATTATCGCCTCCCCTTTATCGGTATGAGTGACTTCTGGGTGAAACTGGATACCGTAGTATCTTTTATCTTCATTAACCATCACTGCTATCGGACAGCTTGCTGTGCTTGCTACCACATTAAACCCTGCTGGTGCTTTTACAACCTTGTCGCCATGGCTCATCCATACGTTAAGTTTGTTCGGTTCATCTTCAATGCCATCTAATAAGCTAGATGGTGTATTGATATCAATGGTTGCTGCACCAAATTCATGCACATCACTGGCATGTACTTGTCCACCAAAACGCCCTGCCATTGCCTGCATACCATAGCAAATGCCTAATACAGGTACAGCAAGTTCAAAAATAGCATCATTAATTTTTGGGCTATCGTCTGCATGAACACTCTCAGGACCACCTGATAAAATCACCCCTTTTGCACCAAAATCTACAATACGCTGGCTATCAATATCATATGGATACATTTCACAAAATACGCCTGCCTCACGGACACGACGTGCGATTAACTGGCTATATTGTGAACCATAATCGATGATTAAAATACGGTCTTGTTTGATGGTAGGTGTGGTCATAATTTGGTGCTCATTAATTATAAAGTTTGGGTATGAATTAACTTTATTATTCTAACAAAAAAAGATTAATGGCAGTTGATTTTATGATTTTAAATTATGCAAAAATGCAAATTTTTAGATGCTTCTGTTATGCTATTAGCATGTGACTCGTAAATTTTTAAAATAATATAAGGATAAAGATGAGCAAACAATTACTTATTTTTGATTTAGACGGCACTTTAATTGACAGTGTGCCAGATATAGCAGAGGCAACAAACGCCATGCTAACGGAGTTGGGTTTGCAAACTTTTGGGGTTAATGATGTGCGTCATTGGGTGGGTAATGGCTCACGAAAGTTGATTGAGCGTGCCTTGCGGTGTGCAAAAGATGCTGAGCCAACTACGGCACAAGTAGATGAAGCACAAGCACTGTTTTTTGAACAGTATGCCAAGCAAACAGCATTGTATACGACTGCCTATAAAGGCGTAAGTGAGGGCTTAAAACAATTAAAAGACCATGGTTATACCATGGCATTAGCCACCAATAAGCCTTATCGATATGTGCCGACTATTTTAGATTTTTTTGGTTGGACAGATTTTTTTGCAATCTCGCTAGGTGGTGATAGTTTTAGTGAGAAAAAACCAAACCCTGTTGCTTTAAACCATGTATGTGAGCAGTTGAATATACCAGTGGAAAACAGTTATATGATTGGTGACTCGCTTAATGATATTTATGCTGGGCAAAATGCTGGCATGGATACGATTGGGTTGTCTTACGGTTATAATTATGGACAGGATATTCGAGATTTTAATCCAACCCATGTGTTTGATACGTTTGGTGAGATGGTTGAGTTTTTGTTAAAATAAATTTAAAAGTTGAGGTGTGTTATGCGATTATTAATAGCGTTCTTTTTCCCTTGGTTGACATTTTTTACGATTGGCAGACCATTTGCAGGCATTATTTGCTTAATTTTACAAATTACGATACTTGGTTGGTTGCCTGCAACCATTTGGGCAGTTTATGCGTTAAGCCAATACAAAACCGACAAAAAGATTAAGCAATTAAAACAAGAGCAATTCAAACAAAAATAGATGGGTCTTGCTTAGTTTAATCCATATAAGGTGTGACAGGCTATTTTTTGGGATAGCTATTGTATCATATGCGTCACAATCAGCTCAGTAACATCAACATATTTAAGATATGAGTATTTAGGTTTATCTGTTTAATTTGGGAGATAAAAAAATGAAACTTGAAGAAGTCGAAGCATTATTCAATCAATGCGAGCAAGACTTAAAACGATTTGAATCAATAAAAGAAGAAATCAAACAAATTGAAGCAAACCATCAACAGCTATCTGATTATTATGAAAATCAATATCTAAAAGATATGGATAATCCAAAATATAAACAATTACCGTTCGGATGCTTAAGTGAAGATGGTATTTGGAATGTTTTAACCTCTTTGGATATAGAAAGGGTCAATTTGATTAAACTACTGGTAAATAACATGAAATCATAATTAGTTTTGAGATAAAATGATGCACGCGCTTCACTTTATAACGCAAGCTTTTTAAAATTATTTTAACAAAATAGCCTTCACAATATTATCCCTCCCTCATCATCCCTCCCTCATCCCCTATAGCTCAGTGCCTCTGTTAAATGTGGGGTTTCAATATTATCGCTACCTGACAAATCAGCAATGGTACGTGCTACCCTAAGCACACGGTGATAGCCACGAGCAGATAAGTTTAAGCGACTTTGAGCGGTGGCAATTAGTTGTTTTTCGGTGTCGCCAAGCTGGGCAATTTTATCTAATTGAGCTGGGGTTAAATCATTATTTGCTTTACCTTGCCTGTTAATTTGCCGCTGATGCGCTGATACCACTCGCTCACGAACCACAGCAGAAGCCTCTCCTGCTTTGGCATTTTGCAAATCACTCATTGGTATAGCTGGTACACTAATGTGCAAGTCAATACGGTCAAGCAAAGGACCAGACAGCTTATCTTGATAGCGTTGTATTTGTTCTGGTCGGCAATTGCATCGGTTTGACGTATCGCCGTGGTAACCACACGGACAAGGATTCATGGCAGCAATAAGCTGAAAGTTTGCGGGAAAAGTTGACTGCTGATTGGCACGACTAATGGTAATGGTTTTGGACTCTAGTGGTTGGCGTAAAACTTCTAATACTTTGCGGTCAAATTCTGGCATTTCATCTAAAAATAGCACTCCCTTATCTGCTAAAGTTATTTCGCCAGGTCTTGGACGAGACCCACCGCCAACAAGTGCAACGGCACTAATGGTGTGATGGATTTCCCTAAATGGGCGTGTACCAAAATCATACTCTGTATTTGCTACCGAATAGGTGCTGGCAACTTCCAATGCTTCATCATCAGTAAGTTCTGGCAAAATGGTTGGTAAGCGAGATGCCATTAACGTTTTGCCAGAGCCAGGAGGACCTTTAAATAAAATAGAATGCCCACCAGCCGCCGCTATTTCTAATGCTCGCCTTGCGTGGTGTTGCCCTTTAACATCTGCTAAATCTACTTTATAGGCAGACTGCCTTTGTGGTATGCTTGGCACAAAGGGTTGTAAAATTAAATCTGCTGTATTTTTACCAAAATTAATCCCGCCATGCACGACTTGCAGATGGTTGCATACAGCTTGCAAGCTTTTAGCACCAAGCACGATTACACCTTGTACTCGGCTGGCTTCATTGGCATTGGTAAAAGGAACAATGAGGTTTCTAGAAGCGTTTTTTTGCCCTTCTGATTGTTTAATTTTAGTGGTTTTAACGGCACGCGCAACAGCCAAACTACCTGCGACAGGTCGCAAATCGCCATTTAAGGCAAGCTCCCCAATAAACTCATAATCATTTACCCATTCTGGATCTAGCTGACCACTGGCAGCAAGTATGCCAATGGCAATGGGCAAGTCTAGTCTTGCCCCATCTTTGGGTAAATCGGCAGGTGCAAGATTAATGGTTAAACGGCGGTTGGGAAATTGAAATCCAGAATTAATAATGGCAGAACGCACACGGTCTTTGCTTTCTCTGACGGCTGCTTCTGGTAAACCAACAATGGTTAAGGCCGGCAGCCCTTGTGATAGATGCACCTCCACCATAACTTCTGGTGCATGTAAACCAACAACCGAGCGTGTGTGTACTTGAGCAAATGACATAATTTTAGGATATCCTTATCCATCAAAAATAGTCTTATATCATAGGGTATTATTTAAAAAGCTGCAAACTTAGCTAACACCCTTGGTGGATAGATTTGATATAATACAAAAAAATATTTAGTCGAGCGTTACGCATGTCCTTAGCCAATACTCAAATAAACCCATATGCCAACCCTAATATTGCTAAGCAACAAACAAGTGCTAAGCAAATGCATTTGTTTGATGAAGCCATGATTCATAAATACAATCGCTCTGGTCCTCGTTATACCTCTTACCCAACTGCTTTGGAGTTTACTCCAATTGAGGCAGGTATCGAACAAAAAATTCTTGAAGGGCGTAAACAAGATGTGCCGGTGTCTTTATACTTTCATATTCCGTTTTGTCGTCATCTTTGTTATTACTGCGGATGCAACAAAATTATTACTAAAAAAAATGCAGATGCTGGTGACTATCTCGAATATTTATTTGCCGAAATTAAGCAAAAACGACGGTTAATGAAAGGCAATCCTGTGGTAAAACAGTTGCATTTAGGTGGTGGAACGCCAACATTTTTTGCTGATAAAGAAATAGTAGAACTATGGAATTTTTTGCAAGATGAGTTTGATTTTGTAGCAGAAAATGAGGGTGACTTTTCTATAGAGATTGATCCAAGGGAGCTGGGTAAACATACGCTTAAAACTTTGCGTAAGCTAGGCTTTAACCGTGTCAGTTTTGGTGTGCAAGACCTTGAAGAAAGGGTACAGATTGCTGTTAATCGAGTGCAGTCAGAATCTTTGATACGCTCAGTAATGGCAGAATCACGTCAACTTGATTATCATTCTATTAATATTGACTTGATTTATGGTTTACCGCATCAAACAGTAGAAACTTTAGCAAACACAGTAGAGCGGATTATTGATATCTCGCCAGATAGGTTGTCTGTATTTAATTATGCCCACTTGCCGGAGCGTTTTCCTGCTCAACGAAAAATTAAAGATGAGGATTTACCAAGCCCTGCGGACAAACTTGTTATGTTGGGTAATACGATCACCAAGTTAGTAGATAGTGGCTATCAATATATTGGTATTGACCATTTTGCCAAGCCTGATGATGAGCTAGCCGTGGCACAACAACAAGGTAATTTACATCGTAACTTTCAGGGTTATACCATATTAGGTGATTGTGATTTGTTGGGCTTTGGCGTGTCTTCTATTAGTCAAATTGGCAACCATATATTACAAAACAATACCGACTTAAAGGCTTACAAAAAAACGATTGAAGCTAATCAACTACCAGCCATCAAGCATATTGAGGCAACTCGTGAAGATGAGCTAAGAGGCTATGTTATCATGAATTTGTTATGCCATGATTATATAGATTTTGCTGATATTGATGCAAAATTTGCAATAAATGCCCAAAACTACTTTGCACAACAAATTGAGCAACTTAAAGACATGCAAACAGATGAACTTGTTGCTATTGATAACAAAGGGATTCGTATTTTACCAAAAGGCAGATTGTTAGGGCGTAATGTGGCAATGGTATTTGATGCGTATTTAGAAAAGAAACATCAAAATCGTTTTAGTAAGGTGATATAAGTTTCACATGAAACTTGATAAATGGAATGTATGTTTCACATGAAATTATAAGAAATCAAAATTTAATTTATGGTTATCAAAAGGGTAAAAAATGATAGAAAAAAAATTAACCAAAGTTGGTGTGATAGGTGCTGGTGGACGCATGGGGAAAATGCTGATTAAAGCGATTATCAACAACCCCACAACTACCCTATCAGCAGCAGTTGATCGCAAAGAGTCTAGCTTAATTGGTGTAGATGCTGGCGAGCTTGTGGGTGTTGGCAAATTAAATATTAATTTGAGAGATAACTTAGAGCAAGTAATTAATGACATTGAGGTACTAATTGATTTTAGTTTGCCACAAGCGACTGAGCAAAATGTACAAATTTGCCAAAAATATGGCAAAGCTATGGTAATAGGTACCACTGGTTTAAGCGATGAGCAAAACGCTTTGGTTGATAATGCCAGTAAAGAGATTGCCATTGTGTATGCAGGCAACTATTCTACTGGGGTGAATTTGTCATTAAAACTAATTGAAATGGCAGCAAAAGCTTTTGGTGATACCGCTGATATTGAGGTGATTGAAGCCCACCATAAACATAAAGTAGATGCCCCATCAGGTACGGCATATATGATGGCAGAAGCGGCCGCTGCTGGGCGTGGGCAAAACCTAAAAGAGGTTGCTGTTTATGGGCGTGAAGGGCAAACAGGTGCACGCAAACAAGGCGAAATTGGTATACATGCCATACGTGGTGGTGAGATTATTGGTGACCATACGGTGATGTTTATTGCTGATGGCGAGATGGTAGAGATAACCCACAAAGCACGTGAACGTATGACTTTTGCCGTTGGTGCTGTGCGTGCGGCTATTTGGGCGGTAAGCCAACCTGCTGGGTTAAATGATATGCAAGATGTGCTTGGTTTGAAGTAACCAAACTAATTTAGAAAAAATAATAGAAAAGGAAATTTGATGAATATCAACATGTCGTTTATCGGTATATTGCTCGCATTGATTTTTAGTATTGCGATTTTCTTTGTTTTATATAAAACACTTAAAAAGTTAGCTACTGAGACAGATTATGCAGGTGTTAAAAAATTGCTCAACTGCCTTTATGTTTATATGGTTCTGATTGTTATGCAACTCTTTATTAAAGATGAAGCTAATTTTTTTGTGCTTTTAACGCTGATTAGTTTCATTGTTTTTTGGATTGCGCTTTTTGCGTTTAAAGAGTTTGCTGAAGACGTAATAACGAGATTTAAAAAAGACAATTTGGAATAATCTGTTACTTAATAATAACTTTTGAATAAAAAAGAAGATAATTGGAGTAATATCAATATGAAAAATGCGTTACAAGCCCAGTTATTAAAGGCAGGTTTGGTTGATAAAAAGAAAGCTAAAAAAATTAACAAACAAACGGCGCATGCCAAACGCACAGGTGATGCATCGGTTGATGAAGCTCGCAAAGCTGTAGCACAAGCAAAAGCAGAAAAATTGGCAAAAGATCAACAGCTTAATAAGCAGAAACAACAAGCGTTAGAAGAAAAAACGCTAAAATCCAACATTGAGCAAATGATTAACCAGCATCAAATTGACGACATTACTGGCGAAGTTGAGTACCAGTTTGTGGATGGTGCTAAGGTTAAAAAGTTATATATTACTCAAAAAATGTATGACCAATTAGTAGCAGGGCATGTGGTGATTGCCCGTAAGCAAGCAGGTTATGCTTTATTACCACACCCACTGGCTCAGCGTATTAACCAAAAAATGGCAGGTTTTATTATTGAAACTGCTAATAAAAATGATACCCCAACAGAAGATGACCCCTATGCTGCTTATGTGATTCCTGATGATTTAATGTGGTAGTTTATTTTGTTGAGTTTAAAAATGCTGGTATCAATGCTGGTATCTATGTTGTCCTAGAATGGTTGCCTTAGGTTTTTTAGTTAAGTCGGCTACACATTGGTATACTTACTGGCGTCTGGCATCCAGCGTTCAATCAGTAGGCTTACGTCGGCTTTTCTGCTTTGGTCATTGATAAGGCGTTTTGCTAAGGTACGGGCAATGGTTAGTAGTAGCTCATCACGGGTTAGGTCGCTAAGGTAATAGCCTACATTGCCTGTTTGACGCTTGCCTAATAGCTCCCCAGGCCCTCTTATTTGCAAGTCTTTTTGAGCGATGACAAAGCCATCATTACTGTTTGCTAATACGTTTAAGCGTTCTATCCCAGTTTCTGACAATGGCGTTTGGTATAGCAATACGCAATAGCTTTTTTTGCTACCTCGTCCAACTCGCCCACGCAATTGGTGCAATTGTGACAAGCCTAAGCGTTCGGCATTTTCTATGACCATGAGTGAGGCGTTTGGCACATCTACACCGACTTCAATCACAGTCGTTGAAATCAGCAAATCCAATTCGCCATCTTTAAACTGTTGCATGGTGGCTTGTTTTTCAGCAGGTTTCATCTTGCCATGTACCAAGCCGATACGTATATTTAAGCGTTCGCTGACATCGGCAAAGGTTGTTTCGGCAGATTGAGCATCTAACTCGCCACTTTCTTCTACCAGCGGGCATACCCAATAAGCTTGCTTGCCTTGTTGACAGTTAATTTCGATACGCTCAAGCACTTCGTCACGTCGGTTACGGTCGATGGTAACTGTGGTAATTGGCGTACGCCCTGGTGGTAGCTCATCAATAACAGATGTATCCATATCGCCATAAGCACTCATCGCAAGGGTTCGAGGGATTGGGGTGGCCGTCATCACTAACTGGTGTGGGGTGCTGTTTGCTACCCCTTTATCTGTTAAAGCCATACGTTGTTCTACCCCAAAACGGTGTTGCTCATCAATAATTACCAGTCCGAGTTTGGCAAACTTTACTTGCTCCTGAAACAGAGCATGTGTGCCCACTACAATTTGTACCTCGTTTTCGTTAATGGCGGTTAACGTTGTTTTACGTTCGCTTGCTTTTTGTTTACCAGCAAGCCAGCCAACATCAACGCCTAATGGTTCAAACCAATGTTTAAAATTAATCAAATGTTGTTCGGCAAGGATTTCTGTTGGTGCCATGATGGCTACTTGCCAATCGCTGTCTAACGCATAGCAAGCAGCTAAAGCCGCTACTAAGGTTTTGCCTGCACCGACATCGCCTTGTACCAGTCGCAGCATTGGCATAGAGGTGATGAGGTCGTTTTTAATTTCATTAACTACCCGTTTTTGTGCATTTGTTAAATCAAATGGTAAATTGGCAAGTAATTGCTTGGCAAGTGGGCTGGTGTTTTCGCACTTGGGTGCTTTGTGCTGATGCAGTTGTTGGCGACGGTATAGTAAGCTTAATTGATGGGCAGTTAGCTCCTCAATAATAATACGCTGGCAAGCAGGGTGCTGTCGGTTTTTAATTTGCTCTAACAGCTCAAACTGCTTGGTTGGGTCGGTATGGTTTGGCGGGGTGTGTAGCAGGGTTAAGGCTTCAAGTAGGCTTAAGCAACTGATGGCACGAGTGTTGCTAATTGGTACTTGGTTGTTTTGGTATCCATGCAAACTTGGCAAGCTTGCTTGTTTTGTTTGTGCTTTGGCTTGGTTGATTAGGGTTTGCCAATCGAGCGACTGCCAGTCTTCATTATTAAATATGCTTAATACCTGCCCTTGTTGCTCATAGTTTTGTACCGTTTTCATAGCCAGCTTAACAAGAGTACGTAGTTTGTTTTGATGCAAACCTTTAACCGTTGGATAAATGGGTTGTAAGCCCCAGTTAGCAGCATTGTTATTGGCTGCCATACCAGCGGTTACCTCTTGGTATTCTGGGTGGTGCATTTGCACCCCATAGCGGTTAATTTTTACCTCACCAAATACTCGCAAATGTGTACCAAGTAGCATGGTTTGAGTGAGTCCTCGATATACCTTAAAAAATCGTAAGCTGATTTTGCCAGTATCATCTTCTAATATAACGGTCATACCACGGCGACCCTTGTTATCAACATGCACAACCTCGCCTTCTATCAAGGCAGATTGATTATCGGCAAGCGTGCATATTTTTACCAGTCGGCTACGGTCTTCATAATCACGAGGTAAGTGCAAAATTAAGTCAAATAGGCGATTCACACCAAGCTGGGTTAAATGCTCGGCAACTTTTGTGCCCACACCAGCTAGGCTGGTTACAGGCATATCTAAAGGAGACGGTAGTGATGGCTTATTTGCTTGATTGTTTGGCATGGTATATCTATTACAAAAGGGCAAAGAATGTGGTTTGGTAGTCTGATTGATTGTGTTAATTGTGCGATTGAGCGTTATTTTAATAATAGCATACTACCAAGCCTATAAAATATATGGAATCGATATTTTTTCTATTATGCTAAGCTTTAGGGTTGTATATTTACCATTGCATTGATTACCTATTTACGGCTATTATATGGCACAAGTAATAAGTGGTGACGTTTGGCATGTTAGGTTAGTAAAAAGTGGGTGCAGCAATGAGTGAGTAGCTCACGATAGTATATAGTAATCTAAAAGTAGAATAACCTAATGCCCCACTTAACAATATAATAACAGTGTATATGAGGTATCTGTCATCAGTCTTTGGTTAAAAAACAATCAGAATACTATGAAAAACTTTACTTTAATTACTGTTAGGTTGGCTTTATTAGCTCCTTTGTTGGTAAGTTCTGCTTTTGCCAAAGTAACAGAGTCAGACCTAGACACTACAGTGAATAGTACAATAAAATCAACACAGTCCCAACTTCAGATTTTAAATCCACAAACGATTGATGCCTTGAGTCAACACAATATTTGGCAACGATTATTGGTATACAAAAATGGAAAAAGTCGCGTATTAGACAGTACTTTTTTTGTTAGCGATAAGGGTAAAACAGATCCGAAGGCCGAGTTACAAGCAGGTTTGCAAATGTTAAGTCATGCTGATACGGCAAAGGATTATTTGTGTCGTTTTCCTGCTCGTAGTCATTGGTTGATGAGCCAAATACCAGCATTACAAAATCAGTTACAAGGCTTGATTGGTGGCAGTAGTTGTGCCAAAGTCGATGAGTGGTTAAACAGCATAGATGCTCGCCAAATCTCTCTTATTTATGCTGAGGAACATGTTAATCGTATTGGTTCATCACTTGGGCATACCTTAGTAAGAATTGATAATGGTAAAAGTTTAGCCAGCAATCATACCGATGATGCGTATTTTTTTAACTTTGCGACTGATGAAGACATTGTTAAACAACAAGGGCTTAAAGCGAACTTAAATGCTTTGCGTGGGCGTGGTATTGGTTCGATGACGTTTGGTAAATATACACCCAAACAAGCCAATTACCTACTCATCGACCAGCGAGATATCTGGCAATATCAGCTAAAATTGCCCCAACAAACCATTGATCAAATCATGCGACAACTTTGGGAGGTAAAATCGGCTTACCGTTATTATAATTTTTTAAACTATAATTGTGCCAGCGAGATTTTACGTATGATTGACGCAAGCTCAACGGGTGACATGGCAACTAGTTATTTGCTTGCAGATGCAGGTAAAGTAATAGCCCCTGCTGAGGTTGCACGCACGTTAAATAAGCATGGCTTGTTAAAAAGCCAGCAGTTTGTCCCTGCTCTACGCACGGTTAAGCAAGGGGATTTAAACAACCACAAAAAAGTAAATAATATTAACTCGCCACAATATACGGCTCAATATACAGCCCAAGCGATACAAAATGCCTTGCCAGCACTTATCCCTAGTGATAACAATCCACTTGATGCAAACCCAATACATCGTGTTAAAGTAGCAGTAACTCATCAGTCAGACAATAATAAAGCAGATAAGAACAGGTTTATTTTTGGCATGCGTGGTGCGTATCAAGATTTATTAGATAGCCCAGCTGGTAAGCGGGATTTTTTAAATTCAACCCTGTTATCCATGGATATCAGCTATTCTAATAAAGACAAGGTTCAGGTAGAAGAGGCAACCTTAATTGATTTGCTAATGCTTAATCCAAAAAATGGCACTGACCCACATGCATCATTAGGCGGGCATCTTAAAATAACCCCAGTTATTGACGCCAGTGATAGCAACAACGAACGGCATCGGGTAGCAAGTTTTGGTGCAGAATATGGTGCTTCTTGGTTGCTTGGAAAAGGCAAGGTTGGCACAGGTGAAGTAGCTAACACACTTTGCTATGCTTTAGGTGATGTACAAGGACAAGCGGGACGTATTCATAAAGGTTATCGAGTTGGGCTTGCAATGCATGCAGGTTGTGTTAATTACGTGAATGATAAATTGCGTGTTATGGCGGATGCTCGCTTGCCTTATTGGTATCATGGCAATATTGATAGTGTGAATAAAGACAACTCAGATAACAAAGTAAAAAGGGGTGATGTAAAAACACGAGACCATTATTTTCAGCCAAGGTTAAGCCTAGCTGGACAATATGACTTTGCTAATCATCAAGCGATACGTGCAAGCGTGGAACAACAAAAAAACTTTGATAAAACTGATACGAATTACAGGTTAAGCTATCATTGGTTTTTTGATTAATATTGCTTTGATTTGGGTGTCAAGATAATTAATTTGATGGTTAAGCTATTTTTATAAAATTTCTGTGAAATAATTTTCACATGAAGCCCATTTGCTTAGTCATAGTTTCACATGAAACTATAAATTTTTATATGCTACTAAATGTTAGAATATCAAGATAAAGCAAATAATTTAAATAATATCAAATACTTGCTCCAACTGCCTTTGCCAATGCAATCCCTTCTTCAATACTTAAGTATTCTTTTTTACTTGGTAAATCCTGCAAAATAACATCGCCATCTTTAAAAATTACACATTCGTTGACGGCAAGCTGTTGCCAAGTTTCATTATCTGTTAAGGGGATGGTGGTCATTATAGTAACTTTGTCTTTATCTGTGGTGACATCACTAAAATTGATGGACATGTCTTCATCGGACAGTACTGCCTTACCAAATGGTGCTTGGCGAGTTAGGTAAAATAACAAACTGCCAGCATACGCTAGTTGCCAGTTACCATTAGATAGCAAGCAATTAAACAAACCATTGGCTGCCAACAAACGACATTGTGTGATTAAAAAGTGATGTAACTCATGGTCTGTTGGTTTTTGTTTAAAGCTAGATTTTAGGCGGTTTAGTAAGTAACAAAAGGCGATTTCGGAGTCAGTATCGCCTACAGGTTGGTAGTGTTCGGCATTACCATTAGCTTGTAAACGCTGGCAACGTTTTACAAATTGGGCATTCATCTGCCCGTTGTGGGCAAATACCCATTGCTCGCCCCAAACCTCTCGTACAAAAGGATGTGTGTTAGCCAAACAGTTTTGCCCTTGCGTTGCTTTGCGGATGTGGGCAATCACATTCATGGCTTTAATAGGATAATGGCTGATTAAATCAGCAACGGGAGACTCATGGCTGGGTTTGTTGTCATGAAAAATACGCAAACCTACATTAGGGAGATGCTCATGACCATTTGTATGAGTTTGTTTATGTTTATAGCCATTATGTTGCTCAAAAAAAGCGATACCAAAACCATCGGTATGATGGTCGGTATTACCACCACGTTGCCTAAACCCACTAAAACTAAAGCCTATGTCGGTTGGGGTATTACAGTTCATCCCTAATAGTTGGCACATAAAAATACGACTCTTAGCTTTTTTAACATATTAATTTTGTTTTACTTTTGCCCAATGATATGCAGCCAATCGCTTCATTAAATCAGGGTTTTTAACCATGATGTTATCGCCTGTACGCCCGCCAATGCGGTTGTAATGAATAACGTTAAGGCGTAATAACCAAAAAATAACCGCCGCTTTTGCTAGCATAATTGGCAGGGCACTGCGTTCTGTTTCGGTTAATGGTCGCTCGCTTTCATACCCTTTAAGAAAGGCATCCATTTTAGTGCTGTCAAAATTTACTGACTCGCCACCGTTTTCGGCATCACCCCAAGTGGTACTAAAGTCATTGATGGTAATGGCAATATCCATTAAATAGTTGTCGATACTAACTTCGGTAAAGTCTAGCAAACCAGTTAATTTTGCTTCGTTTTTTGTTAAATCCCACAAGGTGTTGTCTGCAAACATGTCTAAATGACATAAGCCTTTTGGCATTTTATGGTTATTATTAAGTGGTAAGCTGTCATACGCTTGCCAAATATCATACATCAGCTGAGCTTCGTCTGCAGGCATAAATTTTGTTTCGCGGTCACGCACGTCATGCCAAGGATAAAGCGGCACACCATAGTTTTCGGCAGGCTTTAGTGTTTGCAGAGTTTTGTGTAAAATTGCTAATGCTTTGCCCATGTCCTCACACATTTTAGGGGTGGTTTGAGTTGGGTGCGTGCCAGGTAAACAAGGCACTAAAGTGATGGCTTTGTTTTCATAATGGATAATGTAGTCATCACTCCCATCTTGTTGTTTGCGGGTTTTAGCAAGTGGGGGAGCAACGGGAAGATCATCTTTTAACCGATTAAGGATAATCGCCATTTTTTCTATATCTTGTGGTGGTCGTTCTTCAAACAAGGTAAAAACATAACTGTATTTGCCCTTGGCATCATCAGTGGTTTGAATAAACCAATTTGAGTTTTTAACGCCTTGGGTGATGGGTATTGCCTTGGCAAAATTTATGCCAAAAGCATGGCAAAAGGCAGAAAATTGGTCTTCGGTAAGCTGGGTATAAACTGACATAAAACTTCTCAATAACTTTCTAAATCATGGGGGCTTTTTCTGTTAAAATAGCAAACATTAATCTTACTATTATAAAGTGAAATTTACCATGTTAGCAAAACGAATTATTCCTTGCTTAGATGTTGATAATGGCAGAGTTGTAAAAGGTGTCCAGTTTGTTGATATTAAAGATGCTGGCGACCCTGTAGAAGTTGCTAGGCGATATAATGAGCAAGGGGCAGATGAAATCACCTTTTTGGATATTACGGCAACGCATCATGGCAGAGATATAACCTATCACACAGTAGAGCGTATGGCAGAAACCGTTTTTGTACCGCTTACCGTAGGCGGTGGTGTGCGTAAAGTTGAAGATATCCGTAACTTGTTAAATGCAGGAGCCGATAAAGTAGCGATTAACTCAGCTGCGGTATTTACCCCAGAGTTTGTTGGTGAGGCATCACAAAAATTTGGTGCACAATGTATTGTTGTCGCCATTGATGCCAAACGGGTTGCCGATGTTGATGGTATGCCAAGGTGGGAGATTTTTACCCATGGCGGACGTAAATCAACCGGTATTAATGCCGTAGAATGGGCAAACAAAATGGCTGGATTAGGTGCAGGAGAGTTGTTAGTTACGAGTATGGATGGTGATGGTACCAAAAAAGGCTATGACCTTGAACTCATGAAAACAATTACCAGCTTGGTCAATGTACCTGTGATTGCTTCAGGCGGGGTTGGTAATCTAGAGCATTTGGCAGCAGGTGTGTTGCAAGGTGGGGCAGACGCAGTACTTGCAGCCAGCATTTTTCATTTTGGCGAATATACGGTGCAAGAGGCAAAACAGTATATGGCAAATCAAGGGATAGAAATGCGATTGTAATACCAAAAAATGGTATGATATACAAAACAAAAATTTTTTAATATTTTGAAAGTTAACAGGAAAACTTCTTATGAGTAATATACAATCACAGCTTCAGGCAATCAATGAGATTGAAGGTAGCTTACATGAAAACGCAAATATTAGAGTTGGTATCGTGGTTGGTCGCTTCAATGGTTATATTGTTGAGTCATTAGTAGATGGTGCAATTGATGCATTGGTACGCCATGGTGTGCAAGGTGGTAATATTACCGTTGTCCGTGTGCCGGGTGCTTTTGAGCTGCCACTAACGGCACAACGTATGGCAGAGTCTGACCGTTTTGATGCGATTGTTGCACTAGGTGCGGTCATCCGTGGTAGTACACCACACTTTGACTTTGTTGCAAATGAATCGGCTAAAGGTTTAAGCAGTGTTGCAATGGATTATGATATCCCAGTAATCAACGGTGTGTTAACGACTGATAGCATTGAGCAAGCAATTGAGCGTGCTGGTACAAAAGCAGGTAACAAAGGGGCCGAAGCAGCACTAACCGCACTAGAAATGGTTGCCGTGTTATCTCAAATAGATGTTGAGGAAGAGTAATACATCATTTATTTTAAATTAAACAAAAAACGGAGGGAATGTTCTTTGCCTACCGTTTGCCAATATAATTTTGATGGGTTGGTGGGTAAAGCCAATGTGTCGATTTAAACATATTACCTCTACTATTTTAGGTATTTGAATGACAGATATAAACAGTACAAATGAGCCTAATCATACCTTGGGTAAACAAACAGATGACATCTCATATAAGACGACTTATACAGCCGTGCGTAAGGCACGTCGATTTGCCGTGCAAGGTATTTATGAGTGGCTAATGACGGATCGACGATTTGAACAGAATGGACAAAGCGAGTGGCAAACTAATCCACCACATGATATTGTTGCAAGAACACGGGCAAATAACGCCATGCATACCGTACATCTTGGCTATTATCACGAAATGATGCGTGATATACCCGAGCAAGTTGAAGAGCTAGATAGCCTTATTGCACAGCATGTTGACAGAGAGCTGAATAAAATTGATAAAATTGAGCATGCCATTTTATTAATAGGTGCTTATGAGCTAAAAAACAGTTTGCATATACCTTACAAAGTTGTGTTGGATGAAGCAATGAAGCTGAATACTCACTTTGGTGCAACCGATGCCTTTAAACTGATTAATGCAGTGTTAGATAAATTAGCAAAACAGTTTAGAGTGGCAGAGGTTAAGGCAGATAAACCGCAATAGCTTGTTAGCTATAATATGATTGCAAATTTGCATAATCAAACTGTTAAAAAAAGCTATCAACAATAAAAACTATTTATAGATGACTAAATTGAACCACAAACCAAACACTAAACAAGCCAATGTTTGCCCACCATTGCAAAAAGATGCCAGTGGGTTAGATAAGCTTGTATATTGGTTAGGTATTGGCCTGGGTAGTGGCAAGCCTAAACAAGCACCAGGAACATGGGGATCATTAGCAGGGCTATTAGTTGCCCTACCTTTGATGATGCTTGGTTTTGTAACGTTTTTAGCTATCACAGTGCTTGCAAATGTTATTGGCATTTGGATTTGCAATAAAACATCCCATTTAATGGGTGTGCATGATGATCCACACATTGTTTGGGACGAATGGACAGGAATATGGATCGCCCTTTTGCCCTATGCTTACTATATGGGTAGTCGTAATTTTTATACGGTTACAAACTTACCTGTTTTATTGATTATTTTAGCAAATACATTTGTATTGTTTCGCATTTTTGATATTTTTAAGCCTTTCCCAATTGGCTACTTAGATAAAAAAGTTTCTGGTGGCTTGGGCATTATGTTAGATGATATGTTGGCAGGTGCCATTGTGGCAATCATTATGCTGTTTTGTTTGACCTTTGTTGTGGCAGTTGGCTTAAATTAAACCCACTTTAACGTTAAAAAATAAAAATTTTAGGACTATGGTATGAATGCAACAGAAACACTTTCGGTAATTATTCTTGCAGCGGGTAAGGGTACACGCATGAAGTCTAACAAACCAAAAGTTTTGCAAACCTTAGCAAATAAACCATTGTTAGCACATGTTTTAGATACTTGCGGCACAATGGCGGTTAACAAAACCATTGTGGTGCATGGGTTTGGTGGCTGGCAAGTGCAGTCTGCCATGGCAGACTATGATATTAACTGGGTTGAACAGACAGAGCAACTGGGTACTGGGCATGCGGTTAAAGTAACACTAAACGACTTGCCACAAGCAGGAAAAAGCTTGATTTTATATGGTGATGTGCCATTGGTGAATGCTGATACATTAACCAAGCTAAAACAAGCAAATACAAACGGCATTTCCATGCTGACACTGACAGTCGATAATCCGTTTGGGTTTGGAAGAATTAAGCGTGACCAAGCAGGCAATATTATTGCGATTGTAGAACAAAAAGATGCGTCAACTGATGAATTAGCCATTAAAGAAATTAACAGTGGTATTTATTGTGTTGACAATGCGTTACTGCATAAATTTTTACCAAAGCTTAGTAATGACAATGCACAGAAAGAATACTATTTAACAGATATTGTTAAAATGGCAGTAGAAGATGGTATCGACATTAATGCCATCGAACCTGAAAATGATTTTGAGATTGAAGGGGTAAATGACCGTCAACAACTGGCAGTTTTAGAACGCAAATGGCAAGCTAAGTTGGTGAATGATTTACAAATTGCAGGCGTTCAGTTTGCCGATCCAAGCCGTGTAGATATCCGTGCTAATGCCAATGGTGATAGTGAGATAACAGTTGGGCAAGATGTTTTTGTTGATGCTAATGTAATTTTTGAAGGCAATTGTATGCTTGGTAACAATGTTAAAATTGATGCGGGTAGTATTATCAAGCATAGTCAGATTGGAGATAATACCCATATTAAAGCAAATTGTTTTATTGATAATGCAATCATTGGACAAAATGCGGCGATTGGACCGTTTGCACATTTAAGACCAGATACAGTATTGGATGATGATACAAAAGTTGGTAATTTTGTTGAAACCAAAAAAGCAAAAATTGGTAAAGGTAGTAAAGTTAACCATTTAAGCTATATTGGTGATGCAAAAATTGGTAAAAATGTAAATATTGGTGCTGGCACTATTACCTGTAATTATGATGGCGTGAACAAATCGCTAACTCAAATTGATGATAATGCTTTTATTGGCAGTAATTCAAGCCTAGTTGCCCCTGTTAAAATTGGTAAATTAGCAACAGTTGGGGCGGGTTCTGTTATCACAAAAACGTGCCCAGATAATAAATTAACTTTAACGCGTGCCAAACAGGCTACAATTAATAGTTGGAAACGGCCCACAAAAAATAATTGAGTTTGTTGCATTAAAAGCCCTTGTTCGTTTTTTAACAAGGGTTTTTTAATAGCAAAGTCAAAGTGGTCATTGCCTAACAAGGGTTTGCTTACATAAACCCATTTTTTGCCAAAAATGCTTCGGTAATATTACTCTTATTGGTATCATGATGATTACCAGCGATTAATAATCTTTCTAGATAACGAGCAACAACATCAATTTCTATATTCACCAAACCATTTACTTGCCAATGTCTGCCAATGTTGGTGATAGTGGCGGTATGAGGAATAATATTTAAGCAAATAATGTTGTCTTTAACCAAATTGGTAGTTAAGCTAATACCGTCAACTGTTACCGAGCCTTTTGTTGCGGTATAGTGTTTAATTTCTTCTGGTATTTCAATTTCTATGTAAATAGAGCGGGCATCTTCTTGCATTCTTATAATTTTGCCAACACCATCAACGTGTCCAGATACAATATGACCACCAAAACGTGTTGTTGGTAGCATGGCTTTTTCAAGATTTAGGGTGTCACCTTCTTGCCATTTTTTCATGGCAGTTTTTGCTAAAGTTTCACGTGAAACATCAACCTTATAACAGTCTTTGCCTTGCTCAATGACGGTTAAGCAAATGCCATTACTGGCAATAGAGTCTCCTAGCCCAACGTCAGAAAAATCCAATTGATTTGAATAAATAGTTAGCCGGATATCTCCATCAACATTTTCTATTTTTTTAAGTGTGCCTACGCTTTCTATAATACCTGTAAACATTTTTGGTTTCTCGCTTTTGTTTGTAAATTTGTTTCTATTATGGTGTTAAAAAAAACTTAAGTCTATCAAAAATAACTAATTTTTTGATAAAAACGCTAGCGTTCAAAGAATGTAATAGGTAATTATAATAATGTCGTTATAATGAATCAAAAGCAGTTGATGTCTTGGCGTAACATAAAAAGGAGTAATGAAGTGATTGCAGAAGACAACACCAAAAACCAACAGCAAATCACGGATATGACAGCTAGGTTTAAAGTTATGCATAAACAAAGCCGTCAACAGATAACGGTGGATTGGCAAACAAGAGTTAATCGATTAGAAAGACTAGAAAAAATGGTGGTAGACAACCAAGATGAAATCAGTATTGCCATCAGCCAAGACTTTGGCTATCGCTCACCTTCAGAAACAACCATGTTAGAAGTTTTCCCAACCTTAGAGGGTATCCGTTATAGCAAAAAACATGGCAAAGAATGGATGAAACCTAAAAAGGTAGCGACTGGTAAGTGGTTTTTGCCTGCAACCAGCTATGTACAAAAACAACCTTTGGGCGTCGTTGGCATTATTTCTCCATGGAATTATCCACTATATTTAGCGGCAGGACCACTAACAGCTGCTTTTGTCGCAGGCAATAGAGCGATGTTAAAAACCTCTGAGTTCACGCCAAATTTTAATCAATGGCTGGCAAAAACTTTGCCAAACTATTTTTCGGCAGATGAACTGTGCTTCATCAATGGTGGGGTTGAAATTGCACAAGCTTTTAGTGCCTTGCCATTTGACCACCTACTGTTTACAGGTTCTACTGCAGTTGGTCGGCATATTATGCGGGCGGCCGCATCAAATCTAACACCGGTTACGCTTGAGCTAGGTGGCAAGTCTCCTGTTGTCATTACTGATTCTGCAAGCTTAGAAAAGGCGGTTAATCGTATTTGGACAGGCAAACTGATGAATGCTGGGCAAACTTGTATTTCACCAGATTATTTGTTGTTACCAACTGGGCTAGAACAGAAATTTTTGCAATTATCTTATCAATGGGTAAGCAAACATTATCCTAACATTGCTAAAAACCCAGACTTTAGTTATTTGGTGAATCAACGTCAATTTGATAGGGTGCTAGGCTACCTTGAGCAAGCGGAGCAAACAGGTGCTGATATAAATATACTAGGGGAGGTAGAACCAGATGCAAAAACAGGATTTATGCCACCAATGGTAGTTACAAACTTAGTAGATGATACTAAATTGCTAACGGAGGAAATTTTTGCACCAGTTTTACCAGTTGTTGCTTATAAGAGTATTGAAGATGCCATAGACTATATAAATAAACGTCCTCGTCCATTGGCTTTATATGTTTTTGGAGAAGATGATAAAATAAATGATAAAGTGGTGGCGAATACGGTAAGTGGTGGGGTATCCATCAATGATACTATCTTCCACATCGCCCAGCATGGGTTGCCATTTGGTGGTGTGGGGGATTCTGGTATGGGTAACTATCATGGTCAATATGGTTTTGACACTTTTACGCATGAAAAAGGGGTCTTTAAACAAGCTAAAATTAATTTTGTAGACATGTTACAACCGCCTTATGGTAAAGTCTTTGATAAGTTAATGCAGGTGGCAAAAAAATTGTAAATTTGATTGCATCTCCTTGTTTTAATTTATTTTAATAAAAGCTTACCAATATATAATAAGGTGTTTTTTGTTTGATAGCTAAGTAAAAATGCTACAATGGTAACAATGTTGGTAAAACGATAACTAATATATGAAAAAATTTTTGTTTTTAATTTTATTAATAGCAGTTGGTATTTTTTTTGGTTCACCTTTTTATACTTTATATCAATTAAAAACTGCTTATGATAACCAAGATGGGCAAGCGATTGCCAATGCGATTGATTACTCGCAATTAACAGATAACTTAAAAAAACAGTTAAACACCAACTTGCATAATACAGTAGATCAATACCCGATTATTGCGCAATTTGGTGGTGATAAAGTGCTTACCAAAGGGCAAAAATTTATCAAGCAAGCTGTAGAGGGGGCAATCACACCACAAAATATTGCAGCTACGATAAGCTCTCAGGGTCAACAAGCTAACCAGTCTACTAAAGAGCTTGCGGCAATTTGGGCGGTAGCAGGTGGTAAAATAAACATGGGAGACTTGGTACAAGGTGTTTTATTAAGAGGCGGTAATATTGAAAACGCCTTAACTAAGCAAATGACAAAACTTATTGAAGAACAAGCACAAACAGTTGCGATGCAAGCACAAACTGGTAATGACAGCAAGCTGCCGTCATTTCGTTATTGTGGTATCAATTGTTTTAATGTTTCTGGTGATGTAAAGGGCTATCCTGTGACGGTACAAATGCAACGCCAAGGCTTAATTAATTGGAAAATTGTAGATATTAAACTGCCATAGTTTAATTTTTATATCGCTATTGAGCGTAAGTATAAGTGTGCTTTAGGCTAAAAACTGGCAATTTCTTCTGTGGTTAAAAAACGGCATTCACCTATTTCTAATCCCTCTAAAGTTAGTTCGCCAATGTTAGAGCGATGCAACTTTGTAACTTTATTGCCAAAATATGCCATCATGCGTTTAACTTGGTGGTATTTGCCTTCGGTAAGGGTTAACTGGGCGTGAGTGTGGTCAGTAAACGTTAATTGAGCAGGCTTTGTTTTATTTTCTTCTCCTTCAAGGAGTATGCCATTAGCAATTTGAGCAATCGCATTTGCTTGTTCTGACGCACTCATTGGATCAGCGAGTGTTAGCTGATAAACTTTTGCTTTATGGTGTTTAGGGCTAGTAACACGGTGTAGCCAACTGCCATCATCGCTTAGCAATAATGCACCTGTGGTATCAACATCCAACCTACCTGCTATACGTAAACTGGCAACTTCTGGTACAGCAATTAGTTCTGTAACAAGGGGATATTCTTTGGGTTTTAATGTGCATTCAAACCCTGCTGGCTTATATAGTAAAATATAACGATTGCCTGTGGCGATAGATAAAGGTTCGCCAGCCCACATCACATTATCATTTAATTCATCGATTTGAAAGCTTGAGTCTTTTACTACTTCATCATTTACGGTTATTTCGCTGGCATGTAGTATCTTTTTTGCATCTTTACGAGACAGTTCGGTTGCTTTGCTAATAAATTTATCTAAACGCATTTTGTGTTATCTCAAATAGGCTAATGTATTATGGTGATACAGTTTAACATAGCGGTTAGTTTAATTATGTTTATGTTATTAAATCTTAGTGAATTATTATTGAACAAAATGTATAGTGAACGAGTTGAACTTGTGGTACGGTGTTAAACCTGACTACCTACAGTGTAAATGATCAGGTCAAATTTGCTCGAAGTATTCCTTATACATCTTCGCTCGTTTTCTTTGTCCCACTTTCTTATTTTGCTCACTATATATTAAAATGTTTGTTTATTTTTAAGTATTTACGAAAAAGCTCGTTAGCTTGGTTAATAAATTTAAACCTATTTTGTGCTATTCTAAATAGCTAAAATGCCATTATTGATAGATGGTTTAACGCCACTGTCTGTTTGTTTACATTATTTTTTCTTACTAATGAAATGTTATGAGTTACCAAACTTTGGTCAATGCTGTAACCGCCAGAATAGAAATCAAAAAGTCTGATTTTATTGCTCATGCTTATCCTGTAATATCCAGAGAGCAAGCGATGAGCTATGTTGAGCAGTTAAAAAATAAATATCCAGATGCACGCCACCATTGTTGGGCATACATTATTGGAGACCCCAAAAACACGACCAGTGCTGGATTTGATGATGATGGCGAACCAAGTGGCACGGCTGGACGACCTATTTTAAATGTGTTACAACACAAAGCAATCGGTAATGTGATAATTATTGTGGTGCGGTATTTTGGGGGTATTAAATTGGGTGTTGGCGGTTTAACACGTGCTTATGCTGGCTCTGCACAGGCGGTGGTAGATGAGATGGTACTTGTGCCTTATATACCAAAGGTTCAAGTGCAAATAGAGACTGACTATGCCAATGAAGCCCAAATCCGTTATCTAGTTGGAGCTATAAATGGGCAGATTGATAGTGTTGCCTATGTTAATGAGGTAGTGGTAACAGCAACAATAGAGGCGGCTAAAGTGCCTGTTTTTACTGAAAACTTAGGCGTCATTGGACGAATTTTGGAGCAATGAGTGAGTTGAAATGAGTGTTGATATGGCATTTAAAATATTCTAATAAATTTATCGCTCTTTTAAACTCACTTAATGTAAATACCATATCTGCCAAATATCTGTTAAAGCATTTAATGAATGGGTTTGCCATCAAAGTTTTTTGGCAGAATAAAAGAGAGGACATTACAGCAAAAGAGCGAAATACATGTATATTAATCGTTAAAATTAACCACACCAATACCTGCGTTGGTAATATGGGTGTTCGCCTGCTGAACCTCGCTCTCTGTTGGTCGATGTTCGCTATGTCCACAGGTCAGACACTCAATATACTCATCAAACTCAGGTTCAAAAACCTGTATTTGTACAATTTGGTCCATTGCCTCACATTTTGGGCATTTTACGCCAGCTAAAAATTGGCGTTTTGGTTTGGTTGACTGATATCGCATTTTTTAATCTAATTCTCTTTCATCTTGCATGAATGACGTATTACTAGCTTACAACACTTTTTGTAACACTTTGGAATTACGTCCGTTATTATACTCAATACGTCGTTTGGCTGGCAATTTATCTGCTTCTACCTCAACAAAGCCTTGTTCTATAAACCAATGAGCAGATTGTGTGGTTAGTACAAATAGTTTTTTTAAGCCCAAGCTACGTGCTTGTTGTTCTAAAAAGGCCAATAAATCAGCACCACGGCTGCCATTTCGGTAATCTGGATGAATAGCAACGCTAGCAACTTCGGCAGCACTGTTATCAAGTGGATGCAAGGCAGCACATCCTAAAATCATGCCATCACGCTCAATTACGCTATAGCTGTCGATTTCTTGTTCTAATCGCTCTTGCGTGCGAGTAATTAAAATGCCTTGTTCCTCTAATGGTTGTAACAAATGTAGTAGGCCTACTACATCGGCAATGCTGGCATGTCGTATTTCTTCATATGGGTCATGGCTGACCAATGTGCCAGAGCCATCTCTGGTAAATAGCTCTTGCAATAAAGCACCATCTTGTACATAACTGATGATATGCGTTCGGTGGACATTTTGGCGGCAAGCTTCTGCAGCACAATATAAAAAGTAGTTGATGTCTTGGTCTAACGGTTTATTGCGTAAAAAACGATCTATTTCATTAGGGATTAGAGCAGATAACAGACGACCATTATCATTAATACCGTCTTCTTCGCTCAAAAATATGAGTTTGTCAGCATTTAAGCTGATGGCAGTGTTGAGTGCCACATCTTCAGAACGTAGGTTAAACACTTCGCCAGTTGTCGAATAGCCTGTAGAACCAAGAATAACAATGTGATTGTGTCGCAAATTGTTTTTAATGGCATCCACATCAATAGAACGCACTTTACCAGTCATTTGGTAATCTACACCATTATGGATACCATAAGGGCGTGCTGTGACAAAGTTGCCAGAGATGGCATCAATACGAGAGCCATACATTGGTGAATTTGCCAACCCCATAGATAATTGTGCTTCAATTTGTAAACGAATAGAGCCAACAGCTTCTAGAATATATGGCATTGCTTCACGAGGGGTAACTCGTAAGTCATTATGCAGTGGTGATTTTTGCTCAAACTTTTTAAGGTTTATCTCGATTTGTGGTCGTGCTCCATGTACAAGCACAAGGTTGATACCTAAGCTATGCAAAAGTGCAAAATCATGGATTAATGAACTAAAATTTTTGTGCTCAACAGCCTCACCACCAAACATGATGACAAAAGTTTTGCCTCTGTGGGCATTAATATAGGGTGCCGAGTTTCTAAACCATTGAATATATTCGGATGTAGTTTTTGACATATTGCTATCTGTAAATAATAAATAAAAGTTAGTTTTTATTAAAATATATAAGTATTAAAAAATTAGGTATGGGTAGTTTGCCATAAGTTAACAACGATAAACTACTATTATAACTATTTATATGGGTCGTCGCACACCATATCATAGTTTACCTTAACAAAATATTACTAATCCAGCCATCTTTTATTTGGTTTATTTGCTTAAAGTAGTAATATAAGACTATAAAAAAAATTTAGGATAGGATACATAACACAAACAAGCGCTTTGCACCCTAGTAAGTGATTTTTGTTATGCTGGTTATCAATAAAACCAAAAATTTTTCAATAACCTAAGTTTATTAAAAAAATAGGGAAAATTTTTATGAAAAAATTAAGTATATTGATGTTAAATGTTGTGGTAAGTGGATTGCTAATGACAATGACTCAAGCCAATGCGCTATTACCAACAGCGGATACAACTGGTGTTGAAGCTGTTCAAACAGCACAGCCAATAATGTTTCAAACCTTGCCAAAAGAAATGTCTAGCCAACCAAAAATGGTAGAGCAGGCGGTAATTAAACCGGTGCAGCCTACTGCTCAAAAGACTTCAGCCAATAAGATTTCTGCCAATGTGGCTGCTTTTTTGGTAAGCAAAAATAGTGCTGGGCAAGAAGTGTTGACACCAATTACCAATTCTACCCATTTAGGGCGAAACAGTATTATTGAATATACTGTCGAATTAACCAACAATAATGCAAAGCGTGTTGGCAATATGGTGGTTACGGTGGGTATCCCTAAAGGCACTACTTTGATTGGACATACAATGCCTAATTTCCCTCAAGCAACAACTGATGGCAAGATTTATACTACTGTACCATTGCAAACGGTGATTAATGGGCAGAGACAGGCAGTACCCTTGTATCAATACAAAGCATTGCGTTGGCAATTGTCTAATATTGCCGCTAATGATTCAACAAAAGTGACTTACCGTGCTAAACTCAATTGATTTTTGTATAAGCAAAAACCTTGAATGTGATGTTCAAGGTTTCTTGCTTTTAGTGTTATAGTTGGCAACAAATATGAGCCGATAAAATTGAGATTATCATTATGACTAATACATTTACTTTAAAAGAATTTAATACACCAAAGTGGTTGTCTAACCCGCATTTACAAAGTATTTTGCCAAAATTTATTGCACCAAAAATACCAAATTACCGTCGTGAGTTGGTGAAAGATTCATTGAATGAAAGTAAAGTGGCTTATGATTTTTATGATGTGCTCGATAGTAAAAATGCGAATGGAAAATATCTAAAACCTTTAATTGTGTTGTTTCATGGGTTAGAAGGTGGCAGTGATAGCCATTATGCCCGCAGTTTAGCACATGTGGTGCATAAACAAGATTGTCACTTTGTTGTGCCACACTACCGCAGTTGTGGCGGTGTGTCTGTTTCTGGCAATGTTTATTACAATGCTGGTGATACTGCCGAGGCACATCATGTGTTAAATAAGTTGAGTGAAGACTATGCTACGATTTTTTCTATTGGGGTATCTTTGGGTGGTAATGTATTAGCAAAATATATGGGGGAATATGGTGATAATGCACTGTGTCAAGCAGCGGTTGTTGTATCTGCCCCTGTTGATTTAGCATCCTCAGCGGTTGCAATGCAAAAATTTGTTGGTAAAAAAATCTATACGCCATATTTGCTTAAACCTTTGATGCAAAAAGCACTAGAAAATGACTTGCCAAAAGAAGAGCTTGAAGCAGTGATGCAAAGTAAAACGGTTAGTGACTTTGATCATGTGTTTACTGCCCCTAGGCACGGCTATCGCTCTGCAAATGATTATTATAACCAAGCGTCCGCGTTGCCTTTTTTAAAAAAAATTACCAAGCCAACCCTAATAGTCACGGCAAAAGATGACCCATTTTTAGGGATGACAGCAACCCAGCAAGATGTATCACAAGCGGTAACCTTGCTTGATACTCAACATGGTGGGCATATTGGATTTGTTCAGTATCGGTCAGAAGCCAACCCAAAACAAAAGTTAGATTTAACGTGGCTTCCAAATACAGCATTAGATTTTTTTAATACGCATAACAAATAAAACAGCTAACAAAATACAACCATCCCCAATTTTTGATTGGTAAACATGGTAGTAGTGTTTGTTAATACAGGATGTAAAAGTGAATAGTTGCCACTGACTGGCACAGAAGAAGTTAATGGTGATGAGCTTAAATTATGACTGCAAGCTTAAGGTAAATCATGTGCCTTATTTTGTAAGTAAATGGTGATTATGGTTTGCTTATATTTTTTGTGAGAGATATAAATAATAAAGTAGATAGTTGTCTTATCTTCTCAAATTTTAATTTTATGTGTTAGCAAGGAGTCATTATGGAAACTGTCAGCAAGTTGTTTAAAGCGCTTAAGCTTACAAAACCAATTGTACAAGCACCAATGGCAGGTGGTGCAACAACACCTGTGTTAATCAGCCAAGTTTGTGAGTTTGGTGGGCTTGGTTCGTTAGGTGCAGGGATGACCTCGCCAAAAAAGCTAAAGCAACAAATTGATGAGATTAAGGTACTTACAAATAAGCCATTTGCAGTTAACTTGATGGTGTTGTCAGAACAAGAGTCAACCGATTTTTCTAGCCCAATGCCATCATGGCTTGTTGATTATTATCAGCAAAACAATATACAGGTTAGTTTGCCAGAAAAGCCAGCAGAGGTATTTGCAAATCAACTACAAGTGTTAATAGAAAACCCTGTTGCGGTTGTTAGCTTTACTTTTGGTATTATCACTAAAGAGCAGGTTCAAGCACTGCATGATGTGGGTAGTTTGGTTGTTGGTACGGCAAACCACCCACTTGAAGCTAAAGCATGGGCAGATATTGGTGCAGATATGGTGTGTGTACAAGGCATTGAGGCAGGTGGGCATCGTGGTGGTTGGTTAACCCAGTCGCAGGCTGATCCATTAGGGCTATTAACGCTCATTAGTCAAACCAAAGCGATAACGCAAGTGCCACTTATTGCAGCAGGTGGGATTATGACCAAACGAGATATTGATGCTGTACGACAAGCAGGTGCAGCGCTGGCACAACTTGGTACGGCATTTTTAACAACCAAAGAAAGTGGCATTAACCCAACTTATAAAGCAGAACTATTAAAAACGGCTAAAATACAGCATAGGGTAACGCGTTTAACCAGATTGTTTTCTGGCAAGCAAGCACGTGGTTTGGTCAATGAATATATGGATAAATATGCCCAATATGATAATGAAAATACCTTGCCTGCATACCCTCAACTTAATGCTATGACAAAACCAATGCGTGCACATGCCAGCCACACACAAACCCCTGAGTACTTGTCTTTATGGGCAGGGCAAGGCGTTAATTTAGTACGAGAAGAAAGTGTTGCTGAGCTTATGCAAAGGTTATGGTAATAAAAATAAACGGGTAACTGGGCTGTTAACCATGTTACAACTGACAATTATGCTATAAAGTGTTAAGTGTGATTTTATACGCATCTTAGAGTTGCTTATGTGGGTATATGGCGTGCTTTAACAGCTTATTAATCATTTGCTTATTATATCAAGTAAATTTTTTGAATTATCTACTTTAAATTGCGTATAATAATCGTTAATACTAACAAGCAAGTTTTATCTTTTTACATAAATCTATCTGATATTGCTAAGATTGATATTGATATAGGCATATGGGGAGACTACATGACAGAAGCTAATAACCAACAAAAAAAACAATCCACACTGCATGATAACAATTATGTGCCAAATAACCCTAAAAGTAAGCATACAAAAAACAAACTTGGTTATTTGATGTTATTACTGGCGGTGCTGGTTGTTGGCGTTTTGCTTGGCAAGTTTTGGGCAGATAGAGCCGTTAATCAAAATAAAACTACTCATAATGCAAACCCAAAGGGTGTTGCAACACAAATTGATAAAGACCCAAAGGTGGTTGATGAGCAGCCTGTATTAGCGGTTGAAGTCATCGAACCACAGACTGGGAATGTAAAGCTTAATTTAAAGGCACACGGAACAGTTACCCCAAAAGATACGGCAAGCATCAGTGGGCGAGTATCTGGTGTGGCAATAGAAAAAGTATTGGTGAATACAGGCGACTGGGTTAAAAAAGGTCAAACATTGGCATTGTTTGATACTCAAAGCTTGCAACAAAATGTTATGCAGGCAGAAGCAAGTGTCATGCAAGCAAAAGCGACATACGCCAAAGCAAAAGCAGATGTTGCCCGTGTTAAGCCCTTATTAAAAATGAACGCCGTAAGTAAACAAGAAGTAGATGCCTATATAACAGCACAGAATCAAGCAAAAGCCAGTTTGGTGGCTGCACAATCGCAACTTAATAATCAAAAAATTACCTTAAATAACAGTAAAGTAGTTGCACCAACCTCTGGTATTATTAGCAAAAAAACAGCACAAATAGGGGTCATTCCGCAAGGTCCCTTGTTTACTATTATTCAAGGTGGTCGTTTAGAGTGGAAAGCTGATATTAACCCAGAAAAGATAAGTAAAATTAAGCTCGGTATGCCGGTATTGGTTCAAACCGCAACTGGCGAACAAATATCAGGGAAAGTTAGCCGCATAGACCCTGTGGCTGGCAGTAATCGTCAGGTAAGTGTGTTCGCAAGTTTGGCACCAAATCAAAATATCCAGTCTGGCATGCTGTTGGCAGGTGAGTTTATTTTAGGGACTCAGTCACAGCAGGTTGTTCCTGTGTCTGCCGTTGTGGGCAGTGATGGTTATGACTACTTAATGCTGGTTAATGATATCGAAACCCGGAATTTAGACGGTAAAACGCAAACGGTTGGTCGTATCAAACGCTTTAAAGTTGAGTTAGGCGGGCAATATGGAGATGCCGTTGCTGTTAAGAGCCAAATTCCTGCCAATGCTGTTATTGTGCGTCAAAGTGGTAGCTTTTTGAGCGAAGGTGATTTAGTTAATATTGTGCAGCCACAAGCAAATCAATCGGTTGCTAATCGTCCTGATAACGCTAATAATCCGACCGCTAGCGGAGAATAGTCATGAATTTTTCGGCATATTCTATTAAAAATCCGCTGGTTGCCATTTTGCTGTTTACCTTGTTAATGATAGGTGGCATCTTTGGTTTTAACAAAATGAAGGTGCAACAGTTTCCTGATGTCATCTTTCCTGTCGTGATAGTGACCGTCCCATTACCTGGTGCTGCACCAGCCCAGTTAGAAAATGATATTGGTAAAAAGGTTGAAAACAAACTTGCGGGTATTGAAGGTGTAAAAACCATGTACACTACCCTGCAAACAGGTGCGGCGACTGTGGTGACAGAGTTTGTGTTAGAAAAAGACCTGCAAGAAGCTGTCGATGAGGTGCGTTCTGCCGTTAATGAGATTAAAGGCGACTTGCCAGCGGCGGCTAATGATCCCATTATTTCTAAAGTAAACATGGCAAGTGAGCCAATTCTTACCTATACTATTTCATCATCCAAAATGAATGAGATGGAGTTGTCTTGGTTTGTTGATAATGAAATAGATAAAAGACTCTCTGAAATTACAGGCGTAGGGAATGTTGGACGCATTGGTGGGGTTAACCGTATTATTACGGTAGCAGCAGACCCAAACCGCATGAATGCCTTGCAAATGCCAATTAGCCACTTATCACAACAAATTTCAGCAACTCAACAAAACACTTCTGGCGGCACAGCCAAGGTTGGTGGATACTCGCAAACAATACGCATTTTAGGTGCAGTAGAAAATGCCCGTGAGTTGGGCGGTATGCAAATTAGTTTGCCAACTGGTGGCACAGAGTCGCTATCAAATCTTGCTACTATTATTGATGGTGAGGCAGAGCGTGCTTCTGCTGCTGAGTTAAATGGTAACCCTGTTGTTGCCTTTACGATAACACGTACACGACTTGCCGATGGCGTAAAAGTTGCTCATGCGGTGCAAGCGTCACTTGCCCAGTTAGAGCAAGAAGATCCAAGCCTAACGGTGACAGAAGTTTTTAATACGGTAAAACCCATCGAAGAAGATTACAAAACTTCAATGGATATGCTGATAGAAGGCAGTGTATTAGCAGTTGTGGTGGTGTTTTTATTTTTACGTAATTGGCGAGCGACGATTATTTCGGCAGTGGCATTGCCCTTGTCTGTTATCCCTGCTTTTTTGGGCATGTGGTATTTAGATTTTAGCCTAAATATGTTGTCATTACTTGCGTTATCGTTGGTTATTGGCGTATTGGTTGATGATGCCATTGTCGAAGTAGAAAACATTGTCCGCCATTTGCAAATGGGTAAAACACCTTATCAAGCGGCAATGGAAGCCGCCGATGAGATTGGCTTGGCAGTGATTGCAACGACTTTTACCTTGATTGCAGTATTTTTACCAACGGCATTTATGAGTGGTGTGATTGGGCAGTTTTTTAAACAATTTGGTTGGACAGCAGTTATCGCAATTTTTATGTCTTTATTGGTTGCACGTTTGATTACGCCGATGATGGCAGCTTATTTTATGAAGCCGATGCCTCCGAAAAAAGAAAAAGACGGCTTTATTATGACGACCTATTTAGACTTTGTTAAAAAAGCAATACAATACCGCTGGCTGACTGTCTTGGCAATGGTATTGTTTTTTGCCTGGTCAATATCCTTAGTAAAACACTTACCAAACACCTTTATTCCTGCTGATGAAATGAACCAAAGTCGAGTTGTCATTGAATTAACGCCTGATGTCCGACTAGAAGATACTGCCAGAATTACTAGGATGACTTATGACGCGATTAAGGGCATTGATGGTATTGAAAGTGTGATGAGTGCGGTGGGTCAAGCCCAATCACATATGAGTGAAGATACTACAGGTATCTCGTCTGCTAACAAGGCAAGCCTTGATATTGTACTTGCACCAAGAGATGAACGCCCAAGCAAAACAGAAATAGAAGGGCAAATTGTTGAGGCATTAAAAAACATACCAGCAGCCCGTTTTAGTGTTGGGCTTGCAACAGGTGGTGGTATTGGGTATGAGTTCCAGTTAAGTGGTGACAATCCAGTATTGCTAGAGAAAACCGCACAAACTTTAATGACGCAAGCACGACAGTTGGATATTGTTAGCACAGTAAGCAACAATAAAAGTTTGCCTAAGGCTGAGTTGATTATTAACCCTAATCGTTTGGCAATGGCGGATAAGGGGGTAACTACCCGGCAGATTGCCAATACGTTGCGTATTGCTACGGCAGGTGATTTTGAGCAAAGCCTATCTAAATTAAACCTTGATAATCGCCAAATTAATATTGTTGTGAGGTTGCCAGACGAGGCACGTGCTAATGTTAGCCAACTTGCAGATTTGTACGTAACCAACAATGTCCGTGTGGGGGATGTGGCAGATTTATCGTTTAAAAGTGGACCATCACAAATTAAACGATTTAACCGAGAACGTTCGATTAAGTTTTCAATTAGCTCGGTGAGTGGTGAGATAGGACCAATTAAAACAGCGGTACAGAATTTACCAATTATGCAAAATTTACCGGAGGGTATTAGCATTAGTGAAACAGGAGAGGCAGAAAATCAGGCAGAATTGCTAAGCGGTTTTGCCATGGCAATGGGCGTTGGTATTTTTTGTATTTTTGGAGTGCTTATTTTACTGTTTCGTAAAGTGTTGCAACCATTTACTATTTTAATGGCATTGCCGTTGTCAATTGCTGGTGCGTTTATTGGACTTTTGGTAACAGGCAGTAGTTTATCATTACCTTCTATGATTGGTTTTATTATGCTGATGGGAATTGCGACCAAAAACTCAATTTTGCTGGTGGATTATGCCATTATTGCACAAAATGAGCATGGTAAAAATCGTTTTGATTCCTTGATTGATGCTTGCCACAAACGAGCAAGACCAATTGTTATGACTACCATTGCAATGGGTGCAGGTATGATGCCATTGTTGCTTGGTTTGGGTGGGGCAGACCCAACCTTCCGTCAGCCAATGGCAGCTGCAGTTATTGGTGGATTAGTGACATCAACCGCTTTAAGTTTGATAGTTATCCCTGTTATTTATACGTTTATGGATGATTTATCGAATTTTGTGGTTAACATGTTTAAACCAGCAAGTAAACATTAATGGCTCTAGGCTAGGGTTTAATACCTAACCTTCAGAACCATCTGGCACAAATACATAACCCACGCCCCAAACGGTTTGGATATAGCGTGATTGTGATGGGTTTTCTTCAATTAAACGACGCAGGCGAGATACTTGCACATCAATAGAGCGCTCCATTGCACCCCATTCACGTCCACGAGCGAGGTTCATTAGTTTATCACGTGTTAAGGGCTCACGTGGGTGTTGTACCAGTGCTTTTAAAACACTAAACTCCCCGGTTGTTAGCGTAACCACATTATCATCACGTTTTAATGTACGGGTTGATAAGTCTAACGACCATGGTCCAAAGTCAACCACTTCTATCTGTTGGCTAGGTGCGCCTGGTAATTCACGATTTTGGCGGCGTAAAACCGCTTTAATACGTGCAAGCAATTCTTTTGGATTAAATGGTTTGGGTAGGTAGTCATCTGCACCAGCCTCAAACCCTGCAATGCGATCATTATCGCCACCTTTTGCGGTTAACATGATAATGGGTATGTCTGCATTTTCTTCACGCAAGCGTTTGCAGATGCTAATGCCGTCTTCACCTGGTAGCATCAGGTCAAGCACGACTAATGAAAACAGCTCACGTTGGATTAATTTATCCATTTGGTTGCCATCATGCGCTGTACGTACTACAAAACCATCGTCTTCTAAAAAACGTTGCAACAGGCTACGCAAACGGGCATCGTCATCAACAACTAGGATGCGTTGGTTCATATGGTCTGAGCTAGAATCAGTCATTCAAATATTCCTTTTTTATACAAACTTTTTATATTTTAAGTGTATAAGATTGCAGGCAAAATTGCATTCTTTTTCACAAAAAACATGCAAAATTGTTTACAAGTGTAAACCTATTTGTTGGTAACAAGCAAATATTGGTTAAAAATATTATTAAAGGTTTGTTATAATGGCAAAAATTTTATAGTTAAAAAATTAAGTTTTATCAGCAGGTAGGGCTTTAAAAATTAATAATTTTGTACGGATAATACATGTCTATAACCACTACTCAACCAGAAATTGACAGCACAACTCAGGCAAAAATTTATGAAAAAATTGCCAAAAACTTGGGTGTGCAAACAACGCAAATTACCGCTTTCGTAAAATTGTATGATGAGGGAGCGACCGTGCCATTTATTGCACGTTATCGTAAAGAGCAAACTGGGGGGCTGGATGATGCTCAGCTGCGTGTGCTAGAAAAATCACTTAACTATGAGCGTGATATGGCAGCTCGCCGAACTAAAATTTTGGACTTGCTAGAGAATCAAGGCAATCTAACCGATGAGTTACAGGCTCGGATTGAGGCAGCTAAATCAAAACTTGAACTAGAAGATATTTATTTGCCGTATCGTCCTCGTCGCCGTTCATTATCATCAAAAGCAAAAGCTGCAGGGCTTGCCCCAATTGCAAACGCAGTGCTAGAAACAGAGGTGACTCCGCTAGATGCCTTGGCAAATTATAACCTGCCAGAAAATATTACCGACGATACAGGTGAAGTGGTAGAGGTTGATTTTGCGGATACCCAAAAACAGCTGGCAGGTGTGCAGGCAATTATTATTGACCAATGGACACAAGACTTAGCGTTGTTAGATGATGTACGCAATGGTTTTGCTAAAACAGCCACTTTAAAGTCTGCGGTTGCCAGTGATGAAAAAAGAGAAGTTGGCGAAAAGTTTAAAGATTATTTTCAACATAGTGAGAACCTAGCACGTTTACCTAATCACCGTTTGCTTGCCATGCTACGTGGTCGCCAAGAAAATGTATTAACTTTAAAAGTAGATGGCGAAGATGCCCCGTTTATTGACAAAATAGTTGACAATTTTAAATTATCTGGTTTACAACCAGCTGAAAGAAAAAACTTTTTGATAGAGGCGGCAACAAGCCTGTGGTCAGATAAATGGCGTCCTCATATCGAGCATCGCTTGTTGACAGAAAAAAGATTGACTGCCGAAGCAGATGCGATTGATGTATTTGCTAACAATTTACAACACTTATTAATGGCAGCACCTGCTGGACGTAAAGTTATTTTGGGCGTTGACCCTGGTATCCGCCATGGTGTGAAAATGGCAGTTGTGGGTGCTGAAGGTCAGGTATTGCAAAGTGATACAAATGAACCAGCAATTGCGACAGTTTATCCATTTGATGGTGGTCAGGATAAAGTGGCAGAAGCGAAAGCGACGATTGTTAAGCTTATCAATAACTATAATGTAGAGTTGGTTGCTATTGGCAATGGTACGGCAAGCCGAGAAACAGATGCCTTAATCAAGCAGATTATCAGTGATGAAAACTTAACCGCGACAGCTGTTGTGGTTAATGAATCTGGTGCTTCGGTTTATTCAGCCAGTGAGCTGGCAAGTGAGGAGCTTGCAGATTTAGATGTATCAATCCGTGGTGCCGTTTCAATTGCTCGCCGTTTGCAAGATCCACTATCAGAATTGGTTAAGGTTGACCCTAAAGCCATTGGTGTGGGGCAATATCAGCATGATGTGAATCAAACACAATTGGTTGATAGCCTAGATAAAGTAACCCAAGATTGTGTAAACGCTGTGGGGGTTGATGTAAATACCGCAAGTCCAGCCATTTTGGCACATATTGCAGGTTTAAACCGCAATGTGGCACAGCAGATTGTTAATTACCGTAAAGAAAACGGGGCATTTAGCAACCGTGAACAGCTAAAAGCCGTACCACGTTTGGGCGTTAAAACGTTTGAGCAGTCTGCTGGTTTCTTGCGTATCCGTGATGGCGAAGAACAACTAGATGCAACAGGCGTACATCCAGAAAGTTATCAGGTTGTTCAAGCCATCTTAGCTAAATCTGGCAAAACCCTTGCTGATGTATTAGGCAATGATGGTGAGTTAAACACACTAGATACAGCAGGTATCGAAACAGAGGGAATGGGTATCCCTTCTATCATTGCAGAGCTTGCAAAACCAGCCCATGACCCTCGCCCTGAGTTTAAAACGGCTGCGTTCCGTGATGATGTGAATAACATTGGTGACTTACAAGAAGGCATGCAATTAGAAGGCGTGGTAACCAATGTAACGGGCTTTGGTTGCTTTGTGGATGTGGGTGTGCATCAAGATGGCTTGGTTCATATTTCACAAATGGCAGATGACTTTGTACAAGACCCACTTAACTTGGTTAAACCAGGGGATATTGTAAAAGTTACGGTCATGACAGTTGATAAGGAACGTAACCGCATTGGGTTTAGTATGAAAACGCAAGATGGTGCAAGTAAATCAACATCAAATGCTAAAAAGCCACACCGTAATAATGCAGGTAGTAAAAAACAAAATAACCACTCAAGTCGTCCTAATAACCGTTCAAATAATGGCAATAAGCAAAATCGTAACGGCAAAGGTAAAGCAGCGAATGCCAATAAACTGGGTTCTTTTGGTGCTTTGCTTAAAGAGGCAGGGTTGAAGAAGTAAGTTTTTGACTACTGATGTAAATACAAATTATGCAAATATAAAACAGTTTGCCCTAAGTTTGTTAAAGAGCAGCGGTTTGCAACGTCCATAAAAATGGGCGTTTTTTATGTTTTTTAAAGTAGCTAGGCTCTTATAGTCAAAGAAAAGTAAATTCACTACAAGGAAAGCGAGTGCCGATGTACAAGTAGTACCTCAAGCGAGCTTGACATCGTAGTGATTTATCTTCTCGACGACTATATAGACTTTAAGAATATCAGGATATATAGAAGGCTTGCTTTATTTGATAGCTTTTGTTGATTGTTTTTTATAATTTTTATGCTAAAAGATTTTGGTATTCTTCATGCCTACTAATATATTTTTCTACAAACCAGCATTGTGGCACAACCTTTTTGTTTTTTGCTTGGGCAAACTCCAGTGCATGTTTTACTAAAGCGGAGCCAATACCACGCCCACCAAGCTCTTTAGGTACTATTGTGTGATCATAAACAATATTGTCACCTTGGAGCTTATAACTGATATAACCTGTGTAGTTTTTGCCATTAACTTCTAATGTGATTTCAAAACGCTGAGTTTTGCTATTGTGGGTTATTTGTCCTATTTGTTTGTTGCTTTCCATTGTTAATCCTTAACTTAAGTGATGGTTCTACTTGCCCTAAGTGTAGCACAATGAGATAATAAACCCCATTTTAGTTTTTGACCTTCTAACCAAAAAATCATACATTAAGTGACAGGATAATATGGCTCAATATATTTACACGATGAATAACGTGTCAAAAATTATTCCACCAAAGCGTGAAATTTTAAAAAACATCAACCTATCCTTTTTCCCAGGTGCCAAAATTGGTGTTTTGGGGCTAAACGGTGCTGGTAAATCGACCTTGCTAAAAATCATGGCGGGTGTTGACAAAGAGTTTAGTGGTGAGGCTCGCCCACAAGCAGGCATTAAAATCGGCTACCTAGAGCAAGAACCACAGCTTGACCCAACCAAAGATGTGCGTGGCAATGTTGAAGATGGCGTGCGTGAAGCATTAGATGCCCTAGACCGCTTAAACGAGATTTATGCCGAATATGCAATGGAAGATGCCGACTTTGATAAATTAGCCGAAGAACAAGGCAAAATGGAAGATATCATCCAAGCATGGGATGCACACAACCTTAATACGCAGTTAGAAAAAGCCGCTGATGCACTTCGCTTACCACCTTGGGACGCTGATGTGAGTAAACTCTCTGGTGGTGAAAAACGCCGTGTCGCACTTTGTCGTCTTCTCCTTTCTAAGCCTGATATGCTACTGCTTGATGAGCCGACGAACCACCTTGATGCAGAATCTGTCGCTTGGCTTGAGCACTTTTTACATGATTATAGCGGTACAATCGTTGCTATTACCCATGATAGATATTTCCTTGATAATGTGGCTGAATGGATTTTAGAGCTTGACCGTGGTCATGGTTATCCTTATGAGGGCAACTACACCGAATGGCTTGTACAAAAAGACAGACGTTTAGAAGAGCAACAAAAGCAAGAAGAATCTTTTGCCAAAGCGTTGAAAAAAGAACTCGAGTGGGTGCGTAAAAACCAAAAAGGTCAGCAGGCCAAATCAAAATCTCGTATGCAACGCTTTGAAGAGTTAAACTCAAAAGAATTTCAACAACGTAACGAAACTGCTGAAATCTACATTCCACCCGGTCCACGTTTGGGTAATAAAGTCATTGAAGTCAATAATATTTCTAAATCCTTTGGTGACCGTTTGCTGTATGAAAATCTATCATTTACTGTACCACCCGCCGCTATCGTTGGTATCATTGGTCCTAATGGGGCAGGTAAAACCACGCTGTTTAACATGATTACAGGCAAAGACAGCCCAGATACGGGTACGGTTGAATTGGGAGAAAGCGTAAAAGTTGCTTATGTTGGGCAGGTGCGTGATAATCTAGACGATAAAAAGACAGTTTGGGAAGAAGTCTCTGATGGTTTGGATATGATTACTATTGGTGATTATGAAACCTCTAGTCGTGCGTATATTGGGCGTTTTAACTTTAAAGGGCAAGACCAACAAAAACACGTCGGTCAGTTGTCAGGTGGTGAGCGTAATCGTTTGCAATTGGCAAAAACCTTAAAACAAGGGGCAAATGTTATCTTGCTTGATGAACCATCAAACGACTTGGATGTAGAGACCCTGCGTGCGTTAGAAGATGCCATTCAAGTCTTCCCTGGTACAGTGATGTGTGTATCGCATGACCGTTGGTTTTTGGACCGTATTGCAACCCATATCCTTGCTTTTGAAGAAGAAGGTCCTATTTGGTTTGATGGTAACTATTCTGAATTTGAGGCGTATCGTAAAAAGCAGTTGGGCGATATTACCCCCAAACGCATGAAATATAAGAAGATTGCTAAATAATTTGTTTTAGGCATTTTTTATAAAAAGCCCTTTCAATAATCATGAGAGGGCTTTTTTCATCAGTTGTAATATCGGCTGTAGTAATACTCGGTTTAGAGTTTAGAAAGTAAACTGGGTGTTACTAGTTTTTTAGCTATTTCTTCTTTCTACTAAATTTTCTTGCTTTTTTAGCATTCAGCTCATTAATGGCTTTTTCAATATCTTCATCACCAAGGTCGGCAATGTTTTGTAGCAACTGCATCATTTTTGGTCGCAAAATATATCGTGCATGGTGAGCAATGTCATTAATACGATGGTCAAAACTTAACAGACCGGTTTCTTCATCTTTTTGTAGGTAGTTTAAACGTATTAAAGCATCAATAAAGCCAGTAAATAAAGCACGGTCAAATGAGTCTGGGATATCATCTGCATAAAGTACGGACAAACGCTGACCTAGCAAGTGGCATAAATCGACAACTTGTTCTGATGTTAAATTGCCAGAGCCTTGTTGTGCCAGTAATGCCAAACTCATAAAGTAGCGTTCAAGGCTTTGCCCAACAGGGGTTGCCAGCACTTTTAATTGTTGGTATTCATGGCTAGAAGCATCTGGTGCACCAACACTGTTATCTTCTTTGCTAATAATGATACCTTGACTAATGAGATTGTCTAGCTTTTGGTTAACGGTTTGGTGGATGTCACGCTGGGTGTATTTTAAAAACAATTCTGTTTGTAAAAATGGATATAACAACTCACAAATGGTGTCAATACGCTCACGGCTGATACGCCCATTGCGTTCTACCAAAGCGGCTAAAAATGAAGATAAAATAAACACATGCAAAATGTTATTACGGACGTAACTCAATAATGGTGCTTGGTTGTTAGCTACTTGAATCATATCTCCTAAGATATGCTGGCGACGCTCGACAAGTTTTAGTTTAATACCATAGTTGATAATATCGTGAGGGGACATGTCAGTGACGGTTGTATCCCCATCGTAGGGTAATTTTTCGGCAAGACGTTGGTATAAAGCGATTTGTTGTTGGCAACTTTCTTCATCTAAAGCGGACTTTGGTGTCGCTAACAATACAAGTGATAATAAAGAGATTGGGTTAATCACAGCGGCTTTGTTGATATGTTGCAGGATTTTAACACCCAAGTTGGCAATCATATCGCTTGTATTTTGGTTTAGCTCAAAATTTGTTGTATTGCGTGGTAAGCTGTTTGGATTAACATCAAACTTTTGCATAAAATCAGATAAATAAAGCGGTGTTCCAAAACTAAGGTGTACGGTACCAAAAATGCGTTCTATCTTTCTTGCTGCTTTTAGCAAGCCTACTAAAGACTCGGACTCTTTTGGTTGACCTTTGAGCTCACCAATATAAGATCCCCCTTCCATGATACGTTCATAACCAATGTAGGTTGGAATAAATACAACGGGTTTACCAGCACGGCGCAAGTGGCTTTGTACTGTCATAGAAATCATGCCAAGTTTTGCGGGTAATAGACGACCGGAGCGAGAACGCCCACCTTCAATAAAATATTCAATTGGGTTGTTGCGTTCTACAATGCTGTGTACATACTCTTTAAATACGGTGCTGTAAAGTGTATTACCTTTAAAGCTACGACGCATAAAAAAAGCACCGCCACTACGCAAAATTTTGCCTAAAATAGGGAGATTAAGGTTATCACCTGCGGCAATATAAGGGATGCGTAATCCACGCTTGTAAATAATAAAGGATAATAGTAAATAATCTATATGGCTGCGGTGGCAAGGCACATAAATAATTTCGTGATCTGTTGCCAACTCACGAACACGCTCAAAGTGTTGCACTTCAACACCGTCATAAAGTTGTGTCCATAACCAAGTTAAAAAAGTGTCAAAAAACCTAACAACTGGGTATGAGTAGTCTGTTGCAATTTCATTTAAATAGCCACGAGCGACTTGTTTAACACGTGCTTTATTTTTGCCTGAAGTTTTGCTTTCTTGTTCTATTGCTGTTTTGATAGCTGGAGAGAATAAAAGTTTGTCAATGACGTTACGTTTATCGGACAAATCAGGACCAAGCACACTAGCACGTTGTTTGTCTAAAAAAACATTTAAGTATTGTTGTACACTGTGTGTGATGTTTTCATTTGCTTTTTGTGCAGTGATAAGTGCATGGCTAGGGCTTGCTTGGTTTAGGCTTTCTTTAGGCTGTAAGTTGCCTAGTACTTTGCCTAAATCAATTGGTTTGTGGAACTCAACAAATGTATCACGTCCCATGACGCCAATATTAAACAGTTGTTTACTAATGCTGGGTTCTTGCCAGTTATCCGCAACAAGCAACTTAAATAAAGAGTCTTCTTTTTCGGGTGCTCTCCCCCAAATAATAGTAACGGGTACGAGTTGCACTTTTAATGTTTGGTGCTGCTGGCAAGCAGATACTAAACGTTGCAAACGTGGAGAAACAGCACCTTTTTGTTTTGATGAAGGGTGTTTTAAAAAAATAATGGCAGCATTTTCATGAATGGCATGAGCTGGGTCACTGACTTTTACCAAAGCAGGCGGTAATTTATGTTGTTTTGTTTGTACATCAATCAACACACTATTTGAACGAGAGTATTCTTTAAGTACATAAAAAGTTAGCGTGTTTTCATGGGTGTCTAGCTCTGGTACTTTTCCAACCAGTTGCGGTTTTACAGCAACATCTAACGCTGTACCAGAAAGTTTGCGATATAAGTGTGATGCTTTGTTATTGTTAGGCTTTTTGGGTTTGGATGAACCGTTAGCAGAGAATATTTTTTTTAGCATATCATAAATATTTGTTGATAATTATAAGAGCTATAATGCCATAAAATTGTAAAAAGTGATACACTTCATATATTAATCTGTGTCTTTAGATATGATAATTGAGTCGTATTGTAGAATTTGCTATTGTAAAGATAGTACTATGGTCATTAAGGGGTTTATTTATGTCAGGTTTTCTAAAAGAAAATATGGAAACTAAAGCCAATGAACTGGCTAAACAACTCATTGATACAATTACTTTAACAGAAGTCACTGAGCAATTGTCGGATAAGTTGGCACAACCGACGTATCCTTTTCATACCCAATTTAGGGTGTTTGAAGGGCAAAGCCATGATTACGTTGGGCAGCGAATTTTTGGCGGGCAGGTGCTTGCTCAAGCTTTAATGGCAGCAGCACACACGGTAGAAGATGGAGAAGGTGTGCAAAAACCGTGTCATTCTTTTCATGGTTATTTTTTGCGTGGTGGCGATATAAACCAACCTGTACTATATCAAGTACAAAGCTTACGAGATGGACGTAGCCTTTCTGCCAGAAGAGTTACCGCAATACAGTACCAAGAAGATGAAACTGGCGAGGTAACAGAACAGGTTATCTTTTCGATGATTGGTTCATTTGCTCCGTATGAAGATGGGCTAGAATATCAACCACAAATGCCAGTTTATCCACCGCCAGAAGATTTGTTGACCGAGCAAGAGCTAAAAGATAAAGTGGTCGGTAAAATACCTGAAGCATTAAAAGCAAGGTTTATGCGTCAGCGCCATGTGGAGATTAAACCTGTAAAACCACGTGACCCAATACATCCAGAATCAATGACACCAAAACAAGCCAACTGGTTGCGTATTAAGGGTTTAAAAAAACTTGGTGAGCAAACGGTGGCTGCCCAACAAGCTTTGCTGGCGTTTTCCTCTGATTTTTATTTGGTGGGTACAGGGCTTATGTCGCACGGTATCAGCTTTATGACTAAAGGTTTGCAAGCAGCCAGTATTGACCACAGTATGCATTTTCATCGTAAATTTGATTTAAATGACTGGTTACTTTATGACATGTGGAGCGATAACACCGCACAAGCAAAAGGATTGAACCATGGACAATTTTGGCAAGGTGGCAATCTAGTTGCTACCGTACAGCAAGAAGGGTTAATGCGTTTGCGGATGAAGTAAAACCTAAAGTAAAGTTTAATATTGCTGCTGTTTTAGGGTGTTTAATCCAGACTACCTGCCCCTAAATCCAATCTATCAACATCACCCATGCCTGCCCATTCATGATGATGGCTAACAATTACCAGTAAGCCATCTTTTTGATGCTCACGCACCGCTCGCCAAACACGTGTGCGAGTAGCAGAATCTAGTCCAGCAAAGGGTTCATCAAGCAATAATACTTTGCGGGGTTTTAATAACAACCTTGCCAATGCAATACGGCGAGCTTGCCCACCAGAAATAGCGGTTCCGTATTCTCCTAAACGTGTTTGTAGTTTTTGGGGTTGGGTATTTACCCAAGTATCTAATCCAACTTTTTTTAGCACATCCATTAGCGCATCATCACTTGCTGTTGGGTTACCGAGTCTTAAATTATTTGCCAAAGTTTGGTCAAAAATATCTAGTTGTTGCCCCAAATAGCCAAGCTGGTCTGCCCAATCGTAACTTTGCCAAGTATGACCATTTAACAGAATTTCACCAGATTGAGGGTCAAGTTCATTGGACAAGGTTTGTAATAGGGTAGATTTACCACAGCCAGAAGCCCCTGTTACAAGTAATGGTGTGCCAGAATATATGGTTGCATTTACATTGGTTGCACCTACGATGGCTGTAGGCATTTTTGCATTAACCTGTTTTAAAGTTGCAATTAAATTTTGCTTTGGCAAAGGGGTTGTATTGTTAAACGAATGCTGGCTTTGTGCCGTGGTATGATGTTGCTCATCCAGTAGTTCGTTTAAGCGTTGTTTTGATGCAATAGAATCCCCTAAAGCCAAGTAATTTTGCCCTAATGGGATAACAATTTCTTGAATGCCAAATAAACCTAAAATCACTGCCAATAACATAGGCACGCTAATAGGCAAGTTGTTTTGTGCAAGATAGTTTGTAAAACTTGGTGCAATTTGCTCATAAAATAGGGCAACACTTAATAAAATGACGACCATCAACAGATAGTATGACCATTGCATAAGCAGCATAGTACGGCTACGGTTTTTTTGTGCTTGCCAATCAAGGGCATGTATTTGGTCATCATGCTTGATAAAGTCTTGTGTTTGATTGCGCCACTGTTTCCAAAGTAGCAATTGCGTAATGATAGTCAGTGGTGCCAGTAAACTTTGACGACGTTGCTCGGTTGTTTGTGCCACTTGTTTAGCATGGTTAATACCACGTTTTGCCATGGTAGCAGGTATAGCAAGTGCAATAACCATTAATGCGACAATAACAAGCTTCCATATAATAGATAGAGTGGGTAACGCAAATAACATAAACCCAGTGAGTGTAAGCGTTAAAATAATTGCCATTAACCAAGGCGAAACTACCCAGAGCGGGAACCCATCAAGCGTGCTAATATCACTCACTAATCGGTGCATTTGTTGAGATGATTGCAATGTTTGGTGTTGGCTGTTAAGTGGTTTACCAGCCAGTGTGCGAAAAAACTTTAAACGTAATTCTTTTAGTAAACTAAAAATAGCGTTGTGTGAGACCATGAGTTCGCCATAACGCCCAGCAGTGCGAGACATTGCCAGCATACGGATAATGGCAGCTGGCATCATATAATTAAAGGTATGTGAGCCAAGTGCGATAAGCCCTGCTAAGGCAGTTGCGGTTAAAAACCAACCAGAAACCATTAATAATCCAACAACTGAAAAGACAGTAATTAAGCCTAACAGCCATGCAATCACCCATAAATCAAAAGACGGTTTAATGAGGTCTCTTAATCTAAAAGTTTCGTACGGTTTATTTTCTAGTTGATTTTTGCTTTGGGTGCTCATTGTGTTGTTTTTACCTTTAGTTTTTGTACTAATTTGGTTTTGGCATCTGCCCATTCTGCTTTTGTCATGCTATACATAACTGTGTCTCTTACTGTGCCATCACGTCTTAATGCATGACCACGGATAGTACCATCTTTTTTTGCTCCTAACCGCTCTATTGCTTTTTGAGACCGATGGTTTAGGTTATCTGTTCTCCATCCAACCGTTTGCCATGCTAGGGTCTCAAATGCATGGGTAAGTAAAAGTAGCTTACAGCTGGTATTAACATGGCTACGCCAGTATGATTTACCATAAAATGTATAACCAATTTCTAGGCGTTTTACGTTAGCTAAAATATCATGGTAACTGGTTGTACCAATTAAGTTATTTGTTTTTTTATCAATGACTGCAAAGGCAAGTCTATCAGCGGTATTTAATGCATTTTGTATATATTTTTGGCTGTTTTTTGGTTCTGGGGCGGAGGTGACGACTAGCTCCCATAAATTACCATCTGTTACTAACTCTGCTAGTGCATCTGCATGCTCTGTGTTTAATGGTTCTAATCGTACATTCGTATTTTGCAAAATGACGGGCTCTATCATGATACTGTCTCCTTGTTGACATTATCGTGATTTGGTTGGTTATTTTCTATTTTGATGATTCTATCTAACCAATTAAGTTGTTCTACTGCATGGGTAATCCAAATAACCGTTTTGCCATTACTGATTTGTTTTAAAAGTGCATGAATCCGCTCGGCGGTGTCAGGGTCTAGATGTTCGGTTGGTTCATCTAATAGCCATAATTTACTATCTCTTAATAACAACTGTGCTAACCCCAAACGCTGTTGTTGACCACCAGATAAACCACGACCACGCTCACCAAGTTGGGTGTTGATACCATTTGGTAAGCGTTTAATTAACTCATATAACTCGACGGCTTTAAGCACTTCGATAAGCTCATCATCACTTGAGGTAGGGTTAGCAAGGCGGAGGTTGTCGGCAATGCTCATTGGCAATAGAGCAACTTGTTGAGCCAAGTAACCAATATGCTGCCTAAAACTTTGTATGTCAATTTGGCGGTGGTCAATATGGTTAATAATGATATTGCCTTCATAATTAGCAAAACCCATGAGCGCTTGAATAAGGCTAGATTTTCCGATGCCACTTTCACCAACTAAGGCGATGCGTTCACCTGATTTGATATCAAAACTAATGGGTGCTAAACGAGTACGGATAATTGGCTTAGGACGTGTATTTACTTTAGCCTTTTTCTTTTTGCGTTTTGTTTTCTTGTTCTTTTTTTCTGGTTTATCATTTGTTAAATGTTCAAGCTGAGGTAAATTTTCTTCTGGAAAGATGGTGCTGTAAATTGCTAAGTCATTTAGTTCAATAGTTGGTGCCACTTGGTAATTGATAGATTTATTTTTGCTTTCTGCTTGGTTATGTTGTTGTGTTTGTGTAAGCTCATCCGCTTTTTTAAGCAATGGTAGCAGGCTTTTTACTGCTCCCTCTGCTTGAGCTTGGGCATGGTAATCTGCACCAAGTTGGCGTAATGGCAAATAAAACTCGGGGGTTAATAATAATATAAATAATGCGCCAAAGTACTGTACAGGGACGTTGTTTTTGTCCCACGGTAAAATACCCATTAGACCAAAGCCTAGATAAACAGCCACTAAAGCAATGCAAAGTGCCGCTAAAAACTCAAGCACGGCACCGTTTAAAAAAGCAATTTTTAGCACATCCATAGTACGGCGGCGGTACTGTTCGCTTGCATGGTCTAGATCGTACTCTGCAATGTGGGTGGCTTGCATTCTTTTTAGCGTTGTCATGCCTCGTACCCAATCTAAAAACCTGCCACTTAGTTGTGAAAGTGCCAAAAATTGTTCGGCACTTTTTTTGGCAGTCATGTTCCCGATTAAAATCATAAAGATAGGTACAAAAGGTGCGGTGACCAGCAAAATCCCAGCGGCAAGTAAGCTTTGTGAGGCAACCGCTAATAACAAAATAATAGGGGTACTCGCTGCCACTTGTTTTTGCACACTAAAGCGGCTAACAAACCCATCAAGTGCATCCGTTTGTTCAATGACTTGGCTAGAAATACTACCATCACTACCAAACTGGCTACGTGCTGCACCTAGGGTTGCTAATGCTGCCATTAAACGTTTGCGTAAGTTTGCACGTACTGACAAGCTTGCTTTACTGCTAATCAACTCTCGCATATATTGCAATAGTGGGCGGAGGATAAAACAGGCAAGTAGCCAACCAATCCATTGCCACAGCACGCTAATGTCTAGTGGTTGCCCTGTAAACTGTTGGTTTAACCATTGACTAAAAATATGTGCCAAAACCCAAGCCTGAAAAACAAATACAAGCGTAGAAACAACCATTAATACCCAAGCGATGCGTAGTTTGGGCTGTACTGGTTTGATTAGGCTATTTAAAAATTGTTTTTCGTCGTTAGAAAGCTTTGCCATAGCGTAGTGATGATTACAAGATTGAAATTAAAATTAACTTAACTAATAAATTTATTACTAAAGTTTGTCAATTTTAACATGATTGCTAAAAACTCGTCATACTAAATCATTGATAAAGTGATTTTAATCAATTTTGATTAAATAAAGGCATAAATTTTACAACATTATAATTAATTATTTTATATAATGTTAACTAACATAGTTTTAAGGTGCTTATAAAGGTGTTTAACATGTGGAGTTTATTAGCAAAAATTCAAAAAAACTTAACAACAGCAATTCCTATATTAATGGTTTTGGGGGTTATTACAGGGGCAATGTTTGATGTCTCTGTTTTAAAAAACTTAATTGTTCCATTAACTTTGTTGATGGTATACCCAATGATGGTCAACTTAAAATTTCAGGAGCTATATAAAGTAAACGGCTTTAAAGTACAATTAAGTGCATTAGGCATTAATTTTGTCCTAATACCTATGATAGCGGTTGTACTAAATTGGTTGTTTTTAAAGGATATGCCTTATGCTGCACTTGGTTTGTTACTTGCTTCTTTAGTACCTACAAGTGGCATGACTATTTCTTGGACGGGTTTTGCACAAGGTAATTTGTCGGCAGCAATTAAAATGACAGTGATTGGGCTGATTATTGGTTCTTTATTAACGCCAATTTATGCCAATGTAATTTTGGGGCAAAGTATTAGTATCCCGATGGGTAAGGTGTTTAAGTCGATTATTTTTGTGGTATTTGTGCCAATGTTGCTTGGGTTTATAACCAAAAAATGGCTGGTAAGCCGCCATGGTATTGAGTATTATCAAAAAAATCTTGCAAAAAAGTTTCCGCCTATCTCAACTTTAGGTGTATTAGGCATTGTTTTTGTTGCAATGGCACTAAATGCAAAATCAATTTTGGCAGACCCCACTTCACTAATTCAATATTTGGTTCCTTTAATCTTATTGTATTTAATCAATTTTGTTATTAGCACGGTTATTGGCAAGTTGGTTTTTGACCGTGGTAATGCGATTGCTTTGGTCTATGGTACAGTGATGAGAAACCTGTCTATTGCGCTTGCGATTGCAATGACAGCTTTTGGGGAAGAGGGTGCTCAAATAGCGATTATTATTGCTTTGGCATATATCATCCAAGTACAGGCAGCGGCATGGTATGTGAAATATACAGATACAATCTTTGGGGCATATAAACAGCAAGACTAAAGTAACATCAAACCGAGTAAGGGAGTAAAAAATGCGCTTAGTCTCTGTTATTAAAAATGGTATTTCGGCAATGTTAGCAGGTGAACCACTGCCAGAAAATGCTGTTTTACTTGATGTACGCAATCATAAAGAGTTTGCCAAAGGGGTTATTGAAAATTCAATATGTATTCCAGTTGCTGAATTGCAGGCTAAGCAAGCGGAGCTAGTTGGGCAATGTAAGTTAGATACGCCGATTATTGTTTATTGTGCTTCGGGTGGGCGTGCAGTGAGAGCAAAAAAACTATTAACCAAAATGGGCTATAAACAGGTGATAAATGGGGGTGGTATTTATCATGTTGCAAAAAAGCAAAATAAACAAATTGTTGGTTACTGATCAACATTAAACTGGTTAAGCCAATTAATATGAACTATGAATAATGTAAAAAACGCCAAACTATGATTTGGCGTTTTTATTTATATGCTTACTGTGCTTTAAAATCTAGCAACTCAATTGTAAAAATAAGGGTACTATTTGGCTCGATACCTGGAGCACCGCTTTCGCCATACGCTAAATCAGAGGGAATATAAAACTCATATTTTGAGCCTTTAGTCATGAGTTGAACGCCTTCTGTCCAACCAGGGATTACTTGATTAAGTGGGAACTCAACAGGTTTGCCACGTTTGTATGAACTATCAAACACGGTGCCATCTAGTAATTTTCCTTCATAATCTACCTTTACAATATCAGTTTTACTAGGCTTACCACCCGAGCCTTCAGTTATTACTTTATATTGTAAACCAGAAGCCGTTGTTTTTATGCCTTCTTTGTTTTTGTTTTCTGCTAAAAATGCTGCACCAGCCTTTTTATTGTTATTTGCCATGGTTTGCATTTCTTCAACCATTTGTTTTTGTTTATCGGCTTCCCACTTGGCTAATACTTCTTCCATTTGTTCTTTAGTCAAAGCAGACTTTGTGCCTTCATAGCCATCTTTAAAACCAGCTTCAAAGGTTTTTAAGTCTAGATCGGTAATGGTCTCTTTATTACCTTCAGCCATCATATAGCCAATGCTATAACTAACCTTTTCATTGTCTGTGCTGCTTTCAGTTATTTTTTTGCCTGTGATTGCGTCACAACTTGATAGGGCAAAAACGCTGGTAACCAATGTCATTGTTAAAATTGATTTTTTTAACATCATAGTCTTCTCTCTTTATATAAAAAAAATAAGGGGTTAATATTAAGTTTAAGTTATAGAAAATGTGACATATTAATATCTTAAAATTTGATTATCATTTCTAAATGGAGATTAATTATTTTGCTTCAAGGGCGTATGTTAAAAAAGGATAGTTTTAATCGCTTAATTACATATTGCTTTTAAGGCAATTAGATGACATAGTAAAACATAACCAGCTTTTGGTATTTTAACCCTCTTAGCGAACAATGTATAAATATGTAAATTTATGTTAGTATAATTACATATTTATACATTTTTATACCTTTCAGTTAAGATTTCTAACTTTATTAAATAGGGGTTTTGAGTTACAGTAATTTTTCTAGTAAAAATTTGTCACTATTAATAAACGAATAATATATGCAGTCGTATTCTATTGGTAAGTATAAATTAGCTGCTATTTAATTTACATATAAATTTATTGGGAGGATTCCATGAATAATATATTTGCATGGTTCAATCAGAATTTAAATGGTCCAGCAGGATCAATCATTGGTGCGATTTTGTTTTTTATAATTGGCTGGATTATTGCTCTAATTTTAGCAGCAATCGTTCGTAAGGTGCTTGGTGGTATTAATGTTAATCAACGTATGAATGCCGCCACTGGTCAGGAGTATGATATTGAGGGCATTATTGCTAAGATTGTTTTTTGGTTTGCCTTTGTGTTTGCTATTGCAACGGCTTTAGAGCAGCTTAACCTACAGTCAATTTCTGCACCATTTGCAAACATGATTAACCAAGTGCTCTCATTTGTACCAACGATTATTGGTGCAGCAGCAATTGGTTTAATTGGTTGGATTATTGCAACGGTTATCCGCAATTTGATTACGACTGCGTTATCAAAAACAACAATGGATGAAAAGCTAACAGCTCAAGCTGGCGTACAGCCAATGAGCAATACCATTGCCGATGTTATTTATTGGTTTATCCTTTTATTGGTGCTTACTTTGGTATTAAATCAACTAGGTATGACTAGCCTACTTGAGCCGTTAAATAGCATGATTGCTAAGGTTACTAGCTTTTTACCAAATGCTTTATTAGCTGCTTTTACCTTCTTTGTTGGTTATATTGCTGCAAAAATTTTACGCGGTATTACCACTAACTTAGTGGCAGCAACTAACGTACAGTCACTTGTTTCTAAAGCAGGTGTGAGCGAAAAAACAAGCTTACCAAACTTAGCTGGTTCGGCAGTATTTTTAGTGGTTGTACTAACTGCTTTGGTGATGGCTCTAAACACGCTTAAAGTTGATGTTATTGCACGCCCAGCTACCAACATGATTGATAAAATGATGGGTGCGGTCCCTAATATCTTGATGGCTGTTGTTGTGTTAACTGTGTTCTACTTCATTAGTAAACTAGTTGCAGACTTAGTTAAAGGTTTGTTGGTAAACACCGAGATTAATGCTTTACCTGCCAAACTTGGTATTATGTCTGATGCTGAATGTAGCTGCAATTTGACTGATATGATTGGTAATGCGATTGTGTTCTTTGCAATGCTGTTTGGTGTTATTTTGGCTGCAGATTTACTAGGCTTTGAGCAAATTAGCGAAATGGTTACCATGTTTATCAACTTTGGTGCAAACATTATCCTTGGTGCAATCATTATGGTTATTGGCTTTTGGTTGGCTAATTTGGTTGCTGGTTTTATTAGCAACTCTGAACAAGGTTCAACTTTTTTAGCCAATACAGTTCGTGTACTTATTATGGGCTTGGTAATTGCGATGGGTCTTAAGGCAATGGGTATTGCTGATTCAATCGTAAACTTAGCATTTGGTTTAACGCTTGGTTCGGTTGCCGTTGCATTTGCTCTATCGTTTGGTCTTGGTGGTCAAGAGGCAGCAGCTCGCTATCTTCGTAATCTACAAGATAAAATGGATAATGATAAGTAATTTGTAATCAATTACTAAACCTAATTTATGAAAAGGGTGGTCGCAAGGCTGCCCTTTTTTATATTGTGATAATAAAAAAAGCTGAGCAAGATACCCAGCGTTTGGTGTTATAGTGAATGCACTGAATTTGTGGTCAGGTCAAACTCGCTTTAAGTATTAGTTATTCATCTTCGCTCGTTTTCCTTGTACCACTTTCTCACTTTGCTCACTATATTTTTTTAAGCTTAGCGTTATTTATCCAACAACGCCTGAGCGGAGCCTAAATCTAGTGTGCCCTCATAAATAGCTCGACCAGTGATAATGCCTTCTAAATATTTGCCATAAGGTTTTAATAGCTTGATATCCTTCATATCGGTTACACCACCAGAAGCAATAACGGGTATGCCACCTTCTTTAGCAAGATTAATGGTTTGCTCAACATTTACCCCTTGCATCATACCATCTCTTGCTATGTCGGTATAAACAATTGATGAGACACCAGCATCAGCAAAACGTTTGGCAAGGTTGGTGGCTTTAATATCGGTTACATTTGCCCAACCATGTGTTGCTACCATGCCATCTTTGGCATCAATCCCTACAATGATATTGCCTTCAAATTCTTTGCAAGCTTGCTCAACAAATTCGGGTTCTTCTACTGCTTTTGTACCAATAATGATATAAGTTAGCCCAGCTTCTAAATAATGTTCTATGGTTTGAAGGTTGCGGACACCGCCACCAAGTTGGATAGGCAAAGTTGGGTGTTCTTTAGCAATGTCAGTTACGACAGACTTATGTACAGGGATGCCATCAAAAGCACCATTAAGGTCAACAAGGTGTAATCTACGCGCACCCTCTTTAACCCAACGGCTAGCCATGGCGACAGGATCATTCGAGAAAATAGTGTCGTCTTCCATACGACCTTGCTTAAGACGAACGCATTTACCATCTTTTAAATCAATAGCAGGGATAATAACAGGACTAGATTGCATAATATTTCCTTAATATATGGATTATTGTTTATCATAATTTACATAAATGGCAGAAACGGGTAACAAACCCTACTCTTTTTAAGAGTTTTACCGTATAATATTGGGCTAAATTGTATTTACGATTCTGGTAGCCAGTCGCCACTGTTTCATATATTCTTAATTGAGGGTTTAGTTTACCATTGCAATAGCCGGTTATAAACTTTTAGTTAATTGTTCTTTTTTATTATATTTTGCTTGCCATAATTTGATAAATTGTAACAATTGCGATAGTGCGTTTGGCGTATCTTTTCATTTGTTTGATAAAGTAAGTATGTGCTTATGATTAACATCAAGAGAGGGTTGGATCTGCCTATCGCTGGTGAGCCAAGTAACGAAGTTGCTGAGCAAATACCAAGCCATGTTGCATTAGTCGGTTACGATTATGTGGGCATGAAGCCAACCATGAAAGTTCAAGTCGGCGATATCGTCGCAAAGGGACAACCTGTCTATGAAGATAAAAAGCGTGCAGGTGTTGTGTATACGGCCCCTGCTGCTGGTAAAGTTGTTGCTATCAACCGTGGTGAGCGTCGAGTGTTTGAAAGCCTTGTCATTGCAGTTGACAACAATGGTCAAGAGGTTGTATTTAATCAATATGATAGCAGTCAGCTAGCAAGCTTAGACGCACAAACCGTTGAAGACCAGCTTAATAAGGCTGGTGAATGGACCGCTTTCCGTACGCGCCCATTTAGCCGCACCCCTGAGCTTGGTTCTCGTCCTGCGGCAATATTTGTGACAGCAATAGATACCAACCCGCTAGCAGTTGATCCAATATCTATGATTGCACCAGAGCAACAGGCGTTTAATGATGGCTTGGCTGTTATCTCTACATTAACGCCAAAAACGTATGTTTGCCATGAAGGTAATGCAAACCTTACAAAGGTTGAAAATACGGCAGCAGATAATTCAACAGAATATCATGCGTTTTCTGGTAAGCATCCAGCAGGTAATGCCGGCACCCATATCCACTTTTTACACCCAGTTAGCCGCCATGTAACCGTTTGGACAATTGGTTACCAAGATGTTGTGGCGATTGGCAAGTTGTTTACAACTGGTCGCTTATATACGACACGTTTAATTAGCCTAGCAGGTCCAGCTGTTAATCAGCCAAAACTGGTTATTACAGAGCGTGGTGCAGATTTAACTGAAGCAACCAATGGGCAGCTAAAAGCTGGCGAAAACCGAGTGATTTCTGGTTCTGTTTTATCAGGTCGACAAGCGACAGCGAATGTTGCTTATTTGGGTCGTTTCCATAATCAAGTGAGCGTATTGTCAGAAGGTTATGAACGCCCAATGTTCCACTTCTTTAGATTAGGTTTAAACCGTTTTTCTAGTATGCCAATATATATTTCTCGCTTGTTTAGGGGTAAAAAGTTTAACTTTACAACCTCTAGTAATGGTTCTCCTCGTGCGATGGTACCTATTGGGGCTTATGAAAACGTCATGCCACAAGACTATTTGCCAACACAATTATTAAAAGCTTTGATTGTAGAAGACATTGTGGAGGCAGTTGAATTAGGGGCTATGGAGCTAGATGAAGAAGATTTAGCATTATGCACCTTTGTATCACCAGGTAAATATGAGTTTGGCGACATTTTGCGTGACAATTTAACTCGTATTGAGATGGAGGGATAAAGACGATGAAATTTTTAAATAATATATTTGATCGTATGGAACCTGCCTTCTCAAAAGGCGGTAAATATGAGAAGTACTTTGCACTTTTCGAAATGTTTGATACTTTTGTACGTCAGCCAGGTACAACCACACACAGTGCAGCACATGCCCGTGATGGTATCGATTTAAAACGTATTATGATTATTGTTTGGATGTGTACTTTCCCTGCTATGTTTTTTGGTATGTGGAATGTTGGTCACCAGGCTTTAACAGCAATGGCTCAGCTAGGTACTGAGGCAACAGGATGGCGTACGATTGTTACCAATTTAGTTGGCTATGATGCCAACAGCTTGTTGGCTTGTTTTGTTTATGGTGCTATGCAGTTTTTGCCTATTTATGCAGTAACCTTTGCGGTGGGCATTTTGTGGGAAATCATTTTTGCAGTTGTGCGTGGACATGAAGTGAACGAAGGCTTCTTTGTTACTTCCGTACTATTTGCTTTAAGTTTGCCACCTAATATTCCATTATGGCAAGTTGCCTTAGGTGTCACCTTTGGTGTTGTCGTTGCTAAAGAAGTGTTTGGCGGTACAGGTAAAAACTTCTTAAACCCAGCATTGGCTGGTCGTGCATTTTTGTACTTTTCATACCCAGCACAAATGTCTGGCGATAGTATTTGGACAGCAGCAGATGGTTTTTCTGGTGCAACGCCACTTGGTGAAGCAGCTGTTGGTGCAATACCAAGTGACTTTTCGGTAACTTGGATGCAAGCATTCTTAGGCACTATGCAAGGTAGTATTGGTGAAGTGTCTACCCTAGCTATTTTAATCGGAGCAATTGGATTATTGATTACTCGCATTGCGTCATGGCGTATTATTGCGGGTAGTTTAGTGGGCTTAATTGCAACTTCGTTAATCTTTAACATGATTGGTTCAGAAACCAACCAGTTAATGAATATGCCGTTTTACTGGCATATCGTATTAGGCGGTTTTGCATTTGGTGTCGTATTCATGGCAACTGATCCAGTATCAGCCGCTCAGACCAATAAGGGTCGTTGGTTTTATGGTATTTTAATTGGCTTTATGACAGTGTTGATTCGTGTAATTAACCCTGCATTCCCTGAAGGTATCATGTTGGCTATTCTATTCGCGAACCTTTTTGCCCCATTGTTTGATTACTTTGTTACCCAGGCAAATATTAAGCGTCAAAATGCAAGGAGAATGAGTCATGTCCAAGTCCAAAAGTAACAATATGAACACAGTTATTGTTGCATTAGCACTTTGCTTGATTTGCTCGGTGTTGGTGTCGGCAGTAGCGGTTGGCTTAAAACCACAACAGCTTGCTAATGCACAATTAGATATTAATAAAAATATCATGGTTGCAGCTGGTGAGTTTGATCCAAAAACAGAAACAAACGCAGATGTAGCTAAAAAGTTTGAAGACTTTACCGTAAAACTAGTTAACTTAAAAGAAGGTACTTTTGCTGAAGATGCTAAACTAAGTGAGCTAGGTATTAATGCAGAAAGTTACAAAATGTCTGTTGCTGGTAAAGATGCCAACTTGAGTGATGACCTTGGTGATGTTGATACGGCGGGCATTGGTCGTTTACCAAAATACGCTAAAGTTTATGTTAAAAAAGATGCCGAAGGTAAAATAGAGTCAATTGTGCTACCAATTTATGGTGCAGGACTTTGGGGTAAAATTTATGGTTTTTTAACACTTGAAGGTGACATCAATACGGTTAAAGGTATTAGTTTTTACGAGCATAAAGAAACCCCAGGTTTAGGTGCTTTGATTGAGAGTGATAAGTTCCGTGACCAATTCCCTGGTATTCATGCTTATGATGAGTCTGGCAATGTTGCAACGGCAGTTACTAAAGCTGGCTTAGCTAAAGAAAACCAAGTAGATGGTATTAGTGGTGCAACTTTAACCAGTAAAGGTGTTAATAATTTTGTTCAGTTTTGGTTATCTGATGCAGGCTATAAAAAGTTTTTAGATAACTTACGTGCTGGCGAAGCAGGGGAGGTGTAAGATGACAGACTCTAAAAAAATCTTAACCACGCCAATTTTTGACAATAACCCAATTGCACTGCAAATTTTGGGCATTTGTTCTGCCTTGGCGGTAACCACCAGCGTTAAAAATGCGTTGGTAATGTGTATTGCTTTGACGTTGGTAACTGCGTTTTCAAGCTTTTTTATCTCAATTATTCGTAACAAAATTCCATCAAGTATTCGTATTATTGTTCAAATGGTGATTATTGCCTCTTTGGTAATTATTGTTGACCAAATATTAAAAGCGGTTGCGTATGATGTCAGTAAATCTTTATCGGTTTTTGTTGGTCTAATTATTACTAACTGTATCGTTATGGGTCGTGCTGAAGCTTTTGCAATGAGTAATCCGCCTGTGCCAAGTTTTTTAGATGGTATTGGTAACGGTTTAGGTTATTCGGCAGTATTATTATTTGTTGCGAGTATTCGTGAACTATTTGGTGCTGGCTCATGGTTTGGTTTGCCATTACTGCAATCAGTAAATGATGGTGGTTGGTATTTGCCTAATGGGTTGTTATTGTTGCCACCATCTGCATTCTTTATTATTGCTCTGTTTATTGCGATTGTCCGCACATTGAAAAAAGACCAAATTGAAGATGCAGAATTTGTCATGAAGCCTCAATCTAAAGGCTTGACACATGGAGGAGGTCACTAATGGGACACTATATCAGTTTATTTATTACCTCAGTTTTCATCGAAAACATGGCACTTGCCTATTTCTTAGGTATGTGTACATTCCTTGCGGTATCTAAAAAAGTATCGACTGCAATTGGTTTGGGCATTGCAGTAATTGTGGTTATGGCAATTACCGTACCTCTAAACAACTTGTTGTATCAGTATTTACTAAAAGATGGTGCTTTGGTTTGGGCAGGTTTTCCAGATGTTGATTTGAGCTTTTTAGGCTTTTTAAGTTACATCGCTTTGATTGCTGCTACTGTACAGATTCTTGAAATGTTTTTGGATAAGTTTGTACCAGCATTGTATAACGCTTTGGGTGTGTTTTTACCATTGATTACAGTTAACTGTGCCATCATGGGCGGTGTATTATTTATGGTAGAGCGTGACTACAACTTTACTGAATCATTAACTTATGGTATCGGTTCTGGTTTTGGTTGGGCAATGGCAATTGCCTTGCTCGCAGCTATTCGTGAAAAATTAAAGTATTCAGATATTCCTGGTCCATTACGTGGCTTGGGTATCACATTTGTTACTGTTGGCTTAATGTCACTGGGCTTTATGTCTTTTGGTGGCATGTCGATTTAACCATTTGAAGCTTACAGTTAAATTTACTTAAGCTTCTAACCAAATATAAGGAAAAAAAATCATGTTTGGTACTGCAATTGGTGGTGTCGCCATGTTTACCCTGATTATCATGGGTTTAGTTGCTATTATTTTGGTAGCACGCTCAAGACTGGTCAGTACAGGTGATGTTACAATTAATATCAATGATAATCCTGAAAACAGTGTTACTACCCCAGCTGGTGGTAAATTACTACAAACACTAGCAAATGAAGGAATCTTCCTATCGTCTGCTTGTGGCGGTGGTGGTACTTGTGCTCAGTGTAAATGTAAGGTCATCGAAGGTGGTGGCTCGATTTTACCAACTGAAGAAGGTCACTTTACTCAAGGTGAGATCCGTGATCACATGCGTTTGGCTTGTCAGGTATCTGTTAAGCAAGACATGAAAATTGAGATTGATCCAGAGTTCTTTGATGTGAAAAAGTGGGAATGTACGGTTGAGTCTAATGAAAACGTTGCTACCTTTATTAAAGAATTAGTATTGCGTATTCCTGAAGGCGAGTCGGTTGATTTCCGTGCTGGTGGTTATGTCCAGCTAGAAGCACCACCACACGAAGTTCACTATAAAGATTTTGACATTGGTGAAGAATACCGTGGAGACTGGGAGCAGTTTGATATGTTCCGTTATGTGTCTAAGGTTGATGAGCCAGTTATCCGTGCATACTCTATGGCAAACTACCCAGAAGAAAAAGGTATTATCAAATTCAATATTCGTATTGCTAGTCCTCCTCCGCGTGGACCTGAAGGTATCCCACCAGGTAAGATGTCTTCGTACGTGTTTAACCTTAAACCAGGTGACAAAATCACCGTATCTGGACCTTATGGCGAGTTCTTTGCTAAAGATACAGATGCCGAGATGGTATTTATTGGTGGTGGTGCAGGTATGGCACCAATGCGTTCGCATATTTTTGACCAGCTTAAACGCCTTAAATCTAAGCGTAAAATTAGCTTTTGGTATGGTGCTCGTTCGGTACGTGAGATGTTCTATATTGAGGACTATGACGGCTTGGCAGAACAGTTTGACAATTTTGAATGGCATGTGGCGTTGTCTGACCCACAACCAGAAGACAATTGGACTGGTTACACAGGCTTTATTCACAACGTGTTGTTAGAAGAGTACCTAAAAGACCACCCAGCACCAGAAGATTGTGAGTTCTATATGTGTGGACCTCCGATGATGAACGCAGCGGTTATCGATATGTTACACTCATTGGGTGTAGAGGATGAAAATATCCTACTTGATGACTTTGGTGGTTAAAATATATTATCAATTTAAAAAAGAGCCTTAATAAAGGCTCTTTTTTGTTTGTTGGTGGATACAGTGGTACAAAATAGGACACTGCTTATTTATAGGAATAAGCTTTTCCATTATCTGATGAAAGTGAAGATAATAAAACAATACCTTTGAATACAGCTTTTTAAGCCAATATGACCAAAACTGCCCCTGCGACAATCAGCAACAGCCCTAGATAATCATTGCGCCCAAGATTTTCTTTAAACCACCACACAGAGATGGCAAGCGTGAATAGTATCTCGATTTGTCCTAATGTTTTTACCAAAGCAACACTCTGCAGGCTCATGGCAGTAAACCAGCCAACTGAACCAAAAAAACTAAATAAGCTTACTAAAGTGGTTAGTTTTTTGCTTTTATACAAAGTTTTAAGTGTATTAAAGTCAGTCATTGCTAAATAAATTGTTAATAACGGTGTTTGTATTAATAAGACAAAAAATAATGTCCAACTGGCACTGATGATAAAGTTTTGCTCAAAGTCTTGCCGTAGTACTAAGGCTGCTTCGCGAATAAATAAGGAACAAAGGGCAAAGAAAAGCCCACTCGCTAACCCAATAATAATGGTTTTTATAGACAGTTGATGATTATTTTTTGACAGGTAGTTATTGCTAAGACTCATTAACTAGATGGCTATGCCACCAATTATTACACCCAGTAATGCAGTTGGTGATAAAGCAGAAGCAAAAAATATTGCTCCCAATATTGCAGCGATTACGGCTTCACTTTTAGCAAGTCCGACACCAATGGCATAGTTACGGGTTTTAAATAACATAACCATAAATATAGTTGCCATAATTTGAGCAATAGCAGCAATTAAGACATAACTAAAAAATTTTTCTGAAAACTTGGGTATACTTGTAGATGGATAATATTGGTATAGGCACCACAAATAAATAGCCGCCAAGGGTAAGGCGCCAATAAAACGAGCGAGAGTGACACCTAGAGTATTGACACAATGGCGTAGCTCTTTTTGCAGGGCGTTCCTCCATGACTGCATAAAAGCAGCCATAATGGTAAACGGTATCCATAAAAAACTGATTGTTTCGACTCAATGTTGGAGTTGTTATTGGTCTATTAATGGTACTATGCATAAAACCATAAAAAAAGTTAATATATTTGATATTAATCATAACTTAAATTAATATTTGTATTTTATATGATTGAGTATTAGGCATCTGATATATGTACCTTCTAAAATTAGTTAGTAAATACAGCACCATTTTAATGCCTATTGCGAGTATCATTGGTTTGCTCCTGCCAAATGTATCTAACGCAATATTACCTTGGCTACCACAAATATTGTTTTTTTTAATGTTCTTTACTTTGTTGGGTATCGCTCAATCAAGCTTATTGGTGACCCTTAGCAAAAAATCTGTTTGGCGATTTGCACTTTTACAAAATGTCGTCATCACTATGATTGTAGCAGGATTAGGCTATGTATTTGGTATACAGCTAGATTTATTATTAGCTTTAGCAGCAGTTGGAGCAACAGCCCCACTATTTGGGAGTGGTGCGATAATCAATGCTATGGGGTTTGATGCATTGTTGGCAATGGCACAAACTATTGCTGCCACATTAATTATGCCTGTAACCTTGTTTATTGTGTTAACTGTGTTAGCAGAAGAAGGTGCGTATTTAGATATAGTTGAATATGGTCAGCGGTTATTGATTTATATTATTATGCCAATGTTGCTGTCTGTGATTGTAAGAAAGGGGTTACCTGATTATTTATTGCGTAAATATTATCCAAAAGTTGCCCAGTTTAATGTGATATTGGTGCTGGCATTCCCTTTAGGACTCATGGGAGGTTTTAGACAAACTTTTGATGATAGTCCTGTACAGGCGATACAATTGTTATTAATTGCACTATTATTCGTTATGTTTATTTTTGTATTGACCTATTTATTATATCGTCATCAAGGAAAAAAAATGGCAGTTATTGCGGCAACAGTGAGCAGTGGTCGTAATGTTTTATTAACTTACACCATTGCCATGCCATTTTTAGGGACGTTGTTTTTACCACTTATTGGTGCTTTACAATTACCCATGTTTTTTACTCCTTTTTTTGCTAAAAAGTTGGTAAGTAATAAAAAGCGTCCGCAAGGATGAGTATTATCAAAAAAGCAGTTTCATGACGATGAGGCTAATTTTTTGTAGCCTTCTTATGTTGGCTTAATTAGTATCGCTATATTTTTTCAAACACAAGGCTTACTGCATTTAAATGATGATGATACTTACGAAATACTTTACGCATGGCAAGGATACGCTGGCGTTCTTCTGGATGGGTCAAAACGTTGAGTCCTATTTTAATCGCACCAGGCACCCCCTCGTCTTCTATCAGACGTTTTGGTTCTAATAAAGCCATGGCATTGGTTGCGGTGGTTTTTACCTTAAAGCCTTGCTCTTTGCCAAGTGTTGACCACTCTGCCACCGTTAATGGACGGGCATTGACCTTAATCACTTGCGATAATTCTTTTTGAATTTCTCGTTTTAATTCCTCAGAAATATCATCAGGTTGCAAGCCCAATTCATGAATGCCGTACAAACCACCAACGCGCAAAATGCGATAAGCCTCGGCAATGATGTCGGCTTTATGGCGGTCGGATTGCATGGTGAGCATTGCCTCACCATAGACTTTGCTACAAGATTCATCAGGCAGATTGGTTGCCCCAGTATTGCCTGTGATGATGGTGCAATGGTCGCCAAAGTTATCGCTTTCTTGCAAATGCTCTAGAGCAACTTCTCTTGCCTGTTGGTTTAGCTCCACCCCTGTGTAGCTTTTGGGGTTTTTGTCTAGGCTCATTTTGGCGGTCAAGCCCAAACCTGGGGCAAACTCTACCACATCATCATCGCTTGTGATGTCTAGGTTGCTAAGCATTTTTTCGGTTAGCTCTTTGCCACCAGGGCGTAGTACTTTTTTGCCCATTTTAGCAAGTAACCAATGCCCTTGGGTGTGATTCATTGTTTTGTCTGTGGCTTGGTTGTTTGACATGGTATGTGCCTCTTCTCTGTACATGATATTTTTTATAGATTGTGATTTTAACTATTACAAAAGCAGTGGGCTTACGCCCATCAGCCCTCCTAACCTCCTCTCGAAAAGGGGAGGAACAGTCCGTTTAGTATAATAGTTCTGTTTTAATATTCAGAACTTGGAAAAATACAAGGTCTAGTTCTCCCCCTGATAAGGTGGGTGAGAGAGGATAAAATGAAACACTGTTTCATCCGATCGCAAGACAAAGGCGATGCCTGCGTAGCAAGAGGGGGTTAAAAAAATTGAGATTAACGTATTCTTTGTCTTATTTCTTTTGTGCAATCAAAGTAGCAAATCGCAATGCAATGGGATTACCCTCATTATCCAAACGGTGCAAATGTCCAACATCTTCATTATATTTTACGATGTTCCAGCCTTGATAATAGTCGGACAATTCACCCGTTTTCAAGCCAAACTGGAATGGCAATAACCCTTGATAATTGGCATACGGATAGTCTTCGCTATCTATTGCACAGACAATCAGATTGTATCCGCCAACCTTAGTATGTTGTTGCATCGTATCAATGACGGCTGGTACTTTATCGGCATCTAAAAACATCAAAACCACGGTGCTAATAGCAAGGTCATATTGCTCTGTCAATCCTAACTCATCTACTTGATGCAGGTTGGCAACTTTAGCGGTGATATGCTCAAGGTTTTCTTGTTCAATAATGGTTTGTAGTTTGTCAATGGCAGTGGCATTTCTATCCAGTGCGGTGACATCAAAGCCATGGCGTTGCAAAAACAAGGCATTACGCCCACCGCCACAGCCCATATCTAATGCTGATACGCCCTCTAAGTTCACGCCTGCTGATTTCATCAGCTGCAAGGTTTCAATCACTTCTGAATGGGTTGCCGATAGATTGTACTTTTTTTGATAAAAGTCATCAGGCTGGCAATAAAAAGCTAACTGACACTGTAAATCATTTGTTAAGGGCTCAACTTTATGCCATGCCTGTGGCTCAATAAAAGGTATTTTACTGTTATTGTCAAAAACAAACGTATCCGTAATTTTGCCTGAATCATCCATTGCATAATATTTAAGTTTACCTGATAGTATGGTTAATTTTGCCCAAGTACCAACTTTGGTGTTGTGCTGTTTGCGAAATGCTGTAGGTAAACTATTTGAATCCCATGTTGGCATGGTTTTGTAACAAATTAACTTATTCATGCTTGTTTCTCTATCATTGAGTTTATATATATGACAAAAAAGATAATATACAATCGAGCAGATATGGATACTGTTAAATGCTACATACTGCCTGATTTTGCCATTTCAATCATCTGTAAAACAGATGCTTTGATATTGTCAGGTAGGTCACGCTCATTAAGATTTAAAAAACCTTTAATTAACAAACTTCTGGCACTGTCTTCGCTCATGCCCGATGCCATTAGATAAGCAACTTTATCTGCACTAATCATACCAATGGATGCCTCGTGTGATAGTTGGGCATCATAATTGCGTGCAAGTAATGCTGGCGTAGATAGGATTTCTCCTTCATCGTTTAGTTTTAAACCATCACAGCCTAAAAATCCTTTGCTATTGCTGGCATCACCAATCAAACAGGCATTGTTGGTAATGCTCCCACCAGCCGATACCATTCTGCTTATACTTTCAGAGTGAGCGCCTTCACCCTGTAGGTAAATTTCACTATTCATGATTCTATGTGAGCCACTTGGGGCAAAGACAATCGATTCATCTTGGTTGGTTGCATTCATGGCAACATAAGTTTTGCTGTCAGTAAAATGATGTTTGGTAGGGTTGATAACAATTTCTGTATCAATGGCAGTTGCATTTTTGCCAATTTGTGTACGAGAATAGCTATCGATTTTCATATTTTTACCCCAATGCTCGACTGAAAGTGAGCGCAACTCAGCGTTTTCATAAATATAGGTCTCATTAATAGAAATATGATGCCCAGCATGAACTGAATTAGGTACCGTAGAACCAGAAATAATATTCACTTTGGCATTTTTACCGATGACCATAATATTGTGGGTGAACTGACGCCCTTGAGGCGTTTCTAATATAGAAAAGGTTTGTATCGGCAAATTAACATTTGCCCCTTCTTTAATGTAGACAAAATGCCCGATGGGTTCATCAATCAACTCTGAGGCTTGTTTAACATGCTCGTTTTCATCTGGGCTGATTAATTTAAACATCAAATCTTGCACCCAATCGTAAGTTATTAGGGCTTGCTGTAGTGGCATGACCACAACCATATCATCACTACTGTTGCTGTATTTAACTTGTGCATCAACAATAACGCAGGTGCCAGCTCGTGCTGTATCAGGTTTGTATCCGATGTCTTGTAATAAAAACTTTTCTTGTTCTGATATATTGGTATTCATGTCGCAATCCTTTTAATTATGGGTGTTTTTAACAAAAAATACAAAGCAAAAAATGGAGGTGATGATTAGCTTAGCCTGCCTATTTATGGCTATGAGTTTGGTGCGATATAACCATGTTTTTTGATATGTGCAAACGCTTTAGCTGGCGTATCGGAATATACAATTTCTCCATCAATCATCATGTGAGCCACATCGGCATCAAGATAGTCTAGGATTAAACCTGTATGAGTAATAATCAATGCTGAACGACTGATGCCATTTCTTTTGCTTTGCATAAGCCGATTAATGGCTTTGCCAATTTCCATAATATGTTCAAGATCCACCCCGCTTTCTGGTTCATCAAACAATAATAACTGTGGGTCTTGTAAACATATTTTTAATACTTCCCAACGTTTAATCTCACCCCCAGAAAAACCAACATTAACGTCACGGTTTGTTAGGTTCTCTAAATCTAATTCAACCAATTCTTGCTGGTACTGCTGTTGATTTGGCAGTAACTCGACAAACTCATCAACAGTGACACCTTCTAGAGTAGGGGGACGCTGAAAGGTCATACCGATACCAAGTTTGGCACGTTCATCTATGCTGAGTTGGTCGATGCGCTGACCATTGTATTGGATTTCACCTGAAAGAATCTCAAAAGGTGGTAAGCCCATAATGGTTGATAAAAATGAGGATTTACCCGAACCATTTGCCCCAAGTAAGACATGTGATTCGCCTTCATTTATGCTTAGGTTAATATTTTTGAGAATTTTTTGCTGATTTACAGCGACGGTTAAATCATTAACTTGTAGATTAAAACTATTCATAACGCTACCCCCTTTATATGAATAAATTGAACTAAACGCTAGTATAAATATGGAGTTTAAAAGCAAACCAAATGTTTGGCTTAATTTATTTAAATAAGCATGCTACTTTTTAATATTTAATTTTTACTTCAAATTTAACGTTAGCACTTTTTTATTTTAATGTAAATGATAATTATTCCCTTATTAGTCACTGTTATCTACTCGCTCAAAATTCATATAAGTTTGTGCATCGTGTTTGCTTTTGTAAGCCTTTTCTATATCTTGATAATGTTTTAAAGATAATTGAGCATTTTTCTCGTTTGTTGCATCATTTGCGTTTTCATAAAACATAACCAAATATTCATCGTCACATTGCCCTACCCAGCGTCTTTCACTAAGGTGATGAGTTAGCTTTTGATATGTTTTATCTGATAAAGTAATTTGGCTGTCACTAATGGCAATGTTTTGTCTATCTTCTGTCGTATCTTGCTCAGGTTTACTAACAAAATTTCCTGAAAAAGGCAAAATATCTTGGGGTTCGTTTGTGCCTTTTTTACTATATATATTCCAGCCATGGTCTGCGGTTGCATCTGGCTCTGGGTAAGCAAAATCTAATGCTTCTTTGATGCCCTCATCGCCCTTGCTATCACATTTATGTTTATAAATGGTTATTTGCTCGCCTTGATTTTTATCAGCCTGATGTTGTTTAAAAAACAATACATAAACCACCTCATCATCTGCCTTACCAATCCATTTTTGTTGGGTATGATCATAAGATAATTTGTGCATACGATAATCTGTGCTATGAGCTTTACCACGCATGCGGTAATCAATATAATCTTTTGCAAAAACATGAATAGAGGTTTGTTTGATTGGACCTAAATAAAACGTCCAGATGTATTCACCTGACAAATTAAACTCATCATTTTTTGTTTGAAGGGTGTTTGTAGACTTTACGATGGGTTGTTTTGGCTGTTTTTTGGCTTGTTTGTTTTTAAACAGATAATAAGTACCCACAGAAGCTGCCAGTAGTAATAATTTTTTCATGATTGGTTCCTTATAATTTTCTATCAAGTTGTTTAAAATTAAGCAGTTAACACGATGGGTATGTGTTATCTTAATTTATGATATAGTGAACGAACTAAATTTGTGGTACGGTGTCAAACTCGCTCGAAGTATTAGTTATACATCTTCGCTCGTTTTCCTTGTACCACTTTCTCATTTCGCTCACTATAGCATGCTTTTTTTAATGTTGTTTATGCAAGTTTGTTAGTTGTTTGCCATGTTGTTATGTTCAACCTTTAGTATAAATCTTGATGATAGCGTTGCTCTTTAAGTAAATCAGATACAAACCTTGTTGCTTCTTCTTCCTCTAAGCCACCATGATTTTTGGCGATCAGCATAAGTGCATTGTCAATGGGTTTGCTTAGGTTTGTTTTACTACCGCAGACATAGATTTCCGCGTTATTTTCAAGTAGTTGCCAAACTTTTTTACCTTGTTGTCGTAAAATATCTTGTACGTAGATTTTTTCTGCCTGATCACGCGAGAATGCAGTATAGAGAGCCGTTAATCGCCCGTCTTTAACATACTCTTCTAGTTCTGTTTGATATAAAAAATCTTTATCATGGTAACGTTCACCAAAAAATAAATGAGTTTCACCAGATCTTTTTTGTGCTAAAAAGCCTAAATAAGGGGCAATACCTGTACCAGCACCAATCATAATAATAGGAGTTGATGCTTTTTTTGGTAGATGAAAATGTGCATTAGCACGTACATAAATTTTAACGTCCACTTTTGATTGTGAGTTATCTAAGGCATGACATAAGAAGTAACTACCACTACCAAAATAGTCATGCCCTGCAAGTTGATAACGCACTTCTCGTACACACAAACGAATACTGTTGGGTGACAGTGTGCCACAAGAGGCAATGGAGTAAGCTCTGGGTAGCTGGGTAGGTAAAATATCAAGCAGTGTATCAACAGGCATGTTTTCAGGTGTGCAATAGTCAGTCAATAAGTCGGCAACATCACGTCCATAACTATAGTCTGCTAATTTTTTAGCGGCACTCATTTTAGTTAGGGCTTTCAGCGCTTTGTTTTTTGTGTGCTTGGCAACTGCACGAATTAATGGCTTGCTTAGTTGCCTAAGCTCTTTTTTACCCAATAATTGTTGTTGTGTATCGTTTAAGTTTGGATAAAACTGGTTAATACGAGCGATGCTGTTTTTGTTGGCAGGTGGTATTAAGTACAATAAATCACCTGCTTGATAGTGCATACCACTACCTGAGATATTTATTTGTATATCATAAACAGGAAAATCGCTTTGGTTAATGCGTTGCACGTGATCAATGCTGCCAATAAAGCTTTGTTGCTCATTATAGGCTTTAACTTGCAAGTCAAGCTGTTTAAGTAGGTTGTCATCGCCATTGAAATATGAAACTAACGCTTTAGACCATTGCTCAAAAAAAGCTTGATAGCTAGTATCCGCATCTACACGTTTGCAAATAGAGGTTGCTTTAAGTGCTTGTAGTTTTTTATCAACATCAATGGTGAACCCGCAAAACTTGGGGTAAGAAACATCTCCCAAACCAAATATTGCAAATTGACAATCAAGCTGACCTTTATAGTCATAAATAGTGTCAAAAAATTTACTGGCATTACCGGGTGGTTCGCCATCACCAAAACTACTACTGATAATGAGTAATACATCTTGTGAGGTTAACTTGGTGATAACTAAGTCATTTAATGTGCATAAAACAGGTTGGTAAGCTAAAAGCTTGTCTTGTAATTGTAGAGCAAGGGTTTTTGAGTTGCCAGACTCTGAACCGTAAGCGATATGAATAGAATGAGACATTTGTAAGCTGCCTGTGAAGGGTGATAAAAAACCAGCAAGTATAGGGTCTGCTCAGTTAACAGACCCTAATATTCTAATATGCATCGTTAACAAACAATTAATGGTTAATCGTAATACTCATCAAACTGCTCTTTGGCAAATTCAATACTGTCATAGTCGCCCATTAAGTCATTGATAACACGGCGAACGCTAATGTATTCAACAATTTCACCTGCTTCGTTTTTTATTGGCTGAACGGTAGTATCAACTACATATAGCACGCCACCTTTGCCACAGTTAGGGACAACACCTGTCCATATTTCACCTGCCTGAATGGTGTCCCACATGTCTTTATAGACTTCTTTTGGAATAGCAGGGTGACGTACGATATTGTGAGGCTGACCAATCAACTCTTCACGAGTAAAGCCGGTTAATGTACAAAATAAGTCATTTACATAAGTAATAACACCTTGTAAATCAGTTTTTGATACGACAAATGCGTCTTCTACGGCTTTTAATACTTGTTTGTCTATGTTTTCCATGATTTTCTCCTTATGAGTTTTGCTTTATTCAAAGCAATGTTTGTTGTGGTTTTTACTATGAAAGTAGCACCTTGATTTAACAATTAAACATACATTTTAAATGTATGTTTAATTATACATTTAAAATATGGGTTTGCAATAAAAGTTTTTATTTTTTTACAAAGAGTAACTCACTGCTTGTTAATAAAAATAAAAAGAAATAAAATGACAAGGTAATAAGGCGAGAATATGAAACTGACCAAACAAACTGATTTTGCACTAAGAACCTTGCTATATTTGGCTAAGCAAGAAACAAACAGGCGCATATTTGTACAAGAAATAGCCGATGCTTATGATATGCCAGTCAATCATCTTACTAAAATTGTTAATAAGTTAAGTAGATTGGGTTATATCAATACTTACCGTGGTCGCAACGGTGGCATTGAGCTTGGTCGGGCAAAAGAAGATATTTTAATTAAAGGCGTTATCATTGATTTTGAGCCATCATTAACACCAGCAGACTGTGAAAACTGCTTGTTACGTGGTGGCTGTGGACTAGAGGTGCATCTTGCGATTGCTAGTGATGCGTTTATTGAGTCGTTAGGTAATAAAAGCTTAGCAGATATTTGCTAAAAAGTGAGTAACCAATCAAAACAAGCCGTAAAGATATTATTGATTGGGGTTTATTTGTAAGGTCAAGTTTGTTATCGTTTGTTTTGCCTCTTCTTTATTAGACAAATAGGCTAGCAGAGTATTTGACCATTGTGTAAAAAAGTCATCATATTCAATATCTGCATCTACACGGTTTGCCAGTCTGTTTGCCCCTGTCGTCGCTAGTAGCCCATCAACTACTTTAGAAAACCCACAAAAGTTTAAATAGTTGACATCACCAATGCCAAAAACGGCATATTGAAAGGCAAATTTGGGCGTATCAGGTTTCATGCGTTGTTGCATTCTGGTTTGTATAAGATTTTGATAAAAAAGATTTGCGTTGTATGGTGGTTCGCCATCGCCAGTTGTACTAGAAATAACAAGCAAAATTGTGTCACTATCCCATTGTTGCAAAGTATCAATTGACAGCTCATTTAAGCAATCATAATTTGGTTTAAATGCTTTTAGTTTTTGTTTAAGCTTATGGGCTAAGGCTTGTGCGTTGCCAGATTCAGAACCGTAGGCAATGTAAATTTTTGGCATGGGGTGTAACTCAACTCTTGTTTATTGTTAATATTTTAGTTTTTAACAGATTGTGGCAAATATAAAGGTTGATAACTTTAAGTGGAACAATTATATATAAAATTACAAGCCCTGTAGACCATTTAGCAAACAAATTATTATAAGGAATAGCTATGTCATTATTTTTAATGGAAAAATCCATAAAAATAAACAATCAGTCAGCACGTTTTTATCAAAGCAAGGTAGCAATAAGTGACAAGCCTGCGGCGCACTTTTATGGTGGTAATGGTTTTGTCGTTGGTGCTTATGAGCCTTTACTTAAACAATTAGCACAAGTGTTTGACATTAGCAGTTTGGCAATGAGAGGTTATTGGTACGATAAACCAACCAGCACAAAACTGACTCGTATGGACGATGCTAAAATGCTGATTGAATTTATTGAAAAAATTTATGATGCACCTATTATTGGTATTGGTCATTCACAAGGTGCAACTGCCACGGCAATTGCTGCTGCCATGCGACCTGATTTATTTTCAGCCATTTATCTTGTGGAGCCAGTCACCTTTACTAAGCAGCAAACTTTGCTTTATAAGCTGATACCAGATTTTATAAAACTTAAAAATGAACCATTTAAAAGTACGCTAAAAAAACAACAATATTGGCAAAGTGATGAGGCTTATTATCAGTATTTGCGAGGGCATAAGGCTTATAAAAGGGTGAGTGATGATTTATTGCACATTTATGCCAAAAATAGCCTTATTAAAAGAAACGATGGTGGTAAAGGGTTTGAATTGCTATTTAGCCCAAAACAAGAGCTAGCCAGTTATTTTGGTACGCCTTTTATTGATAATGCTTTAAAAACGTTAAATAAAACAGAGGTTTATTACCATATTATTAAGGGTAAACCAAGCTTGTTTATTAATGAAAAAGTACGTAAAAGTTGGCAAAAATTTGTGCCAAAAACAGCAATAACAGTATTGCCACAATACGGGCATCTATTGCCTATTGAAGCACCAGAGTGTGTTGCCCAAATCATTATTGAGCAAAACCAAAGTAAAAACAGTACAAGCGGGTCAAGTGCTTAAAAGTTCGAGCATTTTGATTTGCTAATGCTTATACACTAGACCGTTGTAGTGCATTTGAGCAAATAGTTATAATCTGAATTAAAAAGAGCAAATAATGAAGAAAATAAACCGAATAATGACGAATATCTGTTCGGACAATTTAGCGGAAAGTCGGGATTTTTATACGAAACTTTTTGATTTTAACGTGGACTATGATAGTGATTGGTTCGTTCATCTAATCTCGAAGGATAAAAAACTGGAATTGGGAATAATTGACCGAACAAATGAAATCGTACCGAAAGAATTCCAAAACAATCCGCAAGGGTTTTATGTCACATTCGTAGTGGACAATGCAGATGAAGTATTTAAAATTGCGGAATCAGAAAAATTTGAAATTATAAGTGAACCGACCGACACATTCTATGGACAAAGAAGACTTTTATTGAAAGACCCGAATGGAACTTTAGTGGATATTTCTTCACCGATAAAGGATTTTGAATTTTAGAAATGGATTGCGAATTTG